>Ga0209515_10001408_pt1 | contig 40513 bp, 41 predicted proteins | sample Subgroupgradi54m_FD_187454 | JGI IMG/M metagenome (GOLD analysis project Ga0209515, IMG submission 187454) | Subsurface groundwater microbial communities from S. Glens Falls, New York, USA - GMW60B uncontaminated upgradient, 5.4 m (SPAdes)... ... | reverse complement strand
CGTAACGCATTATTTAGCTTCCCAGCATTTTTCCGTGGCCGTTGAACCTCCCTTGAAAGTCAAACGAGCCTTTTATCCTCACGGCCATAAGAATGACCGGGTCGACAGCGTTCAGATCGCGGAGTACGCTTACCGGTTTTTCGATCAATTGCGATTCTGGCGTCCGCTCGATGAGAATATCGAGAAACTAAAACACTTTCTCTCTGTTCGCGAACAACTCGTCAAACAATCTGTCGCCATCCAGAATGCCTTAAAAGCTTATGAGCGCCATATCCTCAAAGATCAATTCCTGATGGACATCCAGCAAAAACACCTATCGCAGATCAAAGAACATCTCTCGACCGTTGATGGGCAGATCAAACAACTCATCCTTCAAGATCCTTCCCTGCACCAACTGTCTGTTCTTCTGGTCAGCCTCGGGGTTGGTGTTTTATTGTCCGCTTACATGCTGGTCATGACCAACGGGTTTCAAGAGATCACTCATCACAAACAGTTTGCTGCCTTTTTAGGAATCTGTCCTTTTGAATTTAAAAGCGGCAAATCCGTTTACAGGCAATCCCATTGCCGGCCATTCGGCCCCTCATATGCCAAAAAACTTTTTCATCTCGCGGCCAGATCTGTCGCGACTCATCATCCTGAATTTAGAAAATATTATCTGCGTAAAATCGAAGAAGGTAAAAGCAAATCTTTAGCTCTTAATAACATTGCCAACAAACTCGTGAAAATCAGTTTTGCTTTAGTCCGAGACCGTCAAAGTTACATCAAGGGCTATCGTTCCGTCAGCCCTTTAATTTTGCAGAACGCTTGACAAAGTCATAGTGTTCGCAATGACACAGAAATTAGAAATCCGCACACAATGGTAGATACTACTTCGGCCGAAATGCCTTTATAATATTTTCGTTTGTTTTAAGGAACGGCCCACCGATCAAATCAATGCAGTAAGGAATGGCGGGAAAAACAGCTTCCAAACATTCTTGAATCGATTTTGGTTTTCCGGGAAGATTGACGATCAAAGTTTTTTTTCGAATCCCGGCGGTTTGTCGGGATAGAATCGCCGTTGGAACATGTTTTAAAGAAACGCTTCGCATGAGTTCCCCAAAACCCGGTAACATTTTTTGACACACCGCTTCGGTCGCTTCCGGTGTCACATCGCGAGGCGCCGGCCCGGTCCCCCCCGTTGTGACGACAAGACAGCACTTCTCTCTATCTGCCATGCGTTTTAATTCTTTTTCAATTGTTTTTCGATCGTCCGCAATAACTTTATAAACGGGTTCCCACGCACAATTCAAATACGTTTTAAGAAGCGTGATAATCGTTTTTCCGGAAATGTCGTCGTAAATCCCCTGGCTGGCGCGGTCGGAGCAGGTGAGAATACCAATTTTTATGTGGGACGGGGGACGGGGGACGGGGGACGTGGATCGAGGTGTCATTGTTTGCTCAAGAGGTAAAGTCCGCTGCGGGCAAAAAGATTTGGCAGGAAACCAATGATATTTTTATATCCCAGTGGAATTTCTTTTTCGATCACGATGCCATTGACCCGGCAGAATCGGCGAAAATCTTTTAAACTTAAAAAACGCAGGTTCGGCGTGTCAAACCATTCGTAGGGCAATTCCTTGGTCATCGGAACGCGTCCTTTAAAAAAGATCTGCAAACGCCCTTCGATATGGCAGAAGTTCGGGATATTGACGATGACGTTCTTTCCAACGCGCAAGGACTCCAAAATGACTTTCTGCGGATGAAGCACCTGCTGAAGGCTTTCGTTTAAAATGACATAATCAAAACGTTTTGTCCCGTAATCGATAAGCCCGGTATCGATGTTGCCGTGAGAAATTGTTATGCCCTTTTCAATACAATTGTAGATGGCATTCTCATCGATCTCGACACCCGTTCCTTTAACGGATTTATTGATCTTTAAAAGTTCCAGAAGCTCGCCGTTTCCGCAGCCCAAATCAAGAACGCGGGAATTGGGTTTGATGAGGTCAACGATAACCTTATGGTCAAATCTGATTTCTTTATTATTTTCCATGGTCCACTTCTCTTTGAATGCGCGACAGATAATGTTCGATCAGATGCGATTGCCCTTTGACTTCAACCAAAAACGCATCGTGGCCATAGCTGGAAGCGACTTCGCAGTAGGAGACATCAATGTCGCTGGCCTTTAAGGCTTTGACCATTTCCTTGCTTTGATACGACGGATAAAGCCAATCCGACGTAAAAGTGATCACAAGGAAATTGGCTTTCACATTTTTAAAAACTTTTGCGGCATCCTGTCCCTGCGCCAGGTCAAAATAATCCAGCGCCTTGGAAATATAAAGGTAGGAATTGGCGTCAAAGCGTTTTACAAAATTATCTCCGCGTTGTTTCAAATAATTTTCCACTTCAAATTCTGCGGAAAGATTGTAATCGAATTTATTTTTCTCAAAAAGTTTGCGTCCGAACTTTTCTTCCATGGACTGGTCGCTCATGTAAGTGATATGGCCCATCATGCGCGCCAGCGCGAGCCCGCGCGCCGGAATTTTCTTACCGTAATAATCTCCCCCGTTCCAATCGGGATCGGTCATGATCGCCTGCCTCATGACTTCGTGAAGTGCGATTTGTTGCGCGGTTTGTCTCATGTTGGCGGCAATCGCAATGACGGATGCGACATCATCCGGATAAGAGACAACCCATTCAAGGGCCTGCAAACCTCCCATCGAACCGCCGGCCAGGCAAAGAATTTTTTTTATCCCTAAATGTTGAATGAGCTTTCTTTGGGTGTCGACCATATCACCAATCGTCACGATCGGAAAACTGGAGCCGTAAGGCTTACCGGTTTTAGGATTGACTGATGAAGGCCCTGTCGAACCTTTGCAACCGCCTAAAACATTGGCGCAGATCATAAAATATTTATTGGTATCAAAAGCTTTTCCGGGGCCGATCATCTCTTCCCACCAGCCAGGTTTTTTATCATCCGGATGATAACCGGCGGCATGCGCGTCCATAGAAAGCGTATGGGATACAACGATGGCGTTCGACTTGGCGGCGTTTAGCGTTCCGTAAGTTTCATACGCGAGCGTGATGGGGCCGAGTTTGGCGCCGCATTCGAGCGTCATTTCGTTGGGCGGCGCCGCGAAGGTAAAAGACTTTATCTCAACGATTCCGATAGAGTTTTTAAGTTGTTGGGATTCAGGTGGCATATGTGGGTTTAATCGTTAATGTTGAATAATATCATAACATGTCAGCCCCATGCAATTGGAAATTAGATGAACCACTTCTTATCTGTGACAAAAGAAAACGAGGTAACTGTTAACATGACAAACACTGCTGTTTGCCAGAAATAACCAACAATACCAAACAAGGATATTGTTAAAAGAAAGCCATTTGGGATAACAATTAAAAATAAAATAATGAAATTAACTATTTTCCAAAATCGTATACCTGAAATGAGTTGCAGTGCATAGAGACATAATACAGACCACGAAAGTGGGGCTAAGAGAAATAAACCCGCAAGTTCTTCTGCATCTTTGGAAGGTCCCCAACCTGGTAAACTTAGATAAAAACCATAAATGGCAAAGCAGAGATCGATAGCTCCTACTGTGCGATAAATGTTTTTAATTTGTGATTGAGAATTTGATTTCATATTTAATACCCCTTTCGCAGCGTTCATATTTTTGTTATTCCCACGAAAGTGGGAATCCTTATTCAGAAATTTAGACACCAGCTGGATTTTATCCCCTCATTAGCAATAGAGATCCCCCCTTTCGCGGGGATGACAGAAGCTCAGGAGTGACATCATGCTTCATACCCCAAATTCGCCCTTTCTCATTTATTCAGAAAACACCATAAAAGATATTTCCCAAGAGATTTCTGAGTAATGTATAAAACAGAATAAAGGCCTGTGAAAAAGCTAACTAAAAGTAAAACAAAATAATAGGCAAGTTCGCTCCATTCAAATTTCCATTCAATCCCATTATTGAAAGCACCTAGAAAACAAAAATAACCATAAGCAGCAATTATGAGTAGTGATAATGGAACAATGATTTGGTGTGTCCAATTTGGGAATCGAAATTTTGTCAAGAGTTCTATGCCGAGACAAAGAATGCAAGTCCAAGCAACGACAATGGGCGCTAACAACATGCCCATTCCTGAGCAATTTGTATTTTGAGATGCGAAAATACCAAAAACGATATCAACAATGCCAATTGCTTTTACAAAATATTTGTTTGTCACAATAACACCTCCTCCACCCATTAGCGGATTGCCAGAATAGTATTAGTAATTACGTTTCATACCCCAAATTCGCCGAAAGCCATTTTTCAACTGTTGTCACATCCATGCCCTTACGCTTGGCATAATCAACGACCTGGTCTTTGGCGATCTTGCCGACGCCGAAATATTTACTATCGGGGTGAGCGAAATAAAAACCGGAAACCGCCGCGGTCGGATACATCGCAAAATTTTCCGTAAGTTTTATGGATGTTTCTTTGGTGGTATCGAGGAGTTTAAAAAGAATTCCCTTTTCGGTGTGATCGGGGCAAGCCGGATAACCTGGCGCCGGCCGTATCCCATGATATTTTTCTTTGATCAGCTCTTCATTGGAAAGCTTTTCGCTTTTCGCATAAGCCCAGATCTCTTTGCGGACCAGTTCGTGCAGGCGTTCGGCAAAAGCTTCGGCCAGCCGGTCGGCCAACACCTTGGTCATAATGCTGTTGTAATCATCGTGGCTTTTTTCGAAGGCGCTGACGAGTTCGTCGGTTCCGATACCCGTCGTCAGCGCGAACGCGCCTAAATAATCGGCGATGCCGGTTTCCTTGGGAGCGATAAAGTCCGACAACGCCAGATTAGGCATACCGGTGCTTTTATCGGATTGCTGGCGCAGCGTGTGAAAGACGGCCAAAACCTTTTTACGCTTATCATCTGTATAAACTTCAATGTCATCACCAACACCGTTGGCCGGATAAAAACCGATGACAGCTTTCGCGGTCAATAATTTTTCTTTAATGATTTTATCTAAAAGATTTTGAGCGTCATCGAAAAGTTTCTTGGCCTCAACACCGACATCAGGGGCATCAAAGATCTTTGGGTACGCGCCTTTGAGTTCCCACGCCTGAAAAAAAGGCGTCCAGTCAATGCGATTGCGAATCTCCTCAAGCGGAAAATGATCAGAGGTTTTGTTTCCAATCAGCGTTGGTTTAACGATGGGTGCCTTGGACCAATCAACTTTAAGTTTTCGACCGCGCGCTTCTTCAAGGGAAAGCGGCGCGAGGCCCTCGGATTTTTTGCTGTGGGCCTCGCGCAATTTCCCGTATTCATCGTTAATCTTGGAAATATATTTTGCTTTCGTTTTTGGATTTAAAAGATTGCCGACAACGCCAACCGCGCGCGAAGCATCCAAAACATGAATAACGCCTTTAGAATATTTGGGCGCGATCTTGATGGCCGTATGCATCTTGGATGTCGTTGCCCCGCCGATAAGAAGGGCCACTTTAAAACCTTCCCGCTCAAGTTCCTTAGCATTGTGCATCATTTCATCTAAGGACGGCGTGATAAGCCCGCTTAAGCCGATGATATCGACATTTTGTTTCCTGGCTTCTTCGATAATCTTGGCGCAGGAAACCATGACGCCAAGATCGATGACCTCGTAATTATTGCAGGCTAAGACAACGCCAACGATGTTTTTCCCGATATCATGAACATCGCCTTTAACCGTGGCCATTAAAATTTTTCCGGCACTTTTATGGACCTGGCCGCTTTTCCTTTTTTCCTCTTCCATAAAAGGTAAAAGATAGGCAACAGATTTTTTCATGACACGCGCGCTTTTGACAACTTGCGGCAAGAACATTTTTCCCGAACCGAACAGATCACCGACGATATTCATCCCATCCATCAAAGGCCCTTCGATGACCTTGAGTGGGGCGTCATATTTCTTCCGCGCCTCTTCCGTATCCTGATCGATAAAGTCCGTGATCCCTTTAATCAGCGCGTGCGTTAATCGTTTTTCAACCCCCTCTTTGCGCCAGGCGAGATCTTCAACGGGCTCCTTGCCTTTTTGTTTAACATTATCCGCAAAATCCAAAAGCCGTTGAGTCGCATCCGGCCGTCGGTTTAAAATAATATCTTCCACAAGCGTCAGAAGATCTTTGGGCATTTCCTCGTAAACAGCCAACTGTCCGGCATTCACGATCCCCATGTCCATGCCGGCTTTAATCGCATGATAAAGAAAGGCCGAATGCATGGCCTCGCGCACAACATTGTTTCCGCGAAAACTAAAACTGATGTTGCTCACCCCACCGCTCACCTTCGCCAGCGGAAGATTTTCTTTGATCCATTTTGTCGTGCGGATAAAATCAACGGCAAAATTATTGTGCTCTTCCATGCCGGTGGCGATGGTCAGGATATTGGGATCGAAAATAATGTCTTGCGGAGAAAAACCAATTTTTTTTGTCAAAATATCATAACAGCGTTGACAAATCGCGATGCGTCGTTCAAAAGTGTCGGCCTGACCCCTTTCATCGAAGGCCATGACAACGACAGCCGCGCCATAGCGAAGGACAAGTTTGGCTTGCTCGATAAATTTTTCTTCGCCTTCCTTTAATGACATGGAATTGACGATGCCTTTGCCTGGCAAACATTTTAATCCCGCTTCAAGAACCGTCCATTTCGAGGAATCGACCATGATGGGAACCTTGCCGATCTCCGGATCGCTGGCAATGCAATTTAAAAATGTTGTCATCGCTTTAACACCGTCCAACATCCCTTCATCCATGTTGACATCGATGATCTGCGCGCCGGCCTCAACCTGCTGACGGGCAACGAGCGTTGCTTCTTCGTATTGATTGGCAAGGATCATTTTTGCAAACTTCGGTGAACCGCTGACATTGTTGCGTTCGCCGATATTCACAAAATTTGTTTGCGGCGTCATGGTCACCGCTTCCAGGCCGCTTAAACGCAGGTACGGTTCAAAGGCCGGCGGTGTGCGCGGGGCAAGATCTTTGACAGACTCCGCAATGAGTTTGATATGCGCCGGCGTTGTCCCGCAGCATCCGCCCACCATATTGAGCCACCCGTTTTTCGCCCAATCTTTTAATTGCGGTGCGAACGATCGCGGTGTTTCCGGAAAACCAGTTGGTAAGGTCGGGTCCGGCAGGCCGGCGTTTGGATAACAGCTGACGAAAATGGGAACAGTTCGCGAAAGTTCTTCCAAAAGCGGTGTCATTTCCTTGGGACCTAAGGAACAATTTATCCCAACGCTAAAAAGCGGAACATGAGCAATGGAATTCCAAAACGCTTCGATGGTTTGCCCGATGAAGTTGCGTGTACTTTTTTCCTGAATGAAGGTGATCGACGCCATGATAGGAACGCGGCGCGCACCCTCATCAAAAAGTTTTTGGATCGCGAAAAATCCGGCTTTGGCGTTTAAGGGATCAAGAATAGTTTCCAAAAGCAATATGTCCGCTCCGCCTTCAAGAAGGCCGCGCGCTTGCTCACCGTAAACTTTGACCAGTTCGTCAAAGGTCGTGGCGCGCGCTGAAGGGTTGTTGACATCCGTTGAGATGGAAGAAACTTTTGTGGTCGGGCCCATCGAACCGGCCACAAAACGGGGCTTGGAAGGATTTTTTAGAGTGATCTCATCGGCGGCTTTGCGCGCGGCTTTGGCGGCGGCCACGTTTATTTCATAAACATACTTTTCCAGTTTATAATCCGCCATGGAAATAGCGTTGGAGTTGAAGGTGTTGGTTTCGATGATATCGGCGCCGGCTTCAAGATAGGAACGATGGATCTTGTAAATGATTTTTGGCTGGGTCAAACACAAAAGGTCGTTGCAGCCTTTAAGGTCCCGAGGATGATCCTTAAACCGCTCGCCTCGAAAGCCGTACTCATCGAGCTTGTAGGTTTGAATCATCGTCCCCATGGCGCCGTCGATGATGAGGATGCGTTTTCTGGCGATATCGCGTAAAGTTTGTTCGGTTTTATTTGTCATAAGGGATTAAATTTCATCGTAGGGAACGGTTTAAAACCGTTCCCTACCGCAATGACACAAATCTTTTCCAATTCTCCAAAAGCCGTTTACGCGACCGATACAGCGGCGTTGGTTTTGGGATCATGGTTTTGTCCGGCGAATTCTCCTCAAAGAAGCCAAAACCAACGCCGCTGTCGGGTAAAAATTCTTTCCAGGTGGTTAGCGGAACCGAATCGCTATTATAGGGACACACTTCCTGGCAGATGTCGCAGCCGAACAGCCAGCCTTCGGAATTTTTTATTTCTTCATCCGTCATTGACGTTTTCTTTTCGATTGTCTGATAACTGAGACAGCGGTTCGCGTTGAGCGTACAGTCGGACAGAATCGCTTGAGTCGGACATGCGTCAATGCAAAGTCGGCACTGGCCGCAATTTTTCATCAGCGGCTTGTCGTCTTTAAGATCACACGATGTCAAAATGCATCCGATAAAAAAATACGACCCCAGGCCTGGCTTGATAACAGCTGTATTCTTACCTAAAAAACCAACCCCGCTTTTAAGTGCCAAACTCCGCTCGGCGATAGGGCTTGAATCCACTCCCGCGTAACAGGAAACTCCGGGTTCTTCGGCCTTTAAGAAGCCGGAGAGCGCGTTTAACTTTTCTTTAATGACACTATGATAATCCATCCCAACCGCGTAGCGGGAAATTTTTAAAAGATTTTTAAGCCGCTTTTCTTTAGTGTTCTTGTAATTGACGATCACTACGATTGCAGACTTTGCGTTGGGACATAAGAGTTCCGGATTTTCTTTAAACTTCGAATGGTTTTTTAAATAATCCATTTGACCATGGAAACCGTTTTGTATCCACTGGGTATAGACGTTCATCGAATCGTTCGTGTCGATTTGACAAAACCGGCAGTCATCAAAACCGAGAGTTTGAGTGGCGTAGGTGTGGAGTTTGGATTTGAGGGACATTGTATTAAACAATTATGTCATTCCCGCCCCCGTTTTTGTCATTCCCGCGAAAGCGGGAATCCTTATTGCTAATTCGGGGGTAAACTCAGCGGGAATCTTTATTGCAAGGAATCATATAAATCGTTCCAAAGTGGATTTTCTTTCTCGATCAGTTCTACTTTCCATTTACGATACCATTTTTTAATCTGTTTTTCACGAGTGATCGCGGAACTTACATCTGGCGTTGACTCATAATAAACAAGCTTATGAACAAAATATTTTTTTGTGAAGCCCTCTACAAGGTCATTGCGATGCTCATAAATCCGACGAATTAAATCGTTTGTGATTCCCACATAAAGTACGCCATCCTTCTTACTCGCTAAGATATAAACATAGAATATCTTACCAGTCATATATTAAGATACCCGCTTTCGCGGGTATGACACATATATTATTAAGACACCCGCTTCACGGGTGTGACAAATAAATTTTAGGCAATCATCTACTATGGCACAAGTTCCCCCTTCAACATAAATCCCGTCGCGCTGGTGATGCGGGCATGGACAAACTGGCCGATGGAAAGGTTTGCTGTATTTTCAACAACAACGATCATGTTGCTGTCGGTCCTTCCCTTCGCTTCGTTTTTCGATTCGGTTACACGATTGTCTTCGATCAGGATCTCAAAGGTTTTTCCAATGTGCTTCTGATTTTTCTTAATGGAAATATTTCTTAACATATCATTTAAAATGGCAATGCGCTTGCCCTTAACCTCATCGGAAATATCATCCGGATACTGGCGCGCGGCAACCGTCCCCTGCCTTTGAGAATATTTAAAAGTATAAGCAAAATCAAACTGACCTTTTTCTAAAACACTTAGCGTGTCCTCAAACTCGCTGTCAGTTTCTGTCGGGAAACCAACGATGACATCCGTGGAAAGTGCGATATCGGGATAAAGGCTCCGGGCTTTATCGACGATCAAAAGAAATCCTTCCTTTGTGTAAGTACGGTTCATCATCTCCAAAATACGATTATTGCCGGCCTGCAAAGGAAGATGAATATGTTTGCAAACCTTTGGGTTTTTAACAATGATTTTTAAAAGTGATTCGGGAAAATCTTTGGGGTGCGGCGACATAAAACGGATGCGCTTGATTCCTTCGACTTCGCTGACCTTCTCCAGCAAATAAGCAAAGTCATGGTCTTCGTGATTGTAAGAATTAACGTTTTGCCCCAGGAGCGTGACCTGTTTAAAACCCTCCCCCGCCAGCCGGCGCACTTCGTCGATGATATTTTCCGGCGCGCGGCTTCTCTCCCGCCCCCTTGTATAAGGGACAACGCAGAATGTGCAAAAATTATTGCAGCCGCGCATAACCGCGATCCAGGCGTTGGCCCCTTCGCTGCGCGACGGATAAACGTCGGAATAGGTTTCGAATTCGGAAAGCGTAACGTCGTAGGCTTTCCTGCCAGTTTGACTGGCTTCACGGATAAGATCAGGAAGCCGTTTGTAACTGTCCGGCCCGGCAATGAAATCAACTTTCAATTTACGATGTTCAAATAATTCTTTGCGCAAATTCGTCGCCATACACCCCAATATTCCTATCATTGGCGATTTGCCACCTGTCCCGCCACCGGCGGGGTTAAATTTATGATGAATGTTGTGAATGCGTCCGTAAACCTTTTGGTGGGCGTTTTCCCGAATGGCACAGGTGTTGAGCATCACAATATCCGCTTCATCTTCGGTTTGGACGAATAAAAAATTCTCTTTCGTCAATATGGCGCGGATGAGTTCGGTGTCGTAGACGTTCATCTGGCAACCCCAAGTTTGGAGGTATACTTTTTTTGCTGTAACGTTTTGTGTTGTAGGAGATTGCATAATTTTAAATTGTCTCGCCGAGGTTTACATAAAACTGTCTAAACCGATGAATGTATACGACGCTGAATTTTTCTAACCTTTTGTATGTCATACTGTTGATTTGATTTTTACCTTTTTCAGAAAATCTTAAACTTTTACCCGATTCTTCCATTTCATCATGGACTCAATGTCTAAAACTGTAAAAACGGGATAGTTCCTGTAATCATGTTTCGGCTTAATCCAGCCCTTCTTTATCCAATAGTATAACGTCTCGCGGTGAACTCCAAGAACTCTTGCCACCTGTGTCATATTGTATCGTTTTGCTGATCTTTCGACGACCTTTCGAAAAATTTTCTTGTCGCATTCCTCAATCCGACTTTCGATTACTTGCTTCTGCTGCTCCCTTTCGTCCAACAACTTCGCCAAACGCCGCCTGTCCGCTTCGTATAAAATCTCTAAAACTTGTTCAACTCTTAGATGTTCCTCACTTCCGTAAGGACAAACCGCTATTATTTCGCCTTGCTTATTCCGAAAAACAAAATCCTTTTGTAAAGGAAATACCGTACCACAGGGCGTTGACCCTGTGGACGGCCACGGGGCTACGCCCCTTTGGATTCCCCGAAAAGGTAACCCTGCGCCAAGAGCGCAGGGAGTTGTCTTCATTAAAATCACCCATAGGTATCTCCAGCTTGAGGATTATTAATGAATGTTTACTTAGCTCCAAAGTTGAAATCATCGAACAATGTTACGCTGTCAGCCTTGGTCCAAACGCCGACGGCGCCGGATTCTTTAAACGTGTCGTCAGTAGTTTCGATGGCGATCTTACCGTCAAAGGTAACTTTGAACTGGTTGTCTAAAAAATCTACCCTCAATGTATGCCATTGATTGGGAGTAACTTTCATATCGACGTTCTTGAACGAACGACGAATGCCTCTGACAGCGTGATAGATCGTTACATTGTTCTCCAGCGCATTGGCACGCGTGATGTAATAGTTGTCACCATCCTGCCAGCGCCAAACGATACCACCCGCCTGGTCTTCGCCACCTGAGATCGGCTTAAACTTAACCTCGACGTACCCATCTTTCAACGAAACATCTTTTTTGACACACCACAAGTAATCCCCATCGCCGGATTGCTTCAGTACGTTTGGCTGGCTCGGAGCAGTTGTGTCGGATTCCACCGACCACTTCGGCGAACCCTGACCAGTCACACCCCCTCCCCAGCCATCTGGAAGTTGACCCACGGAAGTTTTGTCAAAATTGATTATTGAATTAGAAGTAACTGGCTGAGCAAAAGCTATTGTGGATATAAAACATATGGAAACAATCGCAATAGTCTGTTTCATTCTATTCTTTCTCTCTTAACGAAGTCTTTAATGACATCTTTGAATCATTAGTATTTATCGTCGGTGTCTTTTCCCATTTTGACTTCAGCACCAGTAACAATATCGTAATGATGTTCACTGACCTTGCCTTCTTGGGCAATCTTAACTTCATAAACTGACTTCCCATCTTCAACCTCGGGAGTAACAGCAAAAACGGTTCCCTGATATTCCTTACTGGCTTTTTCAACAATATCTAATAACGAAACCTTTGACTTTGCCACCAACTGCAAGTGCATACCTGCCTTTTCCAGATGTTCCGTATCGGCGAAGATTTCTTCTTTGGGATTCCATGTAGTTGATTCAGGGCTGCCGGAGAGTTCCTTCAACACGTTGTCTTTGTCATCTACGCTTAAACCTTTGCCAGCGGTATAAACGGAAAGAGAAAGGTTCCCCGCATCGTCTAATTCAAATTTGGCAGAAATGGGCACCTCTGCACCTTTCGTAGCCTGACGGATTCCATCGGCCAAAGAGACTTTACTTTGTTGAAGAACACTTAACAAAGGACCTGAATTTTCATGTTCCCCGTCCTCAGCCAAAGCTCGCTTATAGCCAGACATTCCTAACGTTAAAGCTGCTCCGACAACCATCACCAAGAAAAACCGAAACAATTCATTTCTCTTTTCCATTTTTCCTCCTCCTATTTTTTAATGCTTTTTTGTTGAGTATCTAACGCCGCTTTTAGCCCTTTTGCTAAATTTGTCGTTGAACCAATTCCCCAATAATGAAGAAAAATAATTCTTGGATTCTCCATAGTCATATGATTGTGGATGGCGACAATGTTAATTTCGGCGTTGCGTAATGCTTTTAAAACGGATTGTAATTCCGATTCCAACATCGCAAAATCACCATCAACGACCGCTTGATCATCACTGCCGATAAAAGCAGCCCAGGTGTTAACACCCATCGTATTCCCCATTTCATGGCCGTTCATCTTAGTCGTTCGGCCAATGGTGACTTTATAAACGCCGTCTTTCAGATCTCCTGACACTCCTAAAATTGTTTCTATCTTTTGGGGATCAAGTGTGGTTTTGGAAGGATCAATCTCTAAAAAGGGTTTTTCTCCTTTGCCGCCGCTTGTTTCCTTAATTTTGGCGAACACTTTGCCAACGGCTCCGGTGAGGATCTCCGGATCACCCATCCCACCGATATGCATAAACATCACCTTTGGTGAGTCCCAAAAGAAATGATTGTGCAAAGCTGTCACCTCCAGGCCATTGTCCAAGGCAACGCTCATGACCGGATTGACCTGATCTTCCAGCAGCACCATATCCCCCATCACCATCGTATGATTGCCCATCAACTTAAAAGCGGCCCACACCGTCAACCCCATCGGCGGTGTAATCGTAACCCCTGATGAGGTAATATGTAAATCAGTACGAGGAAAACTTACCTTAAAAACGCCTTCCCCTTGACTATATTTCCCTTGCGCACCTGTTAATTCTTCTATTTTTTTAAAAGTTAAATTTTGCTCCTCGGACGGGGTTGCGCTTTTTCTATTTTTTGCAAACAAAGAGGGAGGATTTAAAATACTTAACCCGAAAAAAGAAAATACAATAAAAATAATTAACGATAAGCGAGTCATGAAACTAATCTCCTTAAACTGACAATATTAATTTCTCAACTTTTCTGTTGGCAATATGCATAGAGAGCGTCGTAAACAATAAATTCCTTTTTTAAAATTTCATGGTCATCTTTGAAACCAAGATACCGGAACCCTTCCGCGATTGCCTTTAACCCTGAAGCCTCTTTTTGCCCGTACAAATCTGCGGAAACATCTGCTCCATGAACAATTTTCGCCAAGAGATGAAGTGCAGGGTCATTCAGCTTATATTTTTTAATAATCGCCTCAAAGCTGCATTTGCCGTCATGATGCCCCAATTCAACGTCAGGGATATCATACGGAATTGCTCCGGTGCGCTTTGCTTCATCTAAAACGTTTTCAGCAGCGACAAAAAGAAATTCAGCTTTCGGATCAATAAATTTTTTTATCAGCCAAGGGCAAGCCACTCTATCGACTTTTACGTGTTCGCGGGTAATCCACTTCATGCTACGTTCTCCGTTAAAGGATTTATTGTCCCTTCTTCCAGCGGCTTAATAGTTTTGAACCATTGGTACAACATCAGGTCATAAACGATTTTAATCCCGCCTGCTAAAAAGAAAGGAAAATTTAATAAACTTGCGCTCGCCAGCATGGGAACCGCCAGAACAGGAGACGCAGATGCCCCTAATGTCCGGGCTATATTGGTGATGCCCGCTGCTGCCGAGCGTTCATCGGGATGAACAACAGCCATCGTGTAAGATTGACGGGTTGGCACGTCCATTTGTGAAATGACAGACCGCAATGATAGGACTGAAATTGCCAATGGTAAACTAGGCATTAGTGGAACCACAATAAGAAGAAAATTTGAAGGTAAATGAGTAAGAACCATGGTATTAACGAGACCAATGCGGGATGCAATACGGGCGGCGAGCAAACCTGAGAACCCCGCAAAAATATTCATGCCGAAAAATATCCCGCCTAAAACAACCGGATCAATTTGGAAACGAACGTAGAACCAATATGCGATAATACTTTGAAGAATAAAACCTCCGCCAAACGCATCGACAGCAAATAAAGCTGATAACTTAAAAACTTTAGAGCGCGAATCATGTAATCCAAAATATTTTGGGGTAGCTTTTACACTATTTTTTATTGGTGCTTCAATCTCGGACGATAATTGCGTGAATAATATCCCTAGCATTACCCCGAGAACCGCATACAGGAATATAACCGCCCGGTAAGATTCTAATGACGATGCGCCAGCGTTTAACACAAAATGTATAATGACTCCGGCCAAGAGAGAACCCAGGGCGGTAGCAAAGAACCCGCAAAGATGATACCACGCAAACATTCGTGTGCGGGAATGTTCAGGGATGATCTGAGATAATGCTGCCTGTTCGATTGACAAAAACGGGCCAACCTCATTCCCGCTGGGACTAATGACTCCTATAATTGCGGCCAACAGCAAAAGTATAAAATTATTCGTTACGGCAAACGAGAAACCTGCCAGGATTATCAGCGTTGCACTTAACATAAGCATGCGTTTACGGCCAAAGCTATCGGCATTCAAGGTAATCCACAATGAAACAAACACATCGCCAATTAAGGTTAAACTCAGCAACAAACCAATTTGTGTTTTGGAGAGGCCTATCTCTGCCAGATAAATGACGAGAATGACAGACAGTAATCCATAACTAAACAGTCGCAGCATCCGGGTTAAGAATAAAATCCAAAAATCTGAGGTGGGTTTCATTGTTTATGAATACCCCTTTTCTTCTTATATTTTCTTGTAAACCATTCACTCCATACCATTTATCGCCTTTAACAGCCTCAAAATCGTCGTACGGTACCCTCCTTCGTCAAATTGCTTTCGCGTTTGACTTCGGAGGGCAGGCTTTGCACCAACGGTCAGCCGTAGCTTTCAAGAAAAATTTTATTGTGTATGGATTGATTAATCATAAATTACTGTCATTTCTTTTTTATTTCATCAATAAAATTAAGAATAATAGGATCAGGATTAAACCACTCACCTTTTAATCGGTAAAACTGAAATCGACGATGTATTTCTTGCTCCTGTGATTGACTGCCTTCCATGGATGCCAGTAAACTCAATTTTTCATGGTGTGCAGTTTGTAGCGTTGACAATCGGCGTTCAACAGAAGACGCGGAGTAACCGATCTTAATTGGCCCAGAAGAACCGGATTGTATGAAATAAATTTGGGGTGCCTGTGCGTTTGCTCTTTTGCCCCAACCCCAAAGTACAAGGCGACCTTTGATTTCTTCAAGATGTTCGGAATTTATCGCACATTTCTTGGCAAATTCATCAAGATTTAAAAAGTCGGGGCATTCAATAAGAAGTTTATGAAGATTTTCCCGTTGCCCAGTATCATCATTTAAGCAGTCATTATGAAATACATAAAAACCTTCTTCTTCCATCCAGATGAGCAGGCCATTATGAAGATCAGTTATCTGTTTACCACAGCCCTCGCACCAAGCCACCCGAACGACTCGGTTTGGGTATTGCGCTGTATACTCCAGCCAGGCATCATTTAGTGCCTCACGGACTCCATTGTGTCGAGATGCTAAATATTTTCTAACATCTTCGTGATGCTTTACCGATTTAGGAAAATTTCTGTCTCCTATGGCATCCTTGGCCAAGTCACCAACGAGATCATCACGCTCATAATTTGAGAACAACCATTGATTAAAATCTAATCCAGATGCAAGTTGACGTATTTTGATGTTTTGCCTCTTCAGATTTTTATCCGATATTAGATATTGGGTTGAGCTAATTTTATCTTCGACTGATGACGGAAAAACTATAAGAACTTCGCCGGAAATAGGTTTATCTGCAAACAAAGCCTGGGGGCCTGCATTAAAGTCGGACATATTAACAGCTTTTTTTAGAGCTTCACCCTTTAGATGATGCCGTTTGGCGATACGCTGCTTTTCAGCAGTAAGTAGGCGACTGTGTATTTTCTGACCAGCAAACGTAAGGTCATGCAAATGGTTCAAGTCTTCAGCAGGGACTCGTTGTTTTTCCATCATCCATTTGTAGAGCGATGTAAATACGGATACATTTTCATTTAAATGCTTGAACCAATCATCTGGAATAAGGATGGTTCGAGCCTCAGGGACCGCTTCAAGAATTTGTTCAGGTTTACAATAGCGCATAGAAATTCGTAGGATTAGACCTCAATAACATGTTTTAAGGATTTCAATTTCAATGACTTATCGCATTGATCAGCTTCAACAGTATTTCACCATAGTGATACGTACGGTCATTCCATACGTTTCAATAAAAACTTTATGTTGTGTGACTTGCTTAACCATAAATCGCTATGCCCCTTTAGGGACTGCCCACCTTTCCTTCTCCAATCTGCTCTCCTTGGCAATCGCAAAAACTAAAATAACACAAAAAAATATGGATGAACCCACTGTGCCAAGGTTGAAGCCCCCTTTTGAGATAGGTTTTGTCAACAAATCACCAAATGTGGCGCCAAAAGGCCTTGTTAAAACAAATGCCAGCCAGAATAGCAATACCCCAGAGATTTTTGTATAAAAGTGTAAAAGGGCAATAACAATAAGTACTCCAGATATTAGGATCGCGCCGTTCTCAAATCCAAATCCCAGATCATCAGAAACAAAATCTCCCGCCGCTGTCCCTAATGTGTTGGCGATCAAAAAAGCTATCCAATAGAAAATTTCAACGTTAGGCTTCGTAATATATTCGACATTGATCGATCTTTCATTTTTGTACCAAACCGCGAGCGTTATCAATAACAGGACCATCAAAATGACGGAGCCTGCTGTATAACCAAGCCCCAGGGTACGGTCGAGGAAATCCGATATGGCCGTACCGGCTATCGCGGTCGCGATAAAGGTTAACCAGTATACCGACGGGTCATATCTTTTTAAACGGAGTTTGATAAAAAGCAATATGAGAAACAGGCCCATGAATATCGCGATCGTCTCCGCGTAACCTAACTTAAAGGTCATGGAAAACATATCGGCCCCGGTTTCCCCTAATGTCGTTGAAGCTATTTTAATGACCCAATATAAGAAAATAATGTGAGGGACTCTATTTTTTAATGTTTTATTCAATAGTCTCCTTTTTAATTCCGGTTAATTCCGCTGATACATTACTCATCCACCCTCGCGGCACGGCGAAAATTGAATTGGTGCCGGCCCTGCAGCAATCTGAATTCATGCCCGCCCTGCGCCGTATGGTGTGCAGGGCCCCCGCGGGCGTGGATTGTGACCGTGCGGTCACAATTGAAACGGCAGCGCCATTTTTCCAGCGATTTAAATATCCGGAAAAATGGCGCCGTCCATTTTCACAATTCAAAGCTTTATGCCGCGCTTTTTCTGTGCGGGTAAACGAACGGTTCCTCCGAGCACCATCGCCGCGCTGATGATCAGCAGATTCTTAACGATATACTGCCCTTCCATCGTTAAAACAAACGGAAATTTTATGAAACAAACCTCCGGCAAAATAACGAGCGGCAGGAATGTCCCGCCGATTTGTAAAAACAAAAGCAGCACCGCAATACGGGTCAAGCGGTGAAATAAAAAACAAACTCCGATCAAAGCTTCCCACCATCCCAGGATAGGGATAAAAATTTTAGGATCAAACCAATAAACCGTCCGTGCTACCAGATCATTGACCGGACTATGGCCGAATGATTTAAGCAGTCCGAACCAGATAAAAATGACCCCCATGGAAACACGCAAGAAGAGATGGCCGTGACGGTTCATCCATTCGGCAATAATGGGATCAATGGTGTTAAAAATTTGGCGTATATTGTTCATCATCGTTACAATTTCGCTTCCGATAATTTTTATTTACCATACCCATATTTTTTATAATCAATACCAGCATCTTGCATATCCGTTTTCATCGGTCCCTGAAAACCAAACGGCGTTTCGGCGAAGAAGGCATCGACCATATCTTTTTCCGTAACTTCCTGATGATTTTCTTTGCCGGCTAAACTTTCCGCTTTTTTAGAAACCTTTTCTTCGGCCATGGCGCGCAGGAAAATGGGAATCTTTTCAATTAATTGTTTAAACGTTGCTTCGGTTGCTTTATCCCAATTCATATTCATTTATTTTTTCAACCGTAAGAGCGTTTCGTCTTTATTCATTCTCCGCATGAACTTCCAACTCACAAGCACCATCGGTGACCCGGACACGGACAATGATCGGCCGGCAGCAGGTTTCACAATCCGTCACCAATTCGTAGCGTTGACCCTGTCCGCCATCCAGGGTGATCTCATTGGGGCTGCCGCAATAGGGACACGAAAATTCTTTTTGAGACGACAAACTCATTTAAAAGGTTTAACTTACTGTACAAACGGTTTTAAGATAAGTCGGATCCCCCTGTCATAACTGAAATAATTCCACGCCCAGTTGACGAAAACGACAACGCGGTTACGGAATCCGACAAGAAGCATCAGGTGAATGAACATCCAGATAAACCATGCCAGGATTCCCTGGAATTTTATGAAGGGAAGGTCAACGACGGCACGATTGCGGCCGATGGTGGCCATAACGCCTAAATCATGGTATTGGAAATCCGTCAGCTTTCTTTTTCTGATGATGTTGAGAATATTTTTGGATAAAAGAGCGGCCTGTTGAACGGCTACGGGGGCGAGCATCGGATGGCCGTGAGGAAGTTGGTCTGTGATCATCGCCGCGACATCGCCGAGCGCGAAAATATTTTCAAAACCGGTGACACGGTTGTAAAGGTCAACCTTGTAGCGTCCTTTAAAAAGTGAGTCGTCTTGAATGCCGTCAATGATATTTCCGGCAACACCGGCCGCCCAGATGACCGTAGAGGTGATAATTTTTTTTCCATTGGACAATGTCAGAGTCTTCCCGTCATAAGAATTGACGCCTGCCCCCAGCCATATGGTCACGTCGAACCGGCTTAAAAATTCTTGTGTTTTTTGGGACGCTTCCTTTGAAAGGGTGCACATCAGCCTGTCCATCCGGTCGATAATATGGATTTGCATTTTATTCATATAAAGTTCGGGATAATCGCGCGGCAGGACGTGCCTTTTTAATTCTCCCAGGGCGCCGGCGGTTTCAACACCGGTGGGCCCGCCGCCGACAACGACAACGGTCATGAGGGCCTGCTGCGCTTCGAGATTATCCGTTAAAAGCGCGGATTCGAAGTTTTGCAAGATCAGGCTGCGCAGGTTCATCGCCTGCGGGATTGTTTTCATAGGTATCGAGTATTTTTCCATGTCGGACATACCGAAATAATTTATCTTGGAGCCGACGGCAATAACGAGATAATCGTAATTGATCTCTCCGATAGAGGTTTCAATGGTATTGTTGGCGGGATTGATCTTAGCCACTTCCGCCATGCGGAAAATAAAATTCTTTTGTTTTTTAAAAATCTTACGAATGGGATAACCGATGGAATCGGGCTCAAGCCCGCCGGTTGACACCTGATAAAGAAGCGGCTGGAAGGTGTGATAATTATTGCGGTCGATCATCACGATCTGAACGTCGGCGTTTTTAAGGTTTCGCGCCAGTTTCAGGCCGCCAAAGCCGCAGCCGACGATGACAATACGGGGAAGATTTGTAATCGGGATATTAACGGACATTGCTTGAATATACTCCCCTTTTTAACGGTTTCAATACGAATTTGTAAATTCGAAACTTGCGGCCATATCATCAAAAAGCGCCTGGTATTCGGGAAGTTTGAAGAGGGTTTTACTATTCGATCCGGTCAGTGATTTATTTGTATTCATCAAACATCTCCTTAATGACGCTCTGACACTTGCGTGTCGGGCAAGGGATAAAATGAAGGCCCAAACGCCGCTCAATAACATCCTCGGGCGTTTGGGCCCCCTCTGTTTCAATAGCATAAACGACTTGAGCTTTGATAAAGGGCGTGCAGGAACAAAGCGGCTCTCGCAACCCATCTTCGATGACCGTCAATTTTAAAACGTCCAGATAACGGCTTCCATATTTTTCCGTGATCGCACGGGCCGTTTCACTCGAAACATGATAAAGGTCTGCTAACTCGGCCATGCGGTGATAGATCTTCCCTGTTCCATAAAGCGGATAATTTTCCTGAGATTGAGAGCTTTGCTGACGAATGGGCGTGAGGACATCAACGCAGTCCTGCGCGATTTTGCGGTAGGTTGTGTATTTGCCTCCGATGACAAACATGATGCCTGAATCTGTCATGAAAAAGCCGGCTTTGCGGGAAACTTTTGACGGTAATTTTTTATCCTGCAGGACAAGCGGCCGCAAGCCTGCAAACGTTGTAATGATCTTTTCTTTTGCAAAATGCATTTCCGGCAAGATACGTTTGGCTTCCGTGAAAAGATAATCAATTTCGTTTTGTTCCGCTCGAAGATTGTCCAAATCATCGCTGTAGTCGGTGTCGGTTGTGCCGATAAGAGAGTTTCCCATAAACGGGATGATGAAAAATATCCGATTGTCCCGTTGGACGGGAAGCAAAAGCGCAGATTTTGAAATTTCCCCCTGATAAACAATATGAATGCCTTTGGTAATCCGGATTTTTGCGCTGGCGTTGATATTATCAAGTTTCACCAGCTGATTGGCCCATGGGCCGACAGCACAAATAATTTTTTTGGCTTCAACGGAGAATTCATTTCCGGTCATCAAATCTTTTGCATGCACGCCAACGGCTTTACCGTTAACCTTAATGAATGAGTTCACTTGAACATAGTTGGCAGCCTGCGCGCCTTTGTCGGCGGCCGACAAAATATTCTCCAGACAAAGGCGCGCATCGTCCATCTGGGCGTCAAAATACTGGATTCCCCCCAGCAATCCCTCTTTCTTAAGATTGGGAATAAGCTTAAGAACTTCATTTTTATTTAATGAATTGTGTTTGTGGATATTGTACTGTCCGGCGAGTTTGTCGTAAATAAACGTTCCCAGCCGCATCATCCAAAGCGATCGTTTGTCGCCGCGATAGATAGGAATGATAAAAGATATTGGCCGAACAAGATGCGGCGCGCTTCGCAGCTGGATGTATCGTTCTTTTAAGCTTTCTTGAACCAGATCGAACTCGCCATTTTCTAAATACCGGATTCCCCCGTGAATAAGCTTGGTGGATTTGCTTGAGGTGCCGCTGGCGAAATCCCCTTTTTCAAGGAGGCAAACCGAAAGCCCACGGCTGGTGGCCGCGTAGGCAATGGCCGCGCCGTTTATCCCGCCGCCGATCACCAGAAGGTCGTATTCGTTTTGGGAAAGTTTTGAAGTATCGCGATGCATATGTTGAGGCTTAGTGTTTAACGCTGTGTGCGATTTTACAATCTCTGTGTCATTGCGGGCGACTATTCCGCCAAATGTGTCTTTGCGAGGAGGACTCCGCCGAAGGCGGTGGACGACGTGGCAATCTTTTTAAAGGATTGCCTACCCGCCAATTGTCGGTGCCTTGGGCAGGCGGGCTTCGCTCGCTTGAACTAGAAGCAGGCTCGCAATGACACGGAAAAAAAGATTGCCTGCCTGGCAGTCAGGCTTCACAAAAAACGTTCGCAATGACACAAAACGATAATAACTCGCATACGGAATTAATGTTTAGGATTTCGATATTGTGTATTGCCGATTGTCTGTTTTATAGCCCTTTGCCAGCCGGCATAAAGTTTCTGACAATGGGCGATCGGCATTTTGGGTTTAAATGTTTTTTCGATGGATTGGAGTTTTATGAGATCATCTTTGCCTTTCCAAATTCCGATGGCAACGCCGGCCAGGAACGCGGCGCCTCGCGCGGTAGATTCGGTGATTTTCGGCCGGATGATATGACAGCGCAAAAGATCGGCCTGGAATTGCATCAGAAAATTATTTTTGCAAGCTCCCCCATCGACTTTTAAAGTTGTGATCTCTCCCCCGTATTCTTTTTTTATAATATCAAAAACATCTTTTGTCTGATAGGCGATGGATTCGAGCGCGGCGCGGATGATGTGTTGCCTGCCGGCGCCGCGCGTCAGTCCGCTAATCATTCCACGCGCCCCACTGTTCCAATACGGCGCGCCAAGCCCTGTGAATGCCGGAACAAAATAAACGCCTGCCGTATCCGAAATTCCTTTGATAGCGTTTTCCGTTTCCGAAGATTTTTTAATAATGCCAAGCTGATCACGCAGCCATTGAATGGCGGCCCCCGCGATAAAAACAGAACCTTCCAGCGCGTAAACAGGTTTTCCCTGATCATCGCAAGCGAGCGTTGTTAATAAACCACTTTTGGAACGAATGATTTTTCGGCCGGTATTTAAAACCAGAAAACATCCTGTCCCATAAGTATTTTTGAGTGTTCCCGGCAGGAAACATCCTTGCCCGTAAAGCGCGGCTTGTTGGTCACCGATCGCGGCCGTTATAGGAATGCCAGTAATAAGCCCGCTTTCATTTTTTTGAGTCTTTCCAAAAAGCGTTCCGGAATTCTGGACCTGCGGCAAGATGGCGCGGGGGACCGTTAATATTTTTAAGAGTTCGGGATCCCAATGAAACGGTTTGATATCAAAAAGAAGCGTGCGACTGGCGTTGGTGAAATCCGTAATATGCGACTGGCCGTTTGTTAATTTCCAGATCAGCCAGCTATCGATTGTTCCAAAACAGATTTTCCCTACCTGCGCTTTTTTACGTAAACCCGGAACATGATCAAGAAGCCATTTGATCTTTGTGCCTGAGAAATACGCATCCAGCACAAGGCCGGTTTTCTTACGAAATTCATTTTCCAGGCCGCGCTTACGGAGTTGGTCACAGATTCCGGCTGTCCGCCGGCATTGCCAGACGATGGCCCGATGGACAGGCCGGGATGTTTCACGGTCCCAGAGCACCGTTGTTTCGCGCTGATTGGTAATGCCGATGGCCGCAATATCGTTTTGGAAAATCCGGCTTTTCGCAATAGCTTTTTTTATTGTTTGGCAACAGGACTGCCAGATTTCTTCGGCGTCATGCTCAACCCAGCCGGGTTTGGGGAAATATTGCCGGAATTCCTGATAGGCGCTGGTGACGATCTTACCATGATGGTCGAAGATGAACGCCCGCGTGCTGGTCGTTCCCTGATCGATGGAAAGGATGTAGTTTGTTTTCAAATTCGAATTCCTTGTTTTCTTCCCTTTGGTGTGAACACCTCTTTTGCTGCGGTCAGCCCGTTAAGTGCTGTTTGTATTGTTGAGATTTCATGAATTGTGAGATTATTGTACGGAAGGCATAACCATCGTTAATGATATCAGAACTTTTGCGGTTAAGTGTAGGGACGGGTTTAAAACCCGTCCCTACTTGAGTCGGATTGACTTTTTAATTCAAACACGAAAAATTATTTCGAGTGTTCACTATAGAAATTGCTTAAAATCTTAGCCGCAACATCCTTTCCCCCTAAACCAAAGGCCAGGGCAAGCGCCAGACAGACAGCGCCGAAGAAAATATTAAAGGTTGTATTGACAAAGATCGCCGCAATGCCAAGCTCACCAAGGGAGATCAGTGTTGCAAAAATCAAGATCGCCCACCTGGTCACACCGCTTAAAATATCCGGCCTGGGAATTTTTGTATTCACAGCCGTTGTGATGACGATCGACGAAACAACATTTGCCAAAAACATCCCGAAAATCAGGACAAACAAAGCCGAAATAACTCTCGGGACATAGGCGGTCAATCGTTCCAACAATTGGGAAGCGACCGTGAGGCCGAGGATATTCACGGTGACGACAAGAACCAGGATCATGACAAACCAGTACACCAGCCGGCTGATCAGTTCACTGGCCGTCAGTTCAATGCCACCCTTATGAAGAACATCGGCAACACCGGCTTTTTTAGATAGATTTTCGAATTTAATGGCTTGAAGAATACGATGGGCGATCTTTTGAACGATTTTGGCGAAGATCCACCCGAAGATGAGAATCAGTAAAGCAGCAATCAGTGTTGGGATAAAGTTGGCAACGGTAATTAACATAGCACGGATTGGGTCAACAACCACATAGCTTAAGCCTTCCATAAGCGTTCCTCCTTTTTGTTGCGTTTTTTAATGTTTTAACGAAATCGACTCTCACCTCCTTTATTTTGATTATACGCGGAGATAGACGCGAAACTATCATTTTTTAATATTTTTTGGGATGGAATGGCCGCTTGAAGTTGGCCGGTAAGGCAGTGCTGATCAATGTGTTGCAGATAAACAGGCCGAAAAGTATTCGCCAGAGATTTTTTAGATAGGGCTTTGATACGAAGATAATTGTCCGTTAACCCCGACCAAAGCCCATCGTGTTCATCTTCCCAAAGAACGTTCTGCACTGTTCCAATAAATTTTTCCATAAATAATTGCCGTTTGCGATGGCCAAGGCTCCGTAAGAGCTCACTTCGCTTTTTGATAACTTTTGGCGAAACCGGATTTGGAAAACTGCGGCTTTTGGCAACATAGCGTGCGGAATAACGAAAGACGTGAAGGTAGGACAGCGGTAGATTGCGAACGAACTCTTCGGTTTCTTGAAAATGTTCATCGGTTTCCCCGGGAAAGCCAACAATGATGTCGGTTCCGATGGAAACTTGTGGAACGGTTTTATGAGCTTTCAAAACAAAATCAAAAAATTCTTCCGTTGTGTATTTGCGCCGCATGGATTTGAGAATTTCATTGCTGCCGCTTTGAAGCGGAATGTGAAGATGTCGGCAAAGTTTGGACTTCCCCATTCTTTCAATGAGTTCAAAAGGAATCGTTGTCGGTTCAATGGAGGAAATACGAATACGTTCAATACCGGAAATTGTTTCCAGCGCATCACAAACATCCGAAATCGTTTTTCCATTGTTTGCGAACGTTCCGATATTGATTCCGGTTAAGATGATTTCTTTATGGCCAGCGCGGGCGAGCTCGCCGGCTTCCCAGAGGATATTCCCAAAGTCGCGGCTGCGAGCTCGTCCGCGCGCGTAAGGAATCTCGCAGAAACTGCAAAAGAAATCGCAGCCGTCCTGGATTTTTAAATTAGCACGCGTGTGATTCTTATCGATGCCCGCAATCGTTGATTGAAAACTATCACGGGGAATAGTTGGCGCAATGACTTGAGGCAGGAGCGACTCGCCTGTCTCATCAATAATTTCTGCCAGATCCATTTTCTTGGCATTGCCAACCACCCACCTCACGTTCGGGAGTTTGGCGAGTTTTTCTTTTTGGATCTGCGCCTGACAGCCAACGAGGGCGATGCGGGCCTGAGGATTCAAACGATTGATCTTTTTGACCAGCTGACGTGTATCCGCATCGCCGTTTTCCGTGACGGTGCAGGTGTTAACGACTACAATATCGGGATTGTCATCAAATCCGACAATGGAATATCCCTTTTGCTCAAAGCTGCGTTCGATCACAGCAGTTTCGCTTTGATTGAGTCTGCATCCAAATGTATAGAAGGCAATTCTATTTTTCATTTCGAAAGATAATTTCTTTATCGCTTTTACATTTTTCTGGAATGGTAAATTCTAAAAGATTTGAATCAAGGGTTGTTACAAATGAAGTTCGTGTGATCAATCGATCAAAGGATTTAACCAGGGAACCACACTCCTCGCAGTTTTCGTATTTAAAGGCTTGTATTGCATTCTTAATATTGTTAACGATATTCTCATACTGAAACTTTAATGAGGCCGTATAATGACCGGGTGTTTGTGAAAGAAATTCCGTTTTCTGACTTGCGCTGTTAAAGCGGCTGCAATAACCAATCGGAAAGTTGTAGCTGTAAGATTTCCCGGTTTTAAGCGACACAAAATGTTCCGGTTTGAAAACTTCGGATTCACCGGGACAAAGAGGAATTCCATAGCTTCCGCCAGGCCCGTTAACGTTCCATTCCCAGCCGGGGTGCCGGCAATGAGAACGATACATTGGAAGTGTGATCGTTGATTTTCCATGGTTCATAACGGTTGCGCGGGCGATGATCGGCTTGTCGCAGCTTATTTCTTTTTCAACCAGTTCAATTGTCAATGAAACGTTCTGTTTTAATAGGCCGTCTTGCTGTTGAGCAAAAGAAAGAGTGCTTGTTTGCGTGACCGAGAATATCGTTAGGAAGATAAGAATAAGTATTTTCATATCGAACAAATAGTTATCAGATTCCCACAAACGCGATTAAAAGCCACGCCGCTAAGAAACATAGACCACCCAAAGGCGTGATCGCTCCCAGCCATTTTTGGCCGGTGACGGCTAAAAGATAAAGGCTTCCTGAGAAAAGAATGATTCCAGCGACCAAAAAAATCCCCGCCCATTGGATTTTGGGGTCTTTAGACATTGATGTTAAATACGCGACAACGAAAATTCCCATGGCGTGAATAAGATGATACATGACCGCTGTTTTGAAAACGTCGAAGGAAAAAGCGTCGAGTTTGGATTTAAGCGCGTGCGAACCGAAAGCGCCAAGGGCGACGCCGAGGAACATTAAAATTCCAGCAATTCGTAGCCACATATTCTGTCCTCTTTCTTATATCCCCTCTGTAGGGAACGGTTTTAAACCGTTCCCTACAAACCATCGATTATATTATTTCTTATCCATTCAACGGCCTTTTGAAAACCAATACACGATATTTTAACACGCAAATCAAAATTTTCATTGCCCGAACTTCCCTTTTCCTTGAAAGCGCGGATAAGCCGGGCATTTTCAGAAAGCGAAGGCTGTGTTAATTTTTCATCAACCAAGATTTCTTTACCTAAAATTTCTTGCGGTTTGATTTCTATTTCGTGGCGTGTGTATTCTCCTTCACATTGCATGGCGGAGCAAAGTATTTTTACCGGACGGTTTAACGGAAATGCAAGGCTTCCCTCCCGGCCGTTACGCATGACAAGCGCGCCGCCGAAGGCGGCGCGCTCAGAGACCATAATCATCTTTTCAGCATATGGCGGATGAAAGGCGGATGTGATGACAATGTTTGCATTTGCAGGATTGAGGAATTTTTCGAGCGTTGAAAGAAACGGGCGTTTGACGGTTTGCCGGCGAATCTCAACCCAGCGATCGACAGCTATGGAAAGATTTTCCTGATTGATATACCAACCGAAATCGGGTTTTGGCTCTTTAAGGTCGGCGTTACCGGAAACAGTTCTTATTTTCATTTCCTTAATTAAATCTAAAAGCGTATTGCCCCATTTCGGGCCGCTGTTTCGCCCAACCATGCTGATGACGCGAAAGCCAAGCGACTGAAGATGATCGGCGATCAAAGGCGTGAGGAGATAAGAATTGTCCACTCCATCGAATGGTTCAGCGAGTTGAATCACAGGATCACCTGCCGGGACTTTTTGACAAAAAGGTTTTTCGATTGTTTCTTGCATGGCCCGCAGCAGACCGTCGTATTCATCCGGCGTTTCGTAACGGACCCGAAGGACGCTGGCAATCATTCCCCGCGCGCAATCTCCGGGATCGTTGGAAAATAAAAATTTTCCCAGCCGGTGAGCGGATTCCAGGTTCAAAGTTTGTCCTTTAAGCAAAGATGCGCAGATGTCTTTCACAAAATCCGGCGCGTCAAAAGCGATCTGTTCTGCCAGTTTACCGGCGTCATGTAGTGTTCCCGGAGGAAAAATATCATCAAGGACAGCTTCATTGTTTGTGACGCCTTTGATGAAGAGCGCACCGAAGAAAGCGCCTTTCGCCGGCGCCGAAATGTTCCCGGTTTTCATATCGCTGATGATTTCTCTGGCGAGGGTGGCATCGATGGGTTTGCTTCCACGTTTGCCGACACCAACGGATTTGATGCCGCGGACAATGGCAGGGATGATAGTTTCGGTTGTTATTTGAGCGTGTTCCATAAATTTTGAACTTTCGTGTTTGATGTCATTGCGAGGAGAAGCGTATTTCGCGACGACGCGGCAATCTATTTAAAAAGTTTGCTTCACCCCTACTGCTGCCTTGCGACAGCAAGACGTAGGGGTTCGCAATGACACCACTTTATTGTCATGACAGACATAAGTATATTGAACTCTTTTAAAAATTCAACCTATTTGCATAATATGCGAAATGGATTATAATTGACACCCTATGAAGATCGGATCGATCGATATTGAAAAACCTATTTGCCTTGCCCCCATGGAAGATGTCACCGACATTCCTTTTCGGGCGATCTGCAAGCGTTTGGGCGCGGACATTCTCTATACGGAATTCACCAGCAGCGAAGCGTTGATTCGCGATGCGAAAAAAGCCTTAAAGAAAATTGAGATCTTCGATTACGAAAGGCCGATAGGGATTCAGATTTTCGGCGGCGTGGAGGAATCTATGCAAGGAGCGGTCCGAGTTGCTGAAAAATTCCGGCCTGATTTTGTCGATATCAACTGCGGCTGCTGGGTCAAGGATGTTGCTTTAAACGGCCAGGGCGCAGGATTACTGCGGGACCTCCCCCGTTTTGAATCGATCGTCAGATCCGTCGTCAGCGCAAGCAAACTTCCCGTGACCGTTAAAACGCGTTTAGGCTGGGATGAAAAAAGCATTGTGATCCTGGATGCGGCCAAGATGATCGAACAGGCCGGCGTGAAGGCGTTGACGGTTCACTGCCGGACGCGCGATCAGGGCCATCGCGGTTTGGCGGATTGGGCGTGGCTTACGAAAATTAAAAAAGCGATCAGCATCCCTTTGATCGGCAATGGTGACCTTGAAACACCGGAAGATATCAAGCATATGTTTGAAACCGGTTGTGACGGCGTGATGGTCGGCCGCGGGGCCATCAAGAATCCATGGATTTTCAATCAGGCAAAACATTTTCTTCAAACCGGAACGTATTTGCCCGAACCATCCTTAAAAGAACGCGTTCTACTGTGCATTGACCATTTGCGGCGTTCGGTTGAATACAATGACAAGCCTTTCGGGGTCCTTACTTTTAGAAAATTTTACGCGGGATATTTTCATGGGATGCCCAATATCGCGAAGCTGCGCAACGACCTGATGACATGTGTGGAATTCGATCAGGTCGTTGCGCGCCTTCATGCTTTTTTGGATGAGCAGTCAGCGACAAAAGCGAATGAAACAGTTTTGAATTAACTTTATTGTGTCATTGCGAACCATGAACCGTTATGGTTCATGGCGGGGCTTCACCCCGACCTGCCTGCCGCAGGCGGGCAAAAGACGTCGGGGTTCGCAATGACACAGGTTGGGAAAACGTTCGCATGACACAAGGTGATAAAAACTCACACATGGTGTTAGAAATTATTTTTCTCATATGAAAAAATATAACGTTATCGTGATCGGGTCCGGCGGCGGATCCAAAATCATTTCTCCCGCCGCAAAGCTTGGCCTTAAAGTTGCCGCCATTGAAAAAGATGCTTTAGGCGGAACCTGTTTAAACCGTGGTTGCATCCCCTCCAAGATGCTCATCCACCCTGCTGACCTTGCTTTAACAATCAAAGAAGCCGGAAAATTCGATTTGGCTGTTGACACCAATATCGTTGTAGAATTTGAAAATCTTATCAAGCGTATTTCCAGCACTGTTGACTCCGATTCACAGAAAATTAAAGTCGGGTATTCAAAAAATCCCAACATTGATTTTTATCACGCGCCGGCAAAATTTATTTCCAATAAAGTGATTCGTGTTCGAGAGGAAGAGATCACGGCCGATAAAATCTTTATTGCCACCGGTGCGCGTCCGCACATTCCAGAAATACCAGGCCTCAAGGGAACTCCTTTCATGACAAGCGAGGAAGCGCTTCGCAATACCAGGTTGCCGCGCAAAATGATCATCGTTGGCGGTGGTTATATCGCCGTTGAACTCGGGCATGCCTATGGTGCTTTGGGGACAGACGTCCACTTCCTGGTTCGCAGCAAACTCCTCAAACACGAAGATTCTGAGACGGCAGCGGAATTCTCGAAAGTTTTTTCAAAGTTTTATAACGTTCATTTGGGCGTTATTCCTACGCAGGTTGATTACCGAAACGGATTGTTTACTGTCACATTTGAAAACGCCTCTGGCCAATCGCGGCAGTTGATGGCTGACGCGCTCTTGATTGCAACCGGCGTTGTTCCCAATACCGAACAGTTGGGATTAGAAAAGACGGATATCAAAATTGATCTTAAAAAGTTTATTGTTGTCGATGATTATCTGCAAACGGCTGTGAAAGATGTTTACGCCCTTGGCGATTGTATCGGCCGTTATCTTTACCGGCATTCGGTCAATTTTGAAGGCGAATATTTGATGCGTACCGTGTTTGTCGACAAAAAAGAAGAACCCATTCATTACGGCCCCGTCCCCCACGCGGTGTTTTCATATCCGCAGGTTGCCGGCGCGGGAAAAACCGAAGAGGAATTAAAAGAAACAGGCGTTGATTATGTTGCCGGGTTAAACCATTACAAAGATAGCGCGATGGGCATGGCGCTTTTGTCCGATCATGGTTTTGCAAAAGTATTCATCGAACGTAAATCACGAAAGATCTTAGGCGTTCATATTGTCGGACAGGAAGCGTCCAATATGATCCACATGGTTATCGCTCTTATGTATAAAAATGGAACGCTGGATGATTTGCTCAACATGATTTATATTCATCCGGCTTTGCCGGAGATCGTCCGTAATGCGGCGCGCAAAGCGAAGATAGCGCTTGATGAATCACCGTAGCAACCCTATAATCAATTCCCATGAAAAATTCCGAAGTTGCCATTTCCATTGCCAATCTTACCAAATATTACGGTAAGCTCAGGGCGCTGGACAATATTTCTTTTGAAGTCAAGCGCGGTGATTTCTTTGCTTTTTTAGGCCCCAACGGCGCCGGAAAAACAACGACCATCAATGTTTTAACCGGCCTCTCCAATTACAAAAGCGGAAGTGTTCAGGTTTTTGGCCACGATGTGACGCGCGAATATCGCCAGTCTCGCCCGCTTATCGGACTTTGCGCGCAGGAGTTTAATTTTGATCCCTTCCTTTCGATTCATCGTATGCTCGTTTATCAAGCCGGCTATTTTGGGATTCCGGAATTTGAAGCTTCCCGCCGTGCCGATGAACTCTTGGGCCGGTTTCAACTTTCGGATAAACGTAATGTCAAGCACCGGGCTTTATCGGGCGGCATGAAAAAGAGGCTTCTTTTTTGCCGTGCCCTTATTCATGATCCGGAGATCTTGATCCTTGATGAGCCGACGGCCGGCTGCGACCTGGAATTGAAATTCCGCATTTGGGATTATTTGGCCCAATTGAACAATGAGGGCAAAACGATTTTTTTAACAACGCATTATATGGAAGAAGCCGAGAAACTTTGTAAAACGATCGGCATTATCAATCACGGGCAAATCGTCCGTATCGGAGAAAAGAAAACAGTCCTGCAGGACAGATCGCTGGAAACTGTTTTCCTGGAAGTGACTGACATGCTCGACGACAAAAACGGATTTTCGCGAAATGGCCATTGAAAAAGTCCTGATTCAAAATCCTTACGGTGTGATCGCCCTTTGTAAAAGGGAAATCCTGCGGTTTTTTTCTGTTGCCACTCAAACCGTTTTTCCTCCCCTGGTTTCTTCAACGCTTTATCTGGCGATCTTTGGGTTAACCATCGGGCGCAAAATGAATTTGACGCCGGATGGAATGCCTTATATGAGTTTTATTATTCCAGGGCTGATGACGATGTATCTGATCATGAGTTCGTATGAAAATACCTGTTCATCTTTGTTCATTGGCCGTTGGCATAATCATATTCAAGAAGTTTTGCTCTCCCCGCTTTCGTATTTCGAAATGGTTGTTGGGCTTCTGGCGGGAGGTGTTGCGCGCGGGACAATCGTTGTCACAGGCGTTTATCTGATATCGATGATTTTTCAAGTCACTCCTATCACGTATCCTTTCTTTCTTATTTTCTTTGTGATCGTGATCTCCGTCATTTTTTCCTGTTTCGGAATGATTGCAGCCCTTTGGGCGGAAGATTTTAATATGCTGGGGATGTGGAATACCTACTTCATTATTCCCAGCGTCTTTTTGGGCGGCGTGTTTCATCCCGTTAATATTTTACCCGCCTCATTGCAGTTTTTAACAGCGTTTAATCCGATGTATTATTTTGTCAGTGGAATGCGGTACAGCGTGACCGGTATTTCGGAAGTCCCCGTTACTATTTCAGCCCTCTTTTCTTTTCTTGTTGCTTTGTTCTCATTTTTCTTTACTGTCCATCTTTTTCGAATCGGGTATAAATTAAGGACTTAAATCAATGACGACAGGTACGCGCCGTGGAAATGAACAACAAAAAAAGGGCCGCCCTGAATTTACAATACTCGGGCGGCCCTAATCATTTTAACTCGCTTTAACGATTACATACACTCCGGACAAAAAAGCCGTGGCACCGGATAAACATTTTGATGCGCTTCGTTGCCGCCGAACTGAATCCGTCCTTCGGAAATAACCAATTTTAAAAACCATAAGCGCCGGTTCTTTTTGAATCGTGCAAATACATTGGCCATTGTTCATTGCTTGCACTGCTACGCCTTAAATCATAAAGATAGATCGAGTTATTTACGCCACCGCCAACTAGCAATTCCATTTCTCCATCATTATCAAAATTATCGATCGTGTTTGAATAGTTAGAATATCCACCTATTGCCACAGGCCATCCTGCTAACATATTTCCGTGTGTATCAAGGGCGAATATACTCCCCAATCCTCCTCCGATTAATTCGGGGATTGAATCGTTATTGATATCAACAATTACTGGTGTGTTCATCCAGCCAATAGGCAAATATACCGGCCATCCAGGGAGTAAATTGCCGTTATAGTCGAAAACTGCGATTTTTCCATCACTTCCACTGCTGAACTGGGCACTTGTAACTAATTCAGGAAGACCATCTCCATCAATATCACCTATGGTAGGGTTCGTAAGATCGCCGTAACCATCTGGAAAAAGAAAATCTAAATTAATGGGCCACCCACGTAATGGTGTTCCATCTAATTCCAAAACATAAATGTATTTATGAAAAACGCCATTAAACTGTGAGGATACAAAGATAATTTCCGGACTTTTATCACCATTGATGTCCGCAATTACCGGATTGTAATAAGTATCCTGATGGTCAATTGTTACCGGCCATCCCGGCATAATTTGACCCCTATAATCCAGAAGAGTACCCATCAGTGTTGATTGACTTTGAGAACCTTCCCGTTGAAGCACAAACACGTGAGGATGATTATTAGAAAGATTGCTCGAAGGAATTATAGAAACGAAATTCATTCCACTTCCGAAATATTGTAAGGGCAACCTTACGGGCCAACCAGAAAGAATTTCTCCTTTTCCATTAAACGCAAAAATATATGAAAAATCTCCGCTCGCATAGCATGTGACAACAACGTCATCTTTCCCATCACCATCCAAATCGGCAAGATGCACAGCGTCAGGAGAAGGGTTGCCATCCAAAACATATTTTCGTAGATCAACCGGCCAGTTGCTTTTTACGGTTCCGTCATTATTGAATGCATAAATATAATAACGAAGAGGTGAACCAACAACATCGGGTAAATGGTCTCCATCAATGTCGCCAATGGCTGGATTACCAGAGCTACCAGATTGGCCGGTCAAATTTCTCCAGTTGACGGGCCAGCCGTTTACCGCACTTCCATCATCATGAAGGGCAACAATCATGTCAGGTCCGAACACAGTAAATATTAAATCTTTCTTGCCATCTCTATCAAGATCTGCCGAAGCAGCTGGGAATTCAAATATACCTAAATTAAGCGGCCAACCTGCCTTTAAGATAGGTCTTTTGTCAATATCCTTGGCTTGCAGATTGTACTTATTGGATTTAGAAATGACCCGAAGATTTTTAGAAGTTTGCGAAATATTTTTCTGGTTAAATTTGATTGCTCGATAAATATTTTTATTATTTCCTAAGATTTTTACTGTTGGATCAGAGCTTAATTTGGATCCGTTGCAAGAAAAAAATGCACGATTATCATCCGATAGATAATAGGGACAACTGCCATTTATGGGATTTGTTGGATTTGTTAAAATTTGAGAAGCTTCTACAGCAAAATTTCTGGTATCTGTGAACAAAAGAAATAAAAATAGAGAAAGAATATTTAATGTCACGATATAAATTTTACTTGTATGATAGTGCATCGGTTTATCTCCTTTCAAAAGGTATACTTTTGATTTACATACACTCCGGACAAAAAAGCCGTGGCACCGGATAAACATTTTGATGCGCTTCGTTGCCGCCGAACTGGCCCCATTCAACATGGCCATAGGGCCCTGTTCCACGATAATCATAGGCCCAGCACTTATTTCTGTCTCCAGAAACGCCGTTCCAATAATCCGCGCAAACAATAATTTCATTGCGGCCGTCTAAATCAATATCCGCAATCGCGGGAACCGATCCGGCTCCGATATCGATTATTTTAGGAAAACGTGGAATAATTGTTCCATTGGCTCGAAACGCATAAAGGTACCCGATATCCTGCTGGGCACCCAGCTGAGCGGCAATAACGATATCCTGCTGGCCATCCCCATCAACATCTCCCACAACCGGCGCGGAATTTCCCTGCCAGTATTCATAACTTAAAAGTTTTGGCCAACCCGGATAGGCAGTTCCATTTCCACGAAACACATAGAGCCTTTCATCGCTTTGAACAATAATTTCCGGAATATGGTCTCCGTTTAAATCGGCTAAAGCCGGAGCCGATCCGGCCGTAATGGAAGTATCATTGGCCAGTTGAGTTTGCCATTCTAACGTGCCCGTTGCGGAATACACGGCGACAACCGGGATGGTCGTTGAATTATGAATCTTGACAAGGACAATCTCTTTTTGGCCATCCCCATCAACATCGCCGATAACGGGAAATGTCAAAGGATACCCCCACCCGATGTTCACCGGAAAACCGGTAACAGCCGTCCCGTCTTGATGGTACGCGAATAAAGTGATTGTTTCCCCGTAGCGCCCGGACGCTGTGACAATTTCGTTGATCCCATCGCCATCAAGATCACCGATGGCGGGAGTGTTACGTTTAGGGCCGCCGAGAGTACTTGACGCAGGATATCCGGGTAAAGTTTTCCCCTGAAAATCATAACCGTGCAATTTCGAATCTTCTTCTCCAATAAAAATTTCGTCGCGCTTATTCACCAGCATCGGGCCGTTTGAAAACTCATTGCCCCGGATAACATCCGCCAGGGCGGCCGGAGATCGAACAACATTTGCGCTCAATCGGGGCCAGTATTTAACGGCATCCCCGTTGCCGGCATAAGCCGCCAGACTTCCTCCATGAAAACCCGCAAAGATACTGGCAATGTCAGGGGCATGGAGCCTGCCCAATGATAAATAGGCAACACCATCATTGGTTCTGGGGCCTGCTTTTGGCCAGCCGGAAACCGGAGTACCATTATTGTTCCAGGCGTACATCGGCCCGCGTCCCAAAGCGGTTGTCATCATTTCAAGCTGAGGATCGGTGTCGATATTACCAACCACGACATTGATTACGGCGCCGGATTGATAACTCCCCGTTGTGTTGGCGGCACTTATCGGAAATCCGGGTTCCAGATCCGGATCGATATCCGCAGGAGGGTCTTTCATGCCAATGGCTTTGATTTTCAAATTTAAAATTTTTGGAAGAACTTTGGTGTTCCGTGGATTTTTTATGCGGGTTTTCTCAAAAGAAGATTTGATGGGCTGTGATTCAAGGCGCGTGACAACGTTGTTTGCATCAATTGTTGCAACTGTTTTTCCACCCGCTATTATTTTCCGTGATTGTGCTTTAAATTTTGCCGCATGGACAGGTGTTGATGAAAAAATAATGATAAAGGCAAGAAGACAGAATAATTTCAATTTCATATGCCCATCCTTTCTTTGTTTTACGACCAGTAACGAAAGTATAACATATGAAAAAGTAAATAGCTAAGGACGGGGCGCCTGACTGCGATATTCCGTTGGGGTGAGGCATTTCAGTGATAGCGCGTGGATGGCCTGTTCTTTAAATTCTCCTTTAAGAACATCATAAACAAGACGGTGGCGTTTAAGCGGCGAGAGGCCTTTAAATTGTAAACTGACAATGTGAAGCACAAAATGCCCTCCTCCCATTATTTTTGTGCCGGGATGATGGGCATGCAAATGACTTTCATCAATCAGTTCAAGAAGGATAGGCTGTAATTTTGTGTTGATGCTGTTTTTGATCTTATTGTGTAGGGTCATTTCTCGAAGGTTCCGACGATCCTTCGGATGTCGGAACCCCGACCCAGAAAGCCATTCATCTACGATCTCACTAGCTGGCTTTCTGGCGTCGGGGTGAAACGTGTTGGTAAATGGAACCCATTGTAGCATAATCCAAATCTTCTGTTATAATATTCCCACTTAGCGAGGGAAGATTATGGATGACCCTATTGAAAAAATAAAAAGCAAACAAGAAGAAATTTATCGCTGGCTCAAAGAAAATGAAATCAGCAAAGAGCTCCCTCTTTATTCTTCCGTTGATGTGCGTGATGCCGGTTTCAAGGCGGCGGTTGTTGACACCAATCTTTTCCCTGCCGGTTTTAATAATCTTTGCGAACATGGTATTGAAGACGCCATTAAATATATCCGGCAAGCCGTTTTGGAACGTGTTCCGGGGTGTGAAAATATTTTAATTGTTGCCGAAGAATATACGCGCAATACATGGTATCTTGAAAACATCCGGGTCTTACAGGATATCATTGAAAAAGCCGGATTCCACGTTTTAACAGCCACCTTTTTAACGATCCAGCCGGGATTCTGCCAGGAAGGGATCCGATATGTTGAACTGACAACGGCAACCGGTGCATCGATCAAGATCCATTGCTTTAAATTAATTTTAAAAGAAATCAAGGACGGCCTCAAAAGTTTTGAATTGATTATTCTCAACAATGATCTCACAACCGGGATTCCCGATGTTTTAAAGGATTCCAACATTCCGATTTACCCTTCGATTCAAGCCGGCTGGCATTCCCGTCATAAATCCCAGCATTTTAAGCACACCGCTGATCTGGTTTTGGAATTCGCGAAAATTTTACAAGTCGATTCATGGTTATTTTCATGTTTGGATACCGTTGTCGATCAAATTGATATCAACAGGGATAAAGACCGGCAATTGATGATGGATTCCGCTGCTGATCTTTTTAAACGAATTCAAGCGAAGTATGATGAGCATCACATTAAAGAAAAGCCCTACATTGTTCTTAAGTCTGATTCCGGCACTTATGGGATGAGTGTTGTGATGATCGAAGACCCCAAAGAGATTGCCGATTTAAATCGCCGCAGCCGCAACCGCCTCAATAAAGGAAAAAGTTCGCAGCTCAATACTCGCTTTCTTTTACAGGAAGGTGTTCCAACGATCTACAATTTTGATAATCAGGTTAGTGAAGTGGTGATCTACCAAATTGCCAATAATCTTGTAGGTGGTTTTTATCGGATGAACGCGGATAAGTCAAGCCGGGAAAACTTAAACAGCCAGGGGATGACATTTAAAAAGATGTGTCCGCATTTAAGCAAGTACGGTGATTGCAGCGCCCACCATGATCTGACGACCTTTGATGTTTACCGGATCTTGTCGCGCATTGCGGGGATTGCCGCTCAACGGGAAGTCATCCAACTGGAGATCGATAAAAAATGAATTTTGTCTTTTTGATGGATCCGCTGGAGACGGTTAAGATGGAAAAAGACACCAGCTTTATTTTTATGCGGGGCGCCAATCGCCGAGGGCATAAAACGTTTTACCTTCCCGATGGCGGGCTTTCGATAAAAGGTGGAAAAATTTGCTTTCATGCGACCGAAGTCGTTCCTCGATTAAACAAAACGTCTCCGTTTATCCGTAAAAGGGATACGACCTTGATGGAAAATCAGGTCCATGCTGTTTTTGTCCGCAACGACCCTCCTTTTGATGAGAGGTATTTGATGAGCACATGGATGCTGGACCAGCTTCCCCAAAGCATTCCCGTCATTAATAATCCTGCCGGGATTCGGACGGTTAATGAAAAAATTTGGGCAAGCCAATTTACGACGATTGTCCCCCCGACCGTTGTCAGTTGCCGAAAAAGCGTTCTCATGGAATTTTTAAAATCTCAAAAAGATATTATCGCCAAACCGACAAACGGTTTCGGAGGCTCTTCCATCTTCCGCATCAAACAAAACGATGACAATACAAATGTGGTTTTAGAAACGCTGACCGGGCAATGGACGAAAGAAATTATTTTACAAAAATATTTGCCGGCCGCTAAAAACGGTGATAAACGTATCCTGCTTTTAAACGGGGAACCTTTAGGGGCCCTCTTGCGGGTTCATGCGAAAGGGGACCACCGTAACAACTTTTTTGCCGGAGGCCAACCGAAGAAAACAACGATCACGGCGCATGATCAACGTATTATTAAAATTTTAAGGCCTGAACTTAAAAAACTGGGGCTTACCTTTGTTGGCATTGATGTCATCGGTGAATATTTAATTGAGGTCAATGTCACTTCGCCGACCTGTTTGCAGGAAATGAATCGGTTAAACCATGCGCATTTAGAGGAAAAAGTTATCATGTTTGTTGAAAGTTTAGTACCGGTAAAAAAGTGAAACTAAAATTTACAAACAATGAGAGGGTGATGAGGATATCCTATGGGGACATTAACACTGTATCATATGAACGGTTGTCCCTATTGTCAGAAGGTTAAGGATTATCTGACGAAGGATCATATTGTGATTGCGATGAAAAATATTCATGATGATCCGGGTGCGCGTGACGAACTCATTCTGATCGGTGGAAAAAGCCAGGTCCCCTGCCTTGTCATCGATGGCAAAGCGCTTTACGAATCGTTGGATATTATCGAATGGTTTAAAAAGAATGGGAAACGATCATGACCGATGAGATCAAACACGTGATTGAACAGGCCGTCCCACAGGCCACTGTCTTTGTCAAAGACCCGAATAACGATGGGCAGCATTTAGAGGCGATTGTGATCAGCCCCCTCTTTGAGGGGATGATGATCGTCAAGCAGCACCAAATGATCATGGGAGCGCTCAAAAATCATTTTGCCGGTTCGCTGCATGCCCTGTCCTTAAAAACCTTTACCCCTGATAAGTGGTTAGAAGCCAAACACCAATTTAATTTATAAACCCGGATTTTGTCCCGCCGTTGGCGGGACAAAATCCCTGCCTGACCGGCCCTCGGCTTCGCCGCGAGGCGAGCAGGCAGGCGCCCAAAGGGCCGCCGCGCAAAATCTCTAAAAGAGATTTTGCGCAGAAGGCAGGGTTAATCCCAATATTTTGCCCCGTCTTTGGCGGGGCAAAATTGGGGATAAAGGGAGGATAGATATGGATATCAAATCGAAAATCCAAGATGATATTACAAAAAATAAAGTCGTCATTTACATGAAAGGGACGCCGGACGCCCCTCAGTGCGGGTTTTCTGCGGCGGTTGTTACTCTTTTAAAATCCCACAACGTTCCCTTTGAGACTCGCAATATCCTGGAGGATCCGGCACTTCGGCAGGCCATTAAAGATTTTACGAATTGGCCAACGATCCCTCAGATCTTTATTAATGGAGAATTTATTGGGGGTTGTGATATTTTGCACGAGTTGAATAAGAATGGCGAGTTAAAGAAGCTTTTGGAGAAAATTTAAGATTAAAAAACCATGTGGTTAATAGTAAATGGTTAATAGTGATAGGACTTTCGCGATTGCCTTAATCGTGTCTTTGCGCCCGCTCCGCCGCTTCGTCCCGCAGCGCTTCTGCGGGACGGGCTGGGGAGGCTAAATATTTTGGCCGGAGAACGAAGTCCGTCTTCGCCCCGCCGTATTTTGGCGGGGCTTCGCCGAGATCTCGCCGAAATCAAACACAATAAGTATTTGATGAAGGCGGACAATCTATTTAAAAAGATTGCCGCGTACCAACTTACCTTTAAATTTAAAAAAAATCGTTAGAGGAAGTTGGTACATGTACTTATTTCTCCTTTAAGATTATATTTATGTTTAAGGAAAATAAGTACGTCGTCGCAAAA
>Ga0209515_10001405_pt1 | contig 40545 bp, 34 predicted proteins | sample Subgroupgradi54m_FD_187454 | JGI IMG/M metagenome (GOLD analysis project Ga0209515, IMG submission 187454) | Subsurface groundwater microbial communities from S. Glens Falls, New York, USA - GMW60B uncontaminated upgradient, 5.4 m (SPAdes)... ... | reverse complement strand
CCAACGCCGCGTTCTACGCGGCGTTCGAGGCCCGCGACCTCGACGCCATGGCCGAGGTGTGGGAGCACTCCGACCGGGCCACGGTCACGCATCCGGGCTGGCCCACGCTGCGGGGCTGGGCCCGGGTCGGCGGCTCGTGGGACGCCATCTTCAAGCACACGCCGTACATCCAGTTCTTCCTTACCGACGAGCACGTCGAGGTGGAGGGCGACACGGCGTGGATCACCCTCGACGAGAACATCCTCCAGGCCGGCTCCGACCACCCGTCGGGCGGCGACGCGTCGACGCTCACCGATGCGAAGGTCGCGGCCACGAACGTGTTCGTGCGCGACTTCGGCCGCTGGAGGATGATCGTGCACCACGGCTCGCCCGTCGGTGGCGACGACTGATCGACTGATCGACTGGCACGCGTCGCCGAGCCGGCGACGCGCACGGCGCGTTCAGCTCGCCGGCCGTGGGGGGCACTTCGCGGGTGCCGGCGCGGAGAACCTCGGGAGCTCGACGGGCCTTCGGCGGGCCGAGAAGTCGAGCACCTCGGCCAGATTGCGGGCGTTCTTGTCGCGCGCGGTCATGGACGGAAGGCCCCAGCGCCACTCGATCATGCGCAGGATCGAGCAGTGCTCGAACGGAGCGCCGCCGGTCACGATCTTGCTCGGCGCGAACGGCGACATCACGATGCACGGCACGCGGAAGCCGAGCTGTGCGTAGTCGGGGTGGGGCCCGGGGGCCGGGTTCACGTTGTCGTCGATCACCTTGGGCGGCGGCACGTGGTCGTAGAAGCCGCCCCACTCGTCGAAGTTGACCACGAGCACGGTGCGATCCCACTGCGGCGAGGTGGCGACGGCGTCGTACACCTCCTTGATGAGCCCCTCTCCCACGCGGATGCTGCCGAACGTGTGGTCGTCGTTCGAGGTGCCGGTCAACTCGGCGATCGCGCCGAAGTCCGGGTCGACGTAGGCGACATTGGGCAGCAGACCGGCCTTCGCGTCGGTGAGGAACTCCTCGTAGGGCCGGGAGATCGCGTCGTAGCGCTTGCTCGTGAACTGCCCGGTGACGGGCTCCGTGACGAAGTAGTACTTCCCCGTGAGCCCGGCTGCTGCCAGGCGGTCCCAGATCGTCGTCTGGATGTTCGACATGCCGGCCGGGGTGCCGGGCGGGCCGCCCGGGAAGAGCCCGGTCTCGTCGACGTCGGTGGCGGCCGCGTGCATGTAGAACCGGTTGGGCCAGGTCCCGGCGTTGAGGGCGGCGAAGTAGTTGTCGAGCGTCGTGTAGCCGGTCGCGAGCCGGGCCGTGATCGGGATGGCCGCCTTCGTGTAGTAGCCGATCGGGTAGGTGTCGCCGGGTCTGGCGGTCTTGACGAAGCCGTCGGCCTTGCCACCGTTCAGGTGGGTGACGCCGGCCTGCCAGGTGTGCGCCGGGATCGCGTACTTGCAGCCCTGATAGTCGGTGGTCAGGTCGAAGGTGTGCTGCGGGTTGCCGTTCACGTCGGTGAAGCTGAGGCCCACCTGACGGCCGTCGGCCCCGGGCAGCCAGCCGAGGAAGTGGTCGAACGAGCGGTTCTCCATCATCAGCAGCACGACGTGGTCGAACGGCGCGTGGCGGGAGTCGGGGAGGGCGGACGCTCTGGTGGTGACGGGCTGCCGCTTGTTCGTGGCGCGCGAGCCGCCTTCGCAGCCCGCGAGGGCGACGAGCCCGGCGGCTCCTGCGGCCGCGGCGAGGAACTTCCGGCGGGTGGTCTCGGCCACGGTGCCTCCTCTCGCTAGGGGAGCTGCGAGCGGATCCACCGGTCGAGCGCGGGGCCGCTCTCGAAGCTGGCGATGAGCGCGTACCGCGATGCCGAGCCCGGGTGGCAGACCACGTGGTGGAGCCGCTCGGTGTCGACCACGAACTGCGAGCCCAGCGGGAGAGGGATGCGCGACTCGGTGGCGGGGTCGTCCTTGTCTTCGCGCAGCACCATGGAGCTGTCGGGGTTGTCGGTGAGCTCGAGCCACGCGCGCACGACCCAGCCCTCCCCGGGAGGATTGAGTCGGTTGTTGTCGTCCTGGTGCATGCGGCGCAGCGAGGTCTCGTAGTCCTGGGGCTCCAGCTTGATCGTGCGCACCCGGCCGTAGTTGGCGCCCACCGCCTCGACCCACTCGACGATGTGGGGACAGACCTTCGCGTTGACCGTCCAGATGCCACCCTTGTCGGGCTTGCCGTGATCCCAGAAGCCGGCGCACTCGAGGTCGCCGAGGGCCGAGGCGATGGGCGCGAAGTTGGTGTCACCCCCGCTCTTCCAGTCCATGTACTCGAGACTCAGGTACTCGTCTTGCGGGATGGGCGGCTCGAGGCGGCGCAGCACGACGTATCCCGTGTCGTCGAGCACCGGCAGCTTCGTGTACGTCATGGCGCCGAGTGTAGAAGGGGGCGCGCCGGAGATCACGAACACTGCACCGGCGGAGGCCGCGGCCTGCTCCTCTCCGGGCGTTACTCGGGGAGTGCCAGCGTGAAGACGCCGCCGCCGCGGTTGGCCGCCTCGACGGTCCCCCCGTGAGCGCGTGTCACCCAATCGACGATGGCCAGCCCCAGCCCCGAGCCACCCGACCGGCGGCCGGAGCGGAACCGCTCGAACAGGTGCGGAAGCAGGCTGGGCTCGATGCCCGGCCCGCGGTCGGCGACCGCCACCCGCGTCGGCGCCACCGTGATCTCGATCTCCGCGCCGGGGTCGACCGCCCGCCCGTGGCACACCGCGTTGTCGACCAGGTTCGCGCCGGTGCTAGAAGTCGAAGTCTCCCGTCGCGCTGTGCAGTGAGCCGGTCTCGGCGTAGGCAGCGCGCACGTTGCGGGCGATGAGCGCCTGGTGCACCTCGTCCGCGCCGTCGACAAGCCGGGCCGCGCGTGCGTGCCGCAGCATCGACTCGAGCGGGGTGTCGGTGGAGTAGCCGAGCGCGCCGTGCACCTGGATGGCGCGGTCGACCACCTTCCACAAGGTGTTCGCCACGTGATGCTTGGCGAAGCTCACCTCCTGGCGGAACGGCAGCCCGCGCTCGATCTTGTACGCCGCGTGGAGGACCATGAGCTTCGCGGCGTAGAGCTCCATCGCCGAGTCGGCCATCATCCACTGGATGGCCTGTTTCTCGGCCAGCGGCGCGCCGTGGAGCTGCCGGCGCTCGGCCCGGTCGACGAGCATCTCGAGCGCGGTCTCGATCTGGCCGATCCAGCGCATGCAGTGCGCGAGGCGAGCCGGCCCGAGGCGGGCCTGGCCGAGCAGGTGGCCGTGCCCGCGCTGCCCGAGCATCTGCGAGTCGGGCACCCGGAGGTCGGTGATGCGGATCTCGCAGTGGTTGCCGGGGCCGGCCATCGTGTCGATGTCGCGCACGATCTCCCAGCCCTCCGAGGGTAGGTCGACGATGAACGCGCTGTTCGACGCCTGCGGCGGGTCGGCTCCGGGGTCGGTCTTCGCGATGAGGATCGCGAACGCCGCGCCCTTCGCGCCGCTGATGAACCACTTGTGGCCGTTGACGACCCACTCGTCGCCGTCGCGCGCCGCTGTGGTGCGGATCTCGGTGGGGTCGGAGCCGGGCACGTCGGGCTCGGTCAGCGCGAAGCACGACCGCACCCGGCCCTCGAGCAGCGGGCGCAGGTAGCGCTCCTTCTGCTCGTCATTGGCGTGGTGCAGAAGCGTGTGTTGGTTGCCCTCGTCGGGAGCCTGCGCGTTGAGGATGAACGGGCCGAAGCGGGTGCGGGCCGCCTCGGCGGAGACGAAGGCCATGGCCGTGATCGACAGGCCGAGGCCTCCCCACTCCTTCGGCATGTGCGGGAGCCACACGCCCCACTCCCGGGCCTTCTGACGCAGCTCGATGATCATGCGCACGATGTCACCCCGGCCGGGCTCACCCTGGGTGGTGTCGCCGAAGAGCTTCTCCTCGGCCGGGCGCACCTCGGCCTCCATGAACTCGCGGACCCGCAGCCGGATCTCCTCGACGTCGGGCGGCAGCGTGAAGTCGATGGGCATGGGGGCAGTGTCACCGTCCCTTGACCGCAAGGTCAAGGGGAGCCGGGTGGCGGCCTGGACGCGGTGCGTCGGCGTTTGTTACGTTACGTGGCCACACGGATACGAGCCTGGGGGGCTGTTCCATGGACGGGATGCTGCGACGGCTGGGGTTCCTCTTCGCGCTGGTGGGGTTGCTCGTCGCGCTCTCTGTGACCTCGGCCGGGGCGGCCACCTGGGGCAAAGACACCCTCGACGGCCCGGCCGGCATCGCGAGCGGCCAAACGCCGAACACCGCCGGCCAGCACACGTCGACGGTACTCTTCCAGAGCCTGCCGCACGTCTTCTACTACGAGGTCGTTCCCGCGGCCGGTCTCGTGCCCGCGACCGGTCATCTCCGCCACGCCTGGTGGAACGGGTCGGCGTGGAGCGCCGAGACGCTCGACGGCGACGCGACGAACGTCGCGAGCGGCAAGATCAAGCAGAACGTCGGCGGGTACACCTCGGCGACGCTCTTCGGCGGCCTGCCGCACGTCTTCTACTACAACTTCAGTGCCAACGACCTGCGCCACGGCTGGTGGGACGGCGCTGCGTGGCACTTCGAGACGCTGGACGGCAAGACGGCCGTCCCCACGCCCAACCCGCCGACCGGCCAGACGAGCGACGATGTCGGCCAGTACAGCTCGGTGACGCTCTTCGGCGGCCTGCCGCACGTCTGGTACTACGACAACAGCTTCAAGGAGCTGCGCCACGCATGGTGGGACGGCGTGCAGTGGAGCTTCGAGAGGCTCGACGGCAACGGGGGCAGCACTCCGAACGTCGGTCAGTACAGCTCGGTGACGCTCTTCGGCGGCCTGCCGCACGTCTTCTACTACGACGCCAGCGGCAAGAAGCTGCGCCATGCCTGGTGGACCGGCGTGCAGTGGAGCTTCGAGGCGCTCGACGGCCCGTCCGTGCCCGGCGGCAACGGCCGCTCGCCGACGGGTGTGGGCCAGTTCACCTCGGTGACGCTCTTCGGCGGCATGCCTCATGTCTTCTACTACCGCGCGAGTACCCTCACCGTCCCGAACGGTGACCTCCGTCATGCCTGGTGGGACGGCGCGCAGTGGAGGTTCGAGACCCTCGACGGCGGCGGCCTGGCCGGCCCGAGCGTCGGCCAGTACACCGCGACGACGCTCGTCGACGGCCTGCCCCACGTCTGGTACTACGACGCGACGAACGGCGGGCTGCGCCACGCGTCGTGGAGCGGCCTCGCGTGGGTCTTCGAGACCGTCGATGTGGCGACGCCTCCGGGCGTGGGCCAGTTCACCTCGGTGACGCTCTTCGGCGGCCAGCCGCACGTCTTCTACTACGACGCCGCCAATCTCGACCTGCGCCACGCCTGGCTCGGCTAAGCCTTCTGGTCGCGCTCGCTGCGGGCCGGGGTGCCCGGCCCGCGGACGCTCGCCGCGTCGGCTCACCCGGCTCACGATCACCCGCTCAAGATTTCGGGCTCGAAGCGCCGACAACACACAGAGGGTGTGAGTGTCCGTCCCCCAGGTGGTCCGCCCGCGGCCCGCCGGAACGGAGGTGCGCGGTGCGACGGCTCGCGCGAGTCGTGTCGACGATCGGCGCCGGACTGGCGCTGGTGGCCGCGGCGAGCGCACCGGCCTCGGCTGCGAGGTGGCACTACGAGACCCTCGACGGCAACAGCACCGTCGGCGGCCGCCTCAACGCCGACGTGGGCCAGTTCAGCAGTGTCGTCCTCTTCGGGGGCCAGCCCCACGTCTTTTTCCGCGATGTCGACCACGGCGACCTGCGGCACGCGTGGTGGAACGGTGTGCAGTGGAGCTTCGAGACCCTCGACGGCAACGCCAACGACCCGTCCGGTCGCATCGACGCCGACGTGGGCACCGATGCGAAGTCCGTCCTCTACGGTGGTCAGCCACACGTCTTCTACTACGACGTCGATCACGGCGACCTGCGGCACGCGTGGTGGAACGGTGTGCAGTGGAGCTTCGAGACCCTCGACGGCAACGCCAACGACCCGTCCGGTCGCATCAACGCCGATGTTGGAAGCGACGGCGCGGTGGCGCTCTACGGGGGCCTCCCGCACGTCTGGTACTACGACGTGACCAACGGTGACCTGCGCCACGCGTGGTGGAACGGTGTGAAGTGGAACTTCGAGACCCTCGACGGCAACAGCACCGCGGGCGGGCGGGTCAACGCGAACGTCGGCCAGTACGTCGGGGCAACGCTGTACGGAGGGCTTCCGCACGTCTGGTACTACGACGACGGCGCGACCACGCTGCGCCACGCGTGGTGGACCGGCGCGGGGTGGGCCTTCGAGGTGCTCGACGGGCAGGGCGGCGCGAACGGGCAGGTCAACGAGGCCGTGGGCTCCGACAGCGCCGTCGCGCTCGACGGCGGCCAGCCCCACGTCTTCTACTACGACATCGACGGCGGCGACCTGCGCCATGCCTGGTGGACCGGCGCGCAGTGGAACTTCGAGACCCTCGACGGCAACAGCATCGCCGGCGGCCGGGTCAACGGCGATGTCGGGCAATACCCGGTTGTGCACCTCTACGGCGGCCAGCCGCACGTGTACTACCGCGACTCGACCGGCGCCGATCTCCGCCACGCCTGGTGGACGGGCGCCGACTGGGGCTACGAGACGCTCGACGGCAACCGCAGCGACTCGAGCGGACGGATCAACGGGGACGTCGGCATGGACGGCGCGCTCACGCTCTACGGCACCGGCCCGCACGTCTGGTACTACGACGGCACGAGCGGCGACCTGCGCCACGCCTGGTACAGCTGAGACGCACGCACGCGGTCTGACGCAGGTCGGTCAGCGGCGGTACGCGCCCGGGCCGCCGAACATGCCGCGGTGCCAGCGACGGGGCGTGAGGAGCACCGCGTGCGGGTAGTCCTCCCACATCCAGCGGGCGAAGTTGCGCCGGGTCCAGGGCGTGAGCCGGACGAGCCGGAGGGTGGCGCGCACGCGCAGCGGTGTACGCAGCCCGATCTGCAAGAGCTCCGCGAGCCGGGCATCGGTGCGGAGCGCCCGCATCACGTTCCGCCGGTACCGCTTCCGGACCGTATCGGCGGGTCCACCGCCGGCCACGGCCCGTGCCGCGAGCATCCCGGTCTCGAGCGCTTGCGCGATTCCTTCGCCGGTCAGCGCGTCGACGACGGCGGCCGCGTCGCCGACGAAGAGCGCGTGGCCGATGGCGAGATCGGCTCGCCGGAAGTCGGTCGGGAGAGGCCACGCCCTATGCGGCTCCTCGGGTTCGGCCCGGTCGCCGAGCACCGCGCGCATGCTCGGTCGCTCGAGGAGCTCGCGCCACTTGGCGTTGAGCATCTTGCCGGTGACGCCCGGGCCGCGCTCCATCCCGAACCCCACGTTGGCCCGGCCGCCCGGGAGCGGGAACACCCACGCGTAGCCCGGGAGCAAGTCCTTCTCGAACAGCACCCAGACACGGGGGTCGTCGACGCCGCGGAAGTACTGGCGGAAGGCGGTGCCCGCGCCGAGATCCGGGGGCCCGCCCGGCCGAAGGCTCCGGCGGACGGCGGAGTAGTGCCCGTCGGCGCCCACCACCCAGCGAGCGCGCACCGTGGCCCCGTCGGCGAGCTCGGCGCTGATGCCCTCGTCGTCGTCGGCGAGGGCGGTCAGCGCAGCACCGTCGCGCACCGTTGCCCCCGCGCCGCGCGCCACGTCGACGAGCGCGACGTCGAGCTCCGCGCGCGGGACGATCCCGGCGAACTCCCCGTCGTGGGGGAGCGGCAGGGTGATCCGACAGCCGGTCGGTAAGACGAGGACCGTCTCGCGCACCGATGCGTAGGTCGGTAGGGCACCGAGCTCGAGGCCGAGCCGCTCGAGCAGCCGGAGCGCGGCCGCGGTGAGGCCGTCGCCGCACGCCTTGTCGCGTGGGAACACTGCCTTGTCGACGATGGTCACCCGGAGACCGAGGCGAGCCGCGGTGATGGCCGTCGCCGAGCCCGCGGGCCCGGCGCCGACCACGAGGAGATCGGTGGAGACGTCCGCCGCCATCGCGTCACGACGGTACCGGCGGACGGCACGGATCACGAGAGCGAGCCCCCTCTCCACGGTTCGGGGCGCGTATCATCCGCCCACGTCGGGGAGGCGTCGTGGGCGTCATCGAGGTCGAGGGGCTCCGGAAGGAGTACCGACGGGCGCGGGGAGCGCCGTCGATCGCCCTCGCCGGCCTCGAGCTCTCGGTGCCCGAAGGAGGCGTGTTCGGGTTCCTCGGCCCGAACGGGTCGGGGAAGACCACCACGATCCGGTGCCTCCTCGGCCTCGTGCGCCCGTCCGGCGGGCGCACCCGCGTGCTGGGCGCCGACCCGCAGCGCGACCTCGCATCGGTCATCCGCCGCGTCGGCTCGATCGTGGAGACGCCCGCGCTGTTCCCCAACTTCTCCGGCCGTCGGAACCTCCAGCTCCTGGGCGCGCTCGACGGCATCGCGCCCCGGGCCGTCGACGACATGCTGGGGCGCGTCGGCCTCGGTGGCCGTGGGCGTGACCTCGTGGGGACGTACTCCCTGGGCATGCGCCAGCGCCTCGGGCTCGCCGCGGCCCTGCTCAAGGACCCCGAGCTCCTCATCCTCGACGAGCCCGCCAACGGTCTCGACCCGGCCGGCATCAAGGAGATCCGTGACCTGATCCGCAGCCTCGGCGCCGAGGGCCGCACGGTGTTCGTGTCGAGCCACCTGCTCGGCGAGGTGCAGCAGACCTGCGATCGCGTCGCCATCCTCTCGCAAGGCCGGCTCGTCACCGCCGGCCCGGTCGAGGACGTGCTCGCGATCGGGCACCGAGCCGGCTTGCTCGTACGCCTCGGCGATCTTGCGCGCGGGGTCGAGGTGCTGCGCGCCGCGGGGCTCGACGCGGCGCTCGTCGGCGACGTGATCCGGGTGGCGCTGACACCGGACGAGGGCGCGCGGGTCACCGAGGTGCTCGCGCGCGAGGGCTTGTACGTCAGCGAGGTCCGGCCCGAGGAGGTCGACCTCGAGACCGTGTTCCTGGAGCTCACCGGGGGCGAGTCCGGCGAGGCGCCGTGACCGCGCTCCTCGTCTCCGAGGTCCGGCGCGCACTCGCCCGCCGGTTGGTGAGGGTGTTGGCGCTCCTCGCGCTGGCCGGTGTCGTCGCGATCACCGTCGGGAATTTCGTGAACAGCACGAAGGCCGCCGCCGGCAACGGGCTCGACGTCGAAGCCGAGCGGCAGGCTCGCGTCCAGGCCTGCCGGCAGAGCAGCCCGCCGGGCTTCCAGGCCAGCTGCGACCGGCTCACGCCGCTGGCGTCCCCACCGGGCGACAAGCGGTTCAAGCTCGTCGACCTCTGGCTCGGCCGGACCGAGAGGCTCAAGCGCGGGATCACCCGGACCCGCGGCTACGTGCTCGCGTCCACGTCGACCCTGTTCTTCCTCCTCGCGCTGGTGGTGGGCGCGTCGTTCATCGGTGCCGAGTACCGGGCCGGGACGCTCACGACCCTGCTGACGTGGGAACCGAGGCGCGCGAGGGTGCTCGCGGCGAAGCTCGCCGCCGCCGCGCTGGCCGGCGCGGGCCTCTACCTCTTGCTGCAGCTGCTGCTCACGGCCCTCCTCTGGGGCGTTGCGAGCACACGCGGCATCACCGCCGGGGCCGACGCCGCGTTCTACCGCGGGATCGCCGGTCTCCTCGCCCGTGGCACCGCGCTCGCGAGTGGCCTCGCCGTGCTCGGGGCCTGCTTGGCGTTCCTCGGCCGGACCACGTCGGCCGCGCTCGGCGGAGTGCTCGTGTACCTCATCGGCGTCGAGGGGATCTTGAACAACCAGGCGCCGGACTGGTCCCGATGGTTCCTGCTTCCCAACACCGTCGCCGTCTTCACGGGCGAGCAACTGCGACGAGGCGGTTTCACCCGGTCGCCGGGCGGGGCGGCCGCGCTCACGGTCGCATACCTGGCCGCGCTGGTTGGGGTCACCGTCGTCGTGCTCCGGCGCCGCGACGTGACCTGAGGGCCCTCGCTTCGACGGCGGGGGCCACCGCGGGCCAGAATCTCGCCCGTCGCCGCGTGTCTCGGCACGCCCGAACCGACTGGGAGCGGAAGCACTCGTGAACATCGTCGTCTGCGTGAAGCAGATCCCCGATCCGACCACACCGGGCGAGCTCGATGCCGATCACACCCTCAAGCGCGAGGGCAAGCTCATCCTCGACGAGTCCGACAGCTATGGCGTCGAGATGGCGCTCCAACTCGTCGACGCCGCGGGCGACGGCGAGGTGACGCTCGTGTCGATGGTGCCCAACGGCGAGGTCTCCGGTCTCCGCACCGCGCTCGCGATGGGTGCGGCGAAGGCCGTGCTCGTCTCCGACCCGTCGCTGCACGGCACCGACGCCCTCGGCACCGCCAAGGTCCTCGCCAACGCGATCGAGCGGGTCGGCGACGTCGACCTCGTGCTCGCGGCCACCGAGTCCACCGACGGCTACACCGGCACGATCTCGCCCCAGGTGGCCGAGCTGCTCGGCTGGCCGTCGCTCACGTTCGCCAAGCACGTGGAGATCGCCGACGGCAAGGTCACGATCCAGCGCCAGACCGAAGCCGGCTACGACCTTGTCGCGGCATCGCTACCGGCGGTCGTGAGCGTGACCGCGGGTGTGGTCGAGCCCCGGTACCCGAGCTTCAAGGGGATCATGGCGGCCAAGAACAAGCCGGTCGACCAGTGCACGCCCGCCGACCTCGGGCTCTCGGCCGACGACGTCGGGTGGGTCGGCGCCCGCCAGCAGATCGTGTCGGTCGAGGCCGCACCACAGCGGGAGGCGGGCGAGAAGATCGAGGACGACGGCACCGCGCACGAGCGGATCGTTGCCTTCCTCGAGCAGCTCAAGGTCATCTGAAGGAGAAGCGATGGGAATCCCCAAGGTGTGGGTCTACGCGGAGGCCGACGGGCCCAAGGCGACCACCGCGACCCTCGAGCTGCTCACGAAGGCGCGCGAGGTCGCCGACTCCGTCGAGGCCGTGCTGGTGAGCACCGATGCGGCCGCAGTGGCTCCGCAACTCGCCGAGTACGGCGCGGCGAGGGTGTTCACCGCCGACCCCGGGACCACGCTCTCGGGGGTGGTCGGCGCGGCTGTGCTCGCCCGGCTCGTCGCCGAGCACCAGCCCGACCTCGTGCTCTTCGCGCAGAGCTACGACGGCCGTGACGCGATCGCCCGCCTGTCGGCCAAGCTCGACCGGCCGGTGATCACGAACGGCGCGTCGCTCGGGGTCGACGGCGACACCGTGAAGGTCGGGGCCGGCGTCTTCGGCGGGAACACGATCGTCGAGACCGCGTTCACCGGTGCGAAGCCCTACCTCGCCGCGATCCGCCCGAAGTCGTTCGCGGCCGAGCCCGGCGGTGCCGGCGCGGGTGACGTGGTCCCCGTGGGCGACGTCGACGCCGGGCGCGCGGCCGAGGCGCAGGTCCTCGAGCACCACGTCGAGGAGCGCGAGGGCCCGAAGCTCGAGGAGGCCACCGTGGTCGTGTCTGGCGGGCGCGGGCTCGGCTCCGCCGAGGCCTACGAGCCGCTGGTCGACGGGCTGGCCAAGCTGCTCAAGGGCGCGAGCGGCGCGTCGCGGGCCATCGTCGACGCCGGCTGGGTCCCGTACGCGAAGCAGGTCGGCCAGACCGGCAAGACGGTGAAGCCGAAGGTCTACATCGCCATCGGCATCTCGGGTGCCACCCAGCACATGGTGGGCATGAAGGGCAGCGACAACATCATCGCCATCAACAAGGACGGCGAGGCCCCCATCTTCGGGATCGCCGACCTCGGCGTCGTAGGCGATTGTCACAAGGTCGTCCCGAAGCTGATCGAGGCGCTCAGATCCCGCGCCTGACCGGCCGTCGGCGCGTGTCAACGAACGCCGACCGCCTCGCCGGCGGGCTCGTCGAGCCCTGCGGCGGAGGGCACGACCTCGCCGATCCCGAAGCGCTCGTGGAGGCCGCGTAGCGACGCGGGCGCCCACCAGTTGGCCCTGCCCGCGAGTCGCATGAACGCGGGAACCAGCGTGCCGCGGATCACGAAGGCGTCCATCAGGACCGCGAGCGCGAGCCCGATGCCGAACAGCTTGATGAACGTCACACCCGAGGTCGCGGTCGCCAGCATCACCACGCTGATCAGCACGGCGGCGGCCGTGACGATGCGACCGGTGCGCTCGAGGCCCATCGCCACCGACGCGGTGTTGTCGCGGGTCCGGTCGTATTCCTCCTTGATGCGCGAGAGCAGGAACACCTCGTAGTCCATCGAGAGACCGAACGCGATGCAGAACATGAGGATGGGCGTGGTGGTGTCGAGCAGGCCGGTCGGAGTGAAGTCGAGTACCCCCGACAGATGGCCGTCCTGGAAGATCCAGACCATCGCCCCGAAGGTCGCGGTCAGGCTCAGCAGGTTGATCACGAGCGCCTTGGCCGGCACGAGCAGGCTCCCGAACATCAGGAACAGCAGCACGAAGGTGGCCGCCCCGATCAGCATCAGGGCGAGTGGCATGCGGCCGAACAGCGAGGCCTTGCCGTCGAGCAGCTCGGCCGAGCTGCCGCCCACGAGGACCTTGAAGGGCGCGGGTTCGTGGCGGATCCGCTTCACGAGGTCCTCACCGGCAGGGGAGATCGGCTCGACGGAGGGCACGACCGACAGCCAGGTGGCGTCGCGTGCAACGAAGCGGGCCGCTCCCGGCCCCGGCGGTTGCACGCGCGCTCCGCGCACGTAGCTCCCCACGCGGCCGTCGACCCTCGCGACCCCGCGTAGCCCGGAGAGACGGGTCGCGTACGCCTCGACCTCGGCCTGGCGGCCACCGGCGTCGCCGATCCCGGTGGCGACCACCGAGAGGGCCCCGGACTCGCTGGAGGAGAAGTTGTGCCGGAGCTGGCCGGCGACAGCCCGGCTCGACAGCCCGGCGGGGAGCACGCGGTCGTCGGGGAGACCGAAGGTGATGCGCAGGAACGGGAGTCCGAGGAACAGGAGGAAGAGGATCACCGATGTGGCGACCGGGATGGGGTGACGCATCACGGTGGTAGCGACCCGGTGCCAGACGCCCTCGCCCACTGGCTTCGGCTTGCGTCGCCACAGCACCCAGCGGTCCACGTTGCGACCCAGCCCGGCGAGGATCGCGGGCAGGGTCACCACGGCGCCGACGGCCGCGATGAGCGCGACCGCGATCCCCGCGTAGGCAAAGGAGCGCAGGAACGCGAGGGGGAACACGAGGAGCGCGGCCAGCGACACCGCGACCGTGAGCGCGCTGAACGTGACCGTCTTGCCCGCGGTCTCCACCGTGCGCACGACCGCGTCGTGGGGCTCGAGCCCGCGCGCCATCTCCTCGCGGTACCGGGAGACGATGAACAGGCTGTAGTCGATGGCGAGCCCGAGGCCCATCGCCGTGGTCATGTTGAGCGCGAAAATCGACACGCTGGTGAACGAGGCGATCACCCGCAGCGCGAGGAAGGTGCCGATCACCGCGAACCCCCCGACCGCGAGCGGGAGCCCGGCGGCGACAACGCTTCCGAACACGAGCACCAGCAGGACCAGGGTGATCGGCACCGCGATGAGCTCCGCGGTCGCGAGGTCTTCTCGGATCTGGATCCCCGCCTGGCGGAACACCTCGCTCTGGCCGCCCACGCCGACCACGATCGGCCCGTCGACGCCCGTGTAACGGGCCGACAGGTGGCCGACCACCTTCTTGGCCGAGTCGTCGAGCTCGCCGCCCACCGACACGAGCACCATCGCCTGCTTGCCGTCGTGACCGCGCAGCGGCGGTACCGAGCCGAGCGTCCAGTACGACGCGGCCTGCTCGACGCCTCGCTCTGCCGCGACCCGCCTCGTGAGCGCGGTGCCGGCCGCGACCACCTCGGGGTCGTCGACGGTGCCGTGTCGGGCGCTGACGAGCAGCACGATGCTGGGCGGCCGGGTCTTGAAGGCGTGCTCCACCGCGGCGATGGCCCGGCTCGCTTCCGCGTGCGGGTCGTTGAAGCCGCTGGTGGTGAGGTGCTCGGCGACGGCGCCGCCGCCGGCGGCGGCGATCACGAACACGACGCCGGTGGCCACGAGGATGGCCTTGCGGCGCCGTACCGTGAAGCGGGCGAGCCGGCCGAGCATCCTGTCCGGTCCTCCGGTGTGAACGGCGGTCAGTGGTCTCCGCACTCTGCCCGTTTTGCCCACCCCTGTCACCATGACCTCGGTCACAGCGAGCGCACGAGCGGGGCCCCGCATTCGGCAAGAATCGGCGGCCGTGAGCCACACGGACGCGGACGCCCCGCGCTTGCTGGTCGAACCGGAGCGACTCGCGGGCTGGATGGACGCGCGCGGCCTCGCCCCCGGTCGGCCGCTCACGGTCGAGCGCGTCACCACCGGCCACTCCAACGAGGTGTTTCGCGTCGAGCGGGGCACGCTGCGGCTCGCGCTCCGTCGCCCGCCCCGCACCCCGCTCTCGCCCACCGCGCACGACATGGCGCGTGAGCACCGGCTGCTCAGCGCGCTCATCGAGCACGCGGGAGCGGTGCCGGTGCCGACGCCGGTCGCCCTGTGCGCTGATCCCTCCGTGCTCGGCGCGCCCTTCTACCTGATGGAGCTCCTCGACGGCGTCGTCGTGCGCGACCGGGTGCCCGAGGCGCTCGCCGTCGACCCTGCCACGCCCGTCGCCCTCGCGCACGCCCTCGTCGACCTGCTCGTGGGCCTCCACGCCTTCGACTGGCGCGCCGCCGGGCTCGACGACTTCGGCAGGCCCGAGGGCTACCTCGACCGCCAGGTGCCGCGATGGCTGGGTCAGCTCGCTCGCTACAAGACGCGCGAGCTCCCCGAGGTGGACGAGGCCGGGCGCTGGCTTGCCGCACACACGCCACCGATGCAGGCTCCGACGGTGATCCACGGCGACTACAAGCTCGACAACGTCATGTTCGAGGCAACGCTTCCGGTGCGGCCGCGGGCGGTGCTCGACTGGGAGCAGGCGACCATCGGTGACCCGCTCGTCGACCTCGGCTGGCTGCTCGGTCTGTGGCTCGACCCCGGCGAGGGCTCGCTGTTCGGGGCCAACCTCCCGGTCGCCGGCGCGCCCGGCCTCCCCACGCGGGTCGATCTGGCGCAGCGCTACGCGGCCGCGACCGGCCGCGACCTCTCGCACTTGCCCTTCTACTGCGTGCTCGGGCTGTTCAAGCTGGCCTGCGTCATGGAGGGCTCCTACGCGCGCTTCCTCGCCGGCACCAGCGACGACGCGTTCTTCCAGGTGCTCGGCGAGGGCGTGCCCGCGCTCGCGCGCCGTGCCCTCGAGCTCGTGCCATGAGCGGGCTCGATCGCGAGGTTGGGCTCCACCCCGACCTCGCTCCGTTCGCGTTCCTCCTCGGCATGTGGGTGGGGGAGGGCGGGGGCGTCTACCCGACGATCCAGCCGTTCGGCTACGGGGAGGAGGTCGTGTTCACGCACGTCGGCAAGCCCTTCCTTGCCTACCGGCAGCGCACGTGGGCGCTCGACGACGACCGCCCGCTCCACGGCGAGGCGGGCTTCTGGCGAGCGCGCGAAGGCGGCCGGCTCGAGCTCGTGCTGGCGCTGTCCACCGGGCACGTGGAGATCGGCGACGGCGCCGTGCACGGCCACCGCATCACGATCCAGAGCACGTCGGTCGTCGGGGCCCCGTCGTCCAAGCGGGTGGACGCGGTGCGTCGCGTCTTCGAGGTCGACGGCGACACGCTCCGTTACTCGCTCGACATGGCGGCGTCGGGCGAGCCGATGCAGCGCCATCTGGACGCTGCGCTGGCCCGGCGCGACGGCTGACGACGAGCCCGGGGCGATCGGCCCGGCCGGCTACGAGTCGTCGATGTCGACCAGGAGCGGCGCGTGGTCCGACGGGCCCTCGCCCTTGCGGGCATTGCGGTCGACCAGCGCGAAGCTGGCCCGCTCGGCGACCGGCGCGGTGCCGTACGCGAGGTCGATGCGCATGCCGCGGTGCTGGTGGAAGTCGCCGCGTCGGTAGTCCCAGTAGGTGAAGAGCCGGTCCTGGTCGTAGAGGCACCGGAACAGGTCGACCAGCCCCCAGTCGCGGAGCTGCGCGAGCGCGGCCCGCTCGGGCTCGGTCACGTGTGTGGCGCCCTCGAACGCGGTCGGCGACCACACGTCGCGATCCTCGGGGGCCACGTTGAAGTCGCCCAGCACCGCCAACCGGTCGGTGGGCGTGCTGTGGGCGGCGAGCCAGTCGCGGAGTCGCTCGAGCCACACGAGCTTGCGGTCGTAGAAGTCGCTGCCGACCTCGCGCCCGTTGGGCACGTAGACGCTCACGACCCGGAGCCCGCCGCACGTGGCCGCGATGAGGCGGGCGTCGCCCTCGTAGGGATCGGCGAGGTCGCCGAAGCCGGTGGCGACGTCGGCCACGCCCACCCGCGACAGGATGGCCACGCCGTTCCAGCGGCCCTGCCCGTGGTGCACGCTCTCGTAGCCGAGGGAGCCGAAACCGAGGTGCGGGAATGCGTCGTCCGACAGCTTCGTCTCCTGGAGGCACAAGACGTCGGGCCGCGCGTAGCCGATCCACTCCTCCACCCGCGGGAGCCGGGCCTTGAGCGAGTTGACGTTCCAGGTGGCGATCCGCACTCAGGAGCCTCGCAGCTCGGAGGGATCGGTCGCGTCGCCCGGTTCGGCCGAATAGCGTGGGTTGGCGACCTCGAGCTTGGCCCGCACCGTGGCGCGGACGTGCTCGACCACCTGCGCGTGCGACGCGTCGAGTGAGCCGTCGCGGATCCGGGATGCCAGCTCGGTGGTGAGCTCGGTGATCGTGCCGTCGTGGCCGAGCAGCGCGCGTAGGCGCTCGCGCTCCTCGGCGTCGAGGCCGGGGCCGGATGCGAGCTCGCGTTCGAGGATGCCGAGTGCGTTCACCGCCACCCGGGCGTGGAAGGCGACCCGGCCCTCGACGGCCGGCATCACGTCGCGCTCGAGGAACTCGCGCACGGCCTCGAGGAGCTCGCCGGCCGTGGGTCGATCGTGCAGCGTCACGGGGTTCTCCGGAGTTGCAGTGTCATCCGATCAGCTCCAGCAGATCCCACTCCATCTCGGCCACTCGCCGGCCGAGCACCGCGAGCTCGACCGACCGGACCAGGCCGTGCAGGTGCGTGAAGCACTGGATCTCGCACATCACGCCCCACTTCAGCGTGCCGAACGCCTCCCAGTAGCGCAGCTGCCCCGGATCGACGGTGGCCCCGCCGGCCGCCTTGTACGCCGCGAGGAGCTCGGCGTACTGACCGAACCCGCCCACCGGCCGGCCGGGCACGCCGAAGCGCCACGACTTCACGCACAGCCAGCCCAGGTCCTCGACGGGGTCGCCTCGGTGGGCCAGCTCCCAGTCCAGCACCGAGCGGATGCCCTCGGGGCCGACGACGAAGTTGCCGTTGCGGAAGTCGCCGTGCACCAAGGTTGATCGCGTCTCGGTGCCTGTCCCGGTGCGAGGCGCGTGCTCGGCCAGCCAGCGCAGCCCCAGCTCGAAGGCCGGATGCGGCTCGCCGAAGCCGTCGAGGTAGCCCCGGAACTGGTCCACCTGGTCGGCGGCCGACTGCACCGGAAGCGGCGGCAGGCTCTTCTCGGGGATCGCGTGGATCCGAGCCGCGATCTCGCCGCACTGGCGGGCCATCACGGCCCGCGCCGGCGCGTACTCGTCGTCGCGCAGGATCTTGCGGGCGATCGTCTCGCCCTCGATCCGATCCATCACGAAGCCGACGCCGAGATCGTCGGCGGGCTCGAGGACGAACCGCACCCGTGGCACCGGTACGCCGTGCGCGGCCGCGACCCGCAGGAGGTCGTACTCGGTGGAGCGGTCGGTGGTGCCGAGGTAACCACCCGGGTCGCGCCGCAGCACGAGGCCGGTTGGAATGCCGTCGGCGCCGACGGTGTCGAACGACCAGGACTCACGCGACGCACCGCCGGAGAGGCGACGCAGGCTCTCGACGTCCACGCGCTCCGAGAGGTGCCGCTCGGCGGCGGCGGCGAGACAGCCTTCGTCGAGCGCGATCGGACTCAGGCGCCGACCCCCACCGGGCGGCCGTCGACGATCTGGTCGAGGTACTCCGACAGGCCGTAGCCGGTGCGGCCGTCCCAGCGCCACTCCGTCATCCCCTCGGAGATGCGGGTGAGGAGCTGCTCGCCGTCGGGGCTCGTACGACGGTTGCGCAGGGGGACGAGGTTGAGCACCTCGCCCTCGATCTCGTACTCGCGCTCCTTGGTGCGAGCCCACGCCCGGATCGACCGGTGGTACGAGTCGGGGCCGGTCCAGCGCGTCTCGATCTTCGCGTCGTCGACGTGGTGGTAGACGCCGCCGTCGAGCGCGACGCCGCCGATGCGCTGCGAGCCGTCGCGCGCGGTGATGATCGAGATCACGAAGCCCGCGTCCTCGCCGAAGTTCATCGTCAGCCACCGGTACCACCAAGGCGCCTGCCAGAAGCGCGGCCCCCACGAGTGGTCGCGTAGTCCGTAGCCGTCGATCTCCCACTCCTCGTCACCCACCCGGATCACGCCGCGGGCGCCCACATGCTGCTCGTAATGGCCGCGGGCGAAGCCGCCCGAGAGATCCTCCTCGAGCGGGGAGCCGTCGTCGTTCACCGGCTCGCCACCCCACATCGGCGCCACGCCCCGGTAGCCGAGCTCGACCGCGGCGTCGACCCACGGATTCTCGGTGAACGCCTTGCGGGGATCGGCCATCTGGAGCGGCTCGGTGAGGAGCGCGACCTTACCGGTGTAGGAAGCGCGCAGCTCCTCGAACGGCGTGACGACCTCGAAGCGCATGCCGCCGGCGTCGAAGGCGTCGTTGGTCGTGATCTCGGGCCGGCCGAACATGAAGCCGACCCGGCCGTCGGGGAGGTAAAGGCAGGCGGTCATCTCGGCGTAGCCCTCGTTGGCCCGGTTGCCGAGGCGGAGGAAGCCGCCCACGCGCTCGCGCGCGTCGAACACGTTGAAGTACATGCTCTCGTTGAAGTTCGACGCCGACTCGAGCGGGTGCAGGTACTCGTCGGACGGGTCGAGGCGGAGCTTCACGCCCTCATCTCAACCGCTGCTTGACCACCGGGTCAAGGCGATGGTCGGATGGCCGAGATGGACCTGACCGAGATCGCGACCGGGCTCCAGTTCCCCGAGGGGCCGGTGTGGACGGCCGACGGCTCCCTCCTCTGTGTCGAGATCAAGCGCCGCACCGTCGACCGGGTGCACGCCGACGGCACGGTCGAAGTCGTCGCCGAGCCGGGCGGCGGCCCCAACGGCCTCGCCATCGGCCCCGACGGCGCGGTCTACGTCTGCAACAGCGGCGGCTGGGACTTCCATGAGATCGGCGGTCTGACCATCACCGCGCAGCTCCAGCCCGCCGACTACTCCGGGGGCCGCATCGAGCGCGTCGACCTCGCCACCGGCGAGGTGACCGTGCTCTACGGGGAGTGCGATGGCCACCCGCTCGTCGGTCCGAACGACATCGTGTTCGACGCGAGCGGCGGCTTCTGGTTCACCGACCACGGCAAGTTCCGCGAGCGCGAGCGCACGCACGGCGGGGTCTACTACGCGCGGCCCGACGGCTCGTCGATCCGCGAGGTGATCTACCCGCTCGACTCGCCCAACGGCATCGGGCTCTCGCCCGACGGCGCGAGGCTCTACGCCGCCGAGACCTACACGGGGCGCGTGTACCAGTGGGAGCTGACGGGGCCCGGTGAGATCGCCGGGGGCGTGTCGATCGCAGCCGGAGGGGGGAGCCTGCTCCACGGCGCGCCGGGGCTGCAGCTCTTCGACTCGCTGGGTGTCGACGGCGCGGGCAACGTGGTCGTCGGCACGCTCGTCAACGGGGGGCTCACCGTGATCTCGCCCGACGGCGCGTCGGTCGAGCACGTCGCGCTGCCCGACCCGATGGTGACCAACGTGTGCTTCGGAGGCGACGGGCTGCGCACCGCGTTCGTCACCCTCTCGGCCACCGGCAAGCTCGTGTCGCTGCCGTGGCCGCGCCCCGGTCTCGCGCTCGCGTTCTGACGGCGACCGACCGCCTGTGATGCCGGGGACGGCGCGAGATCCGAGCACGCTTCGTTGCAGCAGGACATCCGCATGCCGGTGCTCACGCTGCAACGAAGGCCGTGGCCTCCCCTTCCGGTCTGACGCGGGCGTGAGGTGGGCTCTATCGTCGAAGGATTCCACCTGCGAGTGAGGAGTCGACGTGCCGGGACCGTTGCAGGGTGTGAAGGTGATCGAGATCGCGGGCATCGGGCCCGGGCCGTTCACGGCGATGATGCTCGCCGACATGGGTGCCGACGTGATCCGCGTCGACCGGCCCCAGGCCGTGAGCACAGCCGACCCGGCGAAGCCCTCACTCGAGGTGCTCAACCGAGGGCGGCGTTCGATCGGCGTCGACCTCAAGCAGACCGAGGGCGTCGAGACCGTGCTGCGCCTCGTCGACCAGGCCGACGCGCTCATCGAGGGGTTCCGGCCGGGCGTGGCCGAGCGGCTCGGCATCGGCCCGGACACGTGCCTTGCCCGCAACCCGAGGCTCGTGTACGGGCGCATGACGGGCTGGGGGCAGGAGGGCCCGTACGCGCAGGCCGCCGGCCACGACATCAACTACATCGCGCTCGCCGGCGCGCTCGCCCACTTCGGCCGGGCCGGCACCAAGCCCACCCCGCCCATCAACATCGTCGGCGACTTCGGCGGTGGCGGGATGCTGCTGGCGTTCGGGGTGGTATGCGGCCTGCTCGAGGCCGGGCGCTCCGGCAAGGGACAGGTGATCGACGCGGCGATGGTCGACGGCGCCGCCATCCTCATGACGATGATCTGGGGCTTCCACGCCCTCGGGGTCTGGGGCGAGTTCGGCACCAACGTGCTCGACACCGGCGCCCCGTTCTACGACACCTACGAGACCGCCGACGGCAGGTTCGTCTCGCTCGGCTCGCTCGAGCCGCAGTTCTACGCCGAGCTCCTCCAGCGTCTCGGGCTGGCCGACGACGGCCTTGCTGCGCAGATGGACCAGTCGGGCTGGCCGGTCCTGCGCGAGAAGCTCACCGCCCTGTTCAAGACGAAGACTCGCGACGAGTGGTGCGAGGTGCTCGAGATGACCGACGCCTGCTTCGCTCCCGTGCTCACGATGGACGAGGCGCCGCAGCACCCGCACGTGAAGGCGCGCGGCACGATCGTGAAGGAGCACGGCGTGATGCAGCCCGCGCCGGCGCCGCGCTTCAGCCGTACCCCCGGCGCGATCCAGTGCCCCCCCGCCTGGCCCGGCCAGCACACCGACGAGACGCTCCTCGCGTGGGGCTTCTCGCCCGCCGAGCTGGCCGAGCTGCGCGAGACCGGCGCCATCAAGTAGCAGCCGTGGCGGCTCCTCCCGGCCCGCCCGGCCCGCCCGGCCCGCCCGGCCCGCTTTGGCGTCACCGAGCCCTCGAAAACGATGGCTTCGTGACGCCAGAGCGGGAGCTGCAGCGATGGATCGAGCCTCAGCCGTCGTCCGGTGGTAGCACCTCGCGGAGCGCGGCGAGGCGGGCGTCGAGCTCGGCGTCGTCAGGGGTGACCACGGTCACGTGACCTACCTTACGGCCCCGGCGGAGCGACTTGCCGTACCGGTGGAGGTGGGCGCCGTCGACCGCGAGCACGACGGCCGGGTCGGGGAGCGCGCCGACGCAGTTCACCATCGCGGCGGCGCCCACCGCGTCGGTCGGCCCGAGCGGCCAGCCCACGACCGCGCGCAGGTGGTTCTCGAACTGGCTCGTGGCCGCGCCCTCGATCGTCCAGTGCCCCGAGTTGTGGACGCGGGGCGCGAGCTCGTTGGCCACGAGCGCGCCGCCCGTCTCGAACAGCTCCAACGCGAGCACGCCGACGTAGCCGAGCTCCCTGAGCAGCCGCGCCCCGTAGTCCTCCGCGAGCGCCTGGAGCTCGGGGGTCACGCCCGGCGCGGGGGCGCGGCTGGTGCGCAGGATCCCGCCCCGGTGCACGTTCTCGACCAGCGGCCACGAGACGCACCGCCCGTCGCGGCCGCGTGCGGCGAGGATCGACAGCTCGCGCTCGAAGCCCACGAGGGACTCGACGAGGAGCGGCGCGCGGTCGCACAGCGCTCGCCAGGCCGGCTCGACGTCGCCCGGCTCGCGCAGCACGGCTTGCCCCTTGCCGTCGTAGCCTCCCCAGCGCGTTTTCAGCACCGCGGGCAGCCCTGTGTCCGCGATCGTGCTCCACAGCCCGCCGAGGTCGTCGACGGCGGCGAACTCGGGTACCGCGATGCCGAGCCGGCGGAACAAGGTCTTTTCGGCCAGCCGGTCCTGTGCCACCTCGAGCGCCTCCGCGGGGGGAAGCACCGGGAGCCCGCGCGCCCCGAGGAAGCGCGCCGCGCCCGCCGGCACGCCCTCCCATTCGTAGGTGACCACGTCGGCGCCGCGTGACACCTCGGCCAGCGCGGTCTCGTCGCCGAGCGGGCCGACCACCAGCGGGCCGAGCGCCTGCGCGCTGGCGTCGGGCGACGGGTCGAGGAAGCGGAACCCGATGCCGAGGGGGATGCCGGCGAGGCCGAGCATCCGGCCCAGTTGGCCGCCACCGAGCACGGCCACGGTCGGATCCTGAACACGAGCTGCGGCGGTCACGTCCGCTATCATGATGGGTCCGCGACAGCGTCGTCGCAGCAACCGAGCGGATCCCATCCCGGATCTCGGCGACGCGTCCGGTGGTCGCCTCGCCGTGTCCGGTTTCGAGCGAGGAGACACCGTGCCCGACCTGCGACGCTCGCCCCGCCAACGAGCCGAGCTCGATGCCTGCGGTATCGGCTTCGTCGCGGGCTCCTCCGGAGAGACGAGTCGCGAGATCGTCGACCTGGCGCTGCGGGGCCTCGCCTGCGTACGGCATCGCGGCGCGATCGCGGCCGACGGCCTCTCGGGCGACGGCGCCGGGTTGCTGACGCCCATCCCGCGTGCCTTCTTCGCCCGGGTGGGTGGCGAGGCGCTGCGGACAGCGCTCGACCCGGCCCGGCTCGGCGTGGTCACCGCCTTCCTCGACCTCGACGACGATGCCCGTCGGACTGCGGAGGCCGCCGTCGCCGAGGCGTGCGCGGCCCAGGGTGTCGAGCTGGCCGGCTGGCGCGACGTGCCCGTCGACGAGGCGCACCTCGGCGCGGCCGCCCGCGTCGATCTCCCCGCCATCCGCCAGGGCCTGCTGCTCCGCCCCGAGGTGATGGAGGCCGACGAGGCCGAGCGTCGGGCGTTCCGGGCCCGCCGCCGGGCCGAGGCGATCTGCCGAGAGGCCGGTGTGCGCCACTACTTCGCGAGCTGGTCGTTCGCGACGGTCACGTACAAGGCACTCGTCATCAGCGACCGGCTCCCGGCGTTCTTCCCCGATCTCGCGAGCGCGGACTTCGTCGCGCCACTCGCGATCTTCCACAGCCGGTTCTCGACCAACACGTCACCGGCGTGGGAGCGAGCGCAGCCCTTCCGGCTGCTCTGCCACAACGGCGAGATCAACACCGTGCAGGGAAACGAGCACCGCATGCTCGCTCGCGGCCGGCTCGGCACCGAGGACGTCGGGCTGGGGCCGGAAGCCGACCTGCGCCCGGTGCTCGACGCTTCCGACTCCGACTCCGGCAAGCTCGACGCCACCGTCGAGCTCCTCCTCCGCGGTGGGCGCGACGTGCGCCACGCGATCGCGATGCTCGTGCCCGAGGCATGGGAAGGTCAGCGCGACCTGGCGCCGGGCGTGCGTGACTTCTTCCGCTATCACGCGTGCCTGAGCGATCCCTGGGACGGGCCGGCCGGGCTCGTCTTCACCGACGGCCGGCGCGTCGGTGCGGCCCTCGATCGCAACGGCCTGCGTCCGTTGCGCTGGCAGGTGTGCGAGAGCGGGCTGGTCGTCTGCGCGTCCGAGGCGGGTGCAGTGCCGCTGGTCGGTCACGGCGCCGTCCGCCGGGGGCGCCTCGGGCCTGGGGAGATGCTCTGCGTCGATCCCGATGCCGGAGGCGTGCAGCACGATCAACAGGTGAAGACGTGGCTGGGCCGGCGCGCCCCGTATGCCGACTGGGCCCGCGACGGGCTGCGCCCCTTCCCAATCGGCCAGGCCGTCGAGCTCGCCGTCGCCGAGGAGGAGCTCGTGCGGCAGCAGGCCGCGTTCGGGCTCACCAAGGAAGAGGTGGCGATGGTGCTGAAGCCCATGGCCACGGACGCGAAGGAGCCCACCTTCTCGATGGGCGACGACATCCCCTTCGCCGCGGTGTCGTCGCGGCCCCGTCCGCTGTTCCACTACGTCAAGCAGCGGTTCGCGCAGGTGAGCAACCCGCCCATCGACCACCTCCGCGAGCGTCTGGTCATGTCGCTCCGCACCTGCCTCGGCCCCCGCCAGCCGTTGCTCACGGAACGCCCCGAGGCGGCGCGGCTCCTCGAGCTGCCGACGTTCTTCCTCTACCCGGGAGCGATCACTTCGCTGCTCGACGCCGCGCACGCGCCGTTCGCGGCCGTCGGGCTCGATGCCACCTTCGATGTCGCCGACGGTCCCGACGGCCTCGAGGTCGGGCTCGGGCGCCTGGCCGCCGAAGCCGAGGCCGCGGTGACGGGCGGCGCGGCGATCGTGGTGCTGTCCGACGCCGGCGTGGGCCCCGCGCGGGCCGCGGTTCCGTCGTTGCTCGCCACCGGCGCCGTGCACCACCGCCTCGTCGCCGCGCACTCGCGCCAGGATGCCTCGATCGTGGTGGACGTCGGCGACGCGCGCGACGTGCACGGCCTGGCCGCGCTCCTCGGCTATGGCGCCGACGCGATCTGTCCGCGCGTCGCGCTCGAGACCGTCGCCGCCCTCGCCGACCACGGCCAGCTCGGCGAGCTGCACTCGGCCGAGGCCCAGGCCAAGCTCCAGGCCGCGCTCGAGGACGGCGTGCTGAAGATCTTCTCGAAGATGGGGATCTCCACCGTCGACGGCTACCGCGCTGCGCAGATCTTCGAGGCCATCGGCCTCGCTCCCGAGGTGGTCGAAGTCTGCCTACGGGGCACGACCTCGACCGTCGGCGGCGTGGGGTTCGACGTCCTGGGTGCCGACGCGCTCGCCCGGCACGCGTCCGGGTTCGGCTCGGAGACGGCCGCGCTCGAGGAGCCGGGGCTGATCCGGTTCCGAAAGCGCGGCGGCGAGTACCACGGCAACAACCCCGACGTGTGTGACGCCCTCCACGCGGTGAGCGGGGTGGTCACCGCGGCCGTCGACGACGGTGCCGACAGCGATGGTGCCGACGGTGACGGTGCCGACGGTGACGGTGCCGACGGCAACGGCGACGGCGTGACCGCCGGCGGGCGCGTGCTGTCCCTCCGGGAGGCGACCCTCCCCGCGTTGGGGGAGGACGGCGAGCCACTGGGCGAGCCCGCGCCGGCCGACCTCCGCGCCGCCCACCTGCTCCAGCGCGCGATCGCGGAGGGCCGGACCGATCTCTACGAGAGGTTCCGCAAGCTGGTCGAGGACCGCCCACTCGTCGAGCTTCGCGACCTCCTTGAGCTCGGGCCCGCCGGCGAGCCCGTTCCCCTCGACGAGGTCGAGCCGGTCGCCGAGATCACGCGGCGGTTCTCGACCGGTGCGATGTCGCACGGGTCGCTGTCGGCCGAGGCCCACGAGACCCTCGCCATGGCCATGAACCTCATTGGCGGCAAGAGCAACTGCGGCGAGGGTGGCGAGGACCCGTATCGGTTCCGCACGCGCGGCACCGCCCGCGACAAGAACTCGCGCATCAAGCAGATCGCGTCCGGCCGCTTCGGCGTGACGCCCGAGTACTGCGCGTTCGCCGACGAGCTCAACATCAAGATCGCCCAGGGCTCGAAGCCGGGCGAGGGTGGCCAGCTTCCGGGCCACAAGGTGAGCGGCGAGATCGCCCGTCTCCGCCACACGCAGCCCGGTGTCGGTCTCATCTCGCCCCCGCCGCACCACGACATCTACTCGATCGAGGACCTCGCCCAGCTCATCTTCGATCTGAAGCAGGTCAACCCGGCGGCCGACGTGTCGGTGAAGCTGGTGGCCGAGGCGGGCGTCGGCACGATCGCGGCCGGCGTCGTGAAGGCGCTCGCCGATGTCGTGCAGATCTCGGGGAGCAACGGCGGCACCGGCGCGTCGCCACTGTCGTCGATCAAGAACGCGGGCATGCCCTGGGAGCTCGGCCTCGCCGACGCGCAGCAGGCGCTCGTGGAGAACAACCTGCGCGCTCGCGTGCGTGTTCGTGTCGACGGGGGCTTCAAGACGGGCCGCGATGTGCTGATCGCCGCGTTGCTCGGCGCCGACGAGTACTCGTTCGGCACCGCGGCGATGGTCGCCGAGGGCTGCATCATGGTGCGCGCCTGCCACCGCGACACCTGCCCCACCGGCATCGCGACGCAGCGGCCCAACCTGCGGGCAAAGTTCGCCGGTACGCCCGAGGGTGTCGCGGCGTACCTGCTGTTCGTCGCCGAGGAGGTGCGGCAGCTGCTCGCCTCCCTCGGGCTGCGCTCGCTCGACGACGCCGTCGGCCGCGTCGACCTGCTCCGCCAGCGCGTGACGGGCAACGAGCGAGCCGACTCGCTCGACCTCTCGCCCTTGCTCGTGCCGCCGGAAGATCCCACCACACCGCGCCGCTTCGTGGCCGCGGTGCCGGTGCAGCGGCCCCGCTCGGCGCTCGACGAGCAGCTGCTGTTCGACGGCTTCCGCCCGCTCTGGGAAGGCGACCACGGAGAGCTCGAGTACGAGATCACCAACGCCGACCGGACCGTCGGGGCGTCGCTCGGCGGCGCGGTCGGGCTCGAGTGGGGCGACGGGCTGCCGCCCGGGTCGGTAACGGCCCGCTTCCGGGGCGCGGCCGGCCAGAGCTTCGGGGCCTTCCTCGCCGAGGGCATCGAGCTCGAGCTCGTGGGCGAGGCCAACGACTATCTCGGCAAGGGGATGGGCGGCGGCCGCGTGGTGGTGCGACCTCCGGCCGACGACGCCGGCGACCCCGTGCTCGCCGGCAACACGGTCCTCTACGGCGCGACCGGCGGGCAGGTCTTCATCGCGGGCCGGGTGGGCGAGCGGTTCTGCGTTCGCAACAGCGGCGCGACCGCGGTGGTCGAGGGGACGGGCGACCACGCGTGCGAGTACATGACCGGCGGTGTGGTGGTCGCCCTCGGCCCCGTCGGCTACAACCTCGGCGCGGGCATGACCGGCGGCGAGGCCTACGTCTACGACCCCGAGGGGACGCTCGCCACCCGACTCAACCGCCAGCTGGTCGACGCGGCGAGCCTCGACGACACAGAGCGCGCCGAGCTGCGCTTCCTCGTCGAGATGCATCGCGAGCTCACCGGCTCGCGATGCGCGGCGGGCATGCTGGCCGATTGGGACGCGACGGTGCGCACGTTCTGGCGCGTCGCCCCGCTCGACGAGGTGGCGCGCATCGAGCGTGCCAACGAGGGCTTGCTCGGCGCCTCGCGCTGAGGGCGTCTGCACACCGCCGAGCCCGTTCCCCCGTCCCCGGTTGCCCCCGAGCGACCTCCGGCCGAGCCACGACACCGAGGTCGAGCAGCGTGCGCTCGGGCGCAGTGACCGGCAGCGATCTCAGCTCTCGGCGGTCGTCCCGGTCGAGCGCGGCCTGGTGGATGGTGGCCTGCACACGTGGCCGTTGCCCGCGCGAGACCGTCAGCTCGATGCGCTCGCTCTCGATGCCCTGGAGCGCGTAGAGCCGCGCCGCGGCCCGATGCGAGACCACTGTGCTCGTCACACCGCAGGCGAAGCACGCGGCCATGAGCCGCTGCTCCAGGTCTCGGGCACGCCCGCGACGCAAGACGCCCCGGCGGAGCCGCTCCCACCGACCGCTCTCGACCCTCCTCCGCATCTGGGAGTGGGTTGCGCCGGAGCCGACGACCTGGTGCCAGCCGAACACGCCGTGCTGGGCGGCCGCGAGCGCGGCGATCCGGGCGTCGAGTCCGGCAGTCATCGCGCAAGGAGACCATCCGGGTGTGACAGTCACGCGCCTCGAGATGTTTCGAACGCGCCGACGCGCCACTGAAGCGTGACGCTCCCGAGACCAGATGGTGTCAGGCGGTCGGGGTGTACGGCGGGGGTGGCCCCGGAGGTGGCTCGGCCGGAGGCGGCGCGGGTGTCGACGGCGCCGCCCGGCGACCGCCTCGACGCGTGCGTGCCGGCGCGCCGTAGGCCCAGAGCACGCCCACGACGACGCCGAGGCCGATGATGAGGTACGGCGGCAACGTGCCGACCGCGGCCTTGCCGTAGATCACACACATGATCGCCAAGCCGAGGCCGAGGCAGAGGCCGGCGAAGAAGCCCCGGACCGGGTAGCGCTTGCGTCGAGTGCGCGCCGTCGTGCTCACCGCTGTACCTACCCTCCCCCGGGCCCGCCGCCGCCCAGGACCCACTCGGCGGCCGCTTCGGCCTCGTTGGCCGGCACGCCCATGTAGAAGAGGAGGACCGCGAGCAGGAGCAGCACCACGCTCGCGAACCACAGCGGCGTGAAGAGGGGGCTGTCGCTGATGAGCAGCCACGCGCTGCCGCTGCACGAGCCGCCGGTGCCGGTCACCTTCACGTCGACCTTGAACAGCCCGGTGATCTTGACCGGCATCCGGTCACTCACCTTCTCGTTGCCGCTCGACTGCGTCTTGTTGTCGCCGTTCTTGAACGTGCCGCTGAACGAGAACGGCAGCCCGATGTCGACCTCGTACTTGCCCGGCTTGATGAGCGTGTCGGTCTTGCCCTGCCACTTGACGTGGCCGTCGTACGCGATCTTGAAGGGATTGTCCTTGGTGCCGCCCGGCCCGGGCGCAGCCACCTGGTCGACGGGGATGCCGTTCTTGTCGGTCGAGGTCGCGCTTCCCGAGCAGCCCGTGGCCGTCGCCGCGCCGGCCGGGCCCGCGAGCAGGATCGTGAAGACCGAGGCGGCAGCTGTCGCGACGACGAGCGAAGCGGCTTTCCGCACGATCACCCCCCTCTCGGATTCCGGGTCAGGGTACCGGTCTCGCCCCACCGGAGGGTGGACCTCCCGGCTGCGGCTCCAGGACAGGGGGGCCGGCTCCCCGGCAACCTCGACGGGTCAGGTCGGGGGCGGCGCCGGTGCGAGCGTGGGGCGGGCGTCGTAGCCGAACGCCGCGGCCACGAAGCGTCGGAGCGCGCTCTGACGGGTTTGCTGGTAGCGACGGGCCGCGTCGTCATAGGCGGCGATCGACGCCGGTGCGGGCGCGGCGGCGTCGAACGCGGCCAGCTCGGCCTTGAGCGTGTCGTCGGCGCCGAGGCGAGCGGAGCCGTTGACCGTGGCCCGGGCTCGGGCCGCTAGCCCCTCGAGAGCGTTCGCCGCGCCGGCCTGGGCGCTCACGTCGCTCCCGGGGCGGGCCGCGTCCCACCGCTTCAACCCGCTCGCCAGGTCCCGGCCGACCGTGCGGTCGGGCGCGGCGCGGCGGAGCCCGTCGGCCACCGCGGCCAGATGCCGGTAGCGGGCGGCGAGCGGCGCGAGGAGGGGCTTCCAGGCCCGGTCGGCCCGGTCCCGGTCGTGGCTCAGCTTGGGGAGGCCGACGAGCGTCACCGCGATCAGACCGGCCACGGCGAGGAGCACGATGGCGGCCGCGAGGCGCCGGGAGCGGCGGGGCATGGCCGCGTCACCCTAGCGGCGCGCGCTCGGAGCGCCGTGGCAGGCCCTTCCGAGTGCACGCGAGCCCGGCGCCCGAATGTGCTGATGCAAATGCATCAAGATGAATGACACATGCTGCCGGTAGTGTCGGGCCATGGCTCGCTCCCGGGCCGTGGTGATCGTGGCCGTGCTGGCCGCCGCCTCGGCGCTGGGGTGGTGGCTCGGAAGGGCGCGTCACAGCACGGCCGTTCAATCCCGCGCCGTCGTCGTGCGTGCCGTCGACGGCGACACCATCAAGGTGCGCGAGGCGGGCGGCCGAGTGGAGACGGTTCGGCTCCTCGGGGTCGACACACCCGAGGTGCACCACCCGACCAAGCCGGTCCAGTGCTTCGGGCCCGAGGCGGCGGCGTTCACCGCGGCCCGGCTCACCGGCCGGCCGGTGCGGCTCGAGGACGATGTCGAGCGCCACGACCGGTATGGGCGGCGTCTCGCCTACGTGATCGTCGACGGGCGTCGCTTCGACGACGAGCTGCTGCGCCTCGGCTACGCGCGGCTCCTCGTGATCGCGCCCAACGGCTCGCACGCCCGCACGATGCTCGACGAGGAGCTCGAGGCCCGTCGGGCCGGTCGGGGCCTGTGGGGCGCCTGCTGAGGCCGGTTAGCCCGGGCCGTCTCCGGCGGTGAGCCGCGCGCGCACCTTGTCGATGGCGCGGCCGAGGCACTCGCGGGCATCGGCGTGCGAGCAGCCCAGGGCGCGCGAGAGCTCCTTCATCGACAACGCCGGCCCGCGCAGCCCGAACCGGAGGGACAGGACCTCGTGCTCCCGCGGTGTGAGGTCGGCGAAGACGTGCGGATCGGCCCGGAGCTCGAGCGCGTCGAGGTCGATGTCGTCGTCGGCGATCGGGTCGGCGGCTTCGGCGAGCGGGCCGTCGGGGTAGGGCCACCCGTCGTCGGTGGGGAAGAGCGGGTACGTCGAGTGCGTACGCGGCATGGTTGCCCTCCGGTCTGGCCGGCCCTATCCGATCGTGCGCCCTTTGGGGGGCCCAGTCAACCCTGACGGCCAGCTCAACCCTGGGGGACGGGGTGACGGGCGACGAGGTCGAGCAGCGCGTCCCCGTAGCGCTCGGCCTTCACGGGGCCGATCCCGGGGAGGGTGAGCAAGGCCTCGCGCGAGTGGGGCTTGGCCGCGGCCACCTCGCCGAGCGTGGCGTTGTTGAAGATCACGTACGCGGGCACACCCGCGGCGCGGGCGAGGTTCCGGCGCCACTCGACCAGCGCCGCCATCAGCTCCGGATCGGCCGCCGACGGCGCGAGTCGCGCCCGCACGCCGGCCAGGGCGGCTCGTGGGTCGACGACCGTGGGCGGGGCCCGGCCGGGATCGCGGCCCGGCAGGGTGGCCGCCACGATGCCCACCCACGGGCTCGGGGTCCGCTTCGACGAGCGCAGGCCGACGGTGCGCTGCTCGGCCCAGGTGAGGTGGAGCTCGCGTGCCGCCCGGCTGAGCGCCACGTAGAGGAGCCGTCGTTCCTCCGCCCGCTCGGCCGGCGTCTCGGCGAACGAGATCGGCACGAGGCCTCGCTCCATGCCGGCCACGAAGACGGTGTGGAACTCGAGGCCCTTGGCCCGGTGGAAGGTGAGGAGCTCGACCGCGTCACCGCTTTCGGCGGTGCCTTCACCTCGGAGCGATGTGGTGAGATACGCGAGGAAGCCGTCGAGAGAGCCGGCGCCGCCGTCGACGGCCAGGTACTCGCGGCCGAGGCGAGCCAGCGCGTCGACGTGCTCGCGGCGCTCCTCGGCCAGGTCGGCCGCGTCGGAGGCGAGGTCGGTCAGGTGGTCGGCGAACGGACGGCGTGGCGCGGCGCGGGCTGTGTCGCGCAGCGCGTCGAGCGCGGCCTTCACCTCGGGCCGGTCGAGGAACCGGCCCGCGCCGCGCACGCGGAACGGCACCGCCTCGCGGGCCAGGGCCTCCTCGAACGCAGCCGACTGCGCGTTGGTCCGATAGAGCACGGCGAGCGCGTGCCACGAGCGCCCGGCCGCGTGCGCGTCGCACAGCGCCCGCGCGACGCCGCGGGCCTCCGCGTCGTCGGTCGGGTACGCCGTGATCGTGGGCGCGGCACCCTCGGGCTGAGGAACGCGCACCGGCGGGAGGCGCCGTCCACTGTCGGCCAGCACCGCCTGCGCGGCCGCGACGATCTGCGGCGTCGAGCGGTAGTTGGCCTCGAGGCGCACGGTGGTGGCACCCGGGAGGAGCTGTTCGAAGCGTGTGAGGTGGGCGGTGTCGGCGCCCGCGAAGCCGTAGATCGCCTGGTCGGGATCGCCCACCACACACAGGTTGGTACGGTCGCCCAGCCAGGCCCGCACGAGGCGGAACTGGGCCGGCGACGCGTCCTGGAACTCGTCGACGAAGAGGTGACGGAACCGCCAGCGCTGGACGGCCGCGAACTCGCGGTCGGTCTCGATCGCGCGTGCACACCACCAGATGAGGTCGTCGAAGTCGGCGAGGCGCCGCTTCTTCTTCTCGCGCTCGTAGGCGGCATAGAGCGCGGCGACCTCGGCCGCGGGCCGGGACGGCGTGCGCGCGGCGCTCGCCACCGCGACCTCGTAGCGATCGGGGCCGATCAGGCGGGCCTTGGCCCACTCGATCTCAGTCGCCATCTCCATCGCGCGCACGGCCCGCTCGGCGCTGCTCTGCCGCGCGACGCGTGCCGTACCCGCGAGGAGCGGCCCGATGATGCGCGCCTTGCGCTCGAGCAGAGCCGGCATCTCGGTGCCGCGGTCGGCGTGGCGACGACGGAGCTGGGCGAGGGCGATGGCGTGGAAGGTCCCCGCGCTGAGCTGCCCCCGCACGCCGAGCCGGCCCAGGCGCGAGACGAGCTCCCCGGCCGCCTTGCGCGTGAACGTGACCGCGAGCACGTGCGTGGCGTCGATGCGCTCCTCACGGACCTGCCACGCGATGCGCCGGGTGAGCACGCGCGTCTTCCCCGAGCCCGCGCCGGCCAGGATGGCGAGCGGCGCGGCATCGGTGGTGACGGCCGCGCGTTGCGACTCGTCGAGCCCGTCGAGCAGTGTGTCGGCGGTGGGAGCGAGCATGCGGGCGACGCTAGCGAGCGGCGGGCGACGGGTGGGGGACCGGATCGAACGCCCGTTCGCCCGCCGGCACCGACGCGTGGGCTCGGGGAACTCTGTCGCCGGGGACCCGCGCCAGAGGGATGAGGCGCGGGAAGGCCCCGAGTAGTCTTCGCTGCGTCGCAGCTCCGATCTTCTCGGGGCCCCACACCGCCGAACCGCTGCCTCGTGCTCGGGCTTCGCCACCCTTGCGGGCGCTCCACCCTCGCCGCCGTCACGGCCTGGCGGCCGCTCCGGCTCTCGGCAGTGGCTCTCGGATGCCGGCTCCTCCCCACGCTCCCCGGGTAGGGACCGCAGCTCGTCGCCGACCGCCGGCCGGCTCCTCGAGAGCCCGTGCTCCCGGTGCTACCCCTCGGGTTGCCCCTCGGGACCACTCCCGGTACCGCGCTCACGATCGACCGGCTCTTGCATGGTAAGGACCGGCCCCCGCGAGGTCAAGAGGTTTCGCGCGGCCGCGCGTGCCGCGCGTGACCGGCTTGTACGCTCGTGCCGTGGCGACCTTCGCCGTGTGGGCCTTCGGCGCCGACCGGCCCGGCATCGTGGCCGCGCTCACCGGCGCGCTCCTCGAAGAGGGCTGCAACCTCTCCGACTGCTCGATGACGATCCTCTCCGGGCACTTCGCGATGGTCCTGGTGGTGGACGCGCCCGGTGGGGTCGACGCCGCCGGTCTCGAGGCCGCGCTCCGCGCGCCGACGGCGAGCTTCGAGCTGGGCACCGCGGTGCGCGCGATCGGGCCCGACGAGCTCCGGCCGCCGGAGGGCGCACCGCACGTGGTCACGGTGTTCGGCGCCGACCGGCCCGGGATCGTCCACCGGGTCGCGTCGCTGCTCGCCGACGTCGGCGTGAACATCACCGATCTCGAGACCCGGACGATCGGCGATCAGGCCCATCCCGTCTACGCGATGCTGCTCGAGGTAACCATCCCCGCCGGCGTGGTGGCGGAGGAGCTGGAGGCCGCCCTCCGGTCGCTCGCCGACACGCTCGACGTGGACGCCCGGATCCACCCGGCCGACGTGGCCGTCCTCTGAGCCCGCCGGGGGCCGTCCACCCATGGCCGTCCGCCCGGTGCTGGTGCTGCCGCACCCCGTGCTCACCCGGGTGGCGGAGCCCGTGGGCTCGATCGGCGCGGCGGAGCGACGCCTCGCCGCCGACCTCCTCGACACCATGGCGGCCTCGCCGGCCTGCGTCGGCCTGGCGGCCAACCAGATCGGTGAGCCGGTCCGGGCCTGCTGCGTCGACGTGAGCGGTCACACCAAGGCGGTCTCGTGCCACGGCCCGGTCGTGCTGTTCGATCCCGTGCTGGTCACGGCGCGGGCGCCGGTGGTGGCCCGCGAGGGCTGCATGAGCGTTCCCGACCTGACCGGCAACGTCCGCCGGGCCTCCGAGGTGGTGGTGCGGGGGCTCACCCCCGACGGCGAGGAGCGTGTGATCGAGGCCGACGCGTTCGAGGCTCGGGCGCTCCTGCACGAGCTCGACCATCTCGACGGGCTGGTGTTCCTCCACCGGGTCGGCTCGGTCGCCTCCGACGTCTTCCGGCGGGTCCGCTACCGGTGACGGGTCGTCGTCGCGGCGCGCATCGGGGCGGGGGCGGCCTAGCATCCGCGCCGTGACGATCGGAGCCGGTCGGTGGCGCAACTGGGGACGAAACCAGTCGTGCGCGCCCGCGGCGGTCGACCGGCCGACGAGCGAGCTCGAGGTCGTCGAGGCCGTGCAGGCCGCGGCGCTCGCGGGCCAGACCGTGAAGGTCGTCGGCTCGGGGCACTCCTTCACCGACATCGCCTGCACGACCGGCCGCCTGCTCCACATCGACGACCTCGACCGCGTCGTCGCGGTCGATCGGGAGGCGGGCACCGTCACCGTCGAGGCGGGGATGCGGCTCTGGAGGCTCAACCACGAGCTCGCGGTGCGCGGCCTCGCGCTCCCGAACCTCGGCGACATCGACCGTCAAACGCTGGCGGGCGCGCTCTCCACCGGCACCCACGGCACCGGCAAGCACTTCGGTGGCCTGGCCACGTTCGTGCGAGGGATGGAGATGGTCACGGCCGACGGCGAGGTGCTCCGTTGCTCGCCCGACGAGGAGCCCGAGGTGTTCGCGTGCGCCCGGGTCGGCCTCGGCGCGCTCGGTGTCGTGACCAAGTACACGCTCCGATGCGAGCCGGCCTTCCGGCTCCATTCGCTGGAGAAGCCCCGCTCGCTCGACTCGCTGCTCGCCGACTTCGACGAGATCATCGACGGCAACGACCACGTCGACAGCTACTGGTGGCCCCACACGGACACGTGCACCGTGAAGACCAACAACCGCACCGACGAGCCCGTGCGTGTGAAGTCGGCCTACAAGACGTGGCGCGACCAGGTCTTGTTGTCCAACTACGTGTTCGGTGCGGTGTGCGCGCTGGGGAAGCTCCGGCCGGAGGCCGTGCCCCAGCTGATGCGCTTCACCGCGTCGCAGCTGGGGAAGACAGAGCTGGTCGATCAGAGCTATCGGGTGTTCTGCAGCCCCCGGCTCGTGCGGTTCGTGGAGATGGAGTACGCGCTCCCGCGGGCCGAGATCGCGAAGACCCTGTTGCGGATCCGGGAGCTCATCGACGGCGAGGGGCTGCGCGTCGCGTTCCCCGTCGAGCTGCGTGTCACCGCGGCCGACGACATCCCGCTCAGCACCGCCTCCGGCCGGGAGAGCGCGTACATCGCGGTGCACCTCCCATCGGGAACGCAGTTCGAGCCGTACTTCCGCGGGGTCGAGGCGATCATGGACGACGTGGGCGGCCGTCCGCACTGGGGGAAGATGCATTTCCAGACCGCGGCCACGCTCGAGCCCCGCTATCCGGAGTGGAGCCGCTTCCGGTCGGTGCGGGCGAAGCTCGATCCCGAGGGTCGTTTCCGAAACGCATATCTCGACCGCGTGCTCGGCCCGCCGTCGTAGCGAGCCAGCGCGCGATCGAGCGCGCGGTGCCGTAATCTCGCGGCATGCCGTACCCGAAGCACCTGATCAACCCGGGCGAGGAGGTCGCGCTCGACCTCCGCCCGCACTGGTGGTACTTCTCGAAGCACATCCTCACCGGCATCCCGCTCTTCATCCTGTTCGTTCTCGTGCTGCGGCTCGGCGGCACGCCCGGGACGCTGGCGAAGTACCTGTTCGCGGCGCTCGTGTTGGTCTGGGTCGCGTGGCTGGTCCTGAAGTACTCCCAGTGGACCTTCACGCACTTCGTCGTCAGCGACAAGCGGATCATCTTCCGCACCGGCGTGCTGGCCAAGCACGGTGTCGAGATCCCGCTCGAGCGGGTCAACAACATCAACTTCAACCAGGGCATCTGGGAACGCGTGATCGGTGCGGGCGACCTCGAGATCGAGTCGGCCGGCAAGGACGGCAAGTCGACCTTCGAGGACGTGCGTCACCCCGATGGCGTGCAGCAGGAGATCTACCGGCAGATGGAGGCCAACGCGAGGAAGCAGGCCGCGTGGTCGGCACCCGGAGCCGCGGGGCCCACAGCCCCGCCGGCGGCGTCCATCCCCGAGCAGATCCAGCAGCTCGCGGCCCTACGCGACCAGGGCCACATCTCGGCGGAGGAGTTCGAGGCCAAGAAGGCCGAGCTGCTCGAGCGCATGTAGCGCGCCGGTGCGCGTTGTCTCGCTCGTGCCGTCGGCCACCGAGACGCTCGTGGAGCTCGGCGTCGAGCCGATCGCGTGCACTCGCTTCTGCGAGCAGCCCGGCATCGCGACCGTGGGTGGCACGAAGGACCCACGGGTCGGCGAGATCGTGGCGCTCGAGCCCGACCTCGTGGTGGTCAACGACGAGGAGAACCGCTTCGAGGACGCGGCCGGTCTCCTCGATGCCGGGCTGCCGGTCCACTCGATGTCGCCACGCTCGGTCGCGTCGGTGGGGCCCGCGGTGCGCGCGCTCGCCGACGTGGTGGAGGTCGCGGTGCCGTCGCCGTTCGGCGTGGCGGAGTGGGACGCGTGGCTTGCCGCGCAGCCGGTTCCTCGGCCCGAGCGCGCGTGCGTGCTCGTGTGGCGTCGCCCGTGGATGTCGATGGCCGCCGACACGTACGGTTCGTCGCTTCTCGAGCGGCTCGGCCTCGTGAGTGTGCTCGCCGTCGACCCGGCTCGCTATCCGGAGGTCAGCCTCGAGGAGATCGCCGCGTACGCGCCCGCGGTGGTGCTCCTCCCGAGCGAGCCCTACCCGTTCAAGGACCGCCACGCATCCGAGGTCGCGGCCGCGCTCCCCGCCGCGCGCGTGCGCTTGGTCGACGGCCGTGACCTCTTCTGGTGGGGTGTGCGCACACCAACCGCGCTCGACCGGCTGCGCGCGACGCTGGGTGAGCAGTAGGACGCTCAGGAGCGCAGCACCCGCACCGCGTGTGGAGGGACCTCGATCGCGTCGGCGTCGACGGCTGTGTCGGTCCAGAGCTCGTGCGCGCCTCGGAGCTCGGTGGGAACGGCGCGGGACGCGGGCTCGTCGGTCCAGTTGAAGAGGGCGGCAACGCGTCGGCTCCCCCTGTCCGCGACCCAGAGCGACGCCAGGTCGCGGGGCTGGGCGAACGCGTGCTCCACCTCGGGATCGTCGGGGTGGTCGAAGAGGTCGAGCGGGCGGAAGCCGTCGCCCCACGCCAGATCGAGCAGGCCGGGATGCTCGAGCACGGTGCGCTCGGCGTCGGTCAGCGCGGCGAGGTCGTCGGCGAGCAGGAATGGCCCGCCGCAGAACGCGGCGAGGGTGGCGAGCGTGCGCGACTCCTCGATCGAGTAGCCGTCCGGGGACGTGGCGTTGCTGCCCCAGGCCATGACCACGTCGGGGTCGGCGTCGAACCAGCGGCGGTGCAGGGCGAAGCGGGCCGCGACATTGCGGGCCTGGCCGCGAATGCCGGCGAAGCCGGTCCAGCCCTCGGCCAGCGGCTGCCCGAACTCGCGCAGCAGTACGGGCATCGCGAGGTCGTGACCGACTCGGTTGCCGTGGCAGAGGCCGACCATCGGGAGGACGGGCGCGCCGCAGCCGAGCACGTACACGCCGTCGCCGAGCCCGGCAACGAACGCGCGCAGCCCGTCGCGGAGCGCCTGGGTCCCGGTGACGCGGCAGTCGTGGCGCACGCCCTCCTGGGCACCGAGATAGAGGAAGTCGAGCTTCACCATGTCGAAGCCCCACGCGCGCACCTGCGCGCCGAGGTCGCGCATCCACGCCACGACCGCCGGATCGGACGCGTCGAGGCCCCAACGACCATGGCGGTCGAGCAATGGGCCGCCGCCGGGGTCTCCGATGGACCAGTCCTCGTGGTCGGTGCCAAGGCCGGGCACGCCCGGCTGCACCATGAACGGCGCCAGCCACAGACCGGGCCGCGCGCCCAGGCCGCGCAGCTCGGCCGTGAGCTCCGACAGGTCGTCGGGAAAGCGGTCCCGGGTCCGCCAGGCGCCGTAGGCCACCTGCCACCCGTCGTCGAGCTGCACGACGTCGAAGCCGGGACGATCGCGGTAGCGCTCCCGGAGCACGCGCGCGTTGGCGAGGAGCTGCTCGTGGCGGATGCGCAGGCCGTAGTGGTACCAGCTCTCCCAGCCCGTGATGGGCGGGCCGTTCCACCGCCGCACGCCCATCGCCTCGCCGGCGAGCGCGGCCAGGTCCTCGATCAGCCCGAGGGAATCTGCGTCCGCCGCGATCGCGATCGGCTCGGCCCGCACCTCCTCTCCGGTCGCGAGCGGGAGCGCCATCGCCGTCGGCTCGAGCACGGCGGCGCCCCACGTTCCCGCGACGTGCCGGATGGTCGGCGATGCGCCGCACTCGACGAGCACATGGGGCCCGTCGTTGCCGATGCACGTGCAGAAGCGCTCGGCTCCGAGGGCCTGGAACGCGATCGCGCCTCGGTCGCCGACGTAAGCGGTGCTCCAGAACGATTGACCCGCCTCGGACGCGCCGCGCACGCCCGCATAGGACCACGAGTCATAGCCGCTCACGAGCCGTTGTGCCGGCTCGGGCTCGATCGTTCCTTCGACCACCGTCAGCCCACCGAGCTGCTCGTCGCCACGCGCCGTGTAGCCGGCTGCGAACGTGAGGACCACGCCCTCGGCCGGAACGGTGACCTCGATCCACGGGCCGTCGTCGCGCTGGGTCCATCTCGCCCGGCCGCCCGCGGCCGTGGCGTCCACCGTCCACGCGCCCGGTCCACCGTGGCTGTCGAGGCGGCGATCGGCGAGGTCCACGTGCGCGGCGCAGGGTCCGAGCGTGATCCCCACCTCGGGCCAGCGCGCCGTGCAGGTGCCGTCACCCAGCTCGACCTCGACCGTGCCATTGCCCAGTGTTCGGGTCACGTCAAGTTCTCGAAGCGTGAGGGTGGGACAGGCCGGGTGGGTGCTGTTCGCCCGCGGCGGGGCAGTGCAGGTGGACGAAGTTCTCGTCTCCGTCCCATCGGAAGACGATGGTGCGGGCCTGGCCGGGCTCGAGGACCACGGTCACCGAACCGACATCGGTCGCGGCCTCGGCCGGTGCCTCGACCGTGAGCGTGCCGCGCTCCAGGACTCGACCGCGGTTCCGCGGAACCGCGACCAGCGCACCGTCGGTGGCCGGGAACGCGAGCCCGATCCGCGAACCGTCGGGGTCGGGAGCGATGACCGAAGAGCTGGCCTCGTGTACCTCCCACTGCACGTCGCCGCGCCAGGGTTCGTGCGTGTCGTTCACGACGACCACCGGGAGCGCGACATCGCCCGGCTCGTAGACCGACCGGTCGGCCAGCGCGAGCACGAGCAACGGCCGGCTCGCGTCCCGGTACGCGTCGTAGGTGCGCTTCGTGACCCGGTCCACGTCGACCAGACCGCCGCCGGCGTAGCCCCACCAGTCGGACCAGAAGTGCCACCGGTAGCCCATGAACGGGTGGCCGCGGTGGGCCCGGAACCATTCGGTCTGGTGCTTGGCCAGCGCGGCGCCGTAGGCGAGCGTGGCCTCGGACCACACCGCGAGCGACGGGTAGCGCGACGGCAGGCCGGCGAAGCCGCAGGTGGAGCCGATGAAGCTGAGCCGGCTCACCCACTGCCGCATCTGCTCGTCGTCGGGTGGCCAGCGCTCGTCACCGAACTTCTCGGCTTGCGGCCCGACCGTCCAGAAGCCGTACTCGGAGACGAACCATGCCGGCTGCTCGCCGACGCGGTACAGGCTTCCGCCGGACAGCGAGCCCTGGTACTCGTGCACGTCGTCGCCGATTCCCGACGCCTGGTGCACGTGACGCGAGTCGTCGACCGAGCGGAGCGTGGCCTCGAGCGCCTCGTCGAGGTGGCGCTCGCCCAGGTCGCGCTCGGGCGTGTCGTCGTCGGGCTTGGTCGGCACGAATTGGCGCAGCGGCTCGTTGTGGCACGCGTAGTAGACGACGCTCGGGTGCCCGTGCAGCAGGTACGCCATGTCGGCGATCTGATGGCAGGCGTTCTGCACGAAGCCGGGGTTGGTCTCCGTGCCGCAGTCGTAGAACCACTGGAGCGGGAAGTCCTGGAACACCAGCACGCCGGCGGAGTCGGTGGCGTCGTAGCAGTGCGGCGACTGCACGTGCGCGTGCACGCCCACCGAGTTGGCGTGCGCGTCGGCGAGCATGCGCATGTCGCGGTCGTAGAAGCTGCGGCCTACCTCGGCGAAGTGTTGCCAGGGGATGTAGTTCACCGCCTTCACGAACACCGGGCGCTCGTTCACCTCGAGGTGGCGGGCCCGGCCGTCGTCGCCGATCACGACCCGGGCCCGGCGGATGCCGAACGTGAGCGTGCGTCGGTCCAGGGCGCGGTCGCCGCCCGGATCGCTGACCACGGCCGCCAGCTCGTGGAGCGCGGGCCGCCCCCGGGGCGAGTGGACCGGCTCCCATGGCTCGAGGGTGGGGAGCTCCGTGCGCGCGTCGACGCGGCCGGCGCCGGGTGGGAGCGTCACCTCGAGCGCGGCCCGCTCGTCACCGACCTCGAGATGGAGGCGGACGGGCCGCGCCGCGGC
>Ga0209515_10001403_pt1 | contig 40564 bp, 40 predicted proteins | sample Subgroupgradi54m_FD_187454 | JGI IMG/M metagenome (GOLD analysis project Ga0209515, IMG submission 187454) | Subsurface groundwater microbial communities from S. Glens Falls, New York, USA - GMW60B uncontaminated upgradient, 5.4 m (SPAdes)... ... | reverse complement strand
TTTGGAAGTTATTTGGGTGAGATTTGCCCCGCGGGTTTTTGTGGTGGGATCGTGGTGCCAGGCACAGAAAAAAATTCTCCGTCTTCCGTTTTCTTCTTTTTTTGCCCCGAGGCCCCGATGATAGGCAATGAGGAGAAATCGTGCCTGGCACCTTTGCAAGTATCTGATTTTCCTCAGCACAAATTTTCGCATCTAATTTATTATCCAGACGTTCGTTGATTTATCTCGGGATTTTTCCGCACGTGCGGCTGGGGGTTTGGGTGCCTGGCACCTTTTGCGCGCGTCCTAGGGGCCTTTTTGGAAGTCGAATTTTAGTCGCATAACTTTGAGAAACGTCCCCAAAGTTATACGGCGATGCTAATGGCCGTTGACGCACACGTCGTGCAGGCCGCGCGGCGTCGCGGGAATTTTTTCGCAGACGTGGCGATCGCCGGTGTGCCAGCTGATGAGCTTGAGGCATTGGTAATAATCACCGAACGGCTCTCCGTCTTTCGGCAACTGTTCGCACAGCGCCGCGTCAGGAAAAAACCCGGTGTAATTGAGAATGCAATTGTTGAACGGCGTCAGACTTAATCCCGTCGGCACCGTAAGCGACGACTTTCCTTTCAGCGCGCTGCACGCCGTGGCGTCGCCCACATCGATCGCGAATTCGCTGACACAACCCGCCTCGCGGCCGCCTTCGTAAATAACCGCCGTGCTAAATTTGAATGGAATGAGTTTGGTGGGATGCAAGACGCGCGACGGGAGTGTACACAACGCCACGTCGTCGTCTTGCGGAAAATATGTGAGTGGGACGCTGGTGTCGAAACAAACATTCACATCGCGCCGCCGCACGCCGTCCAGAAATTGCCGCACAAATTTGTCGGCGCAGTGAAAGCGCGCCGCGTCGGGCGCGTATTGCAACGGCGGCTGTACAACATCCGCCGCGCGCGCCGTGAACCCGCCGCCAACGCACGCGATCAACGCGACCGCACCGCACCACAATTTTTTGTGTGTCATAGCAATGCGAGCTATGCTTGCGACATGTTTGTTGCAATCCAAATTTTCTTACGATAGGCACGCAGCACAATTCATGGAATCCATTCTCTTTTATTGCTTCGCCGCGCTGACCGTCGGTCTCGCGCTCGTCGTGATTGTCCAGCCAAATCCCGTGGGCGCTGCGGTGGCGTTGGTCGGCGCATTTTTCGGTGTCGCTGGCATCTTCGTTTTGCTGCAAGCGCATTTCGTCGCCATCATGCAACTCCTGCTCTACGCGGGCGCGATCATGGTGTTCTTCGTCTTCGTCGTCATGTTGCTGAATCTGGAGCCGCGCTCCATCCGTTTTCGCACGCTCACCGGCAGCCGCCTGGTGCGCAGCACCGCCGCTATTTATCTCGCCGCGATTTTGTTGCTGTCCATGTTGGGTGCATTGCGCATGAACAAGATGCCCGCCGTCGCCGCCACCGACGGCACACTCGAAGCGGTCGGTCGGTTGTTGCTCACCGATTACGTCGTGCCGTTTGAAATTCTCTCGGTCTTGTTGTTGGTCGCGATTGTCGGCGCGGTCGCCATGGGGAAACGCGAACTATGATCGGGTTGCCGCATTATCTGATGTTGAGTGTCGTGCTGTTTTGCATCGGCGCGTTCGGCGTACTCATTCGGCGCAATCTGCTCATTATCCTTATGTCCGTAGAACTCATGCTATCGGCCGGAAATATCGCCTTGGTGGCATTTTCCAGTTTTCACGGCACGCTCGACGGACAAGTCATCGTCCTGTTTTCATTTGTCGTCGCGGCCTGCGAAGTCGCGGTGGGTTTGGGCATTATCATCGCCGCCTTTCGCATCCGCGCCTCGGTTGAAGTGACCGAGTGGCATCGGTTGAAGGGATAGTTTGTGGAACGAAGGACGAGGGACGTTCGTCTGCCTTCGGCAGACTGGGACGAAGGACGAAACGGCAACTGCAGTGAAAGAATTTTCGTCCCTCGTCCCAGTGAGCGCAGCGAAACGGTCGTCCCTCGTCCCTCGGTATTTTTATGAACACATATTTTCAAATGCCGAACATGATCTGGTGGGTGCCGGCGCTGCCGCTGCTGGGTGCGATGCTGAACGGCGTGTTGGCGATCGTGCAGGCGCGGTTTCAGTTGGCGAGTACGAAACGCTTGTCGGCGTTGATTGCGCTGGCTGGGCCCATGACCGCGTTTGCGATGGCGCTCTATTATTTTTATGTGCTCGCCGGTTTCGACGCGGGCGGATTCGCGATCGTCATTCCGCCGCTCTTCACCTGGATGGATTTCGGCGATTGGGTCGTGCAAGTTGGACTGCGCACCGATCAACTCTCCATGATCATGACGCTCGTCGTCACTGGCGTCGGCTCGCTCATTCATCTCTACTCGGTCGGGTACATGGCGACCGATCGCGGTTTCGTCCGTTATTTTGCGTATCTGAATCTTTTTTTATTTTTCATGTTGGTGCTCGTCCTCGGCGACTCGCTGCCCCTCATGTTTATTGGTTGGGAAGGCGTCGGGCTCTGTTCGTATTTGTTGATTGGATTCTGGTTTCACGATCCCGCGAAGGCCGCCGCCGGAAAAAAAGCGTTCGTCGTAAATCGCATTGGCGACTTCGGATTTCTCATCGGCATGTTTTTAATTTGGTCCGCACTGAAAGGTGCCGCGGGTCACGACGGACTCGCGTTACTCAACTTTGTCGTGATCAAACAATTTGCGCTGCAAGGCGGCAGCGTGTTGGCGCCACTCGCCACCGCGATCTGTTTGTGTCTGTTCATCGGCGCGTGCGGCAAATCGGCACAGATTCCGTTGTACGTCTGGTTGCCCGACGCCATGGCCGGCCCAACACCCGTCTCCGCGCTGATCCACGCCGCCACCATGGTGACGGCCGGCGTCTACATGATTTGTCGCATGCAATTTCTCTTCATTCAAAGTCCCACCGCGATGGCGACGGTGGCCACGGTCGGCGCGGTCACCGCATTTTTTGCCGCGACGATGGGATTAGTCCAAACCGACATTAAAAAAGTCCTCGCGTATTCCACGATTTCCCAACTCGGGTATATGTTTCTCGCGGTCGGGGTCGGCGCATTCAGTGCGGGAATTTTCCATGTCGTCACGCACGCATTTTTCAAGGCGCTACTCTTCTTGGGCGCGGGCAGCGTGATTCACGCGATGCACGATGAACAACGCATGACGCATTTCGGCGGCTTGCGCAAAGAATTGCCGATTACGTTCTGGACCTTTTTTGTCGCGACCCTCGCGATCGCGGGCATTTTTCCGTTCGCCGGCTTCTTCAGCAAAGACGCGATTCTGTGGGCGGCACTGCATCCGGCGTTTCCGGTGCCGGGCCACATGATGTTGTGGGGACTCGGATTGGCGACCGCACTCATGACCTCTTTTTATATGTTCCGTTGCGTCGGTCTCACGTTTTTCGGAACGCGCCGCGAACCGGGCCGCAAGATTCATTGTCACAAAGAAGAGAGTGTGGCGATGCTGCTGCCGCTCGTGATTCTGGGCGTACTCTCGGTCGTTGGTGGTTGGATGGGCGTGCCCGAGGCGTTTGGCGGCGCGGATCATTTTCATCATTTTCTCTCGGCCGTGTTTGTTCCGCTCGAATCCGCACACGAGCACAGCGCCACCGCCGAAGTACTCACCGGTCTCGCCACCATGTTGGGCGCGGTGGTCGTGGGACTGATGGCGCTGGCGATTTATTCGCAGCAAATGCCCGCGTGGCCAAAACGTTTCGCGGCGCAACTGGGTCAAGTCTACGAACTGGTGTTGCACAATTATTACGTCGACGAGTTGTATCAGAAAATTTTTGTGCAACCGCTCGCCTGGTTTTCCCGCACGGTGTTGTGGCGCGGACAAGACGCGACACTCATCGACGGGATCGCCGTCCACGGCACGGGCCGCGCGGTCTTGCTGATCGGTCGTTTAAGCGCCGCACTCCAAACCGGCTACGTGCCGCATTATCTGTTCGGCTTGGTGTTGGGCGCGGTGTTTGTGGTGTGGTGGATTGTGTATTGATTAACAATTGGAACGGCGAGGGACGAGGGACGACCGTCTGCCTGCGGCAGACTAGGACGAAGGACGTAACTGCGGTGATTGGTGTTTCGTCCCTCGGCATATAGTCCCTCGCGTTTGACTAAAACAAGGATGACCAATGCTCCCGTGGTTGGCGACAAATATTTTAACCGCGACAATTTTTGCGCCGCTGCTTGGTGTGGTGTTGTTGCTGCTGGTGCCGCGACGACACGAGGCCGCCAGTCGCGAAATTGCGCTGACCGTGAGTTTGGTCACGTTCGCGTTGTCGCTCTGGTTGGCGCTGCGTTTCGGTGCGCAGTCCTCGCACGATGCCTTTCTGCTCTACGTCGCGATTCCCTGGATTCCCGAACTCGGCGTGCATTATCGCATTGGTCTCGACGGCGTGAGCCTCTCGCTGATTTTGCTCACCACACTCCTCACACCACTGTGCGTGCTCTGCGCGTGGCGCGACATTAAAGCGCGGCGCAAAGAATTCATGTTGCTCTTGATGCTCGTGGAAATTGGTTTGAACGGCGCGTTCGCCTCACTCGATCTCTTTCTCTTCTACATTTTCTGGGAGCTCATGCTCATCCCCATGTATTTTCTGGTCGGCATGTGGGGCGGCAAACAACGCATCATGGCGGCGACGAAATTGTTGCTCTTCACACTCGTCGGCAGTCTCATCATGTTGGTCGCGATTTTATATTTGTATCTCGCTGGCGGAAAAACTTTTGATGTGATGCAACTCTACGAAGTCGCGCTGCCCGCATCCACGCAGCTCTGGCTGTTCGCAGCGTTCGCACTCGCGTTCGCCATTAAGGTGCCGATTTTTCCGCTCCACACCTGGTTGCCCGATGCGCACACCGAAGCGCCCACCGCGGGCAGTGTGCTCCTCGCCGGCGTTTTTCTGAAGGTCGGCACGTACGGATTTTATCGCTTCGCGATGCCGCTCTTTCCCGCCGCAGTGCTCGCCGCAAAACCACTCTTCATGATTCTCGCGGTTGTCGGGATTGTTGGTGGCGCGTTGGTCTCGATGGTGCAACCCGATGTGAAGCGACTCATTGCGTATTCCTCGGTGAGTCATTTGGGTTTCGTGATGTTGGGACTCTTCGCACTCACACCGGAATCCGTGCAAGGCGCGATTATTCAAATGATCAATCACGGCATCACCACCGGCGCATTGTTTCTCATGTTTGGCATGTTGTACGAACGCACGCACACGCGGCAAATCGCCGACTATGGCGGGATTGCACCGCAGATTCCGTTGTTCACCACGTTGTTCGTGATCGTCTCGCTCTCATCACTCGGCATGCCGGGCCTGAATAATTTCGTCGGCGAATTTTTGATTTTGCTCGGCACGTTTCGCACCGACAGCGTCTACGCAATTATTGCCGCGACCGGCGTGATCATTGCGGCGGTGTATTTGCTCTGGATGATCGAGCGCGTCTTCTTCGGCGCGCCACGCGAAACGATTGGCGACGGGATTGTGGTGGCGAAACTCAAAGACGTGAGTGGTCGCGAATTCGCACTGCTCGTGCCGCTGTTGGTGCTCATTGTCTGGTTCGGTGTCTATCCGCGCACCATTCTCGATTGCACCGCCGCGTCGGCGAAGAATTTCATTTCGTTGGTGCATCGGGCACCATGGATTCTCGACAAGTCCGATCACGAATCACGAACCACAAACCACGAAGCACGCTGATCCTATGGAATCTCTTCTGCACACCGACTGGTTACTCATGCTCTCGCAGAGCCTGCCGCTGCTGGTCTTGCTGGCGACAGCCGTGTTGGTATTGAGCGCAGGACTTTGCGGTTGCTGTTCACGAACCACAAATCACGAATCACGAATCACCATTTATCTTTCCCTCATCGGCATCATCGCCGCCGCCGTACTCGTTGTCCCGCGTTGGCAGGCAGCAACGACACCGGTGCAACTCTCGCTCTGGTATTTCGATCGACTCGCGTGGGTCGCGGGCGAAATTATTTTGGGCGCGACGTTGCTCGTGGTGTTGTTGTCGTCGTCGTATCTGCGTGCGCGACAATTCATCAAAGCGGAATTTCTGGCGCTCGTGTTGTTGGGCGCGTTCGGTATGTGGTGCATGGTCGCCACGCAACATCTGCTCATGATATTTTTGGGCATCGAAATTCTTTCACTGGCCGCGTACGTGCTCGCCGCCTACGCCCGCGCGGAACCGACGTCTATTGAAGCCGGGCTGAAATATTTTCTGATGGGATCGGTGGCGAGCGCATTTCTTTTATTTGGCATCGCGTTTCTGTACGGCGGCACCGGTTCGCTGGATTTGTTGGCGATGCAAAAATTGAACATCATGTCGATTGAAGGCGCGGAGCGATTGTATCTGCTGATTGGCGTCGCGAGTTTGTTGGTGGGGATGGCGTTCAAAATCGCCGCCGTGCCGTTTCAATGGTGGGCGCCCGATGTCTACAGCGGCGCGCCGTTGCCGGTCACCGCGTTTTTTGCAACCGGCGTGAAGGCCGCGGCGTTCCTCGCGTTGTGGCGCATCGCGGTTGGCGTGTCGGTCGTGACTGGTCCCGCGTGGCACTCGCTGTTGTGGTGGATGGCGGTGTCTACGATTCTCGTGGGTAATCTCGCCGCGCTCACACAAGACGATGTCAAACGCATGCTCGCCTATTCCAGCATCGCGCACGCCGGTTACGCACTCATCGCCCTCGTCATTGCACCGAGCGAATTGCACATCGCACTCGCCGCGTTGCTCTTGTATCTGTTGGGTTACACCGTCATGACCATCGGCGCGTTTGCGGTACTCATCGCGCTGAATCCAGCAGGCAGCGAACGCACGTCCCTGGCCGATTTAACGGGACTCGGTGTGCGACGCCCCGGTCTTGCGTTGCTGCTCGCGATCTTTTTATTTTCGCTCGCGGGCATTCCGCCCACGATCGGATTTTTCGGAAAATATTTCCTCTTCCAGGCGGCCGTTGCGGCGGGCGAAGTCAAACTCGTTCTCATCGCGGTGTTGGGCAGCGTCATTTCCGTTGCGTATTATGTCCGCCCCATCGTCGTCATGTATTTCCGCACCGACGCCGCACCCCTTGGCAACATTCATCCGCCGCTCTCGCGCGGTGTGCGCGCAGTCCTTGCACTCACGCTCCTCGCGGTCTTGGCGCTCGGCCTTTTCCCGTCGCCGTTGCTGCAATGGCTATGGGCGAGTGTGCGGTAGAATATTTCTGGACGTCTCCTAATCGCGATCTTTAATCCTAATTGTAATTAGTCGATGGATCGAGGGCTCGTAATCCTCATCGTAATCTATCGCTGCATGTCATCCTGAGGAACGAAGGATCCCCCGACGACAAATGTGTACCCGATCGAGATGGAGATTAGGATCAAGAGCGGGATTAATATTACGATGACGAACTCGATTACGAAAACCGATAACCCCGAAACATTGAAAATAAATAGTGCAGCAAAAAAAGCCAAAATAAGCTGCATGATTTCGGTCACTTAATATACCGTGGAACGTCCCTAATCGTTATTGGCACATAACGGCTCACCCAGCGAAACCGCCCCTTGTTTTACCGAAATCCGGTGGCCCACAATTCTTTTAAAAAATTCTGCACGGGCAAGATCTCGATTTTTCCAACGCGTCGCGGTTTGGTATCTTGGGGAGCAATCAGCTGGCGGCAGCAATTATGATAAACTGCAGCACCTGTGAATTTTATCATGATAAAATTCATATACACTGCACTCCTTGTTGCCAGCGCGCACCATGCGACTTCCTCCTTGCGCAAGTGATCCGCACAGGCCTATACACACGCACCTTTCAAAGTCGCACCTATGACCCTCGCCGAAATATTACTGGTTCTTACCGTTGTCGTCGGCATTTATTACGTGTTGCGTCCAGTACAGCGCGTACTCGAAAAAAAATTGCGCCGTGCGTTGGGCGTGCGCGAAATCCCGTTGAACATTGTGCGAGCAATTCTGCCCAAAGAGATTTCACCCCCATAGAACGCACCCCGCCACCAAGTGGCGGGGTATCCGCCTCCCTCTCCCATTGGGGAGAGGGTTGGGTGAGGGGGGCGCGCAATTTTTTTTCATGGGGACTATTCACAGTAGAGATTTTTTGCAGCAACCTGCGGGGAATCAGCCCCGGAGAGATTAAGGAATAAATCATGGCGACCAATCGACCGACCAATTTTAACACACCCGAAGGTATTGCCTGGATTGCGAGTCGCGGCATTACGGTGTTGGTGGCGCTCGTGATTTTAGTCGCGGGATTCAATTCATTCGTGGTGATTCAACCCGGATACACCGGCGTGATTTTTAATGTCTGGACCGGATCGCTGCGCACGGTGGGGCAAGGCATGGCGTTTCGGATTCCGTTTGTGTCCAAGGTGCAAAGTTATCCCACCGCACTGCGCACCTACACCATGGTGCAACGCGCGGGCGAGGGTTCATCGCTCGGCGACGATAGCGTGGATCTGCCCACACGCGAAGGGCAACATATTCGCCAGGATATTTCCGTGACGTACAATACGTCCGAAGATAAAGCGGCGCAGGTCTTCAAGGCGTTTCGCGGCGCCGACATTCAAGACATCGAGGCGTCGTACATTCGCCGTACCTTTATTACCGTCGCGCAAAATGTCGCCGGGCAAATGTCGCTCACCGAAATTATTTCCGCCAAACGCAACGACCTGCAAAACTCGATTCAGACCGATTTAGAAATCGAATTGGGAAAAATGGGTTTCCATCTCGATAAAATCAATTTGGGTGCGAGTCATTTGCCGCAGGCGATTGAAGCACAGATGCAACAAAAAATGGCCGCGCAACAAGACGCGCAAAAAGCAGAATACGAATTGTTGAAACAGGAAACACTCGCCAAGGCCGCCGTGGCGCAAGCGCAGGGCGAGGCGCAATCGTTGCTGGTCAAAGCCAAAGCGCAAGCCGAGGCGAATCAACTCCTGCAACAATCACTCACCTCGGAACTCGTGCAATACAAAGGTGTAGAAAAATGGAACGGCGTCATGCCCCAAGTCACCGGCAACTCCACACCGTTTGTGGACTTGCGCGGGAAGTGAGTCAGGTCATTGAGGAGACTTTTTTAATCGAAAAAATCTCGCCCGTCAGAAAATTGAGGTCGATGCGAAAGTGCTGAATGAAATTCATCCCAAGAATTCCAGCGACACCCAATCGAGAATTCATATTGTGGCAGGCGATCATAAAATCTGACATCTCAAAATCCAGACAACGGAAAGATATCGTGAGCGAAGCGCCGGTATCAAAGACGAGTTCGATGAATTCATAGCGCGCACCATTTTTGGTTGGCAGCGCGGCGGTCACAAACAGCAGGCCGCCCTTTTTATTGAGCCGCGGCATTATCGATATTCCATGCGGAAAATCCGAGGAAATTTTTTACGGCACCTGTAAATTTAAATTGATGCTGGCTCGTAGAAGACGGCAGTGGCGCATGCGTCACCGAATGCAGATCCGGGCCCGCCGCAATGACGATGGCTGAAATAATTTCCCCGGTTGCATCGTAGAACACATCACACAGTGAGACCCACTGGTCTGGATACTTCTTCTGCACGGTTTCCCACGTCATACGGTCTTCCATGGAGTCCTCCAATGTGGAACCAACGTGAGTCATGTAACAGGTTTCAGGCGCCATGACAATCGAATGGCGATAAAGATTATGTCCACAGTCGATCGCAGTGCAGGTGCAACAAAAAATGGAACGGTGTCATGCCCCAAGTCACCGGCAATTCCACGCCGTTTGTGGACTTGCGCGGGAAGTGAAAAGGTATCCTGTGACGAAAATTTTCCGCACGTGCTTTAGGCAGGCCGTCAATTTTTATAATCGTTACCAACGACGGGTGTGGTTGCAAAAAATCCTGCGCAAAGAAAGTCACGCATTACAAGAGGACACTAGAGCAATCTTGCGCACCTGTGAGCTGCTGGAAGACCTCCCAGAATAAACGCCATGCGCATCGTGCTTGAGTTGGAGTGAAAGAGAGCATCGATTAAAGTGTTTACACAGACAGCTATTTCTTTACTTCGCTCCAAATCCCAATCTTTCGCTGTTTGGCAATGGCCTCTGCTTCCTCGTATTCTTTTGTAGTGGCTTTTAAATAGCCGTTTTTTACAAGATCAATTGCGATGTCGTTGCCTTCGACATCGAAAATTTGTGGATGCCAAGTATCCCCAGTGTAGAAATGGTCCGTATTTAGTTCTACGATTTTATTTTCGATCTTCTCCCTGAGGTCGCCGCTCGCAGCGCGACAGAAATCGATTTTTCGATATGTCGATTGCCTCGATCGATGAAGTTGATGCCGCGTGTGACTTGCTCGTGGCGTTTGCGTTGGTGCCGTTCCTCGTCATCGAACCGATCCAACGCGATTTGCGAGTCTCTGCGGCGATGATTATGAAACTACGGCGCCTTTGAAATTCGGCGCTTCATTCGTAATCGTGTACGTGATCGTTGTCGTTGTCGGAATCGATTGTGATCATGATCACGATGAAGAGGCGGATCAAGATTAGGATTACGAAACCACCACTTCATCCCTCTTGAGTTCACAACGCACTCCCACTACAACGCCTTCCATGAAACTCGCGCCTCTCTTTGCGGTCATCACACTCGATCTGATTGGGTTTGCGATCGTGATTCCTATTTTGCCGTTTTTTGCCAGTACCTATGGCGCGAACGGCACAATCCTCGGACTCATCCTGGCGAGTTTTCCCGCAATGCAATTTTTCTTCTCGCCGGTGTGGGGTCGATTGTCGGATCGCATTGGGCGACGACCGGTGTTGATGATGACCGTCGCTGGCGGCGGCATCGCCATGGTCATGCTCGCGGTGTCGCATTCACTCGCCATGATTTTTGTGAGTCGTCTCGTCGCTGGCGCATGCGCGGCGAACATTGGCGTCGCGACCGCGTACATCTCCGACGCCACCGACGAAAAAGATCGCGCGAGCGGTATGGGACTCATCGGCGCCGCGTTCGGAATTGGTTTTGTGATTGGTCAGGGCATGGGCGGAGCGCTCGCGCCCTACGGCTTCGCGGTGCCGCTGTTTGTGGCCGCGGGACTGAACGCACTCAACCTGATTCAGATCTGGTTCAAACTCCCCGAACCGCAACATCATCGCTTGTCCCGCGCGACGCGCGACGCGCGACGCGCGTCGCCCTGGTGGCGTCACCCAATGGTGCGCGCGCTCGTGTTGCTGAATTTTCTCTTCACCTTCGCCGTCTCGCAACTCGAATCGCTCTTCGCATTTTTCATGCGCGATCGGTTGTCCTACGATCAACAGCATGTCGGGTATCTGCTCGCGTACACCGGATTTATTATGGTGCTCGTGCAAGGCGGATTGATTCGTCGCCTGAAAATGGTTTCCGAAACGCGTCTGCTCTGGATCGGCGCATTTATTTTGTCGATCACGTTTGCCGCGCTCTCGATGGCCGATACGTTGCGCACGTTACTCGTGGTGCTCGGTTGCAGCGCGCTTGGGCGCGGATTGTGTCAACCCGCGATGCTGAGTTTGGTGTCAAAAGATGTCGACGAAAATGATCGTGGCGCTGTCATGGGGTCCTTCCAATCCGCGGCCAGCCTGGCCCGCATCGTCGGTCCCATTTTCGGCGGTCGTCTCTACGATTGGCACGCGCCCGTTCCGTTTTGGACTTCGGCGGTGGTGTTGTTACTCGTCGCGTTGTCGGCGCCGACGCTGCGCAGAATTGCACAACGATCGGCCGCCAGTAGTGCAGCTTTACGGTAGGCAGAAATTTGTGAATTTGTTACGCTGTACGTATGAATTTGCTCGCCCATCTTTCCGCGCAGGAACAGCACGCCTTGCAGACCTTCAAAGAATCTGTGGTGCAGTTGTGCGGAACGAATGTAGTCGCACTCACTGTCTTTGGTTCGCGGGCCCGCGGCGCTGGTCATGAAGATTCCGACATCGATGTGTTGGTGGTCCTCGATCATCTCACCGACGCGCGCAAACGCGAGGTTTGGGCGCTGGCGTATCATCTCTGTTTGCAGACCGAGATCGATATTTCGCCGCTTGTCTTGTCGCGCGAACAATTCGATGGATTACGCAATCGCGAGCGTCGTATCGCATTGTCGACAGGGTGCTTGTTACCGAGCGACACAATACATTGCAGAGGCAGCTTTCAAAAATGGGTTTAATGGAATTTTATATGTTTCCGTGCGGATGCCAACTGACTATCCACCAGAATCTTGTTTAGTAATTTTTGATGAGCAAATGTTGACGCCTTATTCTTACGATGGTTCCTTAGTGCGCAGAGGCACAACCGAAGGTCAAATTCGTCGAGAATACGAAAAACAATTCAGTAACGTTGCGTGTGAAGACGTGTAGGCGCTTGTAACAAGCGGCTGGCGCAGACATTCTTCTGAACGGGTGACACCGTGGGAGGACCGAGCCTTCGTTGTGCGGCGTCGGCAATGAGACGGGCTGCGCTGATTGCGATGTTAGCGCACAGCGAAGGTTTGGTGGGACCCACGGTGGCAGGACCCGTCAACGTTGATGCAACGGCGCCGAACACTCCATCTCACCCCTCCAATTTCCACAGCTCCGCATTTTCTAGTTGATCGACGATCGTGCGCATGAAGCGGGCGGCGGCGGCGCCGTCGAGGAGGCGGTGATCGTAGGAGAGGCCCAAAGGCAGGATCAGACGCGGTTCGCAGGATTTGTCGATCCAGACCGGAGTGAGCATACTTCGTGACGCGGCAAGAATGGCGACTTCGGGGGAATTAATAATCGGTGTGAAATTCGTGCCACCAATACCGCCGAGATTGGTGATCGTGAAACAGGCGCCCTGTACATCGTCGAGGGTGAGTTTTTTCTCGCGCGCCTTGACGGCGAGCGTTTGTAATTCGATCGCGAGCTCGCGCAGACTTTTTTGGTCGACGTTGCGTACGACCGGCACGACCAATCCTTGCGGCGTATCGACCGCGACACCCACGTGCACATATTTTTTTAGGATGATCGCTTCGTGCGCGACATCGAGACTCGCGGCGAACTGTGGGTATTTGTGCAACGCGTGGGCGCAAGCCTTCAGCAGCATGGCGGTCATGGTGAGTTTGCCGCCCGTGCCCTGCAGTTTCGGTGCCCATTGTTGGCGCAATCCGTCGAGCACTGTGATGTCGGCGGTGTCGAAATGCGTGACGTGCGGAATCGTGTTCCAGGAATGCGCCATGCGCTGTGCGGTCACGCTGCGAATTTGCGACATCGGTTCTGTTGCAATCGCGCCGAACCTTGAAAAATCAGGAAGCGGTGGTGCGGAAATTTTTTGTTCTTCGCGCGACGCGCGACGCGAGACGTGAGACGAAATAAGTGCGCGTGCGAATTCAGTCACGTCTTCCAATAAAATTTGTCCGTCGGGTCCGGAGGCCGGGACGTTTTCGAGCGCAATGCCAAGATCGCGCGCGAGGCGGCGAACGAATGGCGCCGCGCGGGGAACAGCAAGGGCGTCGCCGGTTGCCGGTCGCCGGTCGCCAGCAACTACAACTGCGCCGCCGGTCGCCGGTCGCCGGTCGCCGGTAACAGCCGTATCAGGTAAGTGCACTGAAGTTGCAGTAACCGGTCCCTGGCGACCGGCGACCGGCGACTGTGGTGAATCATACGCAAACACCACCGCCCCCGGCGCGATTTTGTCGCCGACCTTCACCAACACCTGCGCGATGGTGCCGCTCACCGACGACGGCACTTCCAGATTCACCTTGTCGGTTTCGACTTCGAGCACCGCCTGCTCTTTGCGCACGGCGTCGCCCGCTTTGATCAGCACGCGCAAGATCGTAGCGGTTTCAATATTGTCGCCGAGTTCGGGAAGATTCCAGTTGGTGGGCATAGTCTGTTCCTCACATTGTGAAGGCGAGGGACGAGGGATGACCGCTCACCTGTGGTTCGCTAGGACGAGGGACGCAACAGCATTGTTTTTTCGTCCCTCGTCCCAGTGAGCGCAGCGAACGGTCGTCCCTCGTCCCTCGTAGTTGGGTTGATGTCATCGCTGCACCGCACTCGCACATTCCGAATCGATTTTGAAATCACGCAGCGCGCGGGCGGCGACGGCGTGTTCGATGTGGCCGGCCTGCGCGAGTAGCGACAGTGTTGCGCACACGATGTGACGCGCGTCGACCTCGAAAAAATTGCGCAACGCGCTGCGCCCTTCGCTGCGACCGAATCCGTCGGTGCCCAGCGACACCCACGGCAAATGCGCGTAGCGCGCGACCGACTCGGGTAACATTTTCACGTAATCGCTCGCCGCGACACACACGCCCTCCGCGCCGCGCAGACATTGTGTGAGGTATGGCAGACGCGGTGCGTGTTCGGGATGCAGACGATTGAAACGTTCCGCTTCCAGCGCGTCCTGATGCAACGCCTTGTAACTCGTGACGCTCCACACATCGGCGGCGATCCCGAATTGCGATTCCAGAATTTCTGCCGCGCGCAAGACTTCGTTCATGATCGATCCGCTGCCAAGCAGCTGGGCGCGTGCCTTGGCGGGGCGCAAACCACTTTTCTTGAATCGATACATGCCTTGCAAGATGCCGTCGTGTACGCCGTCGGGCATCGCGGGTTGTGCGTACGGTTCGTTGCCGATCGTGAGATAATAAAAAATATCTTCGGGCGATTCGCCATACATGCGGCGCAGACCGTCTTCGAGAATCACGCCGATTTCAAACGCAAACGCCGGATCGTACGCGAGCAGATTCGGTACGGGCATGGCGAGCAGATGACTGTGGCCGTCTTGATGTTGCAGTCCTTCGCCCGCGAGCGTGGTGCGGCCCGCGGTGGCGCCGAATAAAAATCCGCGTGTGCGCATGTCGGCGGCGGCCCAGATCAGATCGCCGATGCGTTGGAAGCCGAACATCGAATAAAACAGAAAACAGGGAATCGTGGGAATGCCGAGCGTGGAATAGGCAGTGCCCGCCGCAATGAAGGATGACATCGCACCAGCCTCGGTAATGCCTTCTTCGAGTAATTGGCCGTCGGTCGCTTCGCGGTAGTACATGAGATTTTCGGAATCGACGGGATCGTAGAGTTGACCGACATGCGAATAAATACCGATTTCGCGGAAGAGCGATTCCATGCCGAAGGTGCGCGCCTCGTCGGGAACGATCGGCACCATGTGGCGACCGATCTGCGGATCGCGAATGAGTTTGGAAATCAGTCGCACCGCGGCCATGGTCGTAGACACCGCGCGATTGCCAGATCCGGTGGCGAATTCGGCAAATAACGATGTGTCGGGAAGTGCGGGTGATGTATATTTCACACGGCGTTGCGGCACCGAACCACCGAGGGCGGCGCGGCGTTCACGCAAATATTTCATTTCGGGACTGCTGTCGGCGGGGCGATAAAATTTCGCGGCCTTCACGGCGGCATCGTCGAGTGGCAGATTGAAACGATCGCGAAAGGTGTGCAACTCGGCCTCGTTGAGTTTTTTTTGCTGATGCGAAACATTGCGGCCTTCGCCGGCCTCGCCCATGCCGAAACCCTTGATCGTTTTGGCGAGAATGACCGTGGGTTGGCCCGTGTGTTCGGTGGCAGCTTTGTACGCCGCATGCACCTTCAACATGTCGAGTCCGCCGCGATTGAGTTTCCAGATGTCGTCGTTGCTCATGTCGCGGACCATGTCGGCCAGACGCGGATCGGCGCCGAAGAAATGATCGCGCACGAGTTGCGGACCGACCGCTTTGTATTTTTGATATTCGCCGTCGACGACCTCGCCCATGCGTTTGACGAGCGCACCGTCGCTATCGCGCGCCAGCAGCGGATCCCAGCGGCTGCCCCAAATGACTTTAATGACGTTCCAACCCGCGCCCCGAAACGCGGCCTCCAATTCCTGAATAATTTTTCCGTTGCCGCGCACCGGGCCATCGAGGCGTTGCAGATTGCAATTGATCACGAAAATCAGATTGTCGAGTTTCTCGCGGGCCGCCAACGTAATCGCGCCCAGTGTTTCCGGTTCATCGGTTTCGCCGTCACCTAAAAATGCCCAGACTTTTGCATTGTCTTTCGGTTTGAGGTGGCGATCTTCCAGATAATGTTTGAAGCGCGCCTGATAAATCGCCATGATCGGTGCCAGGCCCATCGACACCGTCGGAAATTGCCAGAAATTCGGCATGAGCCACGGATGCGGATACGACGAGAGTCCGCCGCCGCTCGCCAATTCGCGCCGAAAATTCTGCAGCTGATTTTCAGAGAGACGACCTTCCAAAAAAGCGCGCGCATAAATGCCGGGCGAGGCGTGGCCCTGAAAATAAATCTGATCGCCGCCGCACGCATGATCGGGCCCGCGAAAAAAATGATTAAAGCCGACTTCGTAGAGAATCGCTGCCGACGCATAGGTGGAAATATGCCCGCCAATGCCATCTTCCAGGCGATTGGCGCGCACGACCATGGCCATCGCGTTCCACCGCAAAATACTCGCAATGCGTTTTTCGATTTCGCGATCGCCCGGGTACGCGGGTTCGTCGTGCACCGGAATCGTATTGATGTACGGTGTGTTCAGCGAAGACGGCAACGGAATACCTAGCACAGCCGCGTGTTCCTGGGTCGCACGCAATACATCCGCCGCTCGATCACGCCCCGCAGTGTGCAGCACCGCGTTGAGCGAGTCGGCCCACTCCAACATTTCGACATCATCCAGATTCATGTGATGCGCGCACCCTAATGAGCGAGTGAAGATGCGTCAATGAAATGGAGGGGAAAATGGTGGCGGTTACTGAATCGTCAATCCCAACTGGTTTGGTTGGGCGATGACATTTTTGATTGCGGTGAGAAAAAAATCAAAATCGCCCAAATGGGTATTGAGAATGGTATGCAGACGTTTGGCGTCGATGTCGGCATATTGATGGACCAACATATTGCGCATGCCGGCCATGGCGACGAGTGCGCGTTCGGAAAAATCGCGCGGGACGACGCCCAATGCACCGAGCTTGCGCGCGATCTCTTTGTATTCGACAGCACGTCCGCCCGGCAGTCGCGAAAGAATATGCGAGCCAATATGAAACACGCCTTCGAGTGCGAGCCGCAAGTGATGTTGCGCGAGGGCGTACGGATCTTCGGTGCAAAATTGTTCGATGGGCAGTGCGGCGAGTGCGGTGAGGCGTTGCAGATTCTTGCGAATGCCATCGAGGCGCGGTAACAAGACTTCGCGTTCCAGGGCTGGGCTCATAGCGATCCCAAAATGGTGCGATCAAACTCGTCGAGGATGGGGCGATAATCGCAGTAGAGCCGCACCGTCAGCTCTTCAAAACGGACACGGTTCAGGGCGTCGTCGTCGAACAACACCCGCCCATGTTGCACCACATGAAAACGCAATTCCAGTGGGGCGTCGCGCAGAAACACAATGTCGATGACATCGTTGTCCAGCGTGCGCGGAGAAATCTCGGCGAGCAGATTGTACAACGCAAAATACAATGGCTCACCGCGGGCATGACCAGTTTCTTGCAACAACACCGCGTAGTCATAATCGGAATGCTCGGAGGCCGTGCCCAGCGCTCGCGATCCAAACAGATACAACGCCACCACGCCCTGCGCGCGCAAACGCGCCGCATATTCCGTCGTGATGGATAGTGGTAACATCATGGAGCATACGGTAACATTTTTCCATCAGTGCGACACGAAAATTTTTCGATGTTGGGTGATGGGGATGGATTGCGAATTTTTCACCGCGGAAGTTTTTGGATACTGCGTGGGTGATGTCGCAAAACGAATGGCGACGGTGAGGATGGGTTCCGCGTTGAGGGGATCGCGCGTGTAGAGTCGATCGAATCCGTACCAGAGCGACGGGTGGCGCCAATTGCTGAACACACCAGGGTAGTCTGTGTCGGACAGTATGTACAGATCATCAAAATCTGGTTCGCCGGTTGGTGATGTGCCAGTGAGTGTATCAAAGCGTTGCGAAACAAAATAATTTTCCGCGGACACTTCCCAGTTTTTTTTCCGTGCCGCCATGGCATCGAGGATCTGCACCGCCTGCGATTCAAAGGATGCATGTGGCAGAGGGAGTGTGAGCAGACGAACCGAATAGACAAAATTCCATAATGCGGTGATGCTAAACATCGTTGCCAACCCGGCGGTGGGCATCGCGATGAAGGCGGCGAGCAGCGGTAAGGCATCAACCACTGCGGACATTCCGATCATGTAGCTCCTGTCGTGGAGCCACTCGGGCCAGTCGGAGAGAAATGGTACTGCCCGCGCGAGTGTGTCCAAATTCGTATCAATCTTTTTCCAAAATTCCACGATCTCGTCGCGTCCGCAAATTTGGGTGGTGGCAATGTGCAGGTCGCGGGGATTGCGCAAATCGTGCGCCAGACCTGCCATGCGTCCGGCCGCTTTTCGTTCCGCCGCTGCGGTGCGCCGCGCATGCGAATGCCAGGTGCCCGCGTTGTGATGCGCCTGCGCGCTGCGACCCGCAAAAATTCCCGACGCGGTGGCGTCGAGATATGTCGCCACCGCGCTGCGGGTGCGCGCGGTGTGTTCGGTGCGTTTGAACGCCGCCCCCAAATGTACACACGCCGCCAACGCACGCAGATTGGGACTATTCAGCAGTCGATTCATTTTCCATGACATGGCAGAGCATGTATCGGCGGGTGGTGAAAAAAGTTGCTTCTCTACACGATCTTTCGAGATTGAGGTATGACATTCAACAACTATATTGCTGATTGTCATGATAATCAGCAACTATGTTGATGATGATAATTTCTGCTGAAACGGCACCGGGTCGGCGAGTCCTTCTTGATAGCGCAGTTCCTGTAGTGCGCCGGTCTTCACTAATTTTTTACCGTCGAAGGTGAGCTCGACCACGAGCACGCGCGGTTTTAGTGCGGCGATGCGCTCGTTGAGGGCGATGCTGATGAAAAATTCCTGACGCAATCGTTCGGGGAGACTGTACGGAATGACGAGATACGTGGCGCGGGGGCCGATGGGGCCGTCGGGGCCGAGGTGGATCGTGGTGGCGCGCAATTGCGCAATCGCTCGATGCAATTTTTTCTCCCAGAACTCTGGGTGTATTGATTCACACCATTTGATTTCGGCAAGATCGTTGCCGCAGAGCAGAAAATCGCAACGGCTCATCTGGCCTCTGTCGGTCGTCGTTGTGTCGGTCGTTTGAGACTGGACATGAAATCCATGCGCGGCCAGCAGCCGAGCGCAAGCGCACTCGGCCAAGGAACCGTGGGCTTCGTCAAAGTCCTCCAACCAAGCGTGCCGATGTGGCGAGAAAAAATCGACATCGGCCAGGCGATCGGTGTGTGCGGCATCGGTTCCCGTGTAATCGCGGACCGACGCAGACAGAATATGCCAGGCCATGTATGACGTCAGGCGTCCGTGGGCGAAATCGAGAAATACCTGCAAAAATTCGTCGAGCAAGCTTCGTCGTTGCATGGCGTGATGAAAGGCCGTGTTGTTTGTCCGCGGAGGTCTCGGTGCAGAGAACTTGATACAGCTTGGCGAGCGGTGCGGACACGGGGGCGCGGTCGGGATCGGGAGCGCCTTCGAACCACGCGGCATCTCGGCATCGTCTTGCACCGCTGTCCCGTTTGGACATTTCCCGCATACGCAACTGTTCGATGACGCCCGAATTGATTGCCGCCAGATCTTCCAACAATTCCTCGGTACGTGCTTCAAACCCCAATGCCTGAATTATGCTCAGTGCGAGTGGTTGCCACGGAGCCACGGTTGGTGATGCTGCCGTAGGTTCGTGGTTTGGCGATGGAGCGACGAACCGATCGCCGAGCGCGGCGGGGTGTGGTGCTGCGAGTGGCGTTGAATACGTGCGGGCCGTCGCACCGTGTGCGATCGGAAGACGCGGCGTGCCCGGCAATTTTATGTGCTCCATTTTCTTTAACTCCTATTCTCCTATACCCTGCGATAGTATCGGCAGCTCACAAAAAAAGTTGCGTCGCTCTGGGGAGCCGGATCTGGTTTTACCAGTCCGGCGATCCCCGGGATGTCGGGGGTGCGGGGGCAGAGCCCACCGTGATAAAGTTGCGTGGAGAAGCAACTTTTTTCTCGGACGGACGATACATCATCATATGACGATTCGAGTGCGCAATATCGCGCGGGGCGTGGGGTTGGGGGGCGGTTGGTCCCGGCGGAGTGGTGTGGCTGTGGCGCGGGGAGATCAGCCGGGTCGGGTCCGCCTGCCGCGAGCTCGCGGAAAAATCCTGTCTGACCCTACCGCGCCCTTGTCGCCGGATTTTTTCGCGCGCTGTCGGGTACTCTTGCGAAATGTCCCGGGCGTGTCGGGTGCGCCGACCGTGTTGGCGAAGGGTACTCCGCAACAGGGCGTTGCGATGATGATCGTCGATGGCGCATTGGTGTCGGAAGCGGAAATTATCGCCGATTTCATGTATGGCGAATGTGTCATGGGAAGTTTTGGCGCGGATCCACAATTTTGTGGGGCGCGCGACGACTTGTATTGCCGACCGCTGGTCTTTGCGGAATTTCATCTGGAATCGCCCACGACGCTGCAGGTCGATCTGCTGCAGGTGCACGGGGAATTTCATGGTCATGGGATTGGAACGACGTTGTACCAAACACTCCAGGCCATCGCAGCGCGTTTCGCTTGCCGCTATCTCATCCATACCCACGCGTCCGATGGTGCGGCGGAATATATTTTGCGACGCGGTGCGTATTTGTATCACGAACTGCAACCGCAGGCCCAGCAGGCGTTGCCTCGTGTTGATCTAGAGTCTGGCGAATATCATACCGTCTATTTTTTGGATCCTGCGGAGGCGATGCGTGCCGTGCAACCGGGTGTGGTGGGTGGTGATCCGGCGCAGCGACTACAACGCGCTCGCAAAATAAATAGCAATTAATTTTGCTTGCAGGCAAATATTATGGCGTCATGAGTTTGCGGGATAACTCCGCAATTTCTCGTTCGATGAGCCGGGGCGAGGCGTCGTCGGACTGCAACTGCTGGGTGCGAGCGGTCTGGAGGGCGGGCCAGAGATTGTTTGATTGAACGACGTCGCGCAATAATTGCAATTCGCTCTGCGAAAATTCGGCGCCGCGCAGACGAAATTCCTCGAAGGATTCCCACGCGAGCGGACACGCGCGTTGCACAAAAAACGCCATCGCTTCGGCGAAGACGCGAATTTCTTTTTGCGCGTGGGCGTCGAGACGCAGTGCGAGGAAATGCAACAAGTTGTGCAGATCAATTTTCCAATACCATTCGGTGTAGAGCGAGAGCGGCAGGTTCACCCGCGCGATTTCGCGCGCCACGCCCGCCGCCAGCGCGGCTTCGTAGTGTGCGTACAGCGTGCGCTGATCGGCGCAAAATTGTGCGGCCATGGCGGCGGCGTCGCCGGCGATTTTCTCGTCCAGCGAGCCTTGGCGGTTGGTGGTTGATTGCGTGCGCATGTCATCGGCGGTTGGTTCCCAGAAGCGATCCTCCATAATCGAATAGCGGCCGCTGATTTCATTCACGTTCGCGGTGCGATGACGAATCCATTGGCGCGCGATAAAAATCGGCATGCGACAATGAAATTTAAATTCGACCATTTCAAACGGTGTGGTGTGGCGATGCTTCATTAAGTAGCGAATCAGTCCGCGATCGGCGCGAGAAGATTTCGTGCCCTTGCCATACGAGACGCGCGCCGCCTGCACAATCGCGGCATCGCCGCCCATCGTTTCGACGAGTCGGACAAAACCTTGATCGAGACAATGGCGACAATCGTCGCCCTCCGGCGGACGATCGGTCGGCAATTGTTCGGCGCCATGTTCGGTAGTCATGTTTGCCGATTAGCTATGATGCTGGGGAGTGGCAAGTGGAATGTTCGCTGCCGCCAGCGACGCGAGTGCGCTGCGCTGCTGACGGCGCGGTGCTTCCGGGGCGCGCGGTTCGATGGGATGCGGCAGCGTATCGGGCCAGAGATACGGATAGGCCCAAATATTTCCGGAGAGAGTGGGGCGACGGATCAGAAATCGTTCCGTTGCGCGGGTGAGTTCGTGGTCAAAGGCGTCGAGTACGATGAGCGCGTGATCCAGTTGCGCGAGGTCGCTGTCGTGGGTGTCGGCGGAGGTGATCTCGCGGCGCACGGCTTGCCGCGTGGCTTGGAGGGCGGGGGCGATCCATTCGTGCAGAAAGTACAGCAGCGCGTCGCTGTCGGTGGGAGCGCCGCGGGCGACGAATTCATTGCGAAACAACCAATGCGCGTCGCTGCTCGCGAGTTCGCGCGTCGCAAAGTCTTGCCACGATTGGAGTGCGTTCGCGGCCGCCGCGTCGTAATTGTTGCTCTCGTGATCGAACAGCGCGCGACACAAATCGCGCAAATGCACGGGATGCGCGTCTTCCACCTGCCGCAAAATATTGCTCACCAATGCGCTCGCCATCACGGCGGTGGCCTGACCCATGAGCGCGACCGCCATGGGATACGTGTATTGTTGATAGCGCAGTGGTGCCAGGCGCTCGGCCATGGCGGCGGTGATTTCTCGCGCGCGCGTTTTTTGTTCGTCGGCGTGCCAGAGGTCATCGCCGAATTCGTGCGCGGCTTCGGGGACGATGCTGTCCATGACGGAAATCATCGAATACCACGCACGCTGTCCGACCGTTGCCGGTGCGGCGCCGAACCAGCGATGGGCACGTAAATATTCTTGCTGTGCGGCGTAGCGTTCCGAACGCACAGAGCGTTGCAAGTCCGGCAACGCGCTGCTGTACGCGGCGTTGGCGAAGGCGAGTGTGGTATCGAAGAAAAAATAGAGCAGTCCGAAACGTTGCAAACTCGCGGCAATGCGCGCCACCAGACCTTCCGCGGCCGATGCAACTACCGGACGAATTCCGACCGTGCGCAACAGCGTGCTGCGTTCGGTTTCGAGTGCGGCGATGGCGCCTGGCCAACGCCGCGCGATAATTGCTTGCGCGCCGCCCATAATGAATCCGGCGCCGACGACGCCAATGCCATCGACGAGGTGTGGCGAGAGATCGGGGGCCACCCATTGGGTGAGGTTCGCGACGCCGCGATAGGTGAGCATGCCCAGGCTCGCCTGTCCGGCGAACCGGGACCAGGAAAATGGAGCGTTCCACAAGCCAGGCCACGCAGGACTGGCGCGGGTGAGCTCGGCGGCGCCGCGTTGCAAAATAGCGTCCAGCGTGAGAGCGCCGCCCATGACCGTCCATTGTTGTGCAAACGATTCGAGTGGCGACCCGGGCGGTGGTAGGAACTCTTGTACTAGTACGCGAGTACAATACAGGACGCCGCCGCCCACGAGCGCATTCCCGGTGACGAAGCGTACATCCGACAAGAATGGGGCGCTTGAGGGCGTGGGTAGGGCGTCTGGGATGACGTCGTTGACCCACAGTTGACTTTCGCTGTCTGGTGCGAGTGGGGGGTCGGGGAGTAAGAGTGGTGCCCAGTCGCGCGCGAATTCGCCGGTCTGTTCGGTGATGCGCGTGCGCGGAATGCCGTGCGCCGATAATCCCTGCCCGATCTGCCGAAAGGCGATTTCGCGAAAGGGCTCCAAACGCCGTAATTCCTGTGCAAAAAGGCCCGGACGATGGCCGTACCAGCGATACATGAGGCGACGAAATTCGGGCGCGTCGAGGAGCGCAATCGCACGCAAAAATTCCGGGGCAGCGAGCAAACCGTTGGCGCGTGTGTCGGCGATGAAGGCATCGATTTCCATGCGCACCGGTTCTGGCAACAACTCCCAACGCTGGGCGAGCGGAGAAAAATCGGTGGCGAGGATCGGCAATTGATCGGCCGCCCGCGCGGGCGCTTCGGCCCACGCAATGCGGGTGGGTGTTTCTTCGGCGCTGGCATCGAGTCGTTCGCTCAACACGCGCGCTAAATTTTTTGGCAACGTGATCGGGAGCGCGGTCGCGTGCGCGCCGGTGAGGACTTCGATCACGAGATCGAGGGTGGCGCTCGGAATATTTTTTCCTTCCGCGACGGCCTGCGCCAATTCGCGAAACGCCAGATCGACCTGCGCCCATTGACCCTGCGCCGCGCCATGATGTGCCAGCAGGCCCAATGCCGTCAGGCGCGTGTCGGCGTCGATGTGGGGCGTTTGAATAATGCGCTGCAATTCTTCGAGGCCCGCCATACTGGACCGCGCCGCAAATAAATCGCGCGCCCGCGCCAAGCTCGGTGGCAGCTCGCGCTGCTGGCGACCGCGCACCAGCCACTGCATGCGCGAACGCACGTCGTCCGGATATTGTCTGTTCTCGGCGATGATCAAATCGCGCGCGTGGCGAATTTCGTCGGCGAAATTGGCGCTGCCCACACCCCAGGTGAGCCAGGAGTCGGACGCGCCCTCCGCGGCATATTGCCGGGTGACGAGTTGCACGATGCGATCTTTCAGCGCGAAAATATGGGGCTGCGCGTCGGTAACGGCGCGCGGAAAATCGGCCAACGCCCGTGCGAATTCGTCGCGCACGACCTCATCAAAGTGCGGTGCGTATTGTTCGCGCAACACATCGACTTGCATCTCGACCTGATGTGCGAGCAACACACGTGCGGCCTGTGGATGTTCGCCAACGACGGGTGGTGCGCTGTGCAACGCGAGCACCTCTTCCCACAAAGCATTCACTTGTTGCAGCAGGCCAATGCCCCAATTCGTGCGATGCATTTCCGCAATGCGCGCGGTGATTCGTTCGGGAACATGCGCCGCCGATCCCAGCCCGTTCGCGATCCATGCGGCCTGCAGGTCGGCGTAGAAATCGGCGAAGGCGTCGTGATACGCGCGCCCGCCGTGGCGCGGATGCTGTTGCAAATATTCCGCGGTCCGCGTGATGCGTTCCATATCGCGCGAGGTCAGATACAATCGTTCGCCGCGGCGATCGGTGAGTACGAGCGCGGGTAATTGCTGCACGCGCTGATCGTTCGTTATGACGAGTGTCGCGCCGTGTTCCGTGAAATAGGGCCCCAAATAATACGACGGCTCCACGCGGCCGATGAGTTGCAATCCGTGCCCCGCACCGCTGGTGCCCCAGCGCAATTCCATGGGCGGTTGTCCCTCGATGCGCAGACCAAACGATTTTCCCGGTTGGCGTTGCGTCAAAAAAAGTGCGTAGCGCAACGCGGTTTGTGCGGGATCGCGCGCGAGTGCGAGGAGTGTGCGCCCCCGTTCTTGTGCGTCGACTGCGGTGTCGATGGCTTGCGTTTGTTGCGCCAGAAATATTTTGAACGACGGACTGCTCTCGATCAACGCCGCGACCTGGGCGTCTTCGCTGGGCGTGAGTGGTGTGTTGTTGGTGAGTGCGTGCGCGGCGTGATCAAGAAACGCGGCGAAATTTCCGGGCACCGTGTGGGCGGGCGCAACATGCGCGGTGACAACGGGCGTGGGCAGCGACACGACATACGGACCGACACGCACCGTGAGCAATGCGGCCTGCGGCGCTTGTTGCGCGAGTGGTGCGGCGGATTGCAACACCTGCGCAATGAGCGTGCGTTCGATCGCCGATTTTCCGGTGAGTAAAAATCGTTGGCGCGCGTTGGTTTCGCGCAACGCCTGCTCGACGATGCTGGGTGCGATTTCCTGCTGGCGCGCGGCGGCGGCATCGAACGCCTGACGAAAGGCGTTGAGGGCGAGTTGATGCTGCGGCGCCGCGACAATTTCTGCCTCGTGCAATACTTCGTAGAGACCGTGACCGTGCTGCGATAAAAATTCCAGTTCGGTGGGGCCGAGTGGCCACGGCGGTGTGTTCTCGCTGAACATGTAGCGAAAAATCCAGCGCAGTGCCTCTTTGGGTGGGTACTGCAGACCGGTGTTGCGCGTGAGTAAATCGTAGCCCGCCATGAGGGTGGGTTGTTGCGCGAGTTCGCGAAACACCACGCGTTCACGCACGGCGTCGGGGCTGTGGCGCTCGTCGAGCAATTTCGTAATGGTTTTGAAGGGCACGCCGAATTTGCCGAGAATTTCCAGGAGCCCGCGCGAAAATAAATACCACAGTCCGCCTGCGGCATCGACGTGCCGATCCTCGGATGATTTTTCCGCGTCGATATATTCGTCGAGTGCTGTTGTCGGCGATGGTGTGCTGGCAAGCCAATCCGTAGGTAGTGCTGTCGGGCGGTCGGTGAGCGTGGGTGCTGCCGGCAAACGCAATGACGATGCTGCTGGGCGCGGCGGTGACACCACAACCTCCGGCGTCATTTCTCCTGGTGTCATCGGGCCCAAACAATGTCGGGCGCGCGATGGGATCATTACAACGTAATGTGAATGTAAACGTAAAAAGAAACGAGGCAACTGTTATTTTGATGAAAAATTAATCAGAAAAAAATCAGTGATGAAGCGCGAGACTCTCGATGTTGCCTGAGGTTGCCGTGATTTCAATCTGATCGACGGCGCTTCCCGCGGGTGCGCTGATGGCGATCCAGTTTTGCCACGGCGACAGCAGCAAATCGGCCTCGGCGATATTGTCGTGGTGCGCGCTGTGGCGTAGTCGATGACCGTTGACCTGCACCAGCAGTGCGGCCGCGGCGGTGGTATGCGGTGTCATCGTGATGCGCAGATGCGCGCCGTTTTTGGAACCCGCCAGGCGAATGAGTGACAACGCGCCCGCCAGGGCGGTGGTGCGCATCTGCGGTGGACGCACATAGACAAACGGGAGTTGGGCGTTCAGCACGATGGCGTCGGTTGATTGAAATCGTGAATGCCCATCAAGTGCGTGCGGAATCGGTGCGTCATGGCGCGCTGCGCCCACAACATACAGATGGTCGCCCGGTATCGGCGCGTCGTCGCTGGCGACAAAACGCGGATCCGACAACACCGCACGCGAACGAAAAAATAATCCGTCGAGAAAATCGTAGCGCGTGCCGAGCGAATAGATATTCTGATCGATCTGCGCCGACGTGGTGCTGGTCTGTGGTTCGCGCACGTGGGCTTCGTACGAATAGAGCATCGCGTTGTGGGTGATGTGGGGCGGGAGCACAGGCGCACATACATTGTCATGCGCTTCGATGAGCAGCGCGTGTTGATTACCCACGAACAAATTGTCGTGCACGTGCAATGATTGCGATTCAATCGTGCGCAGTCCGGCGGCGTAGGTGGCATCGGTGTGGGCGGGTGTGTAGGCGCCAACAATCACATTGCCGCTGACCACACCACGCAGTGCGGTGTTGCGGCAATTGTCATTCGGCGTGTCGGTGTTGGCAATACGCACATTGTGCGAGACGTTGGCCCACAAAATATTATCGCGGACCGTCATGCGATCGCTCGCCATCGCAGATGGTGCGGTAATTTGCGGGGCGAGTGAAATCCCCGGGCCTTCATTGTCATGAATGAAATTATTTTGCAGCCGTGCGCCGCGAATATTCGCGAGCTGTACGCCGCCACCCGCTGCGCCGTGCCCATGCGTGATTTCTGAATTCGTCAGCTGAAAATTTTCCACGTGATCGCCCGTGATCGCCATGCTGCCGTTGTCCCAGAACGACAGGGCGTCGAGTTGCCAACCGGTGGTGTTGCCCAGTTCGATCACACCATATGCGGTGTTGTGGGCGGCATGCGCGAAACCGAGTTGTCGCATCACAATATAATCGACCGGCTTGGTTTCGGCGCGGCGCCAGAGTATGCTGTGCGTGGCGAGTTGCAGGCGATTGTGGTTGGTGCCGGGATTCTGGTCGAGCGTGCGCAGGAAAATCGTGGCGGACGTCACGTGCGAAAAAAGTTCAGGACACAATGTGGCATCGATGCGCGCGGCGTCGCTGGCGGTGCGGGCCATCACAAAACTTCCGGGTGCGAGCGGGAGTGTTTGCGTGGGCGTGAGGGCGTCGTGATCTTCCCAGAGTAAAATGTCGTCGGGTGCGGCGTTGGCGGGCAGCGCACGGCGAAACACGTGACGCCCACACGATTCCCACGCCTGCGTGTCGAGCGGTGTGGCGCCATCAAGAATCGCCAGCGTATTCCCCACACCTAAAAAAGTAATCGGTCTGTCGGCGGTACCGCCATGCGTGAGACGCACTTCTTCATGATAATGCCCGCGCCCAATATGCACCACGTCGCCCGGCACAGTCGCGTCGGCCGCGTGTTGGATGGTCGCAAACGGTTTGAGTGGTGTGCCCGGATTCTGATCGGCGCCGTTGGGTGAGACGTACCAATGCGCGGCAAAGGCGTTGCTGCAGAAGCCACACAGGGCTGTCATCACAAGAAAATTCCGCATAGTGCAGCGTCAATATATGTGAATGTGGAGCAATGTAGAGAAAAATGTATGGGCCACAATTTTTGTGTTGTTTCGTATATAAATATGTAATACTTATGTGCATGTGAAATTTACCGTCTATTACAAGACGTCGGCGATGAAAGAACTGGAACGGTTGCCAAAAAATGCGCAGCAAAAAATCGTGGAGTCCATTGTGGCGCTGGAACGAGGGGATTTTTACAAAGTGGAAAAATTACAGGGCTACGATGATTATTATCGCAGCAAGCGGGCATGGCCGTATCGAATTCTTTTTGTTGTCGAGGAATCGGTGATTCGTATTACACATATCGTGCATCGCCAAGGAGCATACAAATGAAGCCGCTGCCTTTAAAAATCGATAACTATCTCTTGGAGCGCATCGACGAAGAAGCGAGGGCAAAACGAGTGACGAAGTCCGAAATCGTGCGCTCGGCTCTCATGCACTATCTGATTCATCGCGAAGACATTGCGGATGCGCAGGCCATTCAGTCCCGACTCGCGGAGGACGATATATCTGCGGCGCGCGTGCACTTGAAAATCGCCGGTCCCGCAAAAAAACGCGCGTCAAAGCCAGCACATTAATCTCCCATCTGCAAACATTGCCTCCCGCCTGCTACCGTGCTACGCGGCGCGCATGGAAATCGGGATGAGTGAAATGTTGGCGCTCGGGATTATTGCGGTGCTGCTGTTCGGCAAAGATTTGCCGCAGGTTGCACAAAAAGCCGGGCGTTATCTGGCGCAGATGCGGCATCTGTTGAAAGATGTATTGCCGAAGACGTAGGACTCCTCATTTCTCATCGAGATCGGTTGTCAGTCGATGCCGATTCCGATCAAGATCACGAACACGATTTGGATTACGAGACAGTCGATTCCGTCACGCCACAATGTTGGAGCAGGCGATGGCGGCGATTGAGTACGTGCGCTGATCACCTTTTTTTCTTCGTGTAGCGCGGTTCGGTATGAAACATCACCGCGTAGCCACCGATGACCAGATATTTGATCTTATGTGCGTTGAATGTTTTGAACAGATCTTCGTAATCGCGGCAGACGTCCACGGTGTCCTCGCATTTTAAAATAATCCTCGATCATTGACCACGCAGCTGCAAATCGCGCCTGAGCCCCTGCTTTACGCCAAAATGCGCGATCGAACGCCTCGGCTTCCGCAAACGAATGTGCAATGTGCACCTGCATGGTTCGATGCCTTTTCACACACACACTATACAATGAAAAACCTTGATGAGCAAAATGTTTCCCACTCGCTCCAAATAACTTGCGCCTCCCATTAAACTCTTTTAGAGAGTTTGGCCAATCATGGCCTTTGTGTTTACACCCGAACAATGCGATCGCATCGAATCGTTGTGCGCCCGCTATCCCACGCGGCGTGCGGCGATCCTGCCGGTGCTCTGGATGGTGCAAGCGCAAGATGGGTGGATTAGTCCCGACGCCATGGAAGCGGTCGCGGCAATTTTGCAAATTACTCCCGCCGCCGTCTACGAAGTCGTCACCTTTTATTCGATGTTTGAACGCAAACCCTGTGCGCGACATCATTTGCAAGTCTGTCGCACGATCGGATGTTGGTTGCGCGGATCGCAAGGACTCGTGCGACATCTGGAAGAACGACTCAAAATCAAACCCGGCGAATCCACACCCGACGGACGTTTCAAACTGTCCACCGTGGAATGTCTGGGATCGTGCGGCACCGCGCCCATGATGCAAATCGGCAACGACTATTTTGAAAACCTCACGCCTTTGATGGTCGACACATTATTAAACGAACTGAAATAATGGAAAAGATTCTGACCAAAAATTGGGACACCCCGAATTCGCACGGCATCGCCGCGTATCTGGCGAGTGGTGGCTATGCGTCGCTGAAAAAAATCTTTGCGATGACGCCCGCGCAAGTCATCGACGAAGTCAAGGCTTCCGGTCTGCGAGGCCGTGGTGGTGCGGGGTTCCCGACGGGCATGAAGTGGGGATTCGTTCCGAAGAATACCGGGAAGCCGATTTATTTGTGCGTGAACGCCGACGAATCCGAACCAGGGACTTTTAAGGATCGCGCGATTTTCGAAAAAGATCCGCACATGATGATCGAGGGTGTGATCATCGCGTCGTACGCGCTCGGCGTGCGTACCGCCTACAGTTACATTCGCGGCGAATTTTATCAGCAGTGGAAAATTATGGAGCAGGCGATTCTCGAGGCTTACGAAAAGGGATTCTTGGGAAAAAATATTTTGGGGAGCGGGTTTGATTTGGATCTGTATCAACACCGCGGCGCGGGTGCGTACATTTGTGGCGAGGAAACCGGACTGATTGAATCGCTGGAAGGTAAACAGGGCAAGCCGCGCAACAAACCGCCGTTTCCCGCGGTGCAAGGCGCGTTTGGTTGTCCCACGGTGGTGAACAATGTCGAAACACTCGCCGCGTTGCCGTGGATCATCAACAATGGCGCCGCCGCCTACGCCGCGATTGGCGTGGGCAAGAGCACGGGCACGAAATTGTGGAGTGTGTGTGGTCACGTCGCCAAACCGGGTGTGTACGAAGTCCCGCTGGGGATTCCGTTCAAAACATTTCTTGCCGATTATTGTGGTGGCATGTGGCGCGGACGTTCGCTGAAGGCGTTGATTGTCGGCGGTTCGTCGGTGCCGATTCTCACGGCGGCAGAGGCGATGACGCTGAATCTCGATTACGAATCGGCGCAGGCCGCGGGAACTTTTTTGGGATCGGGCGGTATGATCGTGATCGACGAAACCACGTGCATGGTGCGCGCGTTGGAAAATCTGGCGATGTTTTATCATCACGAATCGTGCGGACAATGCACGCCGTGTCGCGAAGGGACTGGTTGGGTCGAGAAAATTTTGCATCGCATGTGTCACGGCGAAGGGCGCACCGAAGATATCGCGCTGCTCTTGAATCTCGCCGACAACATGCAAGGCAAAACGATCTGCGCGCTCGCTGATGCCCTAGCCATGCCGGTTCGCAGCTACGTCACCAAGTTTCGTTCCGAGTTCGAACGCTACATTCAACTCGGCCGGTCGGAGTTTCCAGAGCCGGAATGGAATTAGAGACTAGAGAATAGAGACTAGGAAAAGCGGTGGATAAAATTGGTTTTAAGAAATTAGTTGTTTGGCAAAAGGCATTTTTGTTGGCGGAAAAGGTCTACTTGCTGACCAATCGATTCCCTAAGGAGGAGAAGTTCGGTTTGGTGCAACAAATGCGGCGAGCAGCGGTTTCGATTGTCAGTAATATTGCTGAAGGGTACGGCAGAAAATCTGAAAAAGAATACAGTCAGTTTTTGTCGATTTCGTACGGCTCTGTGTGTGAATTAGAAACTCAGTACTTATTAGGTGTGCGCTTGGAATACGCGGGCGTCTGCGAAGATCTCGAGGCGTTGATGAAAGAAGTCGGAGCGATGCTCTACACAATGGGACGAGGAGTTGGAAAATAGGAGGCGGTCACGTGTGGTCCCTTCCTAGTCTCTATTCTCTAGTCTCTATTCCCTAGCTCCTATGAAAATAACCATTGATGGAAAAGAAGTCGAAGTCGCGCCGGGAGAGACCGTGTTGCAGGCGTGTTTGGCGCAGCAGGTGAATGTGCCGTACTTTTGTTATCACGATAAATTATCGATCGCGGGGAATTGTCGCATGTGTTTGGTTGGGATCGAGGGGAGTCGCAAACTCGAAATTTCCTGCAACACACCGGTGCGCGAGGGAATGGTCGTGCACACCAACACGCCGGAAGTGCTGGACGCGCGCAAATCGGTGCTGGAATTTATTCTGATCAATCACCCGCTCGACTGCCCCATTTGTGATCAGGCGGGCGAATGCGATTTGCAGGATCAATATTTCGATCACTCCGCAGTGCCGTATCGTTTTCGCGAGGAAAAAGTCCACAAACCAAAAGCGGTGCGCTTGGGCGATCGCGTGATGCTCGACGACGAACGGTGTATTGTGTGTACGCGGTGCGTGCGTTTCTGCGATGAAGTCGCGGGCACGCACGAATTGGCGGTGGCGGAGCGCGGCGATCGCTCGACCATTACGACATTTGAAAATCGCGGCATGCACAACGCCTATTCGGTGAACACGGTCGATATCTGTCCGGTCGGTGCGCTCACCAATCGTGATTTTCGATTTACGAAACGCTCCTGGTTTTTGTCGCACACCGATTCGATTTGCACGGGGTGCGCGACCGGTTGCAACATCACCATCGATCACGAAAAAAATATTCTGTATCGCTATCGCCCGCGCGAAAATGCAAATGTAAATTCGGCCTGGATGTGCGACGAGGGTCGTTTTACCTACAAATTCGTGAATGCCGCCGATCGCATCGAGGCGCCGTATGTGAAAGAGAACGGCGCGTGGACGCGCGTGACGTGGGAAGAAAGTCTGCGCCGCATGCACCTCATGTTGGCGGAAGTGGCGGCGGTGGATCGCGGCGTGGTGTTGTCGGCGCAATGTAGCAACGAGGAAAATTACGCGTGGTGGTGGTTGGCGAATGATCGCTGGAAGAGCACGCATATTTTTTCGACGCGCCGCGACTATGCGCATGCGAGCGAAGATACAATTTTGCGCCATCGCGATAAAAACCCGAACAGCGCGGGTGTGGTGGCGTTGGGAAAATTTTCGCCGTATCGCGGCGGGCCGCGGTTGCTGTTTGTGCTCGATACATTGTCGCCCGACGAAATCGCGCAGCTTGCGCGCGAGCGCTTGGCGTACGTGATCGTGCTCGCCACCAACTGGGGCACCGATCCGCACTCCGCGCGCTGGTTTCCGCTGGAACACGATGAAGACGCCGTGACCACCGGCGGCGGTGCGGAGTTGCTCGACGCGTTGCATGTCGATCCCGCCAAAACCGGATTTCCGTGGGCCGATTTGGTCTTGCCGCTTGCCGCGTTTGCCGAACAATCCGGGACGTTCACCAACGCGAAAGGTCTTGTGCAATCCTTCGCACAAGCGATTGCCCCCAAAGGTATTGCGCAACCCGCGTGGCAGATTGCCGCGCAGATTGCGGGTATCGAAAAAATTGCGGTGCCGTGGGATGGTGCGGGGAAAATCGCCGCATCTTAGGACATCGAATAGCGTTCAGATCTTTCATCGGGTAATGTGGTGTGCGCCCCGCCCATCACAACGCGCGATACACGTCTTTGCGATGGCCGATTTTGAGGACGCGAATGACGATGCGCGCCTCGATGATTTCGTAAATGATCCGATACGACCCGACCCGCACCCGAAACAGATTGTTGTAACCGGAGAGTTTGCGGCAGCCGTTGGGCCATGGGGTCATCGCCAACATTTGTAGCGCTGCGATGAGCCGTTGGCGGTCGGCCTTTGGTGCGTTGGTCAATTGCCGTTCGGCCTGGCGCGTGAGTTCGACGCTATAATTTGCCATGTGCCTTGAGATCTTTGAGGATGTCCGCCAGCGGGCGCGTTGATTCCAAGCGTAGGTGTTTAACGTCTTCGAGGTCTTCCAGCTCTTCGAGTTTGTCGAGCAGCGCATCTTCGATGAATTTATTCATTTTGAGGCCACGATTTTTGCACAGACTCTCGACAGCCTTTTTGACTTTATCGTTAATCGTGGTCGCTAATTGTACAGACGCCATAGACACCTCTTGCGCACAGTATAGGGTTGTTAAATAATATTTTCTATTAAAAAATATAAATACTGTGATAAAAATCAGAAAAATGTTGCGGATTATTTTTGTGAAGTCGCTATTTCCATATTTTAAATCAACATATTGACCATACTCCATAAATAGCCTACAAATATGGACTATGGTCAAAAGACTATTCAACATATCGCTATCAAACAGTTTTTTTCTGTTTGGCCCACGGGGGTCCGGGAAAACCACCTGGCTTCGTGAGCACCCCGGTTTGCACGGCGCCACGTGGATCAACCTGCTCGATGCCGCCGTCGAAGATCGCTATGCCCGCAATCCTTCACATCTGATCGACGAAATTCTCCAGAGTCATCCGCCATGGGTCGTCATCGACGAAATTCAAAAAGTGCCGCGCCTGCTCGATGCCGTCCATCATCTGATCGAAACCACCGACACGCGCTTTGCACTCACCGGATCGAGTGCGCGCAAACTCAAGCGCGGCGCCGCCAATCTGCTGGCCGGTCGCGCATTTGTGTATCACCTGTTCCCGCTGACCGCGCGTGAATATGGCGACGCATTCGATTTGACGCACGCGTTGGCGTGGGGGACGCTCCCCAAACTGCTGCAGCTCACCACCGACGACGATAAGCAGGATTTTTTGCGCGCGTACTCCCTGACCTACTTGAAGGAGGAAGTCTGGAGCGAACAACTCATCCGGCAACTCGATCCGTTTCGGCGCTTTTTGACCGTCGCGGCGCAGATGAACGGCAAGATTCTGAATTATCACCGCATCGCCACCGACATCGATGTGGATACCAAAACCGTGCAAGCCTATTTCAGTATTCTGGCCGACACGTTGCTCGGAGATTTTCTCGAACCCTATCATCGGTCAGTGCGTAAACAGCAGCGCCAGGCCCCGAAATTTTATTTTTTCGACACCGGCGTCAAACGCGCGCTGGAAGGGACTCTCACGCAGATCGTGCTCCCGCAAACCTACGGATTCGGCGAATCGTTCGAACATTGGGTGCTGCTGGAAATCATGCGCCACAACGCCTATGGCAAACGGGATTTCCGACTGTATTATTTGCGCACCAAAGATGACGCGGAAATCGATCTGATTCTCGATCGCCCCGGACAACCGGTGGCATTGATCGAAATTAAATCGACCGAACAGGTACGACCGTCGGACGTGGCGACACTGCAACGTTTTCTTCCCGACTTCCCCCACGCCGACGCCTACTGTTTGTCACGCGACCCCCGCCCGCAACGGATCGGTCATGTGACCTGTTTACCGTGGGATCAGGGATTGACAGCGATTGGGCTGTAGGCTGAAAAAATTACGCGTTCCACCGCGGCAGCACTGTCTTTGAGCGGGCGATCAATTAAAATATAAATACTCATTTCCACGGGATGTCGGGACATTCCCGGCTGATACCAGCGGCGCAGTGGAGCAGGTGATCGTATTCGGTGAGGTACGCCGTCGCTGCTGCCGTGTCTGCTCGCAAGACTGCTCGCAAACCTTCGTCATAATACGCGCGGGAGAGTTCAAACGCCGCCAGTGGCAGGGGACGACTGAGCATGCTGCGCACCATGCGCTGTCGACTCGGTTCATAGAGACGAATCTGCGCCTGCATGTCGGGTGGAAAATTTTCTGCGTACTGCTGCTGCGCGGCGTACGCGAGGGCTTCCTCAAGGGGCTGTGCGGTACCAAACAGTGTGGACTGCAAATGCGCGACGTGATCCCGCTCCAGCAATTCCGTATGTGTGGTGCGAAATATATTCACGCCCGCAAAAATAATTTCCTCAAACGGTTGCGCACAGACCGCCGTTCCGGTGCGAGGCAGCAGCTCGCAGAAATGTTCACTGAGTGTGCGATGCGTGACTTCGTGTTCGAACATGCTCGCGAGCAGTCCATATTCGTTGCGCCGCACATAACCGCGCAAATCGCGATGCACGGCGATGTGGTCGGCGGACGACGTGAACCAGCCGTCGGTGTTGCCATGATACGACAGGGCGGCGCCAGCATAGGCGGCGGTCGGGGGTACGTAGGCGATCATCGTTTCTAATTGTTCGCGCAGTGTGACATCGCGCTCGACACCGGCACTCAACCAACCGAACAGTTCCTGTAGTGCATCATTCAATACGTTACGCTGTAGCGCGATATCTTTTGCATCGTCGTCGGATGTCGCAGATGGGGTTGGTAGCGAATCCGTGTCGGGGGACCAGTGCGCTGCCATCGTGCGTGCGATCTCGGTGACGGCGGCGAAAAATTTCCGCGCGGTGGCGACATCGCCCACGAAATACCACGCCGAACCTTCCGCCGTGCGAGAGTAAGTGAAGCCGTCGTTGCCAAACAATACGCCGGTGGGAAATGGAAAGATGGCGACGCTGGCGAGATGCGTGGTGGCGCCAAAATACGTGGCGTGGCCGAGCGCGCGTTGGGTGATGGGTAGGATGGTGTTCACCGGATACACGCAATACTGATCTGGTTGTGGTGCGGTGATAAACTTGGGCGTGTCGGCAGCGAACAGCGGTGCCGCCAAATTGGTTATTGCGAACGGAAACGATGGAACCGCCCCAATCGTTGCAAGGTCGGCGTTGGTGGCGGCGTCGCGCAATACAATGTCGCGCGGGAGTTCCGGGCACGGTGTGGACAGCGCACCAGAATTGAAAAATTGCCAGATGGTGTAGATGTCGCTGCCCATAGGAACGCCTCATACTATTATCGGCGTTTCTGGGGAAAAGTTGCTTGACGGGAATTGGTGGTTATTTGTCGCCGCACTTTTTTTCTACGAATTTTCCGTCTTCGTCGTACACGTTCAGGCAGGTGGATTCGTATTCGATGTCTTCGATTTCTTTGTCGGACAGACCGTTATCCTTGACTTGATCGCCGTTGCTGTCCAGAGGGCCCGGGAGGGTGTTCTCGTAGTTGATCGTGAAGGAAACCTTGGAAAATCCCTCCATCATTTTTTTGACCAGGCTATGTGAATCTTCCCACATTTTATTGGTTTCGTAGGCGAAGACGAAATTACCTTGCGGTGAAGTCTCGTGGTAATTGAATTCATCTTCGAACGGTTTGGGTGCCTTGACCCATTCGCCAGCGTCGTCTTTGATCTTCGCGGACCAAACGACTTGATCGATGATGACCAATCCAACGACTTTGCCATCTTCCACCTTGATGAAGGCGGGTGTGACCGTGCGGGTAATGGTGGAGCGATTTCCGACATCGGAAAATTCGAGGTTCACGATGGTGCTCTCTTGCGACATATCCCACGCATACAATTTATTTTGCGCGGCCGTGGGTTTGATCCAGCCGTCGTCGGATGAGTATTTCTTCGAAATGGCGTCTTTGACTTGTTCTTCGAACTGATACACGGCGTGGGCGGGCGCGCTGCGCAGGCAGAGAACGGCGAACAAGAACAAGGCACACCAGCGCAGCGTGTTTCGCATACGACGAATTATGACAGCGCCCGCGCGAATGTGCAAAAAAATAATGACCCACACGAAAAAAATTGCCGGGGTTGCTCTGCACACGGTATACTGGGCGGAATGGTACGTGCTGTGTTGGTGAAATGCTCGCGTCGGGTGGGATTCGCAATTAGTGCGCTAATGGCTGTTGCAGTGGCCCCCAATGCAGTTGCGGGCACGGTCATCAAACCCTATGCACCCGCGCCCGTCATCGCTTTGAATCCCGCCGACCAACTCAACGAATGTTATTATGGTTTCACACTCGACAGCGGATGCAGCTGGGCCGCCACCAAATGGTTTGCGCAAGCTTTTAATGGGTCTTGGACAGAAGTCGCGTCCGGGTACAGTGGCGGCATGGGGAAAAATTTTTATTGGATGTCGGATTGTGGTTCCGTGATGAAAGCCGAAGTTACCTACAATTGTCCCGACGCGCCGCCACCACCACCGCCCAAAGAAACACCGCCACCACCACCGCCCAATAATCCCGACAAAGACAATGACGGCGTTCCCGACGCGCAAGACAATTGTCCCGACGATCCGAATCCCGATCAGAAAAATACCGACGGTGGGATTCATGGCGATGTGTGCGATCACGACGCCGACAGCGATGGTCTGGCGAATGCGCAGGATCCCAACCCCACCAACGCCGACAGCGATGGCGACGGCATTCCCGATTTCATGGAGGTCATGGCAACAATGGCGTTAACCGATCAGCCCGGGAAAAAATTGTTCGGCTTTATTTCCGCCACCGATCCGCTGAAGGCCGATACGGATGGCGACGGATTGACCGACGGCCAGGAAATGGCGCTGGGCACCAGTCCGACGCAGTCGGACAATCCCGTCATGGAGATGTTGGTTGCCTTCGCACTGATGGACGACAGCAACGATTCGGATTTCGACGGCGTTGCTGATGAGCAAGATAATTGCCCACAAAAGGCGAATCCCGATCAGGCGGACTCGGACAAAGATGGTGTGGGTGACGTGTGTGATAACTGTCCGACGTTCGCGAATAACACCACCGATGGACTCAAAATTATCATGGGTGGCGGTAAATCGTATTTGCTCCACGTTGCGCAGCAGGATCTCGACAACGACGGCCTCGGCGATCTGTGCGATGCCGACAAAGATGGCGATGGAAAGTATGATGTCGGCGATAATTGCCCCTATCTGGCGAATCCAGAACAGAAGGATTTTGACCAGGACGGTGTCGGGGACGGCTGCGATAACTGTATCGGTCTGCCGAATCCTGCCACCACCTGGGACAAGGTGCAAAGCGATGCAGATCTCGATGGTTTTGGCGATGTGTGCGATCCCGACCGCGACGGCGATGGGGTCATGAACACGAAGGATAATTGCCCAACGGTACCGAATTTTGGGCAGGAAGACGGGGACAACGACGGGATCGGCAATGTCTGCGACAATTGCGCGAAGATCGCGAATCCCAAACAAGAGGACCTGGACAAAGATGGCGCCGGTGATGTGTGCGACAGCGACATCGACGGCGATGGCTACAAGAATCCTTCCGACAATTGCCCGTTCAACAAAAATGTGAAGCAAGAGCTATCCTGTCCGTGGTCGGACAAAAATATGCTGTGGAACGCCGACGGCACGATGAAAATTGCATTGGATGTCGGTGCAAAGAAAGCGACGCCTTTCACCGCGAGTGACGCCGCTGGCAAATCGCCTCCCGGTGCGGCGCCTGGGGCCGGGCCTTCCCAAAAATCACCGACGGGTAAGGCGCCAGCTGCGGGCGCGTCCAAGCCGCCCGCCGCAACGAATTTGACCGACAGCGACGGCGATGGTTTCATCGACAGCAAGGATAATTGCGTGGCGAAACCCAACAAAGATCAGGAAAATACCGACGGCGATAAACTCGGTGACGCGTGCGATAATTGTCCCACGATTACGAACCAGGATCAGAAAGACACGGACGGCGACGGACTCGGCGATTTGTGCGATCCCGCGCCGACCGTGAAAAAAACAAAATAACGAGGAGACGCGCGATGAAAAAATGGCAACGATATGGGGCGATACTGTGTGGCGTGCTGGTGCTGTGCAGCGTGACGCGGGTGGTGCAGGCTGGCAAGGGTGAAAACGTCGCCAAGGTCACACTCGAGAGCGTGCGGGTGCGCGCCGACAACGTGGCCGCCAAATTTGTCGGGAGTTCCAAGACAACGGCCTGCACGGATCCTGCTGGTGGATCATCGAAGGACGACGTTTATTTCAGTTTGAAGGAGCCGTCGGCGAAGTATTGGCTCGTCATGCTTCTGATGGCCAAGAACACCGGAAAAACAGTGAACATCACATGGACCAGCGAAGATCCCTGCAAGGTCTATAGTGTCACGATGGAATAACTCGCGGTCTGCTGCGCATTGCGAAGCAGTGAATTTCTTCCGCGCCAAGAAATAAATTTCGCCCGTCGCCAATTTCTGTTACAATCATACGATGAGGTTTCGGGTTGCGTGTTTACTGGTTTTGGTGGTGGGCCTGTTGTGGTCTTTCGCGTACGCCGCTCCACCCGTCACGTTTCATTTCACCTACCAACGCACACCGGGCGAATTGGAAAAATTGCGCGTGGGGGGCTTCAATAAATTACTCGAATACGCACCCGATACCACCGTGGGCGAACAGTTCTCGGACGATTTTTTTGCGGCGGCCGTGCAGGTGGCGAAGTTGCGCGTGGCGAATGCGGTGGTGGTGCCGTTCATCATCGCTCCGGCCTCTAATGACGATGGCAACGATGATCTCGAAGGGTTCACGATTCCCATTCCCGGCAACGATCTTATCTTGATCCTGGATGTCGGGAATTTTGCACAAATGCAGATCGTCGCCAACCACGAGGGTGATCACGTCTTGCTGGATGCGCTGCACGTGCCGCAAGGTTGCCACGGCAAATTGCATCATCAAATTATCGCCATGGTTGATCTCAGCGGGATTCCGGTGGCCGATTTGCTGGGCGGTCCGAAATGCGATGAGGATTTGTGATCGGGACACGAATGGCTTATTGAGACGGAATCACCGCAATTTACTCACCATCTGCACAACACGCTCAATCTTCGACCGCTGATCCGCGAGCGATTGTGAAAAATGTGCGGCGCGGCTCTTAATCCTGAATCCTGATTTCATCATCATAATTCTTTGTCGCCATCTCGATCAAGAGCACGATGCCGATCTCGTACACGACGACGATTACGACGGGCACCGGGAATATTCGATGACCATGCATGAATCGTAACTCGGCAATTCCATAGCCGCCGCTCTTAGAGCCTGTTCAAGATCTCCGAAAAAAATCAGCAAGATGTGTTTGCAAAATCAGGCTGCAGGGATCGTAGCGCGAGGGCAAAATATATTTTGCAAAAAAACATGGTCGGACAGTGTTCACATGGCGC
>Ga0209515_10001401_pt1 | contig 40632 bp, 46 predicted proteins | sample Subgroupgradi54m_FD_187454 | JGI IMG/M metagenome (GOLD analysis project Ga0209515, IMG submission 187454) | Subsurface groundwater microbial communities from S. Glens Falls, New York, USA - GMW60B uncontaminated upgradient, 5.4 m (SPAdes)... ... | reverse complement strand
ATTTTGGGCTCCAACCTCGTCGCTCGATCGTCGGCGTAGTTAACACTACGCCTCCTCCTCGCTTCTTGTTTCGCTCCAAAATCATCTCGGCCAAATGCGTCATTTATTGTTTTCCAGAGCCTTAGGTTACGGGGATGACCTTAAGAGGCTGAGGCCGCAAAATTGGGTCTGGCCTTCAGGCGTTCAATCCAGCGTTTCAGGTTTTGAAGTCCTTCTGTCAATTCCACACCTAGACGAGACAGCGCCACCATGTGAGGGGTGAGCGAAACATCCGCCAAAGAATATTGGCCGAATAAATATTCTTTGTCTTTCAAAAGATCATTCACTTCCTTCAAACCGGATAAGATTTCAGCGCGCAATTTTGTTTTCGTCTCTTCCTTTTGCTGATCCTTGGGTTTCAAAACGCATTCGATCAAAAGAAGGCCGACTTTAAGGACCAAGCGCTTGTCATAAATAGCCACCCATTCGCGGATCCTTTTCCTTTCAGCCGGGTCTTTGGGCAAAAGCGAAGGCTGGGGGTACTTGCCTTCGAGGTATTCATTGATCGAATAGGCCTCGCTCATAAAAACGTCGCCGTCGATGATCGCGGGCACAGTTCCCTTTGGACTGGCCTTCCGGAATTCTTCGGACTCTTTGACTTTTTTGTCGGCGTGAACGTCGATGGGCTCGTACGGAATTCCTTTTTCCGCCAAAACGAGTTTAACTTCTCTGGAATTTCCTGATCGGGGGAAGCAGTAAAGTTTCATAAATTCTCTCCGCTGTGTTCTCGGCGCCCTCGATGCAGTCGGGAATCCCTACCCCACGGTAACTGGAACCGCAGAGGAACAAACCGTTTATTTTCCTAAGACTCGCTTCGATTTCAGACACAAGCTCCAAATGATTTAAGCGGTATTGTACCATAGAGTCCGGGTACCGTTTAAGGATAGAAAAATAAGGTTCCCGTCTTATACCCAGAAGCGTTGAAAGACCTTGATGGACACTTTCTTTAATTTCGTAATCGTTCTTTTCAAAGCATTTTTTCCCCCAGGCCCCGCCGACAAAAGCCCTTAAAAGAGCAAATCCCTCGGGCGCCCTATGTTCGAATTTCCGGTGAACAAATGTGCAGGCCATAAAAGGCAAATTTTCCGAAGCCGGCCCCGGCCCGACCACCGGGGCGGGCACCACAAACCCGAAAGCCTGGAGCGGATTTTCGATATCCTCCAGACGATACGCCAGATTAAGCGATGCGACGGATTCATATGAAATCTGCCCAAGCTTCTCCGAAAGACCCGTCGAAAACTTCCGGAGCATCCCGGCCGACGATTTCGCCGGCGCGGTCAGGCAAACAACGTCCACTTCTTCTTTTTCGCCGCTTGAAAATGTCAACGTCCATTTTTGTTTCGTCGCGTCGAAAAAAATTTCCTGAACGCGGCGGCTTAGCGAAAAAATTTGAGGCGGGATTTTATGAATAAGCGCTTGGGCTAGCTCCTCCATTCCGTTTCGGAAAGACAAAAAAAGTTTGTAGCGGGGGGGCTCGGTGCGTCCCCGGAGAAAAAGCCAAGAGTTCGACTGTTCAGCCGGATCAAACCCTCGAGACCACTCCACAAGCCTCCCTTTTTGAACGACAAGGCAGTTGCGGTGTTTAGGATTGGTATGGATAAGCTCCTCTTTTAGCCCAAGCCTCTCGCAAAGATCAAGTATAGCGGGCCTATCGGATAAAAAGGCCTCAGGGCCTTTTTCCAGAATAAACCCGTCTTTTTTTTCGGTTTCGAAAACCCCGCCGAGGCGCGTGCCCGCCTCAAAAAGAACGATTTCAAAATCAGCATTCTTTTCTTTTTTTAATTCCAAAAGGCGGTGCGTCAGCACCAAACCCGAGATTCCGCCGCCGATCACCGCTATCTTCGTCATTGCGAGGAGCGCGAAGCAATGACGTTTGCGAGCATCTCAATAAATTTCGGATGATCGCCCACGGTGGGCGCCCTAAAGTAACAAAGTCCGAGATTCGTGCAAAAATTCTTCGCTTCGACGTCGAGATCGTACGTCACCTCGACGTTGTCGCACAAAAAACCGATAGGCACAAAAACCACGTTTTGAAAACGGCGTTTGTCCAATTTTTCCACCATCCCCTTCACTTCCGGCTCGAGCCACCGGTCTTGGGATTTCCCGCTTCGGCTCTGATAACCCAAGCCCCAATCTTTTGTTCCAAGCTTCTTAGCCACTTGCATCGACGCCGTGACAAACTCCTCCGCGTAGGCGCTTTTTTGAAACATCTGGATCGGAATCGAGTGGGCGGAAAACATCAGCATCGTTTTGTCCCTGCCGCGTGGCGGAATTTTCTTCGTCGTCTCCAGAATTCTTTCGGCCTGGGCCTCAATAAAAAGAGGGTCCTTATAAAAACCCTCCGTGTAAATAATTTCGATATCCTTGACGCCCGTTTCTTTTTTGGCCTCTTCGATTTTTATCTTGTATTTGTCGAAACTCGCATAGGAGCGAAAAGAAGAAAGTACCACACCCATGACCCGCTGGGTGCCGCGCTTTTTCAAATCCAATAAGACATTTTTAAATGAAGGCTCAGAATGAAGGAGCCCGGCCAACACGGGAATATCCAATTTTTTATTTTTAAGCCAACGTTCCAGCGCCTTTCTTTGCTTTTCGGTAGTCGAATTATAACGGGAAACTCCGCCCACCGCTTCATAATGCCGCAGCACTTCCTCACGTCGCGACTCGGGGATATTTGTGCCTTCGAGAACGCTTCGTAAAAACGGCTTCACCCCCGCAGGACTCTCGGGTCCGCCGAAACCAATGAGCAACACCGCTGTTTTTTTATCTAACATGTTCATAATCGTGCTGTTTCAAGTAGGCGAAAAAAATTCTCCGAGCGACTTGCACTTTTTCGACTGCTCATGAATATTCTCTAAATGGCAAGGGGAGCCGCCAAAAAGGCCAAGCACCTGTCTTAGAAACGATTGCCTTTTTGGCGAGGGGCATCCCCGCCATTTAGAGAAGATTCATAGTCGAAAAAGTGCTAGGGAGCGAGGAGAAAGTTTTTCGCCTACTCCGAACTCATCTCATGCACCATCTCAACCAACGCAATCACATTTTCCACCGGCGTTTCTGGAAGCACCCCATGCCCGAGATTGAAAATATGCCCGGGACGTCCCTCCGCCTCGGCTAAAATTCTTTTTACTTCCTTCTTTATACCCTCCAGTGACCCGCAAAGCACTTTTGGATCAAGATTTCCCTGGATTGCTTTCTCCGGACCGATTTTTTTCCAGGCCTCACGGAGACTTACGTTGTGATCCACGCTGATCACATCCCCGCCGGCTTGGGCCATGAGCCCCAAAAAATCTTTCGTGCCGGTGCCAAAATGAATCGTCGGGACACGGCCATTCAAGCCTTCAAAAACTTTCTTTGAAAAAGGAAGCACGAAAGTTTTGTACTCTTCCGGCGAAAGACATCCCACCCAACTGTCAAAAAGCTGAATGGCACCGGCACCCGCATCGATTTGGGCATTCAAGTATTTCACCGTCGCTCGGGAAATTTTTTCCAAAAGCGCATTCCACGCTGGATGGTCGGAGCGCATGAACTTTTTTGTCTCTTCGAAATCCTTCGTAGCGCCCCCCTCAATCATGTAAGAAGCCAGCGTGAACGGGGCGCCGGCAAACCCGATCAGAGGGATGTCCAGTTTTAGGGCCGCGCGCGTCTGACGAATGGCTTGAAACACGAACGAGAGGGATTCTTTCGGTTCGACTTCCGGAATTCGCACCACATCCTTCGCCGTGCGCACCGGTCTTTGAATCGAAGGTCCGTCACCTTTCAGATAGTCCAATCCCAAGCCGAACGGCTCGATAATCAAAAGGATGTCCGAGAAAATAATCGCTGCGTCGGCTTTTATTGTCTCCTGAGCCAACACTGTGACGTCAGTGACGAGGTCTTTATTTTTGCAAAGACCAAGAAACGGCGTTTTCTTTCGAAGCGCGCGGTACTCTTTCATGTAACGCCCGGCCTGACGCATAAGCCAGATGGGCGTGTGAGGCGTAGCTTCAAGACGGCAGGCTTTGAGAAAAATGCTATCCATGGTGACAATAGCCAATTACCAAATCCCAATAACCAAATAATCATCAATAATCAAATTCCAATCACCAAATCTGCTTTGGAATTTGGTGTTTGGTAATTGGTTATTATTTGGAATTTGTGATTTGGTTATTGGTTATTCTTAACCTTCCTTTCTAGAATTGCTCTTGCCTTCTCGGCCGTTTCCAAAACCAGCGGCCCCATCTTCGGGCTGGCCGGTTCTATGTCGACCGTCAAACCATAAGAACGAATCGTCCGGCTGGAATCGGGCCCCACGGAGGCTATGACAACTTTTTTTAAAGCGTCCTTCAGTTTTTCTTCTGATCCAGTCGACCGGGCCACCCTAAACAAATGGTCCACCTGAACGGATGTCGTCACCATGACCACCTGAATTTTTCCTTCGAGAATTCCGGTGATCGCTTTTTTCAAAGGTTCCAGGTCATCCGGCAGTGCCCAGCGATACACCGGGACTTTCAAAACAAAAGCGCCCCTTTGCTCGAGACCCTCGATAAGCTCCGGATTTGGAACGCCGTATTCCTGCAAAGCCACGGTGCGCCCGCGCAAGGGAACGCTTTCATTGTTTTGATCGAGCACCGCGAGTATTTCCTTCCAGGTATTGGGCTCAGGAACCATCATGGCATACGGCACGCCGAGCTCACTCAGCACGCGAATAGGCTTGGGTCCCCGCGGGATCACCGGAATTTTTTTGAGCGCTTCGACTATTTTCTCACGGGGGTAACGCGTCTCCAAAACAGACATCAAAAATCTCGTGCCGACACCGGTGAGAAAAATGACAACATGGATCTCGTCTTTAAAAAGTTTGTCCGCAAATAAAAAAGCCTCGCGGTTATTTTCGAGAGGCACTTCCTTTAGGGCCGGCGCCCGGACCGGGACGCCGCCATGAAGCTTTATCATGTCGGCCAAGGTTTCCGACAGGCGGCTTTCAAATAACGCCACATTCATGTTTTTTAATTTTTGTTCTTTTTCCAATCGAATCCCTGACTACTTTCTACTGACTACTGTCTACTTTCTTATGATCACCTTCTGATACACCGCCAAAAGTTCGTCCACCTGACGATCGAGTGAAGCGGCCTTTAAGGCCATCTCTTGGCCCTTCTGGGCCGCACGGCCGGCAACCTGCGGGTTCTCCAGGATGAAAGCGATTTTTTCGGCCAAACTCCGGGCGCTTTTGGGCTCGGCAACAAAACCGTTGACGCCGTCCTCAATCATCGTGTTGATCGCGGGAATATTCGTGACCAGCACCGGCTTTTTCACCACCATGGCCTCCATGATGGAAAGCCCGAAACCCTCGCGACGGGTCGCCGGATGCACAAAAACATCGGTGATCGAAAGAGCCCCCGCCACATCCGTGGATCCAGAAATGATCGACACGCGTTTTTCAAGCTTGAGCTTTTTCACCAAAGTTTCAAGCCTTCCTTTTTCGCGTCCGTCCCCTAAGAGAATCAAATGAACGTCCGGATGTTTTTCTTGAAGAAGCTTCACGGCCTCCACGAGATACGCGTGGCCTTTGTCCTGAACGAGCCTTCCCACGGAGCTCACCACCACTGAATTTTCTTGGATGTCGTAGGCTTTTTTCACCACCGCCGGATTTTTTCCTTCTGACTTTGCTTGGAACGCCGGGGCATCGATCGCATTTTGGATAATCCGGATTTTTGACGGCGGAATCTTATGAACGTCTCTCAGTTCCTCGGCTACGCCGCGGCTTATCGCGATGACACAGTCCCCCCAACCGCTTAAAATTTTCCTCGCCAGGCGCGGTTTAAAAAAGCCATGTGCCGTACTGACATGGGGCACGTTTGTCGCACGGGAAACAAAAAAAGCCAGCACTTGCGTCACGCGTGTATGGGCATGCATCACGTCGAATTTTTCTTCTTTTACCCAACGAATCACCTTCGGAAGCGCCAAAAAAAGCTTTGGATGAATCTCGCTTTTCGTGCGGATTGGAAATTGAAAGTTACAGATTCCTTTTTCTTTAAATTTTTCGACGAAGGCCCCTCCCGACGAAAGAACCGAAACCTCATGCCCCTTTTCGACCATCCGCGAACCCGCCGCCAGGATATAACTGGAAATGCCGCCCGTGTTGAGATGCGTCGTAAGATGCAGTATTTTCATTTATCAAGCGATTTTAGCCGGCGATCCAAACTCAAAAATAGGATGTCTTCCGAACGGAAAAACAATAATGCAAAAACAAACCATAAGCCGATGTCCAGCACAAGAACTTTACCCAGCGGCAATGAGACGGAGGAATTTCCAAAACAGCCGCATTCGTGGATGGGAAGTTTTCTTAAAACGGCGGAAATGATGGCCGCCAGGAATAAGTGATTGAGCGCCCAAAGGGCACCCACCGCGGCCCGGGTCCAAAGTCCCGCGACTAAAAATACCCCGCCAAGGAATTCCACCCAGGGAAGCAAAATCGCCAAAAGCTTCGCCGGCTCCCCCGCCACCATCTTATAGCTGTAGATCACCGCCAAAAAATTCTGATACGGTTCCATAAGCTTCATGAATCCCGAGACCACAAAAACCGCTCCCACCGCGATTCGGGCCAACGAAAATATACGCTCTTTCATTTTTTTTCCGGTCCCGCTCCGGCCGCTTCGGGCAAAAGCTTCCGCAGCTCCTCCGCTATTGCCTGTAGGCCGACGATCATTTTCCCGTTCACGAAAAAAGTCGGTGTGACCTTCACGCCCATCGATTGCGAAGCCTGGTTTTCTTCAAACACCGTGGCTTTCGTGAGCGGGCTCGCCACACAGGCCCTCAAGTTTCTCACATTCAGTCCCGCCTCTTTCGCGTAGCTTTCAAAAAGCGCGTCAATTTCCTCCGGCGGCACATGGCTCCATTTCGGCTGTTTCTTAAACAGAATTTCGTGAAACGGCCAAAAGCGGCCCTGGCGTGAAGCACACTCGGCGTAAATCGCGCTCTTTAGCCCGTAGGGGTGAGCTAGGATCGGGTGAAAACGGACTTGGAGATAAATTTTTTTTGGAAACCTTTCGCGAGTCTCTTTTAGCCACTGGGAAGCGGTTCGGCAAGCGCCGCACTGATAGTCGATGTATTCTACGATCCAAATCGGCGCCCCGGAGTCGCCTTCGGATCGAAGCAGTGATCTTTGTTCTATCGAGAATCTAGCTTTAGGAAAAGCAAACTGCCTAGTGACCTGCACGGAGAGCACCGAGAAAAAAATAAGGCTTAAGGCCATTAAGGCTTTAAGTTTTGGAAACTGCTGATTTTTCAAGAAATTGGCAAGACCCGATAAGCCCGTCTTTGACCCATGAGGAAAACCAGGACGCGATCGGCAAGCTGTCCTGCCTGTCCCTGCCTGCCGGCAGGCAGGCGGCAAGGCAGGTTTCATCGACGTGCTCGGCTAATCGTTCGCAAGCCTCGCCGAGGGTTTTGCCTTCCAATAGGCCGTGGATAAGCTGGTATTGATTTTCATCGAGAACTTCACAACGCACCTGGTCTTTTCTTCTTCCGACAAGAATCCGCTCAAGTTTACGTGAAACCTTGAAGCCCTGCCTTTCCTGGGATTTACGGCGTTTGAGCCATAAATCCAGAACCGGCCACTCGGCAGCCAAGAGACTCACAGAAGGCTGAAAAATAATTTTAGCCCGTTCCCAATCTTCGAGCGGCCATTGAGCCACAGACTCGGGTGTCATGGGTTCATGATCAAAGGCGTTGAAGGCCGTCCATACCTGCCGTTCAAGCCTTGCCAGATCCTGAATGAAAGGAAATTTTTTTGAGAGGGGCAGCTCACCGATAAGCTCCGGCAATTCCCGTCCGGCAAAGCACAAATTGTAATCCAAGGAGGGATAACGCCCGGCATAAGCGTGACAAAGTTCTGAAAATTTCTCCTGCCCCAGTGTCTGACGCACCGTCTCATAAATTTCGGAAAGCGCCTCTTCCGTGCGTGCCACATAGCCGTTCGCGTACGTCGACAAACGCTCTTCGGCCGGTACGCCGCCTTGAGGATTTAAAAACTCGGACACCGGAAGCTCAGATGCTTTCTCCCCGTAAGGCAGAATGCGGCTCTTAAAACTTTCCTGAACCTCCAAAAGCGTTCCTTTAAAATTTTTTTGCTCGTGGGAAGCCCGGGGCATTTCCTCAATTTCCAATCGTTCCTGCTTTGGCTTTTTCCCCTCAAATTGTTTATAAATCGCCTTCGCCTTCTCTGCCTCGCCGGCCAGATGCTCAAAATCCGGGATATGCTCGTCCCATTCGATGAGCGTCGACACAGGGCCATAAAGTTCCAATGCTTCGCGGTAAAGCTCCCACACTTTATCAATCACCGGCGCACTGTGCGTGTCAAAAAGAAAACTTCCCATATCGGTGTGGCCCGCCACATGAAACTGCTCGACTAGTTCGCCCGGGATATTTTTTATATACTCGCCGGGATTAAAGCCATGATTCACCGAGTTCACGTAAATATTGTTGATATCCAGAAGAATGCCGCAGCCCGAGCGGCGCGAGACTTCCCTTAAAAATTCCCATTCGGGCATTGTAGAATGTTTGTAGGTGACATAGGTGGAGACATTTTCCAAAAGAATTTTGCGGCCCAAAAATTCCTGCACGGCTTGCGTGCGGCCCACCACGTGCCGGACGGCCTCTTCGGTCAAAGGAAGAGGCAAAAGATCGTGCAATTCTTCCCCGCGCACGCCGGACCAGCAAAGATGATCGGAAACAATGAAAGGCCCGATGCGTTCCACGAGCCTTTTAAGCCTCTCAAGGTACTTTTGGTTGAGCGGGTCCGCGGAGCCGATCGAAAGCGCGATCCCGTGAAGCGCAACAGGGTAACGGGCGCGGATCTTCTCCAGGATCTGCGTCGGACGCCCGCCGGAATCCATATAATTTTCCGAAACGGCCTCAAACCAATCCATCTTCGGCCACTTATCAATGATTGCCGGATAATGCACGGGCCTCAAGCCCACGCCGCACCCAAAACTTTTCTTCATCCCCACTACCCCTTTAAACAAAGTGTCATTGCGAGGAGCGCTAGCGACGAAGCAATCTCATCGAGGAGATCGCCACGTCGCCCCGTCATTTTCCGCCACAGACCACGGCGGATCCGCCGTGATGTTTGGCGGAGACGGGGCTCCTCGCGATGACAAGTATGATTAATTACGCTGTTGTCCCGCCGATTGCATCGCAAGCCGCTTGAGAAACCTTCACAAAACCAGTGCCTTTGCAAGTATTCTTGCCGGCACAGGCATTTCCCTTACCGCCGCACATGCCACGGCCCTTGCAGGAGTTGATGCCTGAGCACTTCACGTCAGCAGCAGCATCCTCCGCATACACCGTGGCACTTGCCACAACACCGGAAACAGCCAAAAGACCCGCCACGGAAGCGGCGAGCAACATCTTCTTTTTATTCAACTTCGCCATTTTACTCCTCCTGTTAAAAATGATCGCACAGATTAGAAAATAAAATCTGTGTAATCATTCAGTTCCTCCCTATGTTTGATACCACACTTAGCAGGAAAGCCGCCGCGATCACTTTTGAAGTATGCCTTCCACCTCAAGCGTGATGGCAACTTCTTCCCCGACTAAGACCTGTCCCGTTTCCAAAACTTCATTCCATGTGAGCCCATAATCCTTGCGGTTCAGCTTTAAAGTGCCCGTGAACGCCGAGCGCACATTCCCCCAAGGATCTTTTCCCACACCATGAATCTCCACATCAATCACCACCGGCTTCTCGACTCCGTGAAGATTGAGAAGCCCCTGCATTTTAGCGCCTGCCTGTCCGGCAGGCAGGCCTGTGGAAGTGACATCTGTGAACTTCGTGCTCGTGAAAGTGATTTTGGGGAATTTTTGAACATCAAAGAAATCGGCGGAGCGCAGGTGATTGTCCCTTTCTTTGACATTCGTATCGATGCTGGCCGTATCGATACTGCCTTGGACCTTCCAAGTCTCGGGTTTGGCCGGATCATAATCGAAGCTGCCTTCGAAGGTCTTGAACTGGCCTTGAACATTAGAAAAAAGATGCCGGATTTTAAAGGACACACTCGTATGATCAGTGTCGACTTTGTAGTTGGCAGCGTGCGCGGCAGGCGCAATGAGAAAGCTGACGAGGAGAAATAAAAAAAAGGACCTATGACGCATAAAAACCTCCAGGATTTGGGCTTCTAGAGTCTATTGGGATTTAATAAGCGATAAGGAAGTATTTTACCAGGTTTGGCAAAACGTGCAAGATTTTACACTACCCGCGTGGCGATCTCCTCCAAGGAGATTGCTTCGTCGCTACGCCTGCCTACCGGCAGGCAGGCTTCTCGCAATGACGAATTTGTATTAACTGCTGCAGGTGACGCAGTCGTCCTTATTTTCCAGTGAACAGGCGATATCGGCCATTTTTTGCGCTTTTTCTTCGGCGGGAAGTGCAACCGCACGGCCGCTTTGTGGTGAGCTCGTCGAACCATTTCCATTGCCGTTCAGATGGCCGGTGATAGCGTCCATAATCGCCCGCTCTTCTTTTTCCACCGTGAATTTGATCGCGTCCGCGGCGGATTTTGTCCTCAAATAATACATGCCGGTTTTTAAGCCCTTTTTCCACGCGTAAAAATGCATCGAGGTGAGCTTCGCGAAATTCGGCTCTGAAACAAAAAGATTTAAGGATTGGGATTGGCAGATGAAAGCACCACGGTCAGCCGCCATGTCGATGAGGGAGCGCTGCTTGATTTCCCACACGGTCTTGTAAATGTCTTTTATGTCTTGAGGAATCTCCTCAATGCTCTGAACAGAGCCGTTCTGGGCGATAATCTTTTCTTTGATCTTGTTGTTCCAAATCCCGAGATCCACGAGATCCTTCAAAAGATATTTGTTCACGACGATGAATTCGCCCGAAAGCACGCGACGGTTGTAAATGTTCGACGTGTAGGGCTCGATACACTCGTTGTTGCCCAAGATCTGCGACGTGGACGCCGTCGGCATGGGCGCCAGAAGCAGAGAATTCCGAATGCCAAATTTTTTTACTTCTTCTTTTAAAGAATCCCAGTTCCAACGCGGTGAAGGAGTGACTTCCCACATGTCAAACTGGAGTATCCCTCGCGAGGCGGGAGAGCCTTGGAAAGTTTCATAGGGCCCGTGAATTTTCGCTAAGTCTTTCGACGCCGTGAGCGCCGCAAAATAAATCGTCTCGAATATTTGCGTGTTGAGCTGTCTGGCGGCTTCCGAATCAAACGCCGTGCGAAGCAGAATAAACACATCCGCCAGGCCCTGCACGCCGATCCCGATCGGGCGATGCCTCAGATTCGAGCGCCGCGCCTCCTCGATGGGGTAATAATTCACGTCAATAATTTTATTCAAGTTCTTCGTGATCACCCGAGTCACTTCAAAAAGTTTTTGATGGTCGAGGGTGCCGTTCCTGCCTGCCGGACAGGCAGGCACCACAAAACGCGGCAAGGCAATCGACGCGAGATTACAAACGGCCACTTCGTCGGGCGAGGTGTATTCGATGATTTCGGTGCAAAGGTTCGAGCTTTTGATGGTGCCGAGATTTTTCTGGTTGGATTTGCGGTTGGCGGCATCCTTATAAAGGACGTAGGGAGTGCCAGTCTCGATCTGTGATTCAAGAATCGCGAACCAAAGTTCCTGTGCCTTCACGGTGCGCCGGGCTCTGCCCTCTTTTTCATAACGCGTATAAAGCGCCTCGAATTCCTCACCCCAGGCGTCCGAGAGACCTTTGGCCTCGTTGGGGCAGAACAAAGACCAGCTGCCGTTTTCCTCCACGCGCTTCATGAAAAGGTCCGGGATCCAAAGCGCGTAGAAAAGATCGCGCGCGCGAAGCTCCTCTTTGCCGTGATTCCGGCGGAGTTCCAAAAACTCGAAAACATCCGCATGCCAGGGCTCGAGATATATCGCGAAGGCGCCTTTGCGCTTGCCGCCGCCCTGGTCCACATAGCGCGCGGTGTCATTGTAAACTTTGAGCATCGGCACGATGCCGTTGGAGGTGCCGTTGGAGCCGCGGATATAGGAGCCTGTTGCGCGGATATTGTGGATGCTTACTCCGATGCCGCCCGCCGACTGCGAAATTTTTGCGCATTGCTTCAGCGTATCGTAAATCCCGTCAATGCTGTCGTCTTTGACCATGAGAAGAAAACAGGAAGAGAGCTGAGACTTCGGTGTGCCGGCGTTGAAAAGCGTGGGAGTCGCGTGCGTGAACCAGCGCTCGGACATGAGATTGTAAGTCTCGATGGCTGCCTCGATGTCCTCTTTGTGAATCCCGATCGCCACGCGCATCAGCATGTGCTGCGGCCGCTCCACCACCCTGCCGTTTATTTTTAAAAGGTAGCCTTTCTCGAGCGTTTTAAACCCGAAATAATCATAGTCGAAATCACGGTCATAAATAATCGTCGAGTCCAAAACTTCAGCGTTTTTTTCTATAATCCTGTAAACATCTTTAGCCAAAAGCGGCGCCTTCTGGCCCGTTTTTGGATTCACGTAGGTGTAAAGATCCTTCATCGTTTCCGAGAAAGATTTTTTCGTGTTCTTATGGAGATTTGAAACCGCAATGCGCGAGGCCAAAAGCGCGTAGTCGGGGTGTTTCGTGGTGAGAGACGCCGCAATCTCGGCCGCAAGATTATCAAGCTCCGTGGTCGTGACGCCGTCATAGATGCCCTGGATGACTTTCTTCGCGACATCCGCGGGATCCACGTGTCTGGGGTCAAGCGCATAACAAAGCCTCTCAACCCGCGAGGTGACTTTGTCGAATTTGACCGATTCGCGTCTTCCGTCCCTTTTTAAGACATGCATAAACTAGAAGTCGGCATCCATATTGAACGCATACTGCTCTTTGTTGTTCATGACGCCCGCTTTCTGATATTCGCCGACGCGCTTCTCGAAGAAATTTGTTTTCCCTTGCAGGGAAATCAGCTCCATGAAATCAAACGGATTCGAGGCCCTGAATTTTTTGGAATGCCCGAGCGCCACCAAAAGCCGGTCGGCGACGAATTCAATGTACTGGCACATAAGCTTCGAATTCATCCCGATGAGATCCACCGGCAGCGCGTCCACCACAAACTCTTTTTCGATCTCGACGGCGTTTGCGATAATCTCATGGATACGCTCCTCGGAAAGCTTGTCCTGGAGCTTCCCGTACAAGAGGCATGCGAAATCACAATGCAGGCCTTCATCGCGCGAGATGAGCTCGTTGGAAAAAGAAAGTCCGGGCATGATGCCACGCTTCTTAAGCCAGAAAATCGAGCAAAAACTGCCGGAGAAAAATATTCCCTCCACCGCCGCGAAGGCCACGAGGCGCTCTGGAAACGAGCCGTGGGTGATCCACCGGAGCGCCCACTCCGCTTTTTTCTTCACGCACGGCACCGTGTCCATCGCGTGAAAAAGCCGCTCTTTCTGGGCCGAGTCCTTGATATAGGTGTCGATGAGAAGCGAATAGGTCTCGGAGTGGATGTTTTCCATCATGATCTGAAAGCCGTAGAAACAGCGCGCCTCAGGCACCTGCACCTCGCGGACGAAATTGACCGCGAGGTTTTCGTTCACGATGCCGTCCGAGGCCGCGAAAAACGCCAGCACATGCATGATGAAGTGGCGCTCGCCGTCGTTTAACTTCTCCCAATCTTTCAGGTCATGGGACAGGTCAATTTCTTCGGCGGTCCAGAAACTGGCCTCGGCTTTTTTGTACATCTGCCAGATGTCGCTGTGCTCGATCGGGAAAAGTACGAAGCGGTCTTTGTTTTCTTTGAGGATGGGCTCCATTGCGAAGCCCATCTTAGGCAATCTAACCGGAATTGTCAAGAAAAATACCACATATTGTGGAATATTTCTCGTTTTTCGCTTGAAAAACACAAGAAATATTCCTTAAAAAAATGAAATTTTCCAGTATCACGAAGTGCTCCTAATCCTTCTGAGACTCCAAAATCTCTAACAGTTCTTCGACAAGCTTTTTATGTTTGTTTTCATCCAGGATCAGTTTCTCGAGATGCGTCTCTATCGAATGGCCTTTGTACCTGGCTTTGCATCCGGCTAATAGCGCCTCGTAATCCACAATGCTCTGCTTTTCCAGACTCAGCATTTTCTGAAACCTTAAGTTCCAAAGCTCTTCTAAAAGTTTTCGCTCCAATTACTTGGCCCCCAGATCCACGATGAGCTTCAACAATTCCGCGTGACGCTGAGTGTCCTCGATTAAAACATTGAAAATCTTTTTCACTTTTTCCCTGTCCTGTTCGGCGAAATACTCAAGGTCTTTAGAATTCCGGCAGTAAAGTGTGAGCACATAAATATCCACCTCCTCCTCCTGAAGCGAATGCGCGACCTTTTTTATGAACTCATCGGATAAATGCTGCATATTTTTAAAGGAGTCTCTCGAGGCCTTCCCGGTTTTGAATTACGATCTGGTGAGGCTTGATGTCAATCAATTTTTGCCGCTTGAGTTGGTAAAGCTGGCGCGCGGCGGTTTCGCGCACCACCCCGATTCTCTGCGCCAGCTCTTCGCGCGTGAACGGCACAAAAAGCATGCCGTTTTTTGAAGCCTTATTTTCCGCCATCATGTCCAAAAGAAATTTCACCAAGCGCTTCTTGCTGTCCTTTAAAGACACCTCCTCGATCAAGGCACTGAAACACCTAAGCCGCTTGGCAAAAAGACGGTTTAAGCTGTGCGAAACCTCCGAATTCGACTGAACCATCCGCACATAATTGTCCCGTGAAAGAAACCACACCGTGCAGAGCTCAAGCGCCTCGGCGCTCGACGCGCAACTCCACTCCGAGGCGCCCGGATTGCAGGCGCAGGTGTCGCCGGGGCCCAGCGTTTCCAAAATTTGTTCGCGCCCATTTGAGGCAATGCGGTAAAGCTTCACGCGGCCTGATTTGACAAAAAACACGCGCTCACACCCGCTGCCTTCCAAGAAAAGGGTCTGGCCTTTATCAAAACTTTTCTCTCGCAGGCATCCCTTGACCGCCGCAAGCTCTTTTACGGACAGACCTTGAAAAAAAGGAATGGATTCCACTGAAACTGTCATTATCGTCTGACCCCTTTTTTATGTTCCCATAAAAAACCGGATTAGACAATAGGATTGATTAATTTCTCAAAATTTTCGTCAATGCCTTTTTCTCGTCGGCTTTGAGTTCTTTTTGGGCGGTTTTGCCAACCATCTCAAGCTCCGCCCAATGATGGCTGTGTAAAAGACAGGAAAAGTATGTCGAACGCTCGCGGATGATTTCAAGGATCTCCGGCGCGGCTCGGGGCGCCTGTCTCAGGCGAAGAAGGAGTGTATGAAATGTACGGACGCAATTGCGCAAGTCCTCATGTTCCGCCAAAAGAAGCGCCACCAAAGGCTCTATCTTTGGAAGGTGGGTCTCGAGATACGGAAAAAGATACAACTCTTCGCGGCGCATATGATCGAGAAATCCCGCCTCAAAAACATCCAATGCCTCCGAGGCGGCTTTTAGATTCCGGCCGCGGACGGATTTGCCCTGAAACCCCAGATGGCGCAAAGCCACACTAAGATTCTCAAGCCTCTGGAACGTGCGGCGGTCATGATAACCGAATGCGCGCCTCAGAGCCCGATCTTCCGATCTTTTTGCGGTGGTCTTCATTTATTTGCTTCCCTTAAAGTGACAGTGCTCGGTTTCGAGGCGCCTTCCTTAATATCCACCCCCTGCCGGGTTTTACCCAGCCATTCCTGCCACACCTCGACATCATAGTGTCCGGGGGGAACGCCCTCGATGGAGAAATTCCCGTCGGCATCCGTGAGCGTATAAAAAGGCCCGTCCACCACGTAAATAAAGCCTTTCATCCAGGTGTGGCCGGCGTCACAGCGAAGCTTAATGAGGCCTGGCTTATCCAATTTTTTTCCGATTTCCATCCCGACCACCGGAACCGCGATGTTGAAGGCGGTGGAACCATCCTCGTAAAATCCGTGCGCATTGTGCAAAACCGAATCACTGCTGGTAATCACGACCTTCGAGCCCACAGGAATCACCTGCACGTGCGGCACAAACTCGCACTGGGCTTGATCAAGCGCGCCGTCTTTGGGTTTTAATTCGGCCTTCGCGCCTAGGATTCTCACCACCGCGTTCGCGACTCCTTGATTTTGCCCGAGCACAATTTTCGGCAATTCTTTATGAGTGCCGCAAATGGGAGTGTCGCTTTTGACTTCAATACTTTCCGCTACCGGTGGCGTGCCTTGAAACACCACGCGGCCTTTGAACACCCCTTGCGCATAAACCGGTGATGATAAAACTAGCGAACAGCTTACTGTCATTGCGAGGAGCGTGAAACGCGACGAAGCAATCCCCTTGATGACCGAGGAGATTGCCGCGCGCCTTCGGCGCTCGCAATGACGTGGACAGTTTCGTTTCATGCACATTCTCCCGTACGCACGAGTTATTGAATTTTCTTTAAGATCTCCGGACGTTCCTCGCCTTCCACGTGAAGCCGGCCGAGCGCGCCCTTGTTGATTCTAAATATACTGTGATCCACGATCGTGAAATCACCGGGAACCTCCACCTTAAACTCAACCATGCTCGCCCCGCCGGATGGGATCAGCGTGGTTTGTATGTTATGCGCGGGCTCGGACAAAGTGCCTTCGCGGTAGACGTTGTCGAATACCTCGCCGATCACATGAAAAGAAGAGATGAGATTCGGCCCGATATTGCCGACAAAAAGCCTCACCGTCTCACCGGTCTTGGCTTGAAGCGCCCCGTCGCCCATGAGAGAGCCGACTTTTCCGTTAAACACCACATACGTCGGGTTTTCATCCATTCCGTTCTTGGAAGAAAACGGCGCCAGGCCCTTCGTGCCAATCGGCGTCTCGGTGTAAAACTCACTTTGCATCACATAGTATTCGCGGTCGACTTTCGCGAGGCCGTTTTTAGGCTCAACCAAAATCAATCCGTAAAGGCCGTTGGCGATATGCACGGGAATCGGAGGCGCCGCGCAGTGATAAACAAAAACACCGGGGTTCAGGGCCTTGGCCTGCACGATCGATTCTTTGCCCGGCTCGGTCATCAAAATACAGGCCGCGCCGCACGGGCCCGTCATCGAATGAAAATCCACCGTGTGCGTGTTTTTGGAGCCTGCGGAATTTTTAAAATGAAATTCTATCGTATCGCCTTCGCGGACACGGATAAAAGGGCCCGGCACCTGGCCGTTGTAGCCCCAATAATCGTACTGCGTGCCTTTGGCGATATCGGCGCGATACTCCTTGGCTTCAAGCCTCACGATCACACGCGCCTCATAATCCCGGCCGACCGGCGGCGGGACATTCGGCGCCAAAAGAAGAGACGCCTCGATTACGGGTGTTTTGTCTTGTGCGCTTGCCAAATCAAAAAAGCACCCCGCCCCTAAAAATAAAAATGCCGCTTCCAACAATAGCCGTTTAGTGTTCACGCATCTCCTCCTTTTTTGTGTGCTCATAACAAAGTCCTGATCTCAAAAATAATTTGATGGCCGTAATAATCGTTCCGGCCCAGCGACACGGCGTTGTTGTCCTCAAAATTGACGTTGTGATAGATCAGCATCGCATGCCTGTCCTTGTCAATTTTGTAGGAAAGCGCCGCTTCCACGATGTCCTGGTAAGAGCGGAAATTCATCGTCTGCCAGTTCCCCACCGAGAAAAAATGGCGGAAACTCCCTTCCAGGCTCAATCCTTTCGTGAAATTAAAAACGACTCCCCCGTAAAAATTGTAAATGTCTTTGTCGATGTCATTGGGGGCTGTGGCAGCCGTTTTTCTGAATTTCGCATGCTCGACATACCCGTTCCAGGACAATTCTTTTGTCCATTTCCAATCGGCGCCTATGCGCTCGACGCCGATAGTCCCTTTTTTCGAATCCACGGCCGACGCGAAAAATGAATCCCCGAAAATCGTGTCCTCCGGCGTGGTGACGGTTTCTATTTGTTCCAAGTGATACACCGTGCCTTTTATTTTAAGCGCTTCGGTGATCGGCAGAACGCCTTGAATATTTAACCCCTGAAAATTCGCCGGATAATGCTCCGTTTTGTGATAGGCCATCAAATCATAATTTTCTTCAAGCCTTTGAAATTGCCCTTTCAATTCGGCGTGGTTCGGAAACTTCAGCAAGGCGCCCGCCACAACGGCGTTCCCCCTGTGCGATTCCCCGGTATTTTCCCTTTCGTAGCCGGTTTCGGCAAAAGTAAAATAAGGCACGAAGTAAGGGCAAATATTATAGGAGGCGTCCACGGACCAAACACTTTGATTTTCCCCAAAGCCGGTGATCGGCCGTACCCCGTCGTTATAAACGTAAGTAAACCCGACGTTCCCCTCACCCAGATCCGCGGACGCGCGGCCGCCGTAGGCGTCGCGCTCGATATCCGAAAGCGGCGTGGGTTGGGTATTGCCTGTGAAAATTTCCAGATGCAGATGTTTCTTTTCCCGGTATTCATAATCGCCGATAACGTCAACGCCTTTCAGTGGATGCCTTCCCTCTTCTATCTTCCGGTCCTCTTTCTCAAAAAAACTCGCGTTCGTGATAGGCGCGCGGTACACGAGGCTTCCGAGTTTCACCTGATTCATTTCCTTGCGCGTAAACTCAGGGAGCTCGCGCGGCGAAAGGACACCCCCGACAAGCTTAAATTTAAAAGCGCCGCGGCCGCCCTCCAAAAAACCGTTGTAAAAATCCGTTTGGAAATGCGGCGTTTGTATGGCGCCATTTTCCCGGGAAAAATTGTCCCAGGGCAGTTCCTCGCCAAAAACGCGTCCGACGGTGCGGTTGCCGGTGAGGCTGTAAATTTCCCAAAGAAACCCTGCCTTCAAATCTTCCGAAATAGGCGACACGAGGCCGATATCTGTATTCTGTGTGAAAGCCTCGCCGTTTTTTAAAGGGAAATTGGAATTCGTCGTGATGCCGGAGCCGTTAAAAAGCGCCTGTTTGCCACCCCAGTTCAATTCAAAGATCGACATATCGAAAGTGCTCGCGAGGTTCGGCACTTGAAAACCCGCGCCTGAAAAGGAATTGTAGGAGAAAATGTCGTGCGTTTTCCCTATAATCTCAATTTTTGGGGACAGGCTCTCGGCGGAAAATGCCTGTTTTGGAAAAACGAGAAGCGCTATGACTAACACCGTCGTTATTTTTCTCATTTTATTAGAGAAACCGCCAGGTGTGTCGCCGGCGGCCACACGAGCGTCGTCGCCGCGGCCATGCCGATAAGAAACGTCGTGGCCACCGCGTTGTTGTTCCATTCGCGGCCGCGTAAAATCGCATGAAGAAGCAACCAACTCAAGAGCCACACAAAAAAGGAAATCACTTCTTTTCCGGAATAAGGCCCTATCCCTTCAGCGCCCGGGATGCAGAGTTTTCCGATGCCTTGAACGCTGTTTTTGAAATTCTCGGATGCTTCGGTGCCCAGATTCACAAGCGCCAATGCGAGAATCCCAAACATTGCGGCCAATACCGCCGCCTGCGCGGCCCCTGCTTTCTCCAAACGAATTTCGGATGCCATTTCCTTTGCCCTCCTTAAACAGATTTGAGCCGCGTGACTGCCGCGCCCAAAGCGAACGCGACGACAAAATAGAAGAAACTCAAAACCAAGAGAAGCGCCGTGATCTCCCTTAAAACTTTGTTTGAAAGAAATTTCCCGCCGTAACGGCAAATGATAAAGGAGGCCGCAACCGTGAGAGGCAGAGCAAAAAGCGCGGTGAATTCTTTGAATTCAAAAAACACTTTGTGAATCTCCGGGGCGTTCGCGAGAAAATGCGCCCGTGGGCCGTTTGCCGCGCGGTAGGGAATATACACCCAGTTGCCCAGAACAATGGTTAGGAAACAAAAGGCGGCGTTCATGATACTTCCAATCTCAAGATCCGCCAGATACATCGAAGAACCCCGCCACAGCCGCACCGCCTGGTAAAGCCCGATCGTGCTTGTCACCATGAACATCGCGGCAAAAAGACCGTGAAAAGCGCCGCGTATCGCGTAAGGGCTGTCCCCCACGAGTCCCGCAGCCGGCGCGCTGATCACCACCACCGAAAGCGCAACAAGCGCCATCAAAATCAGGAAGTAAACAATGGTCTCCTTGAGCGATTTGGCCTCATTCTCATTTTCTGACATCGTGTCCTCCTAGGTTCCCAAACTACGATTGAAGTATAAAAGAAAACGGAGGATTAGTCTGTGACGGACGTCACTTACCTGTACTTTTCGACGACTTTCTCGAGGGCTTCGAAGCTGAAGGGTTTTGAAAGATATTCGTCCACGCCCTCAGCTTGCGAGAGAAAACTTTCCATCAAGGGATAAGGATAAGCGGTGATCATCACTACTTTGGTCTTCAGGGAATTCTTGCGGATAAAATCAACGATTTCAAATCCCGTGACTTCCGGCATGCTGAGATCCAAAAATGCGAGCTGATAGGGATTCTCCTTCAAAAGCTCAAGCGCGCGATGACCGTCCGCGGCGGTGTGCACGATGTGGCCGTGGCGCGTCAAAAATTCCCGCATCAACTCCACCTGCGCTTCCTCATCATCGGCTATCAGAATATTCATTTCATCCTCTCGTGGTATAATAGCTCATAAATAAATTTTTTTAAAGCGGGGGTTTATGAAAACGGCCTGTCGGGCCTGCCTGGCAGCGGCGGCTCTGCTTCTGGCTTTCGCGGCCGTGGGCGGCGCAAAGGAGCTCGAAACATTCACAACCGGAAAGGATTGGACGGAGAAAATGTCTTCGGGGGAAAAATTAATTTCTTTGGTAGCGCCTACGATGCTTTTCCAGAGAACCCATGTGCCTCTGCGCCTGAAACTGCCAGAGTACATCCCGATCCTCGATAAAGTCATCCTGTTCAATCCTCAGCTTGAAAAAGAGGATGTCGCGAACATCTTCGCATCGACGGTGTACAAATTCGAGCCGGAATCGAGACCTTATCTTGAATGGATGGAAACAGCATTTTTGCGCGGTCACCTAAGTGGTGATCCCCGATTCACGCCGAGACTTACAATTCAAGACTATTTGAAAGAAGCCCAACCGGAACCTGAGACGGATTAAAGTTGGGTGATTGCCTCTTGGATCAGGGGCAGAATCCCCTGAGCCTCTTCCTTGGTGAGCCGCCCGAGTTTGGCGAAACGCGAATTTCCCTCGGCGTCTTTGGTTTCTCTTGAAATCTGGAGCTTCTTTTGGCCGCTATTATAGGAATAGACGCTCACCGATATTTTAGAATTATCATCCTCCCAGCTTTTTGTAAATAACCGCTCGTCCAAACTGCTGTCATACGGCATAAGAGTCTCCTCAAGTTTATGATCCGTCATCTCGAGGAGCACTAGCAACGAGAGATCCCGTGGTATTTCAATTCAGCGGGATTTCTCACTCGCTTGGCTCGTTCGAAATGACAATCACGGTCAGAAGCGTATTTTATCACAATTCAACATGGCGCGGAAAATCGAGGATCTCGGCATAAACACTGGCTACAACCGGGTTACAGAACAGGCAGGCCGAACAGCGACCTGTCTTTTTGTTTTCGATGTCCGAGAATTCCTCTTTTGGAGCTCTTCATGAAATCCACCAGATACGCCACTTCTCTGGTATGACACGCCTTGAGGATGGATTCTAACGCATGCGGTGTGCTCAAGCCCGACAAATACAAAAGCCGGTAGGCGTTTTTAATGTCACGCTTTACTTCCTCGGAAAATCCGGCGCGCCTTAAACCGACGACATTCATCGAACCGATCAAACTCTCGTTGTCATCGATCAGCATGTAAGGCGGCACGTCTTTCGTGACGGTGGCTTTCCCGCCGATCATCGCATAGCTTCCAATTTTGCAGAATTGATGCACGCCGCACCCGCCGCCGAGCATGCAATAGTCGTCAAGTATCACATGGCCCCCGAGCATCACGGCATGGGTGACCGTCACGTGATTCTTTAGATCGCAGTCATGGCCGACATGTGAAAAAGCCATGAAATAATTGTCGTCGCCGATTCGCGTCAGCGACTGCTCGGTAGCTCCCCGGTGCACCGTCACATATTCTCTGAAAACGTTGTTGTCGCCTACCTTCAAAAAACTCTGAATGCCGTGCGACCCCTTGGCCTGAGCCTCATGGCCTATCACGGCGCCCATATGAATAAAGTTATTCCTGCCGATCGTCGTGCCTTTGCCGACATGCACGCGTTCCAGAAGCGTCGTGCCCTCTCCTATGGAAACGTCGTCTTCGATGATGCAGAAAGGGCCGATCTGGACATGGTCGCCCATGCGGCTTTTCGGACTCACCAAGGCTGTGGGATGAATAGGGCTCATAGATGTTATTTTACCAAACTCACCCACTTCCTGAAAGCCATTAAAAATATGAACACAGACGCTCCTGCCATCACGGCAATCAGACTCATGTTCAGGTGAATGATAAACACAGTCGCGGTTTTCGGCCAGTAGTGTTTCACGATCATTTGATAAGCCGCGGTGAGAGTCGTCACCGTCACAAACGCCATCGGAATAAGCGTGACCCAGATGTATTTCAATTTTTTCATCCGAATAAGCACCGTCGTGCCGACGGCGAGCGCCACGGCCGCCAGAAGCTGGTTGGCAATGCCGAACATAGGCCAGATCGTGCTGATCGAGGCGTTCCAAATGAGATACCCCCAGGCAAAAACCACCAAGACGCTGGCGAAAATATTTCCCGGAAGCCAGTCGGTTTTCTTAAAAGGCGCGTAAACGCGGCCTAAAAACTCCTGAAGGATAAAGCGCGCGATCCGCGTGCCGGCGTCGATGGTGGTGAGAATAAAAAGCGCCTCAAACATGATCGCAAAGTGGTACCAATATTTCATAAATCCCCGAAGGCCTGGGATCGCGGAGAAAATCTGCGCCATGCCGACAGCCAAAGAAACCGCCCCTCCGGTTCTGCCGACAAGTGTCTTTTCTCCCACCGCTTGAGTCAAAAGATCAAGATTCACCGGATGGTTTAGATCACCGCTCAAACCTTGATAAACTGCGGGAGGCACATTGATCGCATAGTAGTCCGCCGGATGAAGCGCCGAAACCGCAATGAGACACACGACCGCGACGAGCGCTTCCAGGAGCATGCAACCGTAACCGATCGAGCGGGCGTGGCATTCGTTTGAAATCATCTTAGGGGTAGTGCCGGAGGCCACCAGCGCATGAAACCCGGAAATGGCGCCGCACATGATGGTGATAAAACAGAAAGGCCAGACTTTTCCCGGTACAATCGGCCCGCCGCCGTGTATAAAAGAGGTCACAGCCGGAAAATGAAGCTTGGGATTCACCCAACAGATTCCGGCCACCAAAAAAAATACGGTGCCTAGTTTCATGTAAGAACTCAAATAATCCCGCGGAGCCAACAAAAGCCACACAGGAAGCACCGAGGCAAAAAATCCGTAAACGGCCATCGCGACGATGATAGATTTTTTATCCAAAAGAAAAATGGAGTTAAGCCAAGGAATCTCCGGGACAAATTTTCCGAACACCACCGCCAAAAAAAGCGCGGACACTCCAAGGATACTCGCCAGGCGCACCGCCCGGTGATTGCCTTTGTGCCTGGCAAAGACATAAACACCCATCGCCATCGCGATCGGGATGCTCGCCGCGATTGTCGAGACGCCCCAGGAACTCTCCGCAAGGGCGTTCACCACCACAAACCCCAAGCCTGCCAGCGCCACGATCACGATAAAAAGAATCGCAAGCGCGCACGCTAAGCCCGCAGGCTTTCCGATCTCCTCTCGGGCGATCTCCGCCAGGGACATTCCTTCGCGCCGGATCGACGCGACAAGAATCACAAAATCCTGCACCGCCCCTCCGAGAACCACTCCCACCACGATCCAGAGTAGCCCCGGCAAATAACCAAACTGTGCGGCCAGCACCGGCCCGATGAGCGGCCCCGCGCCCGAAATCGCCGCGAAATGATGTCCGAAGAGCACCCACTTGGACATCGGATAATAATTCTGCTCGTCGCGCAGTGTGTGTGCCGGAGTTTTACGGCCCTCGTCCAGCGCGAAAACTTTCGCCGCCAAAAACGCGCTATAATAGCGGTAACTGACGGCGAAAATTCCAAGCGTCACGACCATGATCGGAAGCGCTGACATTCATGTTTCCTGTGTCGGATTAATTCTCAGAGGCATCTTAATCTTTTCGGCTTGGACAATCAAATGAAAATAAACTATCATAGCCTTATGATAAAAAGGCCCGCTATTGAATTGCCGCCCGGCGGAGAAAAGAAAGTGTTGCTTCATTCCTGTTGTGCGCCCTGTTCAGGGTCCGTGATAGAAGATATCCACAAGGAGGGGATTGAGCTGACCGTCTATTTTTATAACCCAAACATACACCCGAGGAGAGAATACGAACTTAGGAAAGAGGAAAACATCCGCTACGCCGAAAAAACGGGCATCCCTTTTATCGACGCCGATTATGACAGCGGGCGCTGGTTTAAAATCACCCAAGGCCACGAAGCCGACCGTGAAAGGGGCGAGCGCTGCTCACTGTGTTTTGAAATGCGTTTTGTGAAAACCGCCGAATATGCCTACCAAAACGGCTTCAAATGGATCACAAGCTGTTTGGGAATCTCGCGGTGGAAGGACTTCCACCAAATCACCTATGCGGGTCTCAAAGCCGCTTCTCTGTTCCCAGGTATCTGTTACTGGGCATACAATTGGAGAAAACAAGACGGCTCCCGGCGCATGATTGAGATTGCCAAAGACGAAAGATTTTACCAACAGCAGTACTGCGGTTGCGTCTATTCTCTGCGCGACACCAACCAATGGCGCAAATCAAACAGCCGCCCAGCGGTAGAAATCGGCAAGGATTACTATTCTCCTGATACCCGGGCCCGCGACAAGTTCACCCAGTAAAAACTCCTGAATCCGATCAACGGACTGCAGGAGTTTTTAAGATTTAACTGTTAACGCGTTTTCTTATTGTGTTTCTTTGCGAAGATCTTTTTGCTTTCTTTGTGCTCCTCACGATTCAGCTTCTTTTTTTCCTTCGGGGTCATCTTCCCGTCAGCAAGCGCCTTTTCCCTGTCTCTCTCTATCTTCGCTTCGCCTTTTTCTAAATTGGCCGTTTCTTTTCCAGTCAACTGGCCTGAAGCAACACCCTGCTGAACACGATCCTGCTGATGCCCTTCCCTGGCTTTCACCTCGCCGGCCCACGTCACCGGGGCCAACGCACCTGCCGCCAAAGCAAATATAAAACCCTTTAAAACCAACGCATGAGCCTTCATGAATTCCTCCTCCGAATGAGTAGACTTCCAGTCGAGTCGTTTACGCTTTATGTTACCACAGATTAGACGCATGAATTTAAAAATTCCGGTCTATGGAGCTATCGGCAATAACTGAGGATGGGGGCTCAGGCAAAACTCCGGGGAAGGTATTTAGGGGTTTCTCGTTTAAGTGCGCATTCCTTTTTTCTTCCCGCTTTTTCTTTTTTGCTTCCTCGATTCTTTTTTTGTCCCGCTTAAAATTCTGCCTCACCTAGCGGCCGCTGTCTTTGCGTTTTGAAAAGCAGTCCTTGCAGTAGACCGGGCGGTCTTCGCGGGGTTTAAAAGGGACCTCGCATTCCTTCTGACAATCCGCACAAGTCGCCTTGAACATCTCCCTTGGTCGCCCGCCACCAAATCCACCACCACCTTGATATGCCATGTTGCCTCCTATGGGTTAAACTCTACTCTATTATGCATCAACAACGCTTTTTTTGCAAAAACTCCCTAAACAAGAAGAATTGGATGAAAATTCAGCTGACAGTGATCAAAATAATACCCAGCACAACGAGAATCGTTCCCACCACTCGGGATTTATCTACCCTTTCTTTCAAGAAAAAACGTGCAGTGAACAGCACTAAAATGTACTGCAAACTCCCCAGAGGATAGACAAGGCTCAATTCCCCTTGCGAAAGAGCCATGAGCCAGACTATTAGTCCCAAGGTCATCACCGTAAGACCGAGCCAAACCCACGGTGAAACAAATACCCGCCGAAAGAACAACCAGACAGATTTCGGATCTGACAAACGCGGTTTGTGAAGGTTGCCGGCGGTTTTCTTGAAAGAATACTGCCCAAACGTGTTGAAGGCTTCTGTTGAGAGGACTAATAAAACGATAACCCCTACTTTTGGCAGATTCACCGGCGGCTTTCCTTGAAGTTTCTGGAAACAAAGTAAACACCGAGCACAATGAAAAACACCCCCGCCCATCTTAAGAAAGTAACTTTCTCATGTAAAATAAATATGGATACGACAGGCAAAACTAAATAATTGGTGCTTGCCAAAACAATTGCAACGCTTAATTCCAGCTGAGATAAGACAATCATCCACAGAAAAAAATTGGATGCGTAAACAAAAATCCCTGCCCAAACCATGCCGGAGGAGGCGCTCTGCAACAAAAATTTTTCTACACCCTGCGCTTGAAATAGCCCCGTGGCCGCGGGCAGCCCTTTCTTCATCAGAATTTGCGCAAGCGTGTCGATCGCGTCGACCAACATAATTATTGAAAAAATGGCCCATGTCAAAGATCTCTTCCGGGGGGCTTTTGATTTATCTAGCTGCTTTAAAATCGGATCAAAACGTTTGGGTTCCAAAAAGCCGCAGAATACCTTTAGCAAAGAATTTATCCAACGATTGCGGTGCTTGGCATAGACATCCAGAGGAATAAACCGAAATCCCAGTCTTTTTTTCGGGTCATAATTGGTACAACCCATTTCATACTTCCGGATGCCGTTTTGAATGCACCAATTCATGATATCTTTGAATCTGACAAAATAAAGATGGTACTCGTAAGCCACCGAATAATCCAAGCCCAAATAATAATCCAGAAGATAATCGCTCGAAACGAGACAAAACGCGAAAGCGACGAGTTTACCTCCCATGCGCCATAAAAAAAATCTCGTCTCTTCCGGCATGTGTTTTGACACGTTGGCAAAAAACTCTCTGGGAAGAACTTCAAATTCGACGGGGTGCTTTACAATCACCTGTCGGTAAAGTCCGTAAGCTTCCTCCAAGGCCCCGCCGAGATGATGCGTCATTTCCAAATCAATCGGCACATGACCGTCCACTTTCTTAAACTTTCTTTTCAAGTCATAGCGCGTCTTGTAACTTAAGGACATAAGATAAGCATCGAAATCTTTATAGTGGATCTCCTTGTCTGTATTGGGGAAACTGTCAAATCGATGAAAGCCCTGATCGGCCAGACCGGAAAACAGGCCGCGGTAGGAAGAGTCGAACTCTTTGAACGCGACGATAGCAACCTTTTCTTTTTCAGCTATCGCGTCGATAGCTTTGTAGATGGCCCCGAACACGTCCTGAGCGTTTCCGGCAACACCCATTCTGCCGGGCCCTATCGGCGAGCCGCACATCAGGGTTTTCGTGTCCAATACCCCCGGAAACACTTTCCTTAAAAATGAACTAACTGTTTTCAAAAGTCCTTGTACCGTCGTGTCTAAAGAATAGTTCATCAAAAAGCACGACGCAGCGCCGGCCGGCCTTCCGTCCCGGTAGACCAAGATATAATACGTGGAAAACTGTTCGAGGTTCGAATCATCCATGGCTTGGAAAAATCGGTATCCTTCGAGCGCTTTGGGATACACACTTTCCCAATCCGAGACGGGGATCTCTTCGATGCGGCTGACGACCTTCGTTTCGAGGCCCTTAGCGATGTTGCGTAGCCCCATGTTATCTAGAAATACGGACTTCACTTTTCTTAAGAATAGGCCCTTTGGTCTACGAGCCGGACCATTTTTCGGTTCACGCGGAGGCTTCCCGGAGTGTGATAAAGGAACTCCGTGCGAAAGATCCTGAGAGAATGATTTTTCGACAGATCGGGATAAAGGTCCTGGATGTTTGAAAAGATTTTTTCCTCGAGCGCCGATCGATCATCCAGCGATAAGGTGGACTCCAGATTAAATTCCATTACTTCCTTGAATCCGTTCAGCTTAATAATGATTTGCCAATCTTTGGAGATACCCGGAATATTATTCAGGATATTCTCAAACATCAAAGGATACAAGTTGCCTCCAGAGGCGACCACCATCTCATCGGCCCGCCCACGGATTTTCGCGAGCCGCCTGTACGGCAATCCGCAGGGGCATTTTTCTTCCACGATCCGGCTGATGTCCCGGTTCCGGTAACGAATGAAAGGCATTGTTTTTCGATCAAGCGTTGTAAAGACAACCTCTCCGTATCCCTCTGAGTCGGGGTTCATGATCTCAAACCAAAAACTATTTTCGTTCAAATGATAATGCTCGCAAATAGGGTCGAGTTCAAACGCAAGGGTCCCGCCGGATTCGACACTGCCATAAGCCATGCGTACTTTCGCGCCCTGCCATACCTTTGTCATCCAGGGTCTCGCGGCCTCCGGCATCGCTTCGGCCCCACCGATCAGCATCTTTAAGGGATAAGAGCCATGTTTTTCGGCAAGTTCGGTCAGCTGGATAAGCCACGTGGGCTCGCCCATAATGACGTTGAACCCATAGGTGGGAATTCTTCGATACACTTCCATCGGGTCGATCTTGCCGGCGGCCATTCCAAAGATCCCCGACTTTTCAAGACCTTTTTGCGTAATCATCCCAGGAATCCAGATGCAAAAATCAAACGCATTCACGATACGGTCTTCTTTCGTAAGGCCAAGGCCGTAAAAACCGACCGCATTGTACATGCCAATCTGGTCGAGCTCGCCTTGAGTAAAATAAACTCTCTTGTTCCGGCCCGTCGTCCCGGAGGATTCAAAAACAATGTGTGGCCTTTGGCAAAGAAATTCCTCGGCGTTTTGAATCAAATCCTCCGGAAGCGTATAAAAATCACCTAAATCCTCCGCTTTTCGGACATGATCCGGACGTATCCTAAACTCATCAAATTTTCTTTTATAAAACTTCGAGTGACGGTAAACGTATTGGACGATTTGTTTAAAGGAAATTTGTTTTTTCCATTCAAAATAGGCGCGAGGCACGGTATTCACCCGTTTAGCGAGAATTTCCGGAGATGTATTCGCCATAAAATAGTTGATAAGTTTCGCGAACATTAATTAAATTCCTCCATTCAAGCCGAAAGGCTCTTTGGGAAATCGGATAATTTGTATAGATAATCCTGAGATCTGGCAGCCTCATTCGAGAGATTTGGGATGGAAGCAATTTCCCAAGTGTCCACCGGATGCCCGATGACTTCCGCGCAATCATTGTACCCTTAATTTGTATCCTTATTTCGATTTAAAGTTGTGTACAGGATCAAAATTCCAAGGATTGATCCAAGAATGATCGATGAGCCTATAGTACCAAAGTTAAGGCCGCCTTTTTCTTTTGATTTTGTAAGAACATCCCCCAGGGTTGCGCCAAACGGACGGGTGAGGACAAACGCAATCCAAAAGAGCAGCGTCTTAGAAATGCGGGTAAAATAGGCGGCGACAACCGTCAGTGTCAGTAAACCACCGATTAAAAGCGCTCCTCCCATAAACCCAAGACCTGAATTATCAGCCAAGAAATCGCCCAGAGCGGTACCTAAGGTATTTGAAAATAGAATGGCGGTCCAATAAAGCAATTCGACGTGAAACGTCGTAATATTTTGAACGGAGAAAGAATGAGCGCTGGTGCGCCAGTACAAAAAAATAGCGGCCAAAATGGTAACCAAAATGAGAGTGCCCTTCGCATAGCCAAGCCCTAAGGTGCGATCCATATAATCCGACATCGTTGTACCGGCAGTGCTGGTTGAAAGGATCACGGTCCAATAAAGCAAAGGGTGATATTTTTTCGACATCAATTGGGCCACAACAGTGCCCAAAAAAATTGCAATTAAAAGCAAAGAACTAACCGCGTAACCTACCTTCAACGTCATCGATAAAAGGTCGCCGGCTGTTTCGCCCAGAGTGGTGGCGGCTATCTTCATGATCCAAAAAAGCAAAGTGACTTGTGGGAGTTTGTTTTTCAACAGATCCGATAAATAATACTACTGTTCTTTCTCATCCTTAAACAGCCCTTTTGTGAGGCCGTTAATGTCCATAAGACTGGTGGTGTTCTGACCGACGGGCACCACAAACGTTCTGAACGTAGACGGCAATGATTCAGCAAACTTAAGCGCTACTACATTTTTACCGCCACCCAATGCCTCTGCCTGTAAACGCTTTCCTTCCGCATCCGCCTTGTACTTGGCTAACTGACCGGCCGCCTCTTGTTCGAGTTTGTAGCGCTGAGCATCCGCTTCTACTTTCATAGATTCGGCTCTGCCCTGGGCTTCCTGAATGGCTTTGAGTTTCTCTCCGCGCGCCTCCGCTTCCACTCTTAACGCTTCCTGTTCTTGTGATAATGCTCTATTTTTGTTGACCTCTACATTTTGAGCGGCCAATTTCTTCTGTTCAATGGCCTTTTGAAACTCCGGCTCAAATTTAAAATCTCGCATCAGGGTATCCTGAATATTGATAGCCGGATACTTTGAGACGGCTTTAATAAGCTTCTCTTTGATGGCGTTCTGAATCTCTTCTCTCACCTTACCTTGGTACATCTGTTCGGCAAAGTACCCGCCGATGGCAATTCTGGCCTCCGATCTTATCTGAGGCAGAAGGATCTGATCTTCATAATTTTGACCAACCTCTTGATGCAGTAAAGGCACGTCTTTTGCGTTCAATGAATAGATAACTGTCATATCCACATCGATCTTCTGGCCGTCGTTGGTCTTAAGTGACATATTCCATTCGTTTGCATGAGGGTCAGAGGCCATGGAATCGTGGGGAAAAGCACGGGCGGATACGGTATACACAACCATATCAGTGAACCATCGATTAAAGAAATGGTATCCTACCCCTCTTGGCTCAGGGTTAATTTTACCCGCGACTTTGTTTACTTCGACTGCCACCTCCGTCGGATGTACGTTGACCCAGCCGAACGTCAAAACAACTAAACTCACGAGTGCCAATACCACAGCCCCGACGATGCCAAATTTCATAATTCTCCTCCCCATGTTTGCTGCATTCTCTTTCATGGCTCCATTTTCTTTGTGTTTTTCGTCATTGCTGAGCCAGCTATTTAATATTTTAAACAGCCAATTTCCTCTGATCTTTTCGATGCCTCCATGCTCTATGAGTATGTCTCGCAAAATATTTACGATGACATACATAGCAAAAATAATAACCAAAGGCGCCACAAATTTAAACACTCGACACCACCTCCGTTTGAAGCATTGTACCACGACTCTGCTTACCCCTAACTCTTTGTGGGGGTTTTTGCCCTTCCTTTTTTGGGCGGAATGTCAAAGAGGATCAATTTAAACTTACAAAATAAAAAACGGCGTCACATTACCCTCGAACTTTTGTTCGCTGTAACTGTAACGCCCACATTATATGATAAAAACTACCTCAGCACGACTCCAAACTAATAATTGAGACGGAGCCAGGAGATCCGGTTGTTGGTCAATTCTATAGGAAACGCAAAAAAAGCTTCGTTAGGTCGCTCGGCGACCAGATTCCCGAATAACTTTCTATCTGTTGAGAAAGTTTGGGCGGCGTTACTATTTTGTCTCGGCGTACGTCGCTTGAGCAAAGCGTATGCCCAAGGACCGAAGAACTTCTTTACCCCGAACCGTAAGGTCGGTAATAAACAAAAATTGCTCGCGGCTTTCGTTCACATAAGCCTTCACGCGATAGTGGGTGCCCCAGGGTTTCTCGAGGACAATAACAACAACAGGCGTTTGGGCTTTTCGGTAGGAACTCGTTTCCGCAACTTCCGTTAAACGCTTACGCGCAAGAGCGGCATCATGGTCAGGGTTTAAATAAAAATCAGCGACGCACAATAGGCTGCGGTTTCCGCTGGAGGCATTGAAAATACTGGTGGACCAAAAGTTTGCGTGAGGAATAATGACTTCCGTATCATCGGGGGTGACAATTCGTGTAGCCCTGGCTCGAATGGACTTCACTTCTCCGTAGATTCCATTCACTTCTATCCAGTCACCGGGCTGGTAAGTATTCTCCAGTACCGTTAGTAGTCCTCCCATGAGGCTTGAGCCATAATCTTTGAGCGTGAAAGCCAACGCCAGCCCTACGCTTGCGACCAAGGCCACTATATTTTGAAATGTCGGTTCTATAAGAATCGGAACAATCACCACAATCGCTCCGATGCCCACGAGAAACCGGATAATCGGAAGAGTACGTAAAATTGAAAGTCGTAAATGAGGGGAAGCTTTTTCCGCGAAGCGAAGAATAAACCATCGGATAACAAACGAAACGAGCCGCGCCAGGATAAATACCGCGAGAATAAGGAGTACATCATGCCAGAAAATTTTTCTTAGCATACTCCACGCATTAAAATTTTCGCCCATCATTAAAGTCCTGTAGAAAGCCCGTCCGCAGGATCCGTGACGGCCGCATCGCTGTCCGCGGTGACGGGATCCACGTCCGCTTCAAGGCCGGCCGTAGCTTCGCTTTCGGCGGGAATATCCGTGGCAACCACTTCCGTATCAAGGGTCGCATCAACCGGCGCTTCATTCACGACGGTATTAAGATCCTGCCCCGCGACATTGCCGGTTTCGGTAGCGGTGATGTCTGTCGATGCCACATCGGATGCAGCGGTAACATCCACATCGGCGAGATTACCGGCGTTCGTATCAACGGCAAGATTCGCATCAACAGCCGGACTGCCGCCGCTCAAATCAACATTCGCGTCCGCATTGACAATGCTACTACTTGCGTCTCCCCCACCGGCCGGTTCTTGGGTGGGCTCTGTGGAGCCATTTGCAGATTCTGTGACTGGCTGCGTGATCGGTTCTGCAACTGGTTGCGTTATAGGTTCAGTGACCGGTTGTGCAGCTAGATTTGTGATAGGTTCAATAATAGGTTGTGTGACAGGCTCTGTGACAGTCTCATGACTAGGCGCGGTGACTGGTGCCGTGACCGGCTCATGAACGCTAGGTTCGGTAACCGGTTCGTGAACAGGTTCTATGATTGTTTTGTGGGCAGGCTCGACAATAGGCGCGGTGACCGTCTCTTGGATGGGCTCAGTGGTCGTTTCATGAATGGACTCTGTGACCGGCTTATGAACAACAGGTTCGGTGACTGGTTCATGGACGGGTATAGTAACTGTCTCGTGAACAGGTTCGGTCGGGCTACTTGTAGAAGTTCCAGCGGTACTTGCTTGATGGGTCGTACCGCCTGTTGTGCCAATAACGGTTGTTTGAGAACTATTTAAGGTGGTGGGGCTTTTTGAACTAGCGGAGGCCGCCACCCGTGTATCCATTGAGGGACTCAATTTACTTCCAAGAACCTGGACATGGTTGTTTCCGGCATTATCTTGAGATGAAAGAGGGCGGCTTCCTTCCTCCATCCCGCCGATGGCACGGTCAATCGCGGCTTCTCTGGGGTCCACGGCGTTTTCTGCGGCATAAGAGATAGCTAGTCCATTAAAAAAGGATGCGAAGACAAAAGTGAGGATAATAAATAAACGGCTTCTCATATCGAAAACACAACCTCCACGCCGGTGATGTGTCTGTCCCGTTCATAAAAACCATTATCATTAGAAGAATTGATGTAGCGATAGAACATTCTCGTCGCAAGATTTGGCTTCCAATGATAAGTAAGGTCTGTGTAAAGATCGAAGCGTAAATCCCGCCGCTCATTAAGATCAAGTGTCGAAAGAGAAGAAAAGTCGGGATAAGTGCCGTAATCAAAACCTGTGGAGACGTCAAAAGTCATGGGCCCCAGACAATCCAAAGGACCGTGGATGCCAAGACGCGTTAAAGAACCTTCGCGATTAAAATTATTTCCCCGAGTATCGGCAAAGCTGATTTCTTCTTTCACAAAGAAATAAGTCCTAAAACCCTCCGCTGTATAAAAATATTGCACGATGCCTAAACCTCCCCGATATCCATCACGCGAGGTGGTTGATGGAATAGATCCGTCATTTTTATAATCAGAGTAAGAAAGCCTTGTGTAAACATGCGTCTTGGTTTTTTTCCAAAAAGACGTCTCCCCGCTCAAAAGAAAACGGTTCACCGTTGAAAAAAGAGCACTGCGAAGCCAATTGGCTTTAAAATCATACCTTGCGCCAAAAAGAACGGCGCGGTCTCCGAAAAACTCGCGTTTTTTGGCGTCCAAAGCAAAACCTTGTGAATTAAAATCGATTTGATTTGCGCCACTGTCGTGCAAAAGGGCTTGACCGACATAAAGCGCGTCCACGCGAACGTCTTTTCCCAATAGTACGGGATACCCGACGCTAAGATCGATAGGAAAATCGGCCCCGTCTTTTTTGGATCTGGACGAGAGATTGCTGTTACCGGGAATGAGAAGAGGATTGCTGTCATAATAAACACCTGTTTTTCCGACAAGATATGGCCTTTTTTCCACTTTTTTAACAGCCGCTTTCTTCTTTCCAAGCACACGAACGCGCGTCATCTGCGCTTGGGCCCAGTGACGATAGCTCTCAGAACCACTATTTTCAACCACCCAGCGAAGTTCCTGTTCGGCTTGAGAAAGCTTTCCGTCGCGGGCATAGGTCAGTCCCAGAAAAAGATGCGTGGGCACATGATTCGGATTTTTTGACAAAATTTCTTTGTAGACCGAGATGGATTCTTCGCGGCGGCCGAGTTTATCCAGTGTCAAAGCGCGATAGCGCAAAATGAGGGGATCGCCCGGATATTTTTTTAACAAAACATCCAGGACATCCAGAGCTTTTTTAAATTCTCCGTGCTTAAAAAGCGTCGGAAAATCGCTTGAAATAAATTCTTCTTTTGAAATTAGAGCAGCGCTTTCTTTGGCGAAAGCATTTTGAATCAAAAAATCAGCGGAACCAGCTAAGGAGGATCCCAAGAAGAGGAAGAAAAACACAGCCCAAACAAACCGTTTACATGTCAGAAAGGGTCCGTTTTTGTTTAAAAGAACTTGTTAGTGCTTCATTATGTCATAAGTTGCATTGATTGGGAATGGTTTATTTCGGACATATTTCGGACATAGACGCCCACACTTGCGAACAAGTATGGACGCTTATGTACGCCCGGCATACCTTAAAATGCACAATCCTTACATTTTTTGTAAGGTTCGTGTATTTTACCTATAGAGCCTCGTGCAAAATCCTTACAAAATATGTATTTTGTAAGGCTCGATTAAAGAACAAGATCAAGCCGTTTCAAACGAGGCCTCGATGCTGTGAACATCCAAAAGAGTACGATTGGCGCTTCGAACGCTGAATTTTTCGGGATCGAATTTTCCTCCGATCCAGCGGCGCATGTCTTCGTGCTCCAGATGCTTGGGATCGCGGATCGCTTCTAGGAAGTTTTCGTAACCATGCGTGCCACCGCAGTCATCCGGCGGACAGTTGCGCGCTCCGTCAATGCATTTGGGTTGAATGCCTTTATAGTTAAACTCCAAAACTTCCTCAAGCTCGACCGCGTGCTTCCAGCCATCGCCAAAGTCGTAGAGAAAGGTAAATTTCTTAAGATCATCTTGTGAGAAGTCGCGTAGTTTCTTTTTCTTTTCATCGGTAAAATCTTTGGAATCGTGAAGACCATCCGGATCGGGCATCCCGTATTTCTTCCCGCCGATCTCAAACTGGTGTAAATGGCTGTTGTTCCAGCCCATGACGGCTAGAAGAATCGCGGCAAATCGTCTGAGTGTCATAAAATTATCCACCTGAACCCGCCGCCAGATGGGTGGTTCGACATCCAGCAGAGTGATTTTGAACTGATATACGGAAAGCGCCCCATTTTTCATAAAAATCCTTGTTATGATTTTAGGCTACTCGTATTATTCTTGACAGTAGGTTTTATTCAAATTCCACCCTGTCGCTTGCCCAAGAGCAATATTCACAGCCGGTATGATTCTTTGGGATGGGGCTCTTGAGTAATCCCACCGCGTCACGAAACGTCTTTTCGGCTCGTTTTAAATCGGTTCCCACTTTCACCGGCGTGACGCTGAATCGAACTACGCCGTTTTTAGTTACTTCATCCGGATAATAATACACGAGATACGCAAAATTTCTTGTTTTGTAGCCATTGGAATTTAAAAGAAAACTATAGGCATCAAGCTGTGTCTGGTAATACTTTTCAGAATCGCCATCCTTGGGAGCACTGCCTTTGGTTTTGTAATCAAGTGGAATATAATAATCTCCATCAACGAGGCAATCATCCAAAGCCCCGAAAAGAGTCGCATCCAAATCCTTGTCGCAATACTCAAGACCAGTCCGCCAATTACGCCATTTTTCCATGAGCGCTAGATCCGGCAGAAGCTTTCCGGTTACTTTTCCTTCAATCTCTGGCGGCAAATCACCCCGATATTGGTCAAAATACTTCTTAATCACAAGATCCATGCCGCCCGGAAGCGACGGGAAAATTCCCCTTGGCCGCTTGACGTCTTTATTGTAATGAATCCAGAAACACCGTGGGCACTGCTTAAAAAGATTAAGACCTGTTGTAGGAGAAATACGGGTCATGTTGTGTCCATCCCGCCCTCATTAATTCTCTCTTTTGACCTTCCGACTAACCCTTCCACGCGGGACGACGGCCGGTTTGCGTGCTTGGGATATATGCAGTCAAGGAAAGATTTGACCCCTTATGTATTTTACCGCTCAAATGATCATGAATTGCCTGATCGGTTACAGAGAGGAACTTACTATTTGGACACTCGGAACACTTGATCTGGGGCTTGCGACATAAAACCCGATCCCACTCGTTGCCACAGGCGGGTGCATATCCAGATTTGCCTTTATTCGACTCCCAGCGAAGCGCATAAATGTCTTCGCGGCCTTTGAATAGCGAACGAAAAAGTACTATTTTCTCTTCGACCGAACGATTATCTGGAACGGATAATTCACTGACTTGGGGCTTGCGATTTGGATCCTCAATTTGAATCGTCGCCTGCCCATCCGATTCGATCAAAGACCGTAAGCGGTCATTCTCTTTACGGAGTCTCTCGCATTCCTCGCGGGCTAGTTTCAATTGTTCTTGGATTAATTTTTCCATCACAGAACCTCAGCTTAAAAATATGAGTCTCGAGCTTTAGCGGCGCGACGAGCTTGGATGTGCGGATACAGGTCGGGCACAAGATCCGACTGCCAATATTCGTGGCTGTCGATGTCCATAATCGTTAACTTGCCGCTCCAGCCGGCTCCTGTATCCACCGCCCAGATATTGCAAGCGTGGACAGGTTTCAGTGTTTTATAACATTCCGTGGTCGTGTGCCCAACAAAGATATCATCCCATTTTCCGTATCGATGATCCGGACTAATCTTACTGACTCTGACAGCATCATTCAATAAATCCCTGTCCCACATGAGAAACTCCGGGTCTTGCTTCGCCAGTTCCATGCCCGGGTTGACTCCGCCGTGAACAAATAATTTATTGTCCAATTCCATAAAAAGCGTGGCATTCTGTAATAGGTTCCTATGAGACTCCGGAACGCGTGTCCTGTCGCGCTGATAGGATTCCATCGTTGCCAATCCGCCTTGGCTGGTCCAGATCTCCTCCATCCATCCGTCTTTCATCCACCGCAAGGTCCACTCGTCGTGGTTGCCTAAAATGAGCTTGAGATTCTTGATCCGCAACAGTTCATCCATGACCTTATTCACTTCAGGCCAGCCATCACAGATATCTCCCAAGGAAATCAATAGATCCTTTTCGAGATCAAATTTTGATCGCTTGAGGCACTGCACGAGCGCCTTCTGTCCTCCATGAATGTCACCAATGACAAATCGTTTCATGTACTTTTTAGTTTTCCGGGATCTCCGTCGCCACTTTCGAGAATCTCTATAATTTTATCCTCATTAGCGATCTTCAATTCAAGTATTATGGTTTGTTTCCATTTCTTTGGCACTGAATTAAAAACATTGATAAAAATGTTTTGTTCTTTTTTACGGACAAGGTTTTTTAAGACCAGGGTGGCCGCTTCACGATCCCTCGTCGATTTGTTTTTGTCTCTGCGCCGATGCGCCACAATAAGCTTATGAAGAGCAAAATTAGCCGGATGGGGTACAGTAACCAAAATACCATCCGCGTTGACCTGAATTGTATTCTCGGCAAGAAGCTCCATAAACCGTAAAGCTTGGGCGTTCATTTTAAGTTGTGGCAACAGAACCGGTTTATCTGTGCCCTTGCCTTTCTCAGCAACGAGAAATTCAATCGAAAGCTCCGGGTGCTCTAGAATGATGTACCCCTCCCTGCCCCGGAATCCTTTAATAAATCCAAGATCTTTCATCGCTTCCGGTAAATTGGTCGTAGCCCTCATCACACGCGGCTTGGGCACAAAAAAATCAATATCTCTGGTTCGAATGGAGGGTGCGTAGTCATAACCGGAGAAGTACTTCTTGTAAAACACCATGCACCAGCTACCGATTAGGATAACATCGCTTAAGACACCGTCCGATTCCAATCGTCTCAGTACTTCAAGACAAAGACTATACTGACTCTTTTCCACGGAGACTTTTCCTTAAAAAGCGAATTTGACTTTTTACCTGCGAAAGCAGATTCCGATATTGCGCCCTATTTTCTTTGATGCCTTTATATTTTTCTACACCCGCTGGGGAAACTTTACCTTTATAGACAAACTTTACCTTCTTTTTTTCTCTGACAATTAGATAGTAATAATCGTGGCCCTTGATCTTTTTTTTGACAAGACTGCCTTTTGGAAGCTTGGCAAGTTCCCGCTCATAACCCTTCTTCATTCGCAGGGAGTTAGAAAGCTCTTCTTTTAAGACACCTTTGATCGGTCCCATCCGTCACTCCAATGTTTTGTTACCATACAGTACTAAAATAGTTAGATTCTGCAGGGTAACTTCCAATACAAAGAAGTTACCATACAATAACCATAATTTCAATATTTGTATGGTAACTGTTGGACGTCGGCACAACTGGATTCTACGGAAGTTCAGCGGTTAATTTACCGAATTTCAAAAAACTTCCCATAAAATGCTTCCGTCAACGAGTCAAGTTTTTGACGGTAACTTTCGTATTCGGCTAGAATTTTAGGAAGCTCAGGAGACTTTTTAAACCAGTCTTCCAGCATTACTTTATTCACTTCCACATGGAACTGCAGGCCATAAACACGGTCGCCAAAGCGAAAGGCCTGGTTTTTGACAATTGCGCTTGAAGCAAGGTGCACCGCGCCGTCCGGCAAATCAAAAGTATCTTCGTGCCACTGCAGCACTTTGAGCCGTTCACGGCCAAGAGATGAAAAGATTTCGTCATTCCTCGCCTCTTGAGTCAGCAAAACTTCGCTCCAGCCAATTTCCGGTTGACTTGCCTTATAGACACGCTTGCCGAGAGATTTGGCAAGAAGTTGAGAGCCGAGACATATCCCAAGGCATGGGATCTTAGCACCTATGGCCTTGTTTAAAAATACTGTCTCTTCCTTAAGAAACGGGTATTTTTCTTCCTCATACACATTCATCGGCCCGCCCATGATCACAAGCGCCCGTATCCGGTCGAGCACGGGTAATACTTCACCCGCGTACAGATTCACCCCGGCGTAAGGGATTTTTTCTTTTTTTAAGAAATCAAGAATAGTCCCTGCGTCTTCGTTTGCTACATGCTTCAGGATAAATACTTTCATAGAGTTATTTGTCATTTTCTTTACACCGGGCAGATGATTTTCACTTTTCAGGAACTGACCCTGTTGCCGCGCCGGATCCCCGTGGATGACCGGCCTGCGGCGTTAGTGGTTCTAACCACCAATGGACTTTGATATTCCCTTCAGCATTCCTTTGAACACAAGGCGGTGAACAGGATAAAGCCCATACCAATACAAAAGTCCCCACAAACCCAAGGGATCAAAAATGGCGGACTGATGAAGCACGGTCTTGTTGCCTTCTTTCTTGATTTCGAATTGAAGCCAGGCCCGTCCGGGAAGTTTTATTTCGGCGGCAAGGCGCAATAGAGAATTTGGTTCAATCGCTTCCACACGCCACCAGTCCACGGTATCTCCAACAGATAATGATTCCGCATCTCTTCGGCCGCGCCTCATACCCACGCCTCCGGCAAGAAGATCGAGGTAAGCGCGCAGTTTCCAAAGCCAATTGGCGTAATACCAGCCATTTTTGCCTCCGATCCGCTGAATAGCTTTGAAAACTTTCTCCGGTGAGGCCTCGATAGCGATAGAGGTGGATTCGACAAGTCTTGTGCCAAATCGGGCTCCTCCCCATGCTTTGAGTTTATAAGAGGAAGATAGGGCGTCCGACCATCGGGTGTCGGCAAATTTTTTATCCTCATTTTTCAAGGCGCGGCTCATGGCTTCCCGGATTGGCATGGGTTTGATGGAAAATGCTTTGGCGGCGCTCTCGTCCATCACGACAGTCTCATGGCGCATACTTTCTATGAGCTTTCTTCCTACGCGGGCATAAAGCGGGGTCACCAATCCCAGCCATAGGCTGGACAGCCACGGCGTGAGGACCGGTACGGGGATAATCAGGCGTTTTAATCCTCTTTGTCTTCCGTATTCATTCATGAGATCAAGGTAGGACATTTTTTCAGGGCCGCCGATTTCAAAGATGCGGCTTCCTTGGATGGGAATATCAAGCGCGTCCACCAGATACCGGATCACATCCTCGATCCCGACAGGTTGCGCCAGTACACGCACCCACTTCGGCGTGGTCATCACAGGCAAGCGCTCGACAAGAGCACGTATCATCTCAAAAGAAAGGCTTCCTGAACCGATAATGATCGAGGCCTGAAATTCTATCGTAGGAATTCCCGATTCTCTTAAAGTATGGCCCACGGCCGATCGGCTTTTGAGGTG
>Ga0209515_10001399_pt1 | contig 40700 bp, 51 predicted proteins | sample Subgroupgradi54m_FD_187454 | JGI IMG/M metagenome (GOLD analysis project Ga0209515, IMG submission 187454) | Subsurface groundwater microbial communities from S. Glens Falls, New York, USA - GMW60B uncontaminated upgradient, 5.4 m (SPAdes)... ... | reverse complement strand
ACTCTTCTAATGCTTCATCAAGCCGCTCTGAGGTAAACTCCGGCATGTACCAGGAAGGGAAATAAAGTTCGCTGTATTCGCTTTGCCAGGGTAAAAATCCGCTCAACCGCTGTTCCCCACCCGTGCGGATGATGAGGTCTGGATCAGGGATACCCGCAGTATCAAGAAGTTGTGAAAATTCATCTTCCGAAAGATTTGTGCTTGGCGCTTTATGCATGGCCCGCAGAATTTCATCTCTTCCACCGTAATTGAGAGCAAAAATCGTCGTGATCCTCGTATTGTTTTTCGTCTGCTCAATAACCTTTTCCAACGCATCCTTAATTGATGACTCAAACTGACTAATATTACCAATCACTTGGATACGCACGCCATTTTTATGAAGTCTACTCCAGCGCTTGGCGATGACATGTTTAAAGATGTTCATAATTCCGGCTACTTCTTTTTTATCCCGCTGCCAGTTTTCCGTAGACCATGCCCAAAAAGTAAGGTAAGAAACACCGCACTTCGCCGCATGTTCTACTAATGGTTCAAGAATATGGTCTGCCACTCGACGATGGCCTTCCAGAAGTGGAAGATTGTGTTCTTTTGCCCACCGCCGATTGCCATCCATAATAATGGCGATGTGTTTTGGGATATTGTGTTCTTCGGTCATACTAGGTGTGCCCCTCGTGCCGGTTTATTGATAATAACTTGCTCTACGCCATGAATCGTTTCTGCTTTTTGAGCTACTACCTTCGCGTCTTTTGCTTCACAGATCAGGTGGATATTGGGCCCCGCATCAATAGTAAAATATACCTGTAGTCCTTCTTCTCTCCAACGAATGACTGCATGGATACTATCCATCGTTGCACTGGTCCAATAAAAAAGTGCCGGCGTTTGTGTCATCATGACGGCATGCATATTGATCGCCTCTTTCTCAATTGCCGGCCCCAAGATCCCCAAATCTCTTTTTTTCAAACCCTCTTTTACCCTCTCAATCCTCTCCGAAAGACTCATGAGTCTGCTATGAAAAAAGAGACTGGCCTGCACTGCTTCATGTCCTTTCGTGGAAGAAATCTTTTTTTCAGATGAGGCAACGATCACCAATACATCGCAAAGATCCCAATAGGATGACGGGTATAACGAATATGCGTAAGATTCCTCCGACGTGTCCCCTGTTTTCCACTCCACAAATCCATCAGGAACACTACGGCATGCTGAACCTGAACCGATACGCGCGAGAATCGATAGTTCTTTTTCGCTTAACGACAATCCGAGCGCTACTGATCCCGCCACCGTCAACGCTGCAAATCCCGATGCAGATGAAGCAATGCCGGAAGACTTGGGAAACGTATTCTTGGTAGCAACTTTTGCTCGCAAGGAAACGCCTTTCATCTCTCGCAACCGATCCAAATGCTTACTCACCCGCAGGATTTCTTGTGGATCTAGGCTTTTTGCATCAAAAAATTCCACCTGGTCACTGGTAAATTCTTTAGAAAACTCCACGGTCGTTTTTGTGTACGCTTCACTCAAGTTCATCGAGATTGAAGCATTGAGTGGCAACCGAAGCGCCTCATCTTTTTTGCCCCAGTACTTAATGAATGCTATATTTGCTGGAGCTACCGCCGTTGCCTTCATCATGGTTCCACCGTCACTCCCTGCGCATGAGTGTGGACGTGCATGACTTTACCATTCACTGATTCAATTGCTTGTTCTACTGTCTGCCGTTTCTGTTCCGGAACAAGCGCAATCATGCAATCGCCACCACCGGCACCTGACAATTTTGCTCCCCAAGCACCTGCCTCTTTTGCTGCTGAAATAAGCGCTTCGAGTTTCTCAGAACTCACTCCCAAATCACGAAGATATTCCTGATCAAAATTCATGAGTTTCCCCAGTTTCTCCCAATCTTTAACAAAAAGCGCTTCTTTCCCTTGCAAAACCAGTTTTCCAATGGCCGCAAAGATTTTATCGACTTTTTCCGGATACTTTTCCCGTTTTGCCGCAACCATTTTCACTAATGTCGGCGTATCTGCTTTCACTCCGGTGTATCCCACCACTAAAGGAATTTCATTGGACAAAGGAATAGTCTCTTCTCCTCCTTTTTTGAAAAAGAGCGTTCCGCCAAACGTCGCTGCGGCAATATCAAACCCCGATCCCACACCTTGAATATCGATGGTCACTTGATAGGCCGAATCAAAAATCTCTCGATCTGAGATGGATACATCAAATACGAGACTTAAGGCTTTTAACGTTGCCACGGACACTGCTGAGGATGATCCAAATCCCACCTGACTGGTAAAGTCACTTCTGATGGAAAGGGATACACCGCGATCTTTGATCGTAATTCCCTTTGTTGCAAAAAATTTGGCAACCGTGGCATCCACAAACTTGGTTTCTTTAGATTGCGGCGCATCGACGGTGATTTTACCATCATCGGTCTTTTGTGCAGTCACGTATAATCTCTGATCCACCGCTGTCACCATGCAGGGCTCCCCAAACACCACCGCGTGTTCTCCCATAAGCATCAATTTTCCTGGTGCAGACACGGTTATCATTTTTCCAACCTCACTCCTTCCTCTCCTAATTGAATATTTCTGATAGAAAATCCAAATGGCTTAGCAAATGCCTCAATCTTTTTCGGATCATGGTGATAACAAAGCAAAAATCCCACGCCTTCTTTTCTTCCCCCACCTCCCAATATCTTGGCAGCTCCGCCTGCATTTTCAATAGAACGGATAAGCGGCATAATTTTTTTACTCACCACTCCCATCCTTTCCAATGTCCGTTCGCCGATTTTCATTGCATTCAAAAGGTCATCTTCTTTCCCTTCTTTTAATGCAACAGTAATGCTTCTTGTCTGTTGTTCATTTTGGTTAAAAAGTTTTTCCATTTTGGATTTTGAAATTTGAACTTTGGATTTTACCAATGCCACCATTTCTCCGGTTGTTTCTTTCGGTCTACCGGTGTCGATAAGAAAAAAATGATTGAGATTGCTCGCGGGTCGAAACGGCAGCTGCCAGATGCTTTTTAAGAATTCCAATTCGCGGCGGTACCATAAAAATCCACCAAACGTGACTGCCGTATTATCGCCTCCGGACGGATTACCATGCTGCTTTTTTTCCACTTCATAGGCAAGCTGATTGATAACCATAGGATTCCACAATTTTTTGACTGCGTACATCGTGGCCCCTACTGTAGCAACCGCTAAAGCAGCAGATGATCCCAAATGGAATCCAAATGGAATATCAGAAGTGACGGTAACTTTAAAATCCGACAACTTTTCAAGCTTGTATTCTTTTCGCACGATGTCCATAGCGTAGGCAACGACATCTGCTGCTTCCTTCGCCGGTGCAACAATCTCCGGTTTGCCTTCCTCAATGGAAACCGATAGCCGCAAATTTACCGCAGCCAAGATGGCGGGTTTGCCATATACCACCGCATGTTCTCCCATCAAATGCAATTTTCCTGGTGCAGAAACGGTAATCATAAAGGTTTCGCCTTAATGCCATAAGGAATCACACCATCTCCCGTTTCAAAAATTTTGCGGATAATCGTCTGCACCTTTTGACCCATTTTAAGGTTTGATTCGTCCCAGTCCACAAGCTGCGCCGTGATACGTTTCCCATCAGTAAGCTCAATCACAACCACTGGGTAGGGTGCTTGGTTGCTAAAATCTGCTGGCGGCACCCTTATCAGGGTAAACGCGACAATCTTTCCGGTCTTGCCTACAAGGCTCGCAATTTTTTTCTGATTTCGCCAAATTTTTACCGGACTTATCATATGTTTTTTAAAATATGCACGACTGCGGTTGCACCACTCCCTCCCACGTTGTGCGCTAAACCAATACGAGCCTTTGCAACCTGCCGCTTTCCAGCAGTTCCGCGCAGCTGCTGGACAATTTCAACGATCTGCTTCACCCCAGTTGCTCCCACTGGATGCCCACAGCCCTTGAGTCCTCCTGAAGGATTGACCACGAGCTTTTTTGTTTTCCCAAGCGTCGTCTCTCCTCGCACAATTACTGCTGCTGCTTTTCCTTTTGGGAAAAATCCTAAATCTTCCATTGCCAAAATTTCAGCAATGGTAAAGCAGTCATGTACTTCTGCTACGTCAATCTCTTTGGATGTAACTCCAGCCTTTTGATATGCGCGCCTGGCCGCTTCTTTTGTTGCTTCAAATTCCAAAAGACTTTCGCGTTGAGCTAGTCCTATCGTGTCTGTTGCGACCTCTGATGCAATAATTCGTATGCCTTTATGATTTTTTGTTAAAACAACCGCAGATGCTCCATCCGAAATCGGCGAGCATTCCAGAAGCGTTAATGGATCAGCAATTTTTGAACTTTTCATAACGTCTTCAACCGTAAGCGTGTTATGAAATTGGGCATTCGTATTCAGACTTGCATGAAAATGATTTTTCACTGCAACAGTAGCCAGTTCTTCAAAGGTCGTCCCGAATTTCTCCATATGCGCCCGAGCCAGAATAGCATACAGCCCAGGGAATGTGGCACCAGCTAACCGTTCCTCATTGCTTCCTGCACCCATTAAGGCCGTTGCCACATCTTCAGGTTTGTGGTCCGTCATTTTTTCCACTCCCAAAACGACCACGGTATCGTATTGACCGGAGCGGATACTGTTAACTGCTGCGTGAACGGCAAGCCCGCCAGATGCACAGGCCCCTTCAATCGTCATAGCGGGCACAGGAAGCCCTAATTCTTCTGCAAAAAACGGCCCCAAATGCTGCTGCCCACCCAACGGACCAGCAAGCATATTTGCCACAAACAGCGCCTGCACGTTTGATTTAGCAATGTCTGCATCAGCAAGGGCCCCTTCTACCGCCTCATGGGCCAACGTTCTTGGAGACACTCCCCAAAGTTCACCAAATTTCGTAGTAGCGGCGCCGACGACAGAAACATTCATAGTTTGTGTGTCTGTTTCAAATACTGCACGTAGTCAACGTACGTCTTTTCTTGTATCTGGTTTTGGACTAAGCTCTTGCCTTTGCCTTTTAACCTTTGCATATTGACTATCTCTTCTGTTACTTCCCACAAAAATGCATCGCTTCCTGCCCCAGACCCATACGACACCATAAAAATCTTCTCTCCAGGTTTTGCGATATCCAGAACCGCCGCAAGTCCCAGCATCGATGAGGCGGAATAGGGATTGCCAATGGCAGACACCGTAAGCGACGGAGCAAGTTGCTCTTTGGTAAATCCCAAGCGCTTTGCGACCTCTCGCGGGAATTTCCCATTCGGCATGTGGAAGACGCAATACGCAACATCTGACGGATGAATCTTTGCTTTCTTCATGAGCAATTGACTTGCTCCCATTACGTGAGCAAAATATGCTGGCTCTCCTGTAAATCGACCTGCATGGGATGGGTAACGGATACCGTCGCGGCGCCAAAAATCCGGAGTGTCTGATGAGTACGAAGTGTACGCAAGAAGGTTAGCAATAAGATAGTTTGAACCCAAAATATACGCAACGCCAGCTGCGGCTGATGTATACTCCAGTGCGTCATGCGGTTTACTCTGTGCGGTATCTGCACCAATGGCCAGTCCGTAATGGATGTGCTTTGCCTCAATAAGCCCAGCAATTGCCTGAATACCCGCAGTCCCTGCTTTACAAGCAAACTCCAAATCAGCCGCCAAATAATTATTACCTATTCCCAAAAGCTCCCCGACAATCGTTGAGGTTGGGTTAACGGCATACGGATGACTTTCCGACCCCACAAACAGCGCCTCTATAGACTCAGGATTCAACGCGCTTGATTCAAATGCGTTTCGCGCGGCTTCTATTGCTATCGTCACCGCGTCTTCGTCAATCCCTGGCACGGATTTTTCGGCAATCCCCAGCGATTCGACGACTTCTTCAGGAATTTTCTTCCATGCAGCAGCAATATCGGAAAGTTTAATCCGATACCGCGGAATATAGCTGCCGTAACTGACAATTCCAATCATTTTTTCCCTCCTCGTGCAAGCATCGTATGTGCTTTCGCCAGTGTTCCTTCGCTGAGCGATGCCAGAAGCGATATCTCTCCAGCTAACACTGCCGCTCCCACAATTTCCGCAAACTTGAGTGAGTTTTTACCATCATTCCCTCCTGCCACTCCAAGCATCAATAATGCCTCCTGCTGTGTTGCCAATCCCGTCCCTCCCCCAACCGTTCCTACCATCAAATCAGGCAAATAGACACTCACATACAAATCTTTCCCAACAACCTCTGCTGTGGTCATACCCAGACTCCCTTCAACCACATGCGCGACGTCTTGACCAGTAGCAAGAAATATCGCAGCAACGACATTGGCAAACTGGGCATTAAATCCCATCGACCCTGCCATCGCCGAACCAACCATGCATTTGGCAAGCCACACGTCGTATGTTTTTTTCGCAGTGGTTTTTAATGTATCGCGAAGCACTGACGAAGGAAGTGTTACTTCAGCCCAGACTTTGATACCACGATTATTGATAAAATTTTGCCATGACGGTTTTTTGTCAACACAAAAATTTCCTGATAGCGCCATACACTCAATGCCTGTTTTTTTCTTTATGTAAGAAACCACCGCATCAGTTGCTATGGTGACCATATTCAAACCCATCGCATCCTGCGTATCATAGACAAACCGCACGTACCGATATCGCCCAACACCACGAGAAGATAGTTTCTTCAATATCAAATGGTGTGATGTAGATTCGGCAACTTTTTTAAACTCCGCAAAATGAGTCTCCAAATACTCGTATAAATTTTGATTTTCTGCAAGGTTTTTTACCTTAAACACCGGGCCCCGTGTTGCTCCTACTCGATAACTATTCACGAATGCTCCCCCACTTTGGGTAATGGCTTTGCACCCGCGATTGATCGACGCAACCAACGCGCCCTCCGTCGTTGCCAATGGAATATAGAAGTCTTTATCCCTAATTTTTAGGGGTCCAGCGACTCCTATCGGTACTTGACTAACCCCGATCATGCTTTCACAGTTCCGTGTTGACGCAATGGGTTCATCAAGGGTAAAAGAGCCAATATTTTTTAAGGAGATACCAATCTCCTTTTCCAAGGCAACTCTTCGATCGGAAACTGTTTTAAAATCGCGGATGTTCATAAGAATGGCATGCGAGTCGTTCAAAGTCGCTCATATATATTTTCTCCTAGTAACGCACGTTCTACCCGCGGGTCATGTACTAACTTCTGAAACCAAGGAGTATACAGGTGGGGCCGATTGATCACATCCTGCTTCACGTCTTTCCAGTCCATCCATGTATAATTATGTGCTTCCTCATGGTTGACGGTAGGTACACCGTCCCATGTTCCGATAAAGACGCTATCTAATTCATATTCTGCAAGGAGTTCGTTATATTTGGCGCGGTAGAGCAGTTTAAATAAAAATCCCAATTGAGACGCAATGACTGCAATCCCCATCTCTTCGCGTAACCGTCGTACAGCACAATCCTCATACGATTCACCGTCTCGTGGATGCGTACAGACCGTATTGGACCAAAAGAGTGGCCACAGCGGCTTAGCCTTACTCCTTTGCTGCAACAGAGCTTCCCTCTGTCCGTTGTGGGTACGATACAACAGCACAGAAACTGCTCGATGCAGATGCCCACCAGTCTTATGAGCAGCAAGCTTCTCCATAAGCCCTATAATGTTATCTTCCTGGTCAACTAACACCACCATGTCTTTTACCATATGCGCTCAGCGTAACTTTGTCGTAAGAAAGACACCATTTCCTTCTCTCAAACGTGTTAAAGAAATGGGACGCGAAATACGCCGAATCGATACATGGCAATACTGTAAACTACAAATAATGGCACCGTGATACCGGCAACTATGGCAATTTTTTTCGCATCAAGCCGCAGGCCAAATCGGATGGTCAAGTAGGAAAGGACAATTTTCCAAAAAAATAAGGTCACGCTAAAAACAAGGTAAACGATGCTAAAGGCAATACCCAGCACACCGGTCGTCCGTGGAGGCGGAAGGAGGACGTACAGAAGTGATGTTGCCAAAAACCAGATGAGCGTAGGCATCATCGTGTATCCCCAAGCAAGCGTTATCCGCTGCCAGCTCCCCGTTCCGCCAACAAGCCTCCCCACCAGCCAAATTGTGGTACTAGCAAGGAAAAAACTGACTGCGGCAGTGGTGGAAAGTGCTACGAACTGGCGGGTTAAAAGGAATGGCCGAAACGATGCCTCTTTCACCAAACTCGCCAAGGCAAAGTACCCGGCAAGAAGTATGCCGATATAAAAAAGTTCACCAAGACGACCGTGATCCACGATGCGCCGATAGGTCTCATAGGGTTTTATGATGACCCCTATTATATTTCGCAAAAACCACACGCCACTGACTAATAATGAACCAGTGCTATCCATGGTGTGAGTTTAGTCGTAAATGAGGCTTAAAACCCGCGCCCGGCCTTCGCTAAAGCTACGGCGGGCAGGCTGGAGGACTAGAATCCCCGTTGAAGCAAGGTGACGAGGAACGTAATGGCTGAACCCACCAAAACATACAATCCGACTACTATAAGAATACTTACTAAGATCAACCACGGCCAGGGCATCACCTTGAGTCGCCGAGTGAGCTTTTTATATGGCTTGGTGAATGGGCCTAATGTTTGTGGAGGTAAATCCATAACTTCTTCCCATCGCCGGACGAATTTTTTGTAGGTGACGTCTCTCATTGTCTTGACGTCATCCCGAGTGATTAGCGAGGGATCCCCTTGGGATTCCTCGGCTTGGCCTCGGAATGACAATTTCATAACGAAACAAATGCTTCCACAAATGCTTTTCGTGCCCGAAATAACTGTGACTCAGCGCTTTTAAACGTGATGGCAAGTTTCTGGGCAATAGTTGAAACCGGCATATTTTCTAAATACTTCAAAATCAAAATCTGTCGGTAGCGAGGGAGGAGTTTTCTCAATACAGCGCCAATTTTTTCTTTAAGAATTGCTGCGTCAAGCGCTTCTTCGGGATTGAGAAGCGGCGAAATCAAGCTCTCCAACTGCGGCATTTGCGAAAATACAATGTGCTTTAATTTCTTCCGTCGGTAAAAGTCAATAATTTTATGCTGACAAATGGCATAGAGAAATGTCTGAAGACTCGCCTTGCCTTCAAAGTCCCGAATTGCTTCCAAAAAAGCAAAAAGCGTATCCTGCAAGATTTCTTCGCAGTCTTCTTCATGGCGAATTTTTGACCGGATAAATTGGGCGAGGCGCGGACTGTATGTCCGGTAAAAAACGGAAATTGCCCGGCGGTCTCTTTTTACAATACTCGCAATAAGGTCTGCATCGGTCGTCACCCAGAAACTATATCACGACTCCCTTGTTTGCACAAATTTGGTGAGTGTCATAAGATTACATCATGGAAAAAGTCTTTGCCCAAGGCGTCGACATAGGTACTACATTTTCACCAGCCAGAAGTTTCCCCACGTTCGGGAGTTTAGTTAATGTGATCGTCCGAAACGCCTTGGTAATTGCCGGCATCATCGCCTTTGTTTTATTGATTGTTGCAGGATTTCAGTTTATAGTAGGAGCAGGAAGTGGTGATCCCAAAAAGTTTGAGCAGACGCGAACGAATATTCTCATCGCGGTAATCGGTTTGATTGTCATTGCAGGAGCAGTCTGGATTGTCCAAATTGTCCAAAAAATTACAGGCCCGATCAACGGACTGAACTTTGTACAACCGTAACTATATGACACTCATTTCAAAAGTATTTGCCGAAGGCGCAAGTGATGTAGTCGGCACCATTACCAATCCTCTCGCCGGCACTTATGGAAGCGCCACCGGTGGCGGCTTGATACTGTTTCTCACCAACATCATCCGCGTCTTTTTTGTGGTTGCAGGAATTGTCGCATTCCTCAACTTTATCATTGCCGGCTTCCAATACATGACGGCAGCGGGTGATAGTAAAGCACTCCAATCAGCGTGGGATCGTATCTGGCAGTCACTGCTTGGACTTATTCTCATCGTGGGATCCTTTGCCCTCGCAGCATTGTTTGGTTTTCTCATTTTTGGACACGCAGACTTTATCCTCAATCCGCAAATCTATGGACCCAAATAAATTATTAGCGCAACAGGCAATTCCCTTGGGATCAATTGGCGGGGCTGGTCTGGGACCGTTTGGTAATATTACCCGCGACCCCACCGTGGCACTGGGCGCGGTCACACGCGTCATTTCAAGCATTATTGGGGTTATGACGATTGCTGCCGGTATCTGGTTTCTCTTTCAGCTCCTGCTTGCAGGCATCAATTGGATTTCTGCCGAAGGAGATGCAAAAAAACTGCAACAGGCCCAGCAGCGGATCACCAGTGCATTCCTCGGTCTTCTCATCGTGATTACGGGCATAATTCTCCTTTCTCTTGCGAGTAAATTCCTGGGATATGATCTCCTTATCACGCAGCCGGGAGAATTTATTAAAAAGCTCAATATCAATCCCTAACCTATGCACCGTTTGGCCCAACTCATCAATCCCGTCCTTCCACCCGAGTTGGGCAAGCTTAATCCGGATGCAGGTGCACCGGCACTTGGAAAGGTCATCAGTTCCCTCGTTGGGCTTCTTTTTATTCTTGCGTTCCTTATGTCACTTTTCTATCTGTTAACCGGCGGCCTTGCCTGGATCACGAGCGAAGGTGACAAAGCCAATTTAGAAAAAGCCAGAAACAAAATTACCCATGCTATCATGGGACTGGTGATCGTTGCCGCAGCGTACGCAATTTTTAAGTTGGTAGGACAGTTTTTTGGATTGGACATTGGCAACCTTCCCTTTCCCACCATTCAGTAGCAAGGTATTGACAAAGGGAGAAACGTTGCGCAACAATAGAAAGTGAGCTATACTTATAGTTGGTAAGGGAGGCACGTATGTTACGAAATATTTTAGCAGATGCAACCATAAATATTCCACAGCCCAGCAACGTAGCCATCAACGATTTTGGTAAACTCGTGTCGGCAATTGTTGGCACGCTCCTTATTGTCGCGGCACTGCTGGCATTTCTCTTTCTTATTCTTGGTGGTATTCAGTGGATAACCTCTGGCGGCGACAAAGCCGGCATGGAAGCGGCGCGCAATAAGATCACCCATGCAATCGTGGGTTTAATCATTGTTGGTGCTGCGTGGGCTATCATGATTCTGGTCCAAAACTTCTTAGGGATCACGATCATTGGCGGCAGCGTCTCCTTCCCCAAGCCGTTCTAATAGGAGGGTATACCTACCCTGTTGGCACAAGGGTTAATGTTTTCGTCAAATACTGATAGGGCGAAGCAAACATTTCTCGGTGGGAAAATCTGCAGTAAAATTCTCCCATGAGTTCCGGAAACTTGTCTCTGGTCACATGATGATACATTCGTCTGATGAATGTCCGCAACACCCCGAACATGCCTTCGATCTCTGCGGTCTGGGTAAACTCAAATCGGTTATGGAGGTCCCACATATGTCGTACTGGTGCATAGTGATGAATGCCTTGATAAATGACGGATCCATCGGTATGTAAGAGTGTGTCTGATTTGATATATCTCCGCACAAAACTGATCGCCTCTGTCTTGTTGGGTGCGTTGTCTGGGAGCGTCCAGTAGGCAAGCTTCCTCGTTCCTTGTTGTTTGGCCAGGAGGAGTGCGTACCCCATCATACCACCAAAGTACGCTTCATCCAGTTGCACGATGTGTTCTAAAGTCTCCTGATAGACCGGAAGATGGGTACGAAAGAGGGTAAACCAATGGCGTATCCCTTTTTCTGACGTATGGGTGACGGCCATGGTTTGTTTGACCGGCATCTGCTTGGTCCAACACCAAAGAATGAGCCAGAACTGCACCAGAGGTAGTTTGCAATTGGCAAGCCAGGTGTGAGAAAGAAGAGAGAATCGTAATCGGCATTGTTTGCACCAATACCGATCCCCAGACGTATGGATCTTTCGTGTTGTACACCGGGGACAGAATACATGCTTCCCAAAGACAATACGACGCACATACTTCCGGATTTGTGCTTCCGAAGGAACTTGATTGAGATGGTACATATCCTTCATCGTATCGAATATGCGCCAACAGGGTTTGATTACCCTAATAGGACCGCTTGCTATCCAGCAAATTCCCTCGCTATAATAAAAGCATGTTCAATGGTATTGTCTATGCGGTCGACTGGAAAACCTTCAATGGTGGATGTCTCCAACAAGATGCAGCAACCATCCAGTGTTTAGAACCACTGTTTGCCAATGTAATCATCTCTATTGCCGCTCTTGTTGGGGTTGCCCTGTTTGTCATGTTCGTGGTCGGTGGGTTTAAGTTCCTTCTTTCTGGCGGCGACCAAAAGCAACTGGAGCAAGCAAAAAATACATTGACCTATGCAATCATTGGGCTTGTGGTCATTGTCGTTGCGTTTTTGATTCTTCGCACCATTAGTGTCTTCACCGGACTTCCCGATCTCCTTAAATTCACCATCCCCAAGTGATTGCATCATATCTCTCCGCCTGATATACTTATTGCATATGAAATCCTATGTATTCCGCACTATGATCGAGCCTGATGATCCAAAGGGATATCACGGTTTTGTACCGCTTCTTTCTGGGGTACACACCTGTGGCAATACGATTGCCGAAGTAAAAAAGAACCTTCGCGAAGCAATTCGCTGTCATGTCCAAGGCCTCCAAAAAGACGGAGAACCTATTCCCCAGGAAAAAGATGTACTAGAGACTGTGCAAGTTTTTCAAGAAGAAGATTTCCGGCATACCTATGCCTAAATTGCCTGTTGTTAAGGCAAAAGAATTACTGCGCGTTGTCCAAAAAGTCGGATTTACGAAATTTCACCAGGTCGGAAGCCATGTACAACTCAAGCATCCAGACGGCCGACGTATCACCATCCCAAACCATCCCAGCAAAGAAATCCGGCGAGGAACGCTTCGGGGAATTATCACCGACATGCGGTTAAGCATTGATGAATTCATAAAACTCATGAAGCAATAGATTGTCGAAGGCTCTGTCCCGATTTGATCGGCCTCTTGACAGTATATATGTATATGTTTATAATATACATATGACCAATCATCTCCGTAAACTCATTGATGATTGTGAAGGGTTTGAATGGGATGAAGGGAATCAGGAAAAAATTTGGACAGCACACCAAGTACATGCAAAAGAAACAGAAGAGGTATTTTTCGACAAGCAGCTTGCAATACATGATGATCCAAAACATTCCATCGCAGAAGACCGTTTCATTGCAATAGGAAAAACAGAACAGAAGCGATTATTATTTGTCGTTTTTACTATCAGAAATAAAAAAATCCGTGTCATTTCCGCACGGGATGTAACTAAATCAAAGGAGGTGGAACTCTATGAAAAAGCCGCTTAAATTACCGATATTCAAAAATGAAGATGAAGAACGAAAGTTCTGGGACAAAGTGAATCTGGCCGACTATTTTGAACCCAGTGATTTCAAACGGGTATCGTTTCCCAATCTTAAACCATCGAGCAAAACCATCTCGCTCCGGTTGCCGGAGGCGCTGTTGGACACCATTAAGATTGAGGCAAATAAACGGGATATCCCCTATCAGTCATACATTAAGATGAAATTAAGCGAGGCCTTTGGATTTCCACGGCAACAAACATAAAAAATTAAGCGAGGCCTTGACCCGGAATCCATCTTCATTCATAATATTCTTATGAAGCACCGCATCACACTCCTAAGCGCTCTTTTTGCAATTTTTGTTTTTATCCTGCCGACATTTACTACTAAAGCCTCCGCAGCTTCTGAATGGTTCCTTAATGATATCCCAGGCTTCGGGGGTACTCTCGATAGGTCGGCACAAAACAATTCTGTAGCGAAAGAACCATATGATTTCAGCACCGTTTCCAACATGATACTTTCATGGATTTGTCTTATTTCCGGATGCAGCAATAATCCTAACGCACCCCATGGATATAACGGAAGTGCGTTAGCGGGTATTAATGGCCTTATGATTAGTATGTATTCTAATCCTCCAGCGCGCACCTACTATGCTATTAAAGATTTCGGACAAAGCCTAGGGTTTCTTCCAAAGCAGGCATATGCCCAAGGAGTCGGATTTTCTGGTTTAGCGCCACTTATTCCAATTTGGAAAGTCTTTCGCAATATTGCCTATGTATTACTCGCGATGGTAATGATCGTTATTGGTTTTATGGTGATGTTTCGTAGAAAAATAGATCCAAAAACAGTCGTTACCGTCCAAAATGCATTACCTAGAATTGTCCTAACTTTACTCCTTATAACATTTTCCTATGCTATTGTAGGTGTGCTTATTGATGTTATGTATGTTGTACTTTTTCTTGCCTTGGGCCTTTTTAGTTCCACAGGTTTGCTACCAGCAGAACGATTTAGTCCATTCGCACTGGGTGGTGGCACACTTGGTGCACAAAAAACGGTGGATGTCATCACTTCAGGCAACCTCTTTCAGGTTTTTCACTTTATTTTTCCCGGCAATGCGTTCACTATTTTTGATATGGCAAACAAAATCTTAAGCGGTTCTAATTGGGATATTCTTGCACAGGTAGCTCTTATAATTCCAAGCGTCTTATTCGGTTTACTTCTTTCTCTGGCACTTCTCTTCATTTTCATCCGCTTGTTTATTATGTTTCTTTCTGCCTATGTCCAAATCATCCTTGCTCTGATCTTCGGCCCGATTCAGATACTCATCGGTGCTGTTCCGGGAGTTGACGGATTCGGCGGATGGATCAAAAATCTAGTCTCAAATATCGCAGTGTTCCCAATTGCTGGGATCATGTTTATGCTTTCCATCGTATTTGCAGAAGCCGCTACCAAAGGAGGCGGGGCCACAAACACTTTCTGGGCTCCGCCGTATTACACACTCGCCAATCAAAGCGTCACTGCCGTAACTGCACTTTTCTCCATTGGCGTCCTTATGATGATTCCCTCTCTGGCTAACGCACTCAAAAAAGCTATAAAAGCTACGGGTATTCCTGCTGGACCAGGGGCAATTCTTGCTCCGATCGGCGGAGCAACTCAACAAGGAATACAAACGCTCTATCAATTCCACTTTGCTTCACAAACATTGGGAACTGCAGGAAAATGGGCAAAAGGAAAACTAGGAATTAAATAAATAAAAAAGATTTTTCTACCGATCCTCTTCTTGAGATTTCTTCAGTGCTTCAAACATCATACCAGCAGCGGCAAGAAAAGATCCAATCAGAATTAGTTCTCCTATGGCTAATAAATTACTTACCCCCATCTCTCTCTTAAGAGATTTCATGGTATAGGGACCAAAGTCTTTCCCATCAATAATGCGCTTATAGGGTATGACTCGCGTCTGTCCTACTTTCTGCCAGAACTCTAATCCATTGTTAATGCTCCATGCGTCGGCCATTTCCGGACCTAAATTTTTTTGAGCAATAGATAACGGCTTATGAAGTATGCCCGGAACAATTCGTCCCGCAAGCGGAACCCATCCAAAAAGCCTCTGCCGATAGACATCCCAATCGGCTTTTGTAATAAACCATGCATCCATTGCTGCAAACTTAGGATCCTGCCCTTTTCGTGTAATACCAATTTTCTGAATTGCTTCTACAAGCTTATCTCTATCCGGACGACCGGTAAGCATATGTGTGTGTTCCATGATGAGTTGATCTGTCTTTGCTTTCGTTAAAAAGTCATTCCCGCTCCTTCCCCAATTTCTTTCACCTAAAACATTCAAGTCCAAATATCTCCATTGCACATCTTCAGTTCCAATATGTACGCTTATCCTTTTATCAACCTGTTTCCGTGTTAAAAGAATATCTCCTCTTTTGGCGTCTCTTGCCTGCTTAAAAATAATATCTACTTTTTCTTTCGTGTCTATCTTGTCTTTTGTAAATTCAAGCTTGTCATCCTTCAGTGTTACACCCAGCGCATCTCTCCACTGTTGAAAATCCCATCCAGACCCTGAATCGCCCTGTGCACGCCCAAAGAATTCTTGTTGCACCAGCTTAAAGTATTTTTTCGCTTGGTGGCGACGCGTTCCTCCATCCACAGTTACCGTTATGTCCCCTTCCTGCAAAGTTATATTCCCCTTGATACATTTATCAAAATCTGCATCTACTATATCTCTTGGCCTACCCCTCGTAAGGTCATTGGGATCATCCGGGTTATTCATTGCATAACTCTGAACTGCCATCAAATCTCCATCTAAAAGACGTACACGCTCCATAAGTGCATACTGTGCGGACGTAAGCTCTCTACCTGTAGCGATATCTCTCTCAACGACTAAACCACCTTCAAGAAAATGAGGCTCATCGCTAAGACTTTGATATGATTGTAAGTCTGCTGGTTTGAATATCTCATGTAATATCTTACTTTTCAATTTTGCTCGATATAGTTTCACTTCTTCCTTGGGATCAGCAGGATTCTTTTTCGGTTTTTGACCATATTCAACAAAAACGTGCACAGCTGCTCCTTGGGGATTACGCATAATGTATTGCGTCCATACATATGCTTTGTACGTAGTCACTAAACTTTCAAACCGCTCTTTCCAGTAATTATCATGGAGAACTTTCTCCCGTATAAATCCTCTATCTTCTCCTAATTTTTCTTGCAACCAACGAGTTTGAGCATCAATAGTTTTTTTCCACTTCGGATCATTCGATTGAGCCTCCATAAATTCCCCTTTAAGCATCTCGTCTGCTAGAACTTCCACAATAGCAAGCCGCATGGAGCCTCCGAGACGTTCTCTATCTAGATCATTCCAACCAAGCGTCGCATCAAGCGTACCCCACAGAGATTGCCCCCCCATGCGACCAGTAAAACCAAATTCCTCCAGTCTGTCCATCATTCTTACTATGCCTTCTCCGTATTTTTTTTCTATAGACGCCTTGTCACCTGTAGCAGCAGCATCCATCACATCAACCACTTGATCAAGGTTCCACTTTAATGCATTTCCTTCCGCACTTAAAGGGGAACCAGCCAAAGAATTAAGCCAAGCTATAGCAAGCGTATCACCCATGCCATACATCCGTAAGAATTCAGACATAAAATCTGACCATCGGGTTATTCCTCCATAAGGCTTACTGGAAAAACCGGCAATCTTCTGCGTAAACTCACCATTAAATCCGTCACTCATAACATGATCTCCTGGTGTCCGGGTAAAGGCAAGTGTGTCAATGAAACGAAGAGTCATGATCCCCATCCCTTTCCCCATTCGTTTTGCTGCCTTCATCCGTAATCTATATACGTCAGATTCTAATTGATCAACAGTGAGTGGTTTATCTTCTAAAGCAATCTTCCTTCCTTTTATTCCCTTGCTATTATCAAGCTCAGGTAATCCTGTCGCAGGATCTCGCTTGTAGTCTCGAACTGCACCTGCTTCTACTCGTTGCCGAAAGAATTTCTCTGCAAGATCATCGATGTATGTCCGATAGCGTGCAGCGTGATGGGAAAAAAGCTCATTGGGCAAGAACTGGTCGTGCATATCTCGGATAAATTCCGCAGCTTGTTCATAACAAGGCATCATCTGTTCAGCAATAGGATCAGAAATAGCTTCAATAGCAAAGCCATTCTTAAAAAAATTCATATGTTTTTGCAACCCCTCTGCATCTCCGACTGGGTGCGCAGCCCAATAATCGGCATCACTTAATCGCATGATTGTATCAAATAAATTTTGGTAATGAGCTCCCAGCTTGTCGCCCACCAACTGCCCTTTATTATCAGTAGTGTGCCCGATGATTTCCGTAAATACGTCAAAATTGTGTTTCTCATACAAACCAAATTGCTTATATGCTTCCTCATTGGGATTATCCAGCACTTTTTTAATGAGATCATAAAATTTTTTATCCCGTGCAACCGTACTTGTTTGCAATTCGCGTATCTCGTTCGGTGTAGGAGCCCAATGTGCTCCACGCATTCCTGGCTCGACTTTTTTCGCCGCAATTTTAAATAATTTGTCGAAATAATCCTGCTCGTCAACGGAGAAATCTGCTCGCTTGCCATATAATTCAGAAAATATTTTATCGATACTCTCCCAATCGTGTCCACTGCTTAACCCTCTTAATTCCTCCACTCCTCTCTGCAAATCAGGATGAGTAATGGGAATTGGATTTCCAGCAGTATCGACCATCGGTATTTCATCAATCCAGTTTGGACCAGTCGAAGGACCCGTCGCCGCTCCCATGCGCCTCCCCGCACGACCGGCACCTTTATGTTCCGCTATTTCTATGAGAGTATTTATTCTTTCAATTGCTTCGTTTACCTGAGGTTCGGGTATGTTTCTATTTTTTCTACCAAGATCACTAATTTCCTGTATATCATTATTTAATCTATGTACATCATCTTTATATCGAGAATTATTTCTTAAGTTATAATTCACTTCTTTCAATTTTTGGACCAGATCATCATTAATAATCACTGTCTCTTTGCTTGGATCAGCTTCGTTATATACCTCTGGAGCAGGAGGCGTGGCACCAGGCATCATGCCCATACGTGCTTCGGGAAGGAGCGCTTCTTTGATAATTTTATCTGGAATTGTTTTTTCAAAATCCGGTGTAGTTTTTGCCAGTTCACCCACGCGATCATAGACCTTTCGCAAAACAGCATGAGCTTCTTTGAACGCTTCTGGTGTCAAATCCCACCGGCCGCTGGTTTGCCACATGAATTTGGTGCCTTCGGAGAGAAGATAATAGGGATCGTTTTGAAGTTCCGGATCAGCTTGGGCAATTTTTGCGGCAAAGATGGCTGCATCCGGATTATGTTGAATATCTGAAGCGGATTTCACCAACCAATCAGCATTCTTTGCTTGCGGCTGCGCAAGCGCTGCGCCCAACTGAATCTTTGCTTCCTGTAAATCTGCGGTCTCTAATTTGATTTTCTGGAGCTCTGCTTCAACATTTGGTCGCTCCTGTGTGTCTGCCAAACGCTTTGCTAATTTTCGCGCTTTTTCCTTCTTTGCCTCAACTTCCTTTTTTCCACCTTTTACCTGTCTTGGTTTTTCAGGTTGTGCTTCATTAAGCTTTACCGCAATTTTCGCCACGGCTTCTACAACTCCCGCCAATCCTGGTTTTGTTTCTGTTGCCATATCTTTCCTTATTGTATCTCGTCAATCATAAGAGAGCAAGCGCTTATCACGAAAAACCGCTCCATCAACATCCAAGGCTCCAACACTAATCTGATTAAATAACGGGGAAAGTTTTCTGATTATACGGGAATTAGCTATTACAACACTCCGAATTAGAAGAGGAGGAGCTATCATACGAAGAAGAAGGCCTTTCGTGGTCAGATATATGTTGTGGATTCAAATATGCTTGAGCAATCCTATCTTCTACTATAGCTTTATTAGATATCCATTCCTCTTTCTTAATAATCCCCCCGCTGATTGATATCTCTTCCGTGTCTGGATTTACCCCTACCGAAATACAAGAATAATCTATTACGCCAGTACCAAATCCAAAAAATGGTTTCTCGTAATCAATTCCCCCCTCCTTTATACTAAATTTATTTCCCCATGCAAGCATCGCACAACTTCCACTTTCTGGATTCACCAATAAGGTGTGTTTCCGTACGTTGCCTTCTAAAAGCTCGCGTTCAATCCTTTGCAAGTTATGCAAAGCGCCGCTTTCGCGAAGCACTCGCTCTCTCGTGGATCGTTCAAACCGCTGTCTTTCCTCGGCAGCACGAATCTCCTGTCGCCTTCTTTCTTCTGCTTCTATGCGATACCTATCTTCGCTTTCTTGCTTTTCCCTTGCCTTACGCACAGCCTCCTCCGCTTGTTGTCTCTGTAATTGCCGAATCTTTTCTATGCTCATAGTTTTTTATTATTATAGCACTCGATGCAAGTTTTAGTTCCCTAAAGCAACATAATATATCGGGAATTCATCATTTGGATTAATATCCAAAAGGCTTATAAGTTCGTTTTCCTTAAACTGTCCAATGGTACAGCATCCAATATCCATAGTCTGGGCTAGCAAATACACGTTTTGCACTACATGTCCTGCTTCAATAAACGGGAATGGCAGACCCAGTTCACCATACTTATCCGTTGTCCGTTTATATACCGCAGTAATAATAAAAATGACCGCTGCCTTACGAAACCACTGTTGACTCATCCATATGTTTTGAAGCTCTTGTGGAAGCACTGGGCTTAATAAAACATCAAGCGCATGTGTTGTTACGTCGTAATGATAGAGCCCCGGCGGTATATCTTTCCCGTAAAGCACAAGCGGGTATATTTCCAACGGATATTTTGCACCTGCAGACGGATAGGGCCGACGTAATTCCTTTGGATTGTCTTTATCCACCCGGACAATACCCGCTGCATAGTACAAAATTTCAGAAAGTGTCTTAAGTTCAACGGGTTGAGACGAAAACCCGCGATACGAGGAACGGGAAACCAATAGCTCCCGCAGCTGATCTTTTTTATTAGCAACTGCAGGTAACATGATATTTTTCAATCGATTGTATCGTTTATACATACTATTAAAACGGGTGCACGGAAAACACGTCTTTCAGTTCGATTGGCTTCGCTTCATAACCCAATTGCTTTGGAAGATCATACAGTCTCGGTATTCCCAAATATGGATAGCGTTCATCCCGCCACAGTGGCACCATTTCCGGAATAAGCACTTTTACTACCGTTAGTCCCAGCGCCCGAACCGCAGGTAAAGTCACATCGACATAGATCACCTCGTGTCCCTTTTCTTTAAGTTCAACAACAAGACTGGATACTCTTTCTTTGTCTGTTTTATAAACATGTTTTTGCAAGTCCCCAAAGGCAACTGCGCCACCATTAAGAAAAGCTTTCGCGGTGGTAATCATGTGGGGCGCCGCCCACAACTGCTGTTTTTTCAGTAAAAACCAATCGAAAGAATATTTCACTGGTAAAGGAAGGGGGGTTGATCGGAAAAATCTGTCCCGGGCTGAAATATGCCGCCGTAAAGCCTCAAAACCCGCAGTTTCAATTGCCTTTCTTGGGTCTAAATTTCCGCCAAGGCCAGTACACACTACGGGGCCACTGCCAGTTCTATCAAGAATAATGCATACAACGGTTGTTGGCGAACAGTCGAGAGAAGTATGTAAAAAATGCACTTCTAAATCATATCGTTCTATCCTGCGCTTAAACGTCGCCAGGTATTCGTCTGTGTCGACATTAATGATTGCCTTAGGTAAATTCTGAATAAAAGAAATCATATAGGCATCTCGTTCTATAATTTCACAGATTCCCCGATAAAGCGCAAATTCAAGCGTTGATCCGCAGGCGGCTCCTGTACTATTTTTCAATTGAATCGTCGGCTCGCCTCTTTCTTCCGGACTATAGTTGGCATATACAACCGATGCAGGAACCAATACCTTTTTCTTTTTGGTCAGTGAATATCCCTCAAGCCAATTGAATTCTGTTTTATGATCGAATCGGAATTTCTTATATACCCGATCTTCAAGTTGTTTTTGAGAAAATGAATTAAAACGAAAGGGATCTATGGCACCGGAAATTCGTAAGTTTTTATATGAGCCTCGAGTAAAAATATTGTCCTGTTCAAAAAGCAAACAATAGTGCTCTATCGCTTCTGCCACTGCCACCACAAATGCTTCACCATCATTGCTACTGCATCCAAATCCCAATCCTTTTTTTACATGCTTTGAATATGGTATGCGTTCACATGCATATTGAAAAAACTGAGGCTCATCGGGAAAAGTAAAACGGGGACCGTAAGATCCTAAGATTCCTTGTTTTTGTAGTTCTTCATGGATTTTTACAAATCTCCCGGGAAAGTTGTGTTTTGGGAAACTAAAAATCATAAAAACAATTACATAAAAATTCACTTTTCTTCTAAGAAGTTAGCACTGTGATGCGCCAAAGTCAAATTTATGAATCAAGCCATGAAAAAACCGCTCCATCAACATCTGTACCCCCATTGGGCACCGACTCCAGAGCGGTTTGGTTATATGCAGTTATTGTGACGGTTATGGCTTGCGCCGCTTGAAAACGCAGAAGTACCATGGCGTCCAAGTGCGCACACTGCTTCCGTCTATAAGGACATCATCATTGTCGCCGATAAAAACTGGTTGCATGTGCACCAGTTCCCAACCTTGCTCACCAAACGAATTGAGCGATGGAGCCATCGCCTCTGGCGCGTATTTCCCTGCGTTCTTCCTCGTCTTTTTCACTTCCTGTAGTACTTTCTCGGCGTTTGCCCCAATGAATGTCGTGAAGTATTCCCACTTCTCTGCCATTTCACGCCTTTCCTTTCGTTTCTGAATTCACTTCGAGTAGCGCTGTTTTCTTTCCAGCTCCCCAAGGTACCCGCCCACATCATAGGCCAAATTGGATTCATTATTGGCGTATCCCCATTTACGTATTGATTCGAGATACGTTTTTGCCCAACGAGAAACTTCTTGGCGTTTGTCTGGCCAATTTTCGTCAGCCGGCAATGCCAACTGATATAACACACCAATCAGGTCAATCCGACATCGCTGAAGGGTGCCAGCGACATCTTGATAGCCTTCGAGCTTTCGAATGTATGCGATAGTGATAGCGTCGAGACCGTTGAACATATCCTTTGTCGTGTCGTACGATTCAGGTGCATAATGATGCATGATGCGTGCAACGATGTATTCAAGGTGCCAAAGATGACCCGCGGTGAAGCTAATTCGCGAGATAGACTCGTAGCCCAGCAAGGCGTAGGTGATGAACGGATATCGCAAGAATTGCTCAACATACGGAGCTAGATGCTTTGCTAATTCCGCATCACTATGAACATTACGTTCATGATACCATGCTTCCTCGGATTCACTATTGACCACCGGCCGGACAAGACCGCGTATAGACGTTATTAGCGAGTCGATCTCTTGTCGACTTGCCTTCTGTTTGCCTCGGTACGCAGTCTTCTCGACAATCCCTCTGAGATATCGATCAAGAACTGGCCGAGCACTCCTGTCAAATGCCCTGTTCCAATCCTCCTTTGCTTGCGCAGTCAACCACCATTTTTCTCCACTCTCTCCACCAAGAAGCTTTCGTAGCCATTTCATGATATTCTCTCCTGCCATTAACTGGCTGATAGACAGATAATCTCGAAATTGAAATCATCATCTGAAGCCAGTCAATTTAGGAAAGTTTTTCAACTGCATATGTCAAGGTGCTCGCCACAACCAAGATTGGTGCGGCGTAAAGCAAAATCTCAAGTTTTCAAGCGCAATTGTGCCTGGACTTAAGCTCTTGCCAAGAACAAAATCATACCATAATGAATCTGAATTATCAAACTATGGGATGATTTCTTTAGAGGACTTTTATAAATTGTTCCAGGGTAATTCCCGCTTGACGAAGTATGGCGCGAAGTGTTCCTTGCGGAATGGGTTTGGGATGCACTGCAACCTGCGTCCAATGACCATTGGCATGAGTAAGCCGCACGTGACTTCCTTTTCCTTTCCCTTTTAAAAAACCTAATCGTTCAAGTGCCTTGATACATTCTTGGCTCTTAATATTACGTGGAAGCCTGGTCATGCAACGGTTGAAAACGTCGAGCGCATGGGAGCGTTGATTTTTGTTGATGTAATGATCTGCTCTGTTATTCGATCGAACGGCACATCCTTCCCCTCTTCTGCGAGCGTCTCAACCGCAAGTTCAATACCATCCTTTATACTTTCTAACACCTCTTCTACGGTGTCACCGTAGTCAGAAACACCCAACGTTGGACAATACGCCGTATAGACAGTAGAACCATCCTCATATTTTTCTGGTTCAATAATGATGCGATAATTAAGAACTTTTGTTTCCATGGGTATATTATATCATAGCCATAAAAAATTTGTGCCGATGGAGTCAAACTATGGGACGACTAATAATCTTATTTCTGAAGATCCTGAAGCATGGTAAGGATTTGCTGCTTTAAGGCGGGGATATCTTCCTGCACTGTCTTCCAAACAATTTCATAATCCACAGAAAAATATCCATGGATGAGACGATTTCTCATGTCGGTAATTTCCCGCCAAGGCACAGAGGCGTACTGATCTTGATATTCGCCTGGCACCTGCGACACTGCCTCGCCGATGATTTCCAATTCGCGGACAACGGCAGCAGCGACCATAGAATCGTCGGCAAAGAAGTCTTCTTTGCGTACTCCTGCCATATAACGCTCGATGCGACTCATAGCATCCAGCATATGGCGGAAATACACCTCAAGAGCTTCGTTGTCCATACAGCGGTTTTAGATCATGATAGACGCGGGGTTTTATATATTTATTCAGTGCATTTTCCGTCACCAAATCTACCGGCCTCCCAAATAACGATTCCAACTCAAGCGCTACCCTACTATGTTCAAATAGCCCAATCGGCTCATTATACCGAACCAATAAATCGACGTCACTCGTGTTGCGAAGTTCATTGCGAGCTGCAGATCCAAACATGCCTAAAAAAACAATGTTGTTATTTTTACAAAAATCTGCAAGCTTTTGACTGTCTAATGCTATCATAATAACCACTCCTTCATTCTCATTGTATCTCGTTTTTTTCGGGAGAGCAAGCGCATGTCATGAAAAAACCGCTCCATCAACATCAAGATGATCCCGTAGGATCAACCCTACTCCGGAGCGGCTTGTTATATGCAGTTATCCGCGACCTAATGCAGCTAACAATACCACAAGTATTGCGCCGAGAACTGAGATACCGAGTATTACAAGTAGAATTGGTCCGATAATCGGGCTACTGATACATAAACCGAGAACAACCAAGATCAGTAGTGCAAAAAGCGACCAACGGATTTTATCCTTCTCACTTTCACTCATCTCACACCTTTCCTTTCGACTTACGATTGCTTGCTTCAGCTCATTGGACAGTCCTAAAGCTTTGACGTATAAAGATACGCCAAAAAGATTAGCACGGCTGCGATTACGGCTCCGAGCCAAGCTTGACTTGCGGCACGCTTATCGCCCTCTGACTCCGATTTCACTGCGATAGCTGCAAGTCCACCGCAAATGATCAGAGCAAGGAATCCCCAAAAACCAACGCAGAACGCACCGCGTTGGCCCGGGGCAATCGTCCCCTGCGCAACGATGCCCATGAAGATCGCTAGAACCAGGAGCCACACACATCCCCACATCTCACACCTTTCCTTTTGCCGTTTTGGCTCTATTCATGAAATTCTTTCACCAACCACGAGCTGCCCGTCGCCTATCTTCTTCAGCTTTCTCCTCGGCTGCTCGAAGACTCATGAGACATAAGCTCACCTCACCTGCAACTGGTCCAGATAGATAAGACGCTGGAAGATTTTCCAACTTCCGTTTCGCCCAAACATCTGGTTTCTTATCTGGCCAATATTTATTAGCGGGCATTGACATGTCCGTCAAGACATGGACAATATTAAACCGATACCGATGAATACCACGACTAAACGGGGGTACCATCATTCCACCTTGAAATGACTCTGGTTCTGAAATCATGACCTCAAGTAAACCATGACATTTCTCGACCAAAGATGGATATTGGGTTAAAACGCGGGCTGAAAGTTCCAGAATTAGGGTATGAGGCTGGAAGGATGACATCCAACCGATAGACTCATACCCCAAAAGTAACGGAATGTGATGTGGCCCGAGAATCCCAAGGCTCTCGTAGAATAGTCGCAGACATTCCTTGTCCACATAGAAATTCCAGACCGCTTGTGAATTTGGAATGACGTCTTCAGGCTCCCAGATGGGACGGATGAGCTTTTGAATCTGGCGAATCGGTTGTTCCGATTTGCCCATAGCGGCCTGGTATTGTCCCAGATAGTTGTCAAGTATCGGCTGAAGCCACTTAAGGTCTCTACTGTGTCTGTTGTAGTACTCTTCGCCATACAGAGCGATGAGTCTTTCCTGCTCGCTTGTTCCACCAAGGAATTTCTTTAACCACGACATGATTTTCTCTCCTGCCATTGACTGGCATACATCTGACCTCAAATAAGATCATGTGAAGCCAGTCAATTTATAGAAAGGCAAAATTACAACTGCATATGTCAAAGTGCATTAAAGAAAGCTCCCAAACTTCAAGCGCTTGTGCTTGAAGCGAAAGTTTCCTCTTATAGGAATTATAGCTTTTTTCTATCAGAAACTCAAACTATGGGACTATTTCACGCGAAGTTCTTTGGGATAAAACGTATCAAAGGAAAGAATGCCATCCACCAACATATTTGTGTCAATCAGTATTTTCCCCATTTTGGATTGCCCTCACCATAAAGATAATAATCAATGGTAGAAGCCACGTCTTTCGGTCCGCCTTTTCCAGCGGCTCCAATAAATTTTCTCCAATCCTTCTTGGCGGATTTCTTAAGTTTCATTTCCTCTCCCATAAGTTATTGAAAAGAAATAATGAGCTTTGCATCAAGGGCTGTCGCCACTTTTTGAAGAAACTGAAACGATGGGTTAGCACTTCCCGATTCAAGACGCGAAATGGCTGACTGCTTTGTTCCCATCTTTTTGGCCAATTCTTTTTGCGTCATCTTTTTAGCAAGCCTTTTATCCATTACTTCACGAATAAGAGCATATTCAGGCTCAAGAGCATCATACTCTTTTTTAAATTCAGGATCTTTTAACCACTCTTCTTCGAGTTCACTAAAGGGATGCCATACGTTCTTTTTCATAGTATGAACATAACATATCTGTTATATTTATGTCAAGTCCAGTTTTCGCTTTTTTGCAACTTCTAATTCTTTCCTGGGTGTCTTTTGAGTCTTTTTAACAAATCCATGAAGCAGATGAGCCTGACCCTGATGGAAAACTAAAAATACCCGTACTTCTTGTTGTCCTCGGATGCGCAACTCGAAGATCCCATCAACAATAAACTTCATGCGAGGCATACTGAGATTTTGACCATATTCTCGCAATAGACGTATAGAGCGGGCTAGCTTCGTTCTCGTTGGTCTTTGAAGTGACTCAAAGAAATCTCTTACATCGTAATGAAAAACAACTTCCACAAACTTAGTATAGTTTATTGAGGAATCAACGGCAGATTGTGTTTGAAGCTATTGGCTGCTACGCGGGCTTGCACCTTTTTGACGGTTTCTCGACTGAATCCTTGCGCAACAACTTCCTCAACCGACTTTTTCTCATCAAAAAGCATGGCTAAAATCTGGTCTGCCTCTTTGTACGTAAACCCAAACTCTCCCTCATCCGTCTGCCCTTCCCACAGCCCTGCAGTTGGTTTTTTGGTCAGAATCTGCTGGGGAAGCCCTAAATACGTTGCTAATTGATACACTTGTGTCTTATAGAGATTTCGCAGGGGCTCAATGTCGCTTGCCTCATCCCCGAAGCGCGTAAAGTAACCAAGCAAGTGCTCACTTCTATTCTCTGTACCTACAACCAGCGCGTTTCTTTTTTTGGCTTGATCAAACAGCACAATCATCCGCATCCTTGCCATCGTATTTCCCTTTCGTATGTTATCTATAGCAGGATCAAGAGCCAACATGGGATCAATAAGCGGCTTGATGTCAATCTCACTGACATTGGCTTCTGGAATCTCAAGTTTCTCAATCACTGCGCGTGCATCCACCACGCCTTGATGGTTGAGTTGCCCATAGGGGAGCAAAATCGGGTATACGTTTTCCCTACCAAGAGCGCGTACCACCAGAGTACAGCTCGTTGCTGAATCCACGCCGCCGGACAAGGCAACAACCGCCTTAGTAAATCCTGCTTTGGCAAAAGCCTTCTTTAAAAAAGCGGTGAGTTTATTTGTATAGTCCATATTTTTTAATATATTCTCCCACTCCGGCTGGCACAAACTGCTCGATGGATAATCCATTTTTGATGCGTTCACGAATTTTTGTGGCCGAAATGTTACTCGTCATCAAAAGGTCGTGATTAAGGAGTGTCATATTCTGGTACAAAGGCTTATTAGGATAGCCGTTTCGCGGAAACACGAGAAACGGCATGGCAGCCAAAAGCTCTTGCCATCTGCCCCAAAGCTGAAATGAAGGGAGCCAGTCAGCGCCCATGATAAAGGTAAACGTATGCTCTTTGGGGAGAAGAGGAATGAGATTGATGGTATTACCATCGAGTTTCTCATCAATTTCCAGTGTCGAGACGCGCGTCTTGGGAAGCTTGAGGAACTTCGTCATCGCCAAACGATCGCCCACTGGGACAACACCTGGCTTAGTCGGGTGCTGGCCGTAACTCGGAAGAAACCACACTTCATCCAAGTCCGTAAAATCGAGGACCTGTTGGGTAACAATAAGGTGACCAATGTGTGGAGGGTTAAATACCCCGCCAAGAAGTCCAATCTTCATAGTTATTTTATCTTCTTGGTAAATCGCTCGCGAGAAGAACGAATAATTTTATCCCGATTCTGATTGCGCGCGCGAGGCAGAGGGAGCGTCGTTGCAGAAAAGGGACTGGATGTTTGATTGTCAATCGAAAGCTTCAGGATAACATTATAATTTCCTAGCCCTACTAACTCTTCTTCTTTGTACTTCAAGCCAAATTCTTTTGCCAAAGAACGGGCATCAGCGGCTCCCACGCTAAAGGAAACCATAGAACCCGTATTGCCAAAAATAGCTTTTTGCACGTCCTCATCAATCTGGCCAATATATTGATTGGCAAGCGTCAGATTGAGTCGGTATTTGCGGGCTTCGGAAAGAATTTTGATAAATGAGCGGGTGGCGAAATTCTGAAACTCGTCAACATAGAGATAAAAATCTCGTCGTTTTTCTTCTGGCAAGTACACGCGATTCATGGCAGCAAGCTGCATCTTGGTAATAATCATCGCCCCCAAAAGCGCACTGCTGTCTTCTCCCAACTTTCCTTGCGATAAATTGACGATGACAATTTTCCCCTCGTTCATCATCTTTTCCAAATCAATCGTGGACTGCGGACTTCCCACGATGTTTCGTATGGTTTGTGATGATAAAAATTGCCCGACTTTGTTTAAGATGGGCGAAACTGCCTCGCTTCTCATCTGCGGACTCATTTTGGCAAACTCATACAACCAGAAATTTTTGAGCACCGGATCAGTTAGCTTCTCTACCACGCGATCTCGGTACTTTTCGTTGGTCAAAAGCTCCGGCACCTGCAAAAGCGTCGAGTCGGGAACGTGAAGAAGCGTCAAAATAGTATTACGCAGAATATACTCCAGGCGCGGGCCCCAGCTGAAGTGATATAGCTTATAAAATATGGAAACGATGCCGGATGCGATAAGTTCACGATAACTTTCGTTTTTAATCTCCAATGGATTGAGGTGAAAGGGATAGGCAACATCCGATGGATCCAGGTATGCTACGTCATTGATGCGGCTACTTGGCACGTAATCCAAAAGGATGTCACAGAGATCTCCATGGGGATCAATAATTGCTACTCCTTCACCATTTCGCATGTCGTTGATTGCCATATTGGCAATCATGGTGGATTTTCCGGTGCCCGTTTTTCCCATAATATAGAGGTGCTTTCTGCGATCGTCTCTTTTAATACCAAACGTTGCCGTTTTATTTTTGTATTCCGTTCGGGCAAAAAAATTAATCTCCCGTTGTTCGTCTGGATTGTCTGTGGCAATCGGCAAATTTTCCGGCGCCTCTCCGGTCAGATGAGTTCCCCAGGAAATATTTTTAATCATAGAAAGGGCTAGTCCCGGCGGATGCCAAAGCGATGCAAGTTCTGCTGACCCCAACACTTGACCACGAGGAGTAAGGTCCCCGCTTCGGGCAACAATTGCCGCTTCAAGCTTCTTTTTTTGCCAAAACGCAGGCTGGGCAACAGTGAGCACATTCCCCTCTCCCAACGTAAACACCCCAAAGGAACCCGCAAGCGACTGGAGTAGTGCTTCTGCTCGCTCCTGGTCAGGAGCAACCACAAGAAGACGGATGGCGGCAACAAATCCCACTTGAGCCAATTTTGTTTCGATAAGTCGCGCTTGAGGATGTGATTTTGTGCGACCTACGGTTGAGGAAAGATCGGGAATTCCCTTAGCAACCACCGCCGCTCCATGGTGCTGCCAGCGAGTTCCCGCCGGCGACACGCGAATCTGCACCCCGACTGCTTCCCCCATAGGAAGCTTGGCCATCTGTCCCAACACGCTTGCCAACAGATCCAAATCGCGAACATCCTTGTGCGTTTTGAGAGGGTAATAGAAAGGAGAAGATAACACCAGTTGACCAGCGACGTGCGGAAGATTCAAAAAATGCGGCGCCCAGTCGCCAACGGGAGTCAATACAACTTTGGGATACTGCGCGGTCAGTTGACTTTCCAGATATACTTGAATCCCCGGGGGCACCGCGACAAAAAAGTGGATACCGGTGTTGACGGAAACAACTTCAAAACTAAAAAAGTGGGGTGCATGCTTCCCGCCAAACAGACGAGCCAATAATCCTCCGCCACCAGCCCCCGCTCCTAACGCAGCAAATGCCTGCTCCATTGCTGTGGGAGTCTCCTCGCTGTCACGGCTATTTTTGACTTCTAAAAGTACGAAGCCAGATTCCATAGCCCAATAATATCATAAGTCACCTAAGTTGCCTAAGGCAACGTCTTAAATTTTCGTGAAAACTAAAGTGGGGGTTTTCACGGCTCTGATGCGCTTTGTGCTATTGCACCTGGGTAAGGAACCTTTTACAATAGTTCTACATCGAAACACACCTATGGAGCAACATCCTGTCCCACAAAACGTCACCACGTTCCAATTTCGCCTGATCGGCGACATGACCATTAAACAATTTGGATATCTTGCTGGCGGGGCTATTGTGGGCTACATCTGCTACAAACTCCCTCTGCCGTTCTTTTTTACCTGGCCGCTTGCCACTTTTTCCGTCGTCCTCGGTATTGGCCTTGCCTTTGTCCCTATTGAAGAGCGGCCCATGGATGTATGGCTTCTTTCTTTTATAAAAAGTATTTACAGCCCCACCCAGTATCTCTGGCAAAAAACCGCTCAATCCAAACAAGCAGCTACCCCGCCAGCCATATCAACACCAATGGTTTTACCAACACCTTCTATCCCCCAAGTGCTCACGGCCAAACCCAAAGCATCGCTTACAGAAACTCTCGAGCAATTATTTGCTTCTCATCCAAAAACCGCGACGCCTTCTCCTATTGGGCCACCGATTGCTTCTCCTCAACATGTTGCTTCCCAAACAACTGGACCCTCTGTCTTGTGGTCCCAACAGGTGTGGGATCCACTTGGTTTCTTAAAACAGTTATTTGCGACGAAACCCAAAGCTCAGCCTGCCACGCCCACGACATACCCAGATATCTTTGCCCAGATAGGAACGCTTCCATCTTTAACCGGCAAAAAGGTCGATCTTGCCCAAACACCAGCCCCAACCCTGTCAGTGCAACAACAAACCGCGGCTCAGGCACAGGCAACCGCCAAAGAGCAAGAACTCACCGAAAAACTCAAAAAACTTCAAGGAGAACTGGCAACGAAAACCACCACGGATACGCGCATCCTGGAACTTCAAAAGCAGCTTACCGATGTGCTCTCTGAAAGGAATAAAATGGAACAGGAACTTGCATCACTTCGCCAAAAACTCACTCAGTCAGCCCAGGCTCCCCAAGTAATCCGACAAGCGGGCGTGGTCAAAGCCGAAGTAGGGCAACCAACGGTTCGTATCATTACTCCAGATGTTGCCGTCAAAGCAGGCCTTCCGCGTTTAACCACGTTTCCCAACGTTATCACCGGCATTATCAAAGATCACGACGGCAACCTCTTGCCCGGAGTCCTCATCACCGTTCGCGACAAAGACGATATACCAGTGCGCGCCCTCAAAACCAATAAACTCGGCCAATTTGCCGCCTCTACTCCCCTTCCCAGTGGCACATATATGGTGGACATCGAAGACCCAAGACAGCTTCACTTTTTTGATCGTATCCGCGTTACCCTCACGGGCAGCGTCATGTCGCCTGTTGAAGTGACCTCAAAAAGCAAAAAACAGATGGAACGGTCCCAGCTGGAAAAAGCAATCTTTGGAGGAAGTCAAATATAACAATATGAAAGAGCCAATTGTACCCATCCGTTCGTCGACACAAGAATTTATTGAAATTGAAGATATTGACCAAGATATAGTTTTGTTTGCTGATGGATCGGCAGCAGTGATCATGTCCACCTCCGCAGTCAACTTTGGCCTTTTGTCAGAAAAAGAACAAGAAAGCCTCATTTTTGCCTACGCCGGTCTTTTGAATTCTCTCTCATTCCCTATTCAAATCCTTATTCGTTCGCAACACAAAGACATTACCGCCTACATAAAGCTTCTAGAAGACGCCGAGGGCAAACAGAAAAATCCAAAATTAGCCAAAAGCATCAACTCATATCGGAGCTTCGTAGCCTCTACGGTCAAAGAAAAAAACGTGCTCGATAAAAAATTTTATATTGTCATCCCTTTCTCCAGTTTGGAGCTGGGTGCTTCCGCAAGCGTCCTCTTTGGCAGCAAGAAACGAGGACTTCCCTATCCTAAGCCCTACATCTTCGAACGCGCACTTATTGTTTTGACACCGAAATCGGATCATCTTCTTCGACTTTTAGGAAGACTTGGCCTTCGTGGAGAACACATGAACAATGAACAACTCATCAAGCTTTTTTTTGGAAACTACAATCCAGGAAGTCCGCCGCCAAAATTAGACCAGATACATAAGGACGCATCCGACAACACTTTGAATAATTTTAGTTGAAGGTGCGTCACAAAGGGCCGTATCCGTCCCGCCAAGCGGGACGGACGATCCCTTAGGAAGGCTAACATGGATGTAAAAACACTATTTCAAAAGTTTATTAACCCTATGCCAGAAAACAAACTTCTGGCAAGTGATGTTTCTGGACCATTATCGGTCAAAGATCTCATTGCTCCACCAGCAATCGAAGTAGACTTTGACTATCTAAAAATCGGTGATTCATACTACCGCACCCTCTTTGTTGCCGGCTATCCGCGCTTTGTGACGGCCAACTGGCTCGGGCCCCTTATTTCATTTGATCACACCTTAGACATTGCCATGTATGTCTACCCCACACAATCAGCAGAAGTCCTTGAGAACTTGCGGCGGAAAGTCGGCGAAATGGAGGCAACCATTCAATCCGACATGAAGCGCGGTCGTGTGATTGAACCATCCATACAAGTAGCCCTGGAGGATGCCCTTGCCCTCCAACAGCAACTTGCCAAGGGTGAAGAACGATTTTTTCAATTCGGCCTTTATGTCACTATACCAGCCAAAACCAAAGAAGATTTGGATAAAACCACCAAGCAAGTAGAGGCAACATTGGGTTCCCTTATGATTACGAGTAAGAAAGCTATCCTCCAGATGGAAGAGGGCTTTAAAACCGTGCTCCCCACCGGCCAAGATCGCCTGGTGATCACCCGCAATATGGATACCACATCTTTGGCTACCACATTTCCTTTCACCACAAGCGAGCTCACTGCAAATGAAGGCATCCTCTATGGCATTAACGAACACAATGACAGCCTTATTATCTTTGACCGCTTTACCCTGGAAAATGCCAACACGGTGGTATTTGGCAAGTCTGGTTCAGGGAAAAGTTATATGGTGAAATTGGAAATCATGCGCAGCCTCATGTTTAGCAGTGAAGTTATTGTCATCGACCCGGAAAACGAGTACGAAGCTCTTTCGCATGCACTCGGAGGCGAATATATTCGCTTTAGCTTTGGCAGCAGTACCAAAATCAATCCATTTGACTTGGCGCTTCTTACCAGTAGTCCGTCAGTTGGCAGAGAAAAAGAAAGCGAGCTTAATCAAAAAATTCTTTCCCTGCATGGTTTTTTCCGCGTGGTCATGGGTAAACTCTCCCCTACCGAAGATGCACTCCTTGACCGCGCCCTTATTTTGACCTACAAACAAAAAGGTATTACGCCGGATCCTGCTACCCAAAAACTCGAGCCACCCCTCATGGAGGACCTCTACAAGGCCTTGGTTGGCATGGAAGAACCATTGGCTAAAGGTCTTGCGGATCGCATAGAAAAATTCGTCAAAGGAAGCTTGGTGGGGATTTTTGACCAACAGACCAATATCGAGATTCGAAATCCGTTGACCATATTTTCCATCCGCGATCTGGAGGAAGAACTGCGGCCCATTGCCATGTATCTTATCTTAGACTACATCTGGACCAGAATTCGACGCGATATCAAACGCCGCATCTTAGTTGTGGATGAAGCGTGGTACATGATGCGCTATCCGGATTCGGGAGAATTTCTTAATTCCATTGCCAAGCGCGCTCGCAAATATTACCTAGGCCTCACCACAATCACACAAGATGTTGAGGATTTCTTGTCGGTAGACCTCGGAAAAACCATTATCCAAAACAGCAGTCTGCAGGTACTTCTGAAACAATCTTCAGCTGCCATTGATAAAGTGGCGGAAATTTTTTATCTTTCTGAGGGAGAAAAACACTTGCTGTTGTCAGCAGACATTGGCGAGGGGTTATTTTTTGCCGGCCCGGCACACGCTGCTATGCGTGTGATCTCTTCTCCCGAAGAACACATGCTCGTTACTACCAAACCACAAGAGCTGGAAGAGCGAAAAACAAACCCTGTGCCCACTCCACAACCTCCAACTCCATCAACTGGCGGGCCTACTCCCCCACCAAATCCGCCAGCTGGCGGACCAGTGGTGAATCGACCAATATTTACGGTAGAATCCGTTGAGAGTTAACCTATGGCCGAACCACTATCGCTCGAGGAGTTTATCCAAAAAAGTCTCTCAACCCTAAACGCTGAAGATACTTCCCCTCAACAAGTGCATGAGGTGTTTATCGGCATGCAACAATACGCACCACTTCGGAATATACTTAAGGACCAAAAAGAGATCACTGGCGACATTCTTCTTGACGTGCTTACGAAAGAATTTCCTCTTGCCGGAAAACGCGCCGAAGCGCTCGATCAACCCATGTCTCCGGCAGAAATTACGGCACGAGCTGAAATCTTTGCCAAAACCCAACAACAAATACCCGAGGCAACAAGGCAACGCTTTGAACAAGAACGAAAAAATTATGCCAGAAAAGTGGCTAGGAAATGGGTTGAAAGACTACGTAATGATCGACTTTACAACGTAAGTCAAGAAGAAGAACAGATTATCACACGAAGCATTGAGAATCTTCCACCAACCACAAGCGCTACTGAGACGAGAAACGCTGTTGTAAATCAACTACAAACACTCACGCAAACCAACCCCAATCTTTCTCGTGGTCAAACAGTGATTGCACAAATAGCCCAGACCACCGAACTTGCGGAGCCCACACAAATTCGACAACAAATCTTCAATACCATCCTTGATCACCCAGACGCAGATCAATCAATTTTTCTTGGTTTAGCTGCTCAAGGAGTAGATATCCAAAGGGCGGCACAACTTGCTGATCTTGGCAAGGTATTTTCTGCCGATATTAATCCTGCAATTGATGTGACTCGACCGACAGTATTCTTTCAGGCGTTTGCTAAATCCGGACTACAAAAATTAGTAGCCCCTGCTGCCGATGCGTTTCTCACGGTTCTTCCGCAAGAAACCCGCGAAGCAGTTGTCGAAAGCGTTCTTACCAAATCCTGGGAAAGGATAGACCAAAAATTTGGCGGTGCCGTCGTAGGATCAAAACCTTTCCAAGATGCACTCGCTCAAGGAAATAGCGCGTTTGCGGCCCGCCCTCCATCCACCGGCGGCATTGCCGCGGGTTTTGGAAGAATCATCGGCGACGTCGTTAATCCAATTCTTGGCAGAAACATAGATCAAGTAATGATCGAACAATATCTTGAACTTAGCAAGACAACCACCATCACCCAACAACTTACCTGGCGTCACTTCTACGCAATGTCTGCCCATAGCCACGATCCCTCAATTTTTTCCTTTGCCTTTGAGGGCGGCAGGTGGGTTTTGGGCTTTGCCGGAAAAAGAGTGGTTAGCGCGGCGGCCAAGGGTGTTGCCGCAAAACTTTCCGGAACAACGATTGGAGCCGCAATTGGTTCGCTTATACCCATCCCCGGGGTGGGAACTGCGGTCGGAGCTATCGTAGGGTTTATCGGCGGAAAATTAATCGAGCCGCTACTTCGTGGTGCTGGATCACTATTGAAGAATATTTTTGGCGGCGGATTTATTACTCGATTATTTGCCGGCGGCACAGGTCGCTGGCAAGATGATCTTCCTTTGGTCGCTACAATAATTGTCCTCCTCCCTATTATCCTTATTTTTCTTCTCCCCACCTTTCTTAATCCCCAATTTATCGGCCACACCGCCCAATCCAGCGCCCTAGCTGATATCGGAGGCGGAATTGGTCCGGGCGGATCAACCATTGACTGCAGTAAAACTCCCGACATTCCCGAATGCAAACTCACCCAGTGTCAAGGAGATTGCCGCTGGCCGCTTGATACTTCTACGGGGGCTTGTATTATTGAAGGCCCATTTGTTGGGACGCATAGTGGAAGCCACCTATCAGCAGTTGATTTTGCTACTCTTGGCGGACAAGCGCGCCTCTCTGGAGCACCGGTGCACACACCATATGCAGGCACCGTTTGGAACGCAACCTTTGGATACAATGATGGCTGCACAACGTTTAATGGGTGTATAACAGACGGCAACACCTACGGAAACAATGTGATCATTCAAACAGACAAAGGCGCCCGACTTTTATTTGCTCATCTTCGAAACATAAGCGTAGTAAATAAAGGTGCCCCAGTTGCCGCAGGAACTGTAATCGGCTATGTCGACCACACAGGATATTCTCGTGATGTCCATCTTCATTATGAAGCACGCACCCCTGGAGATATCAATGAATATCTTCCGTATCCCGTTCCTCCGTGCGGCAGTTATCAGGATTGCAGTGCAAAACTTAAGGCACTTGGACACTCGGCGTGTATATAAATTGTATATACTGAATATATGAAAAAGTTTTTTCTCATCTTCGTCATCATTATCCTTGTTGTCGCTTTTTCTGCTTTTGTTTACACCCGAATACCACAAAAACCTGGGGCAACTATTAGTCAACCTATTCCTATTACAACCATCACCCCGCTTTCAACGTTACCCAGGGCAATTGACACGATTCCGCAAAATGTCACTTTCTCCTATTCGGGTCAGGTATTTTCTCTCCCCGACCACCTACCAACGTATGTAGTCGCATATCCCACTAATCTTCCAAGCCAAGCGGAACAGCTCGCAAAACAATGGGGGTTTACGAGTCCGGTAAAAAAGACAGTTGCCTATGTATATGACTGGATAGACAACGATAAACAATTCTCGTATAACGACAAAGACAAAAGCATTTCTTTTATTTTATTTTCTCCACCATCAAGCGGCTCCCCTTTATACTCCCTAACCCCTCAAGTGCTATTTTCAACACTCGCGTCGTTTCAATTCTTTTCAAATAGCTTTGTTTTCACAGAAACAGGCCGCCAAGTAATTCAATCGGGCCAGGGAGAGGGAGGGTTTGCGGGGGCGGCAAACGGCACAACCACATCAATCACATACGCAGCTGCCATAGCCAACAAATCACTTCCTTTTCTTTTTTCAGGGTTTACTAAAACGACAGGAAGTGTCCAGGTTGATCAGAGAGGAAGAGTAATTGCTTTCTCCTTTTATGTCACTCCACAAATCCAACAAAAACAAGAAAGACAAACCCTCAATACTGTTGATCAAATACTTCAAGAGCTTAATGGTCAAAGGGGGTATCTGGCAGGACTCGGAACAACTACCATAATCTACCCATCTGAACAAACAGCATCGTTTAATCAGGTAACCATATCTATATTTTCTCTTGCCTATCTTTATATCCCTAAAGAATCGCGATTTATACCGATTATTGAGGCTGAGGGAATGAGCAACCCAGGCAACCAACGCGTGCGGTATTATGTGCGGATCAGTAATTGATTTAGGTCTGCACCCTAACGGGCATAATGACATGAAGATACGAATCATCTTTGACCGGCTTGAAGACGCCGGGGTTAAGGGAGCCAGTCATTTCAAACAATAATTCTTCTTCAGGAAAATTTGCCAGAAAATCGATTAAAAATCTACTATTGAAGGCAATTTCCCCTCCTTCACCATCAATCTTTGCCTCCACCTCTACTTTATTCTCCCCCACTTGTGGTGTATTAGCCGTGACCACGAGCTGCTGATTATCCAAAGAGAATCGAATAATATTTGCGTTGTCTCGGGCAAAAATGCTTGCAGACTTTACTGCAGCCGTAAGCTTTTGGCGATCCAGAAGGGCCCGCGAAGAAAAAGAGCGAGGGATAATTTTTTCAAAATTTGGATACTCGCCATCAATCCTTCGTGTATGAATTTCTGTATCCCCTATACCAAACACCAACTGTCCTTCTTCTGTTTGCGCGATGGTCAACTCCTTTGTTTCTTTATCTTCTCCACTTACTTTGACTACTTCAGTAAGCGCTCGAGACGGGATCGTCATGTCTGCTTCAAACCCCAAAACAAGAGACGTGTGTTTGACCGACAACCGATATCCATCGGTTGCAGCAAAGACCAAGGTTCCATCTTGTTGTTTTACTCGTATACCAGTAAGAAGCGGGCGCCCTTCGTCAGTTGCTGCGGCAAATAATACTCGGCTAATCACACGACAAAATTCGTCTTTTCCTATATTGCTGTGTGTTTTTTCCTTGACTTTTGGCACCGGAGGAAATTCTTTTGCTGATATACCGGGGATAGTTGCGGCAAACCCCTGGCTTTTTACCACAAGCGCCGTGTCGTTTACTGATAAAAACACCGTATCTTGCGGAAGCGATGCAACAAGTTCACTAAAAAGTCGAGCAGGGACACAAAAGCTCCCTTCTTTTTCTACTTTTGCCCCGACCCAAACGATCTCTGTGGTCTCTAGGTTGGTCGCAACAATTCGAAGTCTCCCCTCTGTGGTTTCTAAAAGAATGTTTTGTAGTATGGGGAGTTGCGGTTTTACTGGAATTATTCTTCCTGTTTGATTGAGTGCTTTTGCGAGGTTTTCTTGAAGAATGTGTGCAATCATATTCTTTATTTAGTAGTAGTAATAGAAAGCGGCGTGGAAAAGTGTATGCTTTTTTGATTTAGGTGTCAATATCGAGAAAAAGACCATTAAGGCAATGTTTACACTGAGTGTGGTGAAATGTGGATTGTTTTGTGGATAATTTATCTTTTTTTGTGGAAAAGTGGAAAAATCCTTCGACAAGCCCAGGACAAGCCACAATTTATGCCCAAAGTTTTTGTTTTATCCCCTCGATATCTTCACGCAATCGTACATTTGTGGATAGTTCGTGAGTAATTGTTTCAATACCATACATAATGGTTGTGTGGTCACGGCCACCCAAGAGGCCACCAATGTCTTCTAGGGTAAGTCCTAATTCGGTTTTGCAAAGATACATGATAAGTTGCCTGGGCCGAGCAATCGGGCGATTGCGCTTAGGCCCTTTCAGTTGTGTGGTTTTGATACCAAAGTGTAAACCCACAGCCTCCAAAAGCACTTGGGGGGAAATGTGTTTTGTTGATTTACCAATAACACCGTTGTTTTGTGCCTTGGCTCCCAAAAGAGAAGAAACAAGTTCGGGGCTAATTGGTGTTTTTTTGGTAGCAATTTCCGTGGTAAGTCTTTTGAGAAAACCTTCAATTGCTCTTGTGTCGGTAAGGTTTGCTGCAATCATTTGACTTGCATCATTAGGAATTACGAGTCCCATGGCGTTAGATTTAATATTGACAATAGCAGCGCGAAGTTCGAAGTCTGGCGGCGCCACATCGACCGTGAGGCCTCCTTCAAATCGTGATCGCAATCTGTCTTCGAGTCTGGCAATTTCCGATGGTGGCCGGTCGCTGGTGAGAATAATCTGTCCCCCCTCGCGATGCACTGCATTAAATGTGTGGAAAAATTCCTCTTGGATTGCTTGTTTTCCCGCGATAAACTGGATATCGTCCACAAGGAAAAGTTCTGCGTTTCGATATTTTTGGCGAAATTGACGGGCGGATTTCGTTTGAATAGCATCAATGATTTCATTAGTAAAATCTTCGCCCATGCAGTATACGATGCGCATTGAAGATTTTTTACCAAGAAGCACATTTGCAATTGCATGCATGAGGTGCGTCTTCCCCACTCCGACCCCACCATACAAAAAAAGCGGATTGTATGCAGTGCCGGGGGCTTTGGCAACCGCAGTTGTTGCTGCATACGCCATTTGGTTACTCGTTGAAACAGCGAAATTTTCAAACGTGGATTCTGGCCTGATATGGAGTTGTCGGGCGATGGTATCGGCATTGGTGTTGGATTGTGGTTGGTTAGCAAACAATGGGCCAATATCGCGGGTTTCCAATATTTCTTTTTTGGGGACCACAACAAAGACCAGGCTGATATCGCTTTTCGTATGATGGTCAAGGATGCTTTTAACCAGAGAATAGTAGCGGGTTTCTATAAGGGTGCGCATTAAGGGGTTAGCAACACCAATAGTGGCTACATTTTCTTGGAGACGAACAAGTTGTGCTTGAGCAAAGTGCGTCTGGTAGACCATTTTGGTAACTGATAGTTCAAGTTCCGCCAGCACTGATTTCCAAAGTTTTTGTAGATCCATATGTTGAAAACTTATCCACATCCTAGACAACAAAGAGATATTTGTCAATCAGGTCAATGAGGGAAAGTTTACTCTTGGGGTTTTGATGGTGGCACTTCGGTGGTGGTCGGCACCTGTGCTTGGGTAGTCTCTACTGTTTCTTCTGTGGCCTTTGCCGCTGCTGCAGCGGCTTCTTCGGTAGCGGCCTGCTCTTGAGCTTCTTTACTCACAAGAGCAGCAATTTTTACTACTGTTAATCCTGAATCGGTTTGTAGAGTGACACCAGTGGGCATTTTCAGATCAGAGATTTTCAGCTCAGTATTTACTTCGGCAAGTCCCGAGATGTCCACAGGAATAT
>Ga0209515_10001397_pt1 | contig 40751 bp, 39 predicted proteins | sample Subgroupgradi54m_FD_187454 | JGI IMG/M metagenome (GOLD analysis project Ga0209515, IMG submission 187454) | Subsurface groundwater microbial communities from S. Glens Falls, New York, USA - GMW60B uncontaminated upgradient, 5.4 m (SPAdes)... ... | reverse complement strand
TATGAACTTCGTTTTTGGTATCAAGGTAAACTGATCAAGGTTGAACGTATGAAAATTAAGGACTTTTTACCTGTCCACTTTTAATTCAAAAAGTGTCCACTTTTAAAAAGTTGGTAACAGATAGCTGTGATGGTTTCCAAAAAGAAATTCGTGCTTTCTGAACTTCAAGGATGTGTTATAATGTCGGCACTTATGACGCCTATTGTTGACTATCACATGCACACACCCCTTTGCGGCCACGCTGTTGGGGCTCCGAAGGAATATGCCCAGCACGCACGCGCGATTGGTCTGGAAGAAATCGGTTTTTCCGACCACGCCCCTCTTGTTTCGCACGATGATCCTAAAATTACGATGAATATCAAACAACTCCCTATCTATCATAAAATGATCGAGGAGGTCCGCTCTCAATTTGCTCCATTACGCATTAAGATTGCCATGGAGGCTGATTTCATTCCAGGATTCGAAGATAAAACAAAAGCCATTCTCCAAAGTTATCCTTACGACTATATCATCGGCTCTGTGCATTTCATCAACCGCTGGGGGTTTGATGATCCGGCGGAACGTGAGCGCTGGCAACAAAAAGATATTAACCAAGTTTATCACGATTATTATGACCTTTTACGAAAGAGCGCGGAATCGGGTTTGTTTGACATCATGGGTCATGTGGATCTGGTGAAAAAGTTTGGACATCGGGCAACGGAAGATCTGACGGGTGAGATTGAAAAAACAGCGAAAGTTTTTAAAAAGTCCGGTGTCGCTGTTGAGATCAACACCTCGGGATTACGAAAACCAGTCAAAGAAATGTATCCGGCGCCGGAGTGTTTGAAAATTTACTGCCAAGCCGGCGTGCCCCTCACCTTCGGCTCGGACGCGCATGATCCTCTTGATGTCGGCAAAGATTTCGATAAAGCCGTGGCGTTGGCGAAAGCCGTCGGGTATAAGGAATATTTAATTTTTAAGCAAAGAAAAGTTGAACGAGTCCAAAAAATATGACCCAAATCCTCGGCATTGACCACGTCGCCATCAACGTCCGCGACCTTGATAAGGCGGTTGAATTTTATACGAAAGTGCTCGGTTTAAAAATCACCGAGCGTGAACCTTCCAAACCAGGCGTTGAATATTTTCTGGATTGCGGACCTTCCTTGATTGGGATCATTCAGGCGAACGATATGAGCATTTCGCATCAATTTGAACATGAAGGGTTGGGCGCCAATCATTTTTCATTTCGCGTGCATGCCAAAAATTTCGATGCCATGATCAAACGCCTGGAAGAGAACACCGTGGCCGTTGAATTTGCCAAGAAACGCGAGAAATCCTGGTCGCTTTATTTCTATGATATCGATGGAAACAAACTAGAAATCACCGCCTGGCCTCGGGAAGACGGTTTGCCAGAAGAGCAGTTGAAAAAAATCATTTACGATCCAAAGACGAAGAAATGGAAACCTTATTAGGAGAAAAAGATGTCTAAACCAAATCAGGGCGATAAAGCCCCAGCCTTCAGCCTAGCGGCCAGTAATGGCCAAACTGTTTCGCTCGAAAGTTTTAAGGCCAAGAAAAACGTCGTGCTTTATTTCTATCCTAAAGACGATACGCCTGGCTGTACGGTTGAGGCGTGCGGTTTTCGGGATTCCATAAAAAATATCGAAACTCAAGATACAACCATTTTGGGTGTGAGTCCCGATAAAATTGCCTCGCACGAAAAATTCATTAAAAAATTTGGCCTCCCCTTCCTTCTTTTAAGCGATGAGGATCACAAAATGTCAACCGCTTATGGCGTGTGGATTGAAAAAAGCATGTACGGTCGAAAATATATGGGAATTGAACGTACGACGTTTGTGATTGATAAAGAAGGAAAGATTGCGAAAGTCTTTGAGAAGGTCAAGCCGCAGGGACACAACGAAGAGGTTTTGGAAGTTTTGAAAATGCTTTAAGGTGTCACCTCAAAGCTAAAAAGACACACCACTTTATTCCCATCATCCTCAATAATCTCTGCCAACAAGTCAAAGCTTGTTAATTTATTGACACGAATGAGTTCGTGATGGTGCCTTTGAAATTCCACCAGCGGGCTTTTCAAAACGCCATGACTGAGATCATGATAAACGCTGGGAAGTTTGATTCTTATTTTCCCGCCATCGAATCGAACCAACTGCGCCCCAGTCCAGTCGATTTTAAACTCCGAAGAAAGCGTATCATCCAAAAACGTAAGCCTTAAATTTTTAATCTCCAGCAGTTTAAAACCATTGGGATATTTGCTTAGCAATTGCTGTTTCAGCTCTTGCGAGATGGAAGGTTCGGAAGATTTTTTTTCTTGTTTACTCATCAAGGAATCCCATCGAGGAATAAAGATGATCAGACCAACGATGATTGCCCCGATCAAGAACTCAACCTGATAGCTCATGATAAAATCCCACAACGAAAAACGCGCTGGTTGGAACCGAATTGCTTGTTTAATTTTTTTATTGTGTATTTCGTGTAAACGTTTTTGGTGTTTTGTTTTCTTGCTTGTCATCAGGCTTTATTCCCAGAAAACATCAATACGTTTAATTTTTTGACTGCGAACATCCTCGGCATAGGGCGAAGGAATACTCGGGGAAAAAATTGTGAGGGGCTTTATGGTACGATCAAAGTAAGACAAAAGAATTTTCTTGATCTGAATTTTGTTAAAACCAAATGTATTTCCTCGATGGGTATTATGGTAAACAACTAAAGTTTTTCCTAGGAAATTAAAGGCATACGTATTTTTAGGAAGTTTAATCGACTCTGACTTTCCTTCTTCATTAGAATGCTGAATTTCAGTTTCTTTGTGAGTGAATAACCATCCTGCTAAAGCCGGACGAAGTTTAAGCGCTAGTTTTTTATTGTGATCTAACTGAAATGGGTGAGGCCCAACATTCATCAAGAGCCACATATGCAGAAATTCCGCGGTGCTCCCGCTTAGCCGAGCCACAAATCCGCGGCCGTGCAGATCCTTATCTTCATGCGCGCTGCTGACGATAAAAGAGGAATTCTCCAAAATGCTTCGGCCGTATTGCGCCGGATTTAAAAACGCGACAACGCACGAACGAAAATCCTGATAAAATTCCTCGTAAAGCCCGCAGCGTAAAACCTCTAGCAAAAATTTATATTCCATATGCAGCCATACCGATTCATTCTCCAGCCAGCCGGCAGGAAAAATCCTGGTTCGTCCGATTTCCTCAGATTCTTTAGAGAGATCCGCGTTGACTTTATACATCCGCAACTCTTTATCGAAAAGCGTACTTTTTTTCACTTGAAGGTAAAGATTTAGGGCATCCTTGGGATTTTCTTGCGTGCGTAGCCCATGGACAAAACCTTCGAGAAAAAGCGGTAGGCTGCGCCTCTTAAATTTTAAAGGCCGCACGTAGGAGGAATCTTTGGAAAGCAATTCATATTGAGTGACCTCATGCATAAAATAACTCGGATAAAGGTTTCCTTTTCCGGAGCTGGCTTTCAAAATAGCTTTGTCTGTCTTTTCAATAATCAGGGTAAGAAATCTTTTGATCTCAGGAAATGTGACATCAATTTCTTCTCCCAAAATCCCAAAACGAATTTTATGACGGTAATGTTCCTTGATCTCATTGGATTTCATCCAGAAAGAGAGATTAGTATCTTCATTTTTCGAAGATTCCGCATCAAGCGCCAGAATATTACTTAACCCGAGGACAAAAGCGGCCAGTTCTTCAAAAATTTTTACTTTTTGCTGATCCTTCGGTGCAATTTGCTGAATGGATTTTAAAACAAATTGGCATAAACGTTTGAGCTCAAAAGTTTCGCAGATCGACGAGCCTAAAAGTCCCGGTAAACCGTTTAAGGCATCGTACCAGTTTGGTTTGTCGGCCTCCATTTCGAGACCAATGCCGCTAGGATCAAACGAGGCCGCTTTATTGGCGACCAGGCAAAGGAGTTTGACTAAAAGGGAAGTGTGATAAATCCCTCCCTCCCCATTTTTAATCCGTAATTTATTTTCTTTGGCTTTGGCCTTAATTTCTTTTGAGGCATCAAAAATTGAAATGTACTGCCGCACGCCGCTCGGAGTTAAGAGATACCGTTTGTCTCGAGGAAGAATATAATGTGAATCAAAATAAAAACTGAAAACCTGTTTCTCGATGAAAAGGGTTTTAAGTTCTTCCGGATAAAGACTCAAAAAACTTTCAATCAAATCCAGGTTATACGTCCAATGATCAATCCAATATCCTTCCCCGTGCTCGGCGAGCTCGTTTTTATGGCAGACACCCAAAATTTTTTGTAAGAACGCCTGAACCGATACGGTCAGATGAATTTCTTTCTGAGTTATTTTTTGAAGTAGTTCTCCGAGTTGAAAACCATGGATCAAAAGTTCTTTTAATTTTTTCCGGCTTTCTGGTTTGATGCAGGTGTTAAGAATCGGTTTTATCTTGTGTTCATCTTCGATCGCAAAAGTCAATCCCTTCACAATCAAGGGATTGTAGCCATCCGCCTGAATAAGATTTAGAAACGTCCTGATATGCTGATCATTGACCTGGGGATTGAACCAGACGTCATTACGGCGGTTTTGATTCACGTCGCGGTAATTGCCATTTCCCTGAGAATAATACGTCGGAGCCAAAACAAAAAAGTTGTAATCACGCTCGGGATCGCCGTGTTTGCGGCTGAAGATATTCACAACCACATTCCCCTCTTTTGTTTTAAGTGTAACCGGTAGGCCTCCTCTTAAAACATTATCCAGAAAATTTTGTCCGCAATATTCGTTGAGCTCAACCGAAGAACTGTTCGTGAACGCGAAATTTTTAATCTCACCGATGAGTTCTTTGTTTCGTAAGGATTTTTGTTCAATAAAATTTTTACTGGTCACTTGTTTGACGATTCGATTCACCTGCGGCTCTTCATAAGCGTAACCGGTTAACGAAATGGTTTGTTTGCGGCCTTTGGGATTTAAAGAAAATCGATCAAAACTCATGGCACACGGAGTACGGTTGGACGTTTCTTGTTTTTTGGGAATCGCGAATGGTTTTGGAGTGAAGAAATTTTGCGGATAAATAAAATCCTGACAATTCCCAAAAACAGAGGCCGCTTCAACGATCGGCGGCAAAAGGGATGATGACCTTTCTCCTTTTTCAAATGCAAAATAAAAATTCCCTTCCGTGATATGACTGACCGCCGGCCGGTCACTGACCACGACCTTTAAATGATAAAACGGGGCCTGATGTTTGAGATTACGAACCATCACCCAGGCCTCAACCGTGCGGCTCATATTTTTTACCAGCCAATCCGTCATACCATACGGAATAATTGAAGGTAGCCCATCCAGTAATTCGATCTCGTATTTTTTCCCGGAAATATTTTCAATGGTCACCTGACGGATTAAGGCAGGGTATGGCTCCTCGGGCAAAGTGAAATAATTGACCCGTACATTTAAGCCCAAAGTAAGATTTTGTTCCTGAAGAGTCAGGTCGTGGGAGGTTATGGATAAGGTTTGTTTTGTTTGGAAAGGATTCAGTCCACGGTTTTGGAAGGGCTCATAAAAAGAAATTTTTGAACCGTTTTTTATTTTAAGAAAGGTACGAAATCCCTGCAGAGACGTCAGACGATAGGCTTTATTGGCAGGCTGAAATTCGAGGATACTTTTGTCTTTGCTTTCGATCCCGAAACTCGAAATGCATTGGCCGCGGTTGACCGAGAAGACCCACATCGGGATTCCCCACGCACCGGCAATTCCAGGGAAAAAATTGCTAAAGGGCGCCACTTGATTGTAATTCTCAATAACAAAAGAACCTTCGGGATCTAATAAATATTTAACCGGATCAGACACTGACTCACTCACAATATATTATTCGGGATTTTTCCATTTTCGAAAAACTTGATAACACCCGGATAATTTTGCCCATAGGCTAATATCTAAATCGTCATTATTTCCAAACCGGATGCGTTTGATGATGTACGGATCATCGTTTGAACGATGATAACCGCGATTGGTCGTACACGCTGCCTTGTATCCCGCTTCTTTTAAAAGCGCTATGATGGAATTATTAAACCCGCCGGAGGGATACGCAAAATATTCGATTGAATGTTCGAGCTGTTGCTCTAGAATTTCTTTACTCCCTCGAATCTGATTACGCTGTTCGGCTTTATCTAAACTGGGTAAATAGGTGTGCAAACGGGTATGACTTCCAAAGGAGATATCGGATTTTTCCATTTCTTTTATCTGTTCCCAGGTCAAAAATCCTGGTTTACTCACGACATCCGTCACAATGAAAATGATCGCCGGGAAATGATACTGTTTCAGGACAGGAAATGCATTCGTGTAATTATCCTCATATCCATCATCAAAGGTAATCACTACACTTTTTTGGGGTAAGGGTTTCTTTTCCCGAATGCTGTTAACCAACTCTGAAAAAGCAATCACATGATAGCCATGTTTGTGAAGGTAGGCCATCTGCTTGGCAAAATTTTCTGGAGTAACCAGATTCATCCTGGGCTTATCCGAATAATCCACGTTATGATACGTCATAATCGGCACAACATATTTATCCGAAACCCAAAACAAATAACTCCCCGCCAAAACAATCAAAAGAACACCTGCAATCGAAAATCTTTTCAGAATTTTTTTTAACATCAAAAATGATCCTTATTTTTAGCCATTCAATTGCGAAAGTCTTTCTCTTACCAAATCGCTCACTTGTTTACTGTCCGCCCGTCCGGCAACCTGAGGTAATAAGATTTTCATGACCGCCCCCATATCCTTCATCGATTTGACACCAGACTCTAGAACCGCTCGGTCAACCAGTCCTTTTAAATCATCAATTGACATCTCTTGAGGAAGATAACTTTTGAGAATTTCCATCTCAGTTTTTTCTTTATCGACTAAATCCACGCGGCCGCCTTTTTCAAATTGGGCAATCGAATCTTGACGCTGTTTAACCTGCTTTTTGATGACCACAACCACATCGCTATCGGAAAGTTGATTAGATTTCTTATCAATCAATACATATTTCAACTGGGAACGCAGGAAACTCAGCGTCGAAACCTTTATGGCATCCTTATCTTTCATGGCCTGTTTATAATCGCTAGTGATTCTTTCTTCGAGCACGGGACCCTCCTCTTATTTCGAATTCAGGATATAGTAATCGTTTTGCTGCACGATTTCAATCCTTTTATAATCTCAATTTGGGACTTCGAGACATTGAAATGTCCCGAAAGAAATTCAATTAAGGCTTTATTGGCTTTCCCATCAACAGCGGGCGCTCTCAAATAGATTTTTGTTAATTCTCCCTCTTGTTTTAAAAAATCCTTCCGAGCACCGGCAATAACTTTGACATCTAATTTCATATACCTTTTATTGAAACGGCAGCATCATTTCTTTTTGATTCATCCGCAGCCACGAGCGCTGACTTTTATAGTTGGGAAGAATCTTTTGGACCTTGCGCCAAAACAATTTGGAATGATTTGGCACCGTCAAATGACACAACTCATGAACGATGACGTAATCGATGACCTCGAGTGGCGACATCACAATCTGCCAGTTTAAGTGAATCTTTTGCTTTCGGAAATTACAACTTCCCCATAATCTTTTCTGTGTTTTGATGGAAATCTCTTTGGGCCAAACGCCCATTAGCTGTGCATGATGAAAAACCCGGCTTCCTAAAATTTCTTTGGCCTGCATCCGGTACCAGATCAAAAATCTTTCTTTAAGCTGATTACGACGTTCCTCGCGGGATAATGCCGAGGGAACCGCTGCTTTCCAGCGTTTTCCATCAAAAGATAATTCCGTTGATTCAAAGTCTCGGGGAGAGTACTTGGCAATTTCCAACTGAAGTCTTTTTCCCAAAAAAAGAAATTCTTGACCGTGTTCAAATGCCTTGTTTTGATTCATTTCACGAAAGAAACATCGATCTGGATCTTTTTGCCACCTATGGCGGAAGGGATTTCCTCTTTTTGTAAAGTTTGTCCGTCTTTGAGGAGATAACCGCGATTTCCCTTTAATGCAAGCGCCTGATCCCGTTGTTTTCTGACCGCTTTTCTTGCATTGTAGGCTTCTCGTTTCAGACCATTCATTTTAGTCTTAACCAGTTTTAGTTTATTTTGAAACAAACTGATCGTGGCTTTGCCTTCATCCAGATTTTGAATGTTTCCTTCAAAGAAACGCAGCTGTTCTTTCAATTGCGCCAATTCATTGGCAAACTGCAAATTCTTTTCATTCAGGATGGCAATTTGTTCCTCTAATCCTTCTTTTATTTTATTAAAAACGGCTTGATTTTCTGCCTGGGCATTTGATGGATTATTAAGCGCGGCTAGTTGGTTTTGTAAATCGGCATTTTCTTTTTTTGCTTGGGATAAAAGATATTGAGTTTGCTGCAGCAATGCTTTGTTCGAATCCAATTCCTTGTTGACAGCGGTTAATGTTTCAGCCGTTTGATGATAAAGTGCAGCGTAATTGCGGGTAAGAACGGCTTGTTGATCAGAGGTACTCATCATCGTTCGACTGGACTCTTCGATGCTTTGAAAAAGAAGGTTTTGTTCCTTGATAACAAAAAACGCCATCGACAACATAATGAGGAAAAGAACACTCCCCAGGATACTTTTCATTTTTCGATTGTTGGTTGATTCCATGATCTTCTGTTGAATCCTTTCTCGTAATTTTGCCAAAGTTTTTTCTTCTGGAGCGACAAATTCCAGACCGCATAAAACGTGTCGGTTGTTTTTTCTTTGCGACCAAACGAGGCGTCCTTCCTGTGGAAGAAAATTATCCGATCCGTTTAAAAATGAATCTATATTAAGAATATCACCGGTTGAAGGCGAGAAATCATTTTTGGTTTCAAGAAATAAACCTGAAGTACTGATATTAAAAATTTTCCCCTGGCCTTGATACCCGCGATCTTTGAGTCTCCAGGTCACAGCCAAATTTTCCCGGATTCTTAAACTGCCTCTCGATTCTTTAAACATAAAAGTCATCCCCTCCTCCTCACTGATTGGTTCATAAGTTGTGCGATTGAAAAACGTTCTAGTATAACTTTTCTTTAAAAAAATGACAAGAAAATAAAGTCAGTAGAAAAGTTCTCCTTGAACGTCAACCTGCCTTTCGGCAGATGCGGCGTTGGGCGAACAATGTTCGGGTTCCAACAAGCGGGAAGCCTGGCGGTAATTACAGAAAGGACAGGTGGGAGAATATTGGGGCAAATGTTCGGATTTCAAACATTCGTGGGCAGCGATGATGGTGTCTTCGACCCAGGCGTCATCAGCTTCGTAAGCAATCAACTGGATCGAAAAATTCAATCTTGAATTAAAATCTTTTTTGCTGCGATCCGCGTTGCAATAAACAAAATAGCCCGTATTCGATACGTTCAATTTTTGTTTTCTCAATAACCACTGATATATTTCCATCTGCCGTTTGTACGCCTGACGGTATTCGCTATCGAGTGAAATCGTTTGATCGGTTGAAGTCGCTTTATAATCCACCACCATCAACTGACCCTGGGCATCCACCCAAATATCATCCACTGCCCCAAAAATCAAAAAATTCGTCGCGGGATGATGATATTGAATCCCTTTAAAGACCTCCCGCCATTCCTCAAGCATAGGATGAGCAAAAGGAACGGCCTCAATCCCGTAAGCCTTGCACAAAGGATGTGGCAGGCGTTGACGACGAAATTCATCGAACTCTTTTTTCAAAAGTTCATCCACCGCGGAATTCAGCGTAAAACTGGGCCCCGAGGGAGGTTCAATGCCCAAACGTCGATCCAGATAAAAACACCGGGGACATTTTACAAAGTTTTCCAGCCGCGACCGGCTCAGGCGATACGCGGATTTTGAGTTTGGATTGAAAAGGTTTCGTGTTCTTGGGTAGGGTTTATCACTGGGCATTTATTGGTCTTTTCTTTACTAAAGAATCCCGCACAACGCTAAAGCGCAAATCGTCTTGGCATCGTTGATCCGTCCGCGGCGAAAGAGATTTTGAATCTGAGGTCGACTCATGGGGCAAATTTTTATTATTTCATCCGGATCTTTTTGCAGACCCAATTTATTGTCAACGGCCTTAAGTTTTTCTGCTTTGAAAATAGTGATCACTTCCGTTGAGTAGCCAGGGACAGGAAAGATTTTGCCGACTTGAGTCAACTTGCCGGCGCGATAACCGGTTTCCTCCATCAATTCGCGCGAGGCGCAACTCAAAGGGCGCTCAGAGGGATTCAACGTTCCAGCGGGAAGTTCATAAAGATATGTATTTAAAACCGGCCGGAATTGATGAATCATGATCAAGCGATCGGGCTCAAGAAACGGCACAATCAAAACCGCGCCCGGATGCTGAACAATTTCGAGATTAGCCCATCGGCCGTTGGGCAGACGCCGGGTTTGGGTCACAACCTTGATCAACTTTCCTTTGAACTGAAACGAACGGCTCATTTCAAAATTTTATCCAGGATATTTTCAATGATCTGCTGTTCGGGGCGTTTTTCCTGATCGGGCGCGTTGGGATTTCCGGAAGAACTGCCCTTCCCTTTTTTAAAAACTTTATCTAAAGCCTTTTCCAGTTCGCTTTTTCCCTTGTTCATAAAAATTTTCTTCCCTAAATATTCAACATCGGGAAACACTTTGACCTTCACCCCTTTCCCTGTGATCTTTAAAGGAATATAAATCCTCTTTTGATCGTCTAAAAGATATTCTAATTCCTTAACACCTGAAATCATGCTCGCGGAAAGATCTGAAGAAATAAAAAACGAACCGTCAAGCGAATAACTCTGATCAAATCCTGCCGTCCCTTGTGCTGAAAAAAGAAAACCATCGGCCTCAATCTCTGCCGGCTGAATCACGATCATGCCATTTCGCAGACTCGTTGTTAACGCGACTTTGTTGAGGATGGTGTCTTTTTCAGTCAACTTATCTTTATAATTTTGCGGTAATGTTTCTTCCATTTTTTCTGCCAGCCCCGGCAGCATGGAAATATTATTTAAGACAAGCTTCAAAATATTGATGTCTTTAAGACGGCCGTTTTTGACCTCGAGCTTTCCGCCCCCCGAGAGGAATTGGCGAAGCGATTCGGTCGTAAATCCCTGCCCCTTCACCTGAAAATTTCCATGGACAATCCCTTCTATTTTGACGGGTTGATCTTTTTGTTCAAGAATTTCGGCAAGATCCAGAGAATCTAATTTCAGATCTTTGGTGAAATTCTGTTTTCTTAAGTAATCGTCCAAACTGCCGGTCGCGCTCAAGGATCCTTTTCCACATTTTGCAAAAAGTTCACTGAGATTTATTTTCGATTCCGTCACTTGAAATTTCCCCTCGATTGTCTCAATGGGTCGAGCGAGTTGTTTAAATTTTAAATTTCCACGACTCAATTCCCCTTGCGCCAGCAAAGGACCCAAACCTTTAGCGCCGAGTTCTAGATGATCGATCGTGACGTTCAGTTTTCCGCTTAACTTTTGCGGCATTTCTACACCTTTGAGGGCTGACACTGATGATTGTAATTTTGCAAAAGACAGCAGGGATAAATCCGATACTATTGTTATATTTTTAAATTGAATGCCTTGATTTTCTAAATTCAGAATACCCGTTCCATCCACTTGAAAATTTTTATCAGCGCTAAAAAACGAACCTTCCGCATTGAAGGAGAAAGGATCTTTCAGGGAAAAATTGCGGATCTTTACGTCGAGTTTTGAAATATCCAGATTCATTTGTGGATCAAAAAATTTATCTGTGTAGGTTATGTTGGCATTGTGCACATCGATGGAATGAATAATGACCTCAGGAAGATTTAGCGCGGGTTGAGAGCTTGGGGCAGATTTTTCTACTCTTGGGTTTGGTGGGGATGGGTGGATGGCCTGGCTAGAAAGTCCTTGCGATTGTCCTGGGGTTTGTGTTTGCGCTGAAGAATTGCCTCGCGGTGCGGGCGGTTTTCCGAGTGTCGCAACATTGATCTCCCCCTCTTTTGATCGGATGATCGTTAACCGTGGGCCTTCGATTTGAATATGTGAGACAGTGATTTGTTTTTTGGAAAAATAATCCATCACATCAATCCCCAGAGAAATATCTTCAACTTTCAAAAGATCTGCCGAAGAAAAAAACGGATCATCTTTGATGGTGAATTGTTTCAAACCCAAACTCAACCCTTGAGTCAAAGATAATTGTAGGCGGATCTCTTTAAAATCCGTCTGCCGGCCCAACGCCTGGTTCATCGCCTCAATGATCTGCGGCTTAAAACGCTGTACATCAAATATTTTTATAAAAATAAAAAGCGCTGTTCCTGAGATCAACAGCAAGACAAAAAAAGAAATAAAAATTATTTTTAAGACTCTCATATAATGATCCACTCCTTTACCATTTATTCATCCTATCTCGCATCATGTCCCGTTGATCTTTTATCTTCTGGCGCATGTCCATCATCTGGCGATCCTGCAGGTCTTTAAGTTCTTTTTGTCTTTCTTCTTCTGTCTGCTGTTTTTCCTTCAAGCGGTCTTTTTGATGCTGGACGGCCTCGGCCTGTTGCTGCGCTTTTTGGCGTAATTCCGCTGGGTCAATCAATTGTTGCACAGATGAATCTTTAGACTGCTCCGCCTGATCTTTTCGATTTTCCATCAAGATTTTTTGGTCTTGCTTCAGGTCTTCATATTTCTCTTTAAGATTTCTTTCAAGCGTCTCTTGCTGTTCTTTCTGCTCTTGTTCTTTTTGGCGCAATTCCGATAGATCAAGGGATCGTTGCTGTAAAAGGGTTTTGGACTGTTCCGCTTGATCTTTGCGATTTTCCATTAAGATTTTTTGATCTTGCTGCAAATCCTTTGATCTATCTCGAAGATTTCTTTCGGCCTTCTCTTGCCGTTCTTTCATCAAATTTTGTTTTGATTCTTCCTCACTCCCAAATCCAAGTATCTTTGAGAGATGTGGGAGGCTTAAGGGATTGTTGGGAATCGGCGCGAAGGCGACGATTCCTAAAATAACGGCAACAGCTATTGAAATAAAAAATAATATTCTAGGGCTCATCAGATTTTTTGTGCCTCAAATTTTATTTACGTTTAATTTAATGAAAATGATTTGTCAATTGTATCAGCTCTTCAAATTTTTGTAAATCACCGCTTGGCAATTGACAAACATGATTCTGACACACATAAGCGGTTGTTTTCCCTTCAAGGGGGATTTGATTTTCTAATGATGGAATCAACGAAATAATTTTCTGCGCTTCCTTTTTATCTTTTGGTCTTACGATCACCACTTTGTTGGGAATAAATTTTGAAAAAAGACTTTGGACCATCTGGCTGAGAAGAGAATCCTTGAGATCTCCTGATAAAATAACCTCTTGATTTGGTCCCAGGAAGAAATCAAGCGCGATCAACATCTGGGCATAGGCGCTAGGGTGGGGTGTGATATCATTTGAAAAGACATGAAACAACTTTTGGGCGTTCTTTTCCCATCGTTCATCAAGAGTAAAATGAAAAAGCCTGATCATATCCAAAGCCGCGATGGAATTTCCGGAAGGCATAGCCCCATCGTAGATGTCTTTTTGAGAAAGAATCACATCTAAGCTGTTGTGGGCCGCGAAAAAGAACCCTCCCTCCTTCTCATCCCAAAAAAGACGAACCATCTCGTTAGCTAAAGAAAGCGCCTCTTTGAGGTATTCGGCGTTAAAGGTTGCCTCGTAAAGATCCAATAGCCCCTGAACCAAAAACGCGTAATCCGTGAGCATCGCGCTGATGCCTGCTTCACCGTCACGAAAACGGTGCAAGAGTTTTCCATCTTTGGTTTTAAGGTGGTACAAAATAAATTGGGTAGATTCTTCCGCAGCCTGAATATAACGTTGATCACGAAGAACGCGACCGCCAAAAGCCAGCGAGGAGATCATCAAACCATTCCAGTCCACTAAAATTTTGTCATCCAGATGCGGGCGGGGCCGCTTCAGACGTGCCTTAAAAATTTTTTGAGTGGAGCGTTCAATGATTTTGTTGACTTCCTCAACTGATAAGCTGAAATGTTTGGCCGTATCTTCGATCGAATTGGCTGCGTAAAGAATATTTTTTCCAATAAACTCTCCCTGTGGATCAAACTTTGCATTTCCGTTCGGTTCCACTCCAAAACAGTGATTAAAAAATTTGCTGTCCTCTCGTCCCAAAATTTGAATGACCTCATCAAATTTCCATAAATAAAATGCCCCTTCTTTTTTTTCACCAGAAGAGGATTCTTGTGGGTCCACACTATCCGCATCCTCGGCGGAAAAAAATCCTCCTTTGGAATCGCGCAGGTCTCGAAGCACATAATCGAAAATTTTGCCAGCAGCCTTCGCGTAAAGAGAATTCCCCGTTGCCTGATACGCCTCCAGATAGGTGCGAGACAAAATCGCTTGATCGTAAAGCATTTTTTCAAAATGCGGGACCTGCCAGTATTGATCGGTGGAATAACGGTGAAAGCCTCCTCCCAGTTGATCGTATATCCCCCCTCGATACATTTCGGTTAAAGTTTTGTTGACCATTGCCAAGGCTTTTGGATTAGAAGTTCGTTGCCACCATCGAAGTAAAAAAGAAAGGTTATGGCTCGAGGGAAATTTCGGCTGAGATCCAAAACCGCCGTGTTGTGCATCGAAATAATTATTGAATTGATCAAAGGCTTTTTGTAAGGTTTCTTCATTGATCGTTCCTGAGCCAATTTTTTGAGTCTGCTCTTGGAGAATTCCCATCAACGATTGAGAGGAGGTGAGGATTTGATCTTTTTGATTCACCCATGCTTCATGAAGGGATCGCAGGACATCTTTGAATCCCGGCGAGCCAAAGCGCGCTTCGGGAGGGAAATACGTTCCTCCCCAAAACGGTTTTTTGTCCGGCGTTAGAAAAATATTAAGCGGCCAGCCGCCCTGTCCGCTCATCGCACTCACGGCGCTCATATAAATATGATCCAAATCCGGCCGCTCTTCCCTGTCGACTTTGATAGAAACAAAATATTCATTCATCAGCCGGGCGATGTCTTCATTCTCAAACGATTCCTGCTCCATCACATGACACCAGTGGCACGTTGAGTAACCAATGGAAAGAAAAATCGGTTTGTTTTCTTTCTGAGCCTTCTGGAAAGCTTCCTCTCCCCACGGATACCAGTCCACCGGATTATGCGCGTGCTGAAGAAGATAGGGACTTTTTTCTTTGATCAAACGATTGGTATATTCTTTATTCATAAAACTTTTCTCCATTGAACTTCTGCAGCCCGTCAAAGCCCATGCAAAAAAAAATAAAATCAACACTGCTTTGGATCTCATGTGGTTTCTGGATTTATAGAACCAGCCTACTTTTTATCTTTTGATTCTTTTTCTGATTTGGGCGTTTCAATGTTCTGCGATTTTTTATCGTCTTCCTTGGGAACGATCAAGGTCTCTTCGAGACGGCCGGCCTCATTGCAAATGGCCAAGACCCGAATTTTATCCCCTGCCTTGGCCTGGAGGGCGAGATCAATTATTAAAGAAGCAGGTGTCGTTTGGGTTGCGAAATACAAATCAATTGGTTTTTCATCGTTAAGATAAACTTCAACTTTACGGATATGATGTTTGTGAGGATCATGGGCGGCATGAGCAATTTCGATATGCAGATTTTTTTTATCCGGCTCATACGTTAATTCAATGCTCGAGGGAGGTGTTGCCCATGCAGAACTGATTAAACCGAAAACTAAAATACAAACTGAGAATAATCTTTTTTTCATTTTCTCCATCCTTATTTTGGAATAAAACATCCATTCGCCCAACAGGTTTTATTGAAATGGAACAAATATCTATTTTTCGCTACCCACCGATAAACGAGCGGCCCGACCACTCCCGAGCCAGGAAAATAAAAAATGGGAATCAACGCATAAAGCATCGGCAGTCTCAACGAAAGCCGGCAAAAGACAAAGTATCCGCCCCAAACCGTTCCATCAGGCTCGATCAAATACAATTGGCTGGCGGCTTGTTCTGAGCTGAGGCCGGCGGGCAGCGGTTGATTCTCCCCAACCGCAATATGGTAATCCACCATTTTTAGCGTGTTGAATAAATCCATAACCCGTAGCTGCTCAACACTTCGACGGCAAAATTGGCAGCTACCATCGTAGAGGAGAATGCTCTGGACACCCTCTGAGGCCATCTTCCTTCTTTTTTCAATCGCCTTTAGAATTTCTTCCGGATTAATCAATAAAAGAAGCTGTGCCGGAAACAAAAAGAAAAAGATCGCGGGGACATCAAACGTAAGAATCAAAACAATATGAAAGAATATTCCTAAAACAATGGCCGAATTCCGAGTTCGTCGGTAAAAAAGTAGAAACGGCATCGATAGCTCACAGGCCACAATCAAAATTCCGGTCCAGTAACAAAGCTGAGGATGAGCTGCGAAGAATTCCCTCAAAAGAAAATTCTTTGTTACCCCCATCGGCGGATAATTCATCAAATAATAAATCGGATTATCGGTTAACCAGTTGCCGCGGGCGCTTATTTTATAGAGAGCCGTATAAAAATAGGTGAAGGCAATCTGCATCTGCAAAAGTCTTTGTATAAAAAAGGGCCGCCTTCTTTGATACGCTAAAGCCTCCGCACGACGAATAGAATCTAGGGAAAAATAATCCCCGGGATAAGGCGTTATACAGATCAAAAATAACGTCACCAAGAGAATATCCCACGAGAGCGTTCCGATCTGAAAAGAATTCAACGCATAAAAATAGTAACAGGCCACAATCGTTAAGATAGCGCTCAACTGCGTAAAAAGGCCGATCAAGAAAAAGAACCAAACAACCAAAAAGAAAAATACAAAAAACAAAACCAGCCCGTCTGGACTTTTTTGCACCAGTTCGATGACGCTCACCGGGAAAAAACTGGCGTTGTAGGTCTTAAAGGCGGTCGAATAATAATTTTCGCCTAACTGAAAAAAAGACGGAATCACATGAAAGCCCATCGTCAAGGCTACCGCTATTCGGAACAATGATAAACTGATCGAGGGGCGTTCTTCGAGAAATAATCTATTCCAAATTTTTTTGATCATAAGAATGGTACTCGCTCACCGACACTCATACACCACCTGTTGCCCACTCCGCAGCGGTGTCTTAGTAACCGACGGATAAATAACCGCCGTCACCAAAAAATCATCAAAATCAGGGAATTTTATTTTCAGATACCGGCAAAATGACTGTTCTTGGTAAGGAACAAACACTTCGCCGAGAATATTGCGATAGATGTTATCAAAGCCGATCGTCCGGGTACGAAAGATCAAATGCGGATCAATGAGCTGCGGCTGATGATCTTTCATGCCGTAAACCTCGGCGTAAGAAAACTGGTCATTGACGTTAAAGAACATGATCCATCCTGCTGGCGGAAAAAGAAATTTCATCTGCGGCAGATCACGTTTCAAAAAAGGATTGAGGTAGAAATAGCGGATGGATTCGTAGTGGAAGATGATCGTCCAGATGATAACAAAAAGGGTGATCAGAAAATTACGGAAGGAATGTGTACGCATCAATTATTCTTTCACATCTTTTTCTCCAAAGACCTCTGCTGTAAAAATCTCAATGACCGTCGCAGGGTCTTTCCACGCATCAGCGGGGAGATTTGCTTTTTGCGAACACAGCTGCGATAAAAATTCTTCCCGGCTCCATCCGGTTTCGGTCGCCACCTGAGGGAGAAAAACGCCGTGGTTGGGTCCACGGCTGACAATCACGCCGTGCACGCCCATTTGAATTTCTTTGACGTCATGAATCACCTGCGGAACAGATAAAACGGAAATTTCAATATCAATGTCTTTGAGTTCATCTTTATCGACTGATTTGAAACGAGGATCTTGCGTCGCTGCTGAAATGGCCATATCCCGCACGGCGAGATACAAAGGTTCTTGCCCAATAATTTGCCCGATACAGCCGCGCAGAGTTCCATTTTTATGTAACGTCACAAAAGCCCCTTCGTTTTTTAAGAGCCTGGGGTCGTTCTTGGAAATTTCTAGAGTCTTTCCAGTTTCCAGATAAGTTCGGATCGTGTCGCGAGCAATTTGAATCAAACGTTTTTTTTGATCTAAGGTTAATTGAGAATCGTTATGCTCTTGGTCATTTTTTTTAAAAATAATGGAAGAATAGCCCACCACCCGTTCGTTATCACCGGTGACGTCACCGGAATGCGCGTATTTAAGGATATTGACCTCTTTTATGTTTTGTTCGTTAGCATAAATCAAAGCAGTAACTACCGACGTAAAACCGCACAGTTCGGTCTCTCTCAAAAGACACTGTGTCCATAGCGCCTGAGGATTCAAATCTTTAATGATCCCCAAAGTTTTTTGATCCATACCGCGTGCCACATCACCTGTGTGGTAATGGGACATATCCGTTGAGATGACAATCAAAATATCGTCACGATCACCAATGAGTTGTTTAAGACTTTGGGCAAGATGTTCACAAACTTTATAATCCGGCCGTCCCATTAAAATGGGAACGATCTTAAAATTTTTAAACGTTTTCTGCAAAAAAGGCATTTGAACTTCCAGCGAATGTTCCCGTTCATAAAAATTTGGCTGAAAACCAAACTGGGGATTAGATTTGATTAAGTCCTCGGCAAATTTTTCGTCCACCGGAATTTCTCCAAGCGGTGTTTTGAATCCTCCCTGCGTCCAGATTGAAATTCCTAGGAAATCAAAAAAGTGGCTGGGGCCGATCAGAATAATCATCGAGTATTGGCCTCGGCTGGCTGCTTTGTAGCTGTTGGCGGCAACCGCGCCGGAATAGATATACCCGGCATGCGGGGCAATTAAGATACGAACCTTTTTCTGTGAAGGGTTGACTGTCGATTGTGAAAAAAATGTGTCCAGATCACGCGACAAAGTCTTTGGATCAGCGCTGTAAAACTGACCGGCGACATTGGGTTCTTTGATATTGGGATCACTGTAAGATCGAGGAGTAAAGATCATAAGAATAAAAACGGATAAAAGAAATCTTTTCATTTAATTTTATTTTGAAAAATATTCGTCCAGTGAGCATCGGCTGGTGCGTTCCATGCGGATGATCAGATAAGCAATGTAGATCCACAAGATACTGTCCATCAAAAGGATCGTTGGTAATGGAATCGAAACCAGCTCGCCAAAACACCCGCATTTCTCAATCGGCAAATTCCGCCACACCGCTTGACCTACCACACATAAAAAAACAGCCGTTACGATCAACAGCCCCCGCAAAGCCCATATCGTCCATAACCCTAAAATTGTAAACACCCCCAACATCAATTCTATCCATGGAAAAACCCTCGCCACCCATTCATCCAAAGGCGCTGGCACAACATCGTAACCCTGGATCACATAAAGAAAGTTCTGATAAGGACTGAGTAACTTTTCTGTGCCGGAGACGGTAAAGATAAGACCAATAAAAATTCTGATGAGAACAACGGGGTTCATTTTAATGAAGATTTTAATTCTTTTTCCAAGTTCACCGTGCCAACGAGCATTTTATTATTAACAAAATACGTCGGCGTTGATTTTACCTCTTGGGCTTTCCCTCTTTCTTTATCTTTTAGAATCCGGCTATCGGTCGTTGGATCAGCCAAGCATTGTTCCAATCTTTTGGGATCAAGGTTGATCGTTTTGGTCATCTCGCCGAAGACCGGTTCGGCATTTAAGAGCGGCGCCCAAGTGGACTGCTGTTTAAATAAAAGGTCATGCATCGCCCAGAATTTTCCCTGACGGCCGGCGCACTCGGCATAACGCGCCGCCCGCATGGCATGAAAGTGCATCTCCAGGGGATAATATCTGACTTCCAAATAAAATTTGTCCGGGTTATTCTTGATAAAATTTTCGAGGAGATGGGCGCCGTTGGCGCAGGCGGGGCATTGGAAATCCATATATTCAATAATTTTGATGGAGGCATGAGGGCTGCCTTTGCTGTGAGGCATCTGCGTCGAGACCGCCCAGATCGGATGGCCTTTGAATAATTTAACACCGGAAATGGAAATAAAGCAAACCACGATGATCAGGATCGTCAAAAAAAATTTCTTTGAAGATTTCTTGTTCACTGATTTCTCCTTTTGTTTGTCTGTGCAACGTTATTCTATCACAAAAGAACAATTTATTGACGTTTGTTCTTCTAAAATAACATTAGTCAGGAAAAGGCCAATAGTAAACTTGAAGGAAGCAATTGTTTAGGAAGTCAGTATCTGCGGCCCGGCCAAGATGAGGGTCTTTCCTTTAAGCGTATCCGTAAAAATTTTAAAATTATCGATAAACATCTGGGCTAATTTTTTGAGGGTTTCGTCGTAATCTTTTTTATCCGCCCAGGAGTTGCGGGGATTCAATGCGGTGGAAACACCGGGAAGTGTTTTGGGAATTTTAAAATTAAAGACGGGCATGACCTCGCACGGTGATTGATCGATCGTTCCATCTAAAATGGTGTCGATAATTTTGCGGGTTTCTTTGAGCGCCATGCGTTTTCCTACACCATATTTTCCGCCGACCCAGCCAGTATTGACGAGATAGGCCCGGGAGGCGTGTTCCTCCATCTTTTTTCCAAGGATATGAGCGTATTTCGTCGGATGAACCATCAAAAAAGCTTTTCCGAAACACGCGGAAAATGTCGCCCTGGGTTCAGAGACACCGAGCTCTGTTCCGGCGACCTTGGCGGTGTAACCGCTTAGATAATGATACATCGCCTGTTCGTTGTTTAAGAGGGCGACCGGCGGAAAAATTCCGTAAGCATCACAGGTTAAAAAAATAATTTTTTTCGGATGCCCGCCTTTGGAAACGGGTTTGACGATATTGTCAATGTGATCAATCGGATACGAAACGCGCGTATTCTCGGTTTTTTTGCTGGAGGTAAAATCAATTTCTCCACCGGGCGCGACCTCCACGTTTTCCAAGAGCGCGTCGCGGCGAATGGCTTTGTAAATATCCGGTTCGCTTTCCGCAGAAAGATTGATGCATTTGGCATAGCATCCGCCTTCAAAATTAAAAACCCCTTTGCTGTCCCAGCCGTGTTCATCGTCGCCGATCAATTTTCGTTTAGGATCCGTTGAGAGGGTTGTTTTTCCAGTACCGGAAAGACCAAAGAATAAAGCGGTATCACCTTGTTCTCCCATGTTGGAGGAACAATGAAACGATCCGATACCTTTTAAAGGTAATAAATAATTCATCAAGGAAAAAGTCCCTTTTTTAATCTCGCCGCCGTACCATGTGCCGCCGATTGCAGTCATGCGTTCTTTCAAATGAAAGGCAATGAACACTTCCGAACGAAGCCCGTATTTAGCGAAATCATCACAAGTCGCCTTACAGGCATTGAGGATCGTCCAATCCGGTTTAAAATTTTTCAGTTCCTCCTCCGCTGGACGGATAAACATATTTTTGAAAAAATGCGCCATCCAAGCCACCTCCGTCACTAAACGAACCGAAAGGCGCATTGCTGGATTCGCTCCACAGAAACCGTCCATCACGTACAATCGTTTGTCGTTTAATTGATTCAGCGAAATTTCTTTTAAATGATCCCATGTGGATTGGGAAATCGGTTTATTATCAGAACCATCTGGTGCTCCTGAGGCCCACCATACATGTTCATAGCAGTTCGGTTCATCAACGACATATTTATCTTTCGGCGAACGCCCCGTGAATTTGCCGGTATCAACGGCAACGGCTCCTAGTTTAGTGATGGTTCCTTTCTCATAACCCGTTAAAGCAGGATCGGTCTCGTGTTGAAATAACTCATCGTAAGAAAGATTTCGATAAATCTCTCTAGATTTGACAATACCCAGTTTATCTAAATCTAATTTGTTCATGATTGTAAAGTTTCCAGGAAGGCATTAACGACTTTAGGATCGAGCTTCCCTTCCATCTTCAGGAGCTCTTGTTTTGCTTCTTCAGCCGTGTAGGCTTTGCGGTAGGGACGATCGGTCGTCAACGCATCAAAGATATCCGCGACACAAAGGATTCTGGCCAGAAGACTGATTTCATCACCTTTTAAACCATCGGGATAACCACTACCGTCGTACTTTTCATGATGATGGCGGATGACATCTCCTAATTTCGCAAGTGATCGGATAGGTTTAATGATCCCCTCTCCGATTTCGGTGTGTTTTTTCATCATCTCCCATTCCTGCTCGGTCAAAGAGGTGGGCTTCTTTAAGATATCATCGAGAATACCGATCTTTCCCAAGTCGTGCAGCCGCGCGCCGTCTCTTAGAATTTTCATATCTTCCTCAGACAAATCAAATTTACGGGCAATACGAATCGCGTAATCAGCCACTCTCTCCAAGTGCCCGCTGGAATATCGGTCTTTGGCCTCAACCGCCAGGGCCAGCGCGGAGATGGTTTCAAGATAAGTTTTCTCGGCGTCAAAGCTTAAACGAGAATTCTCAATGGCGATGGCCGTTTGCATGGCTAAATTATAAAGCAAACTAATTTCTTCTTCTTTTTTAAAATTCTTGCTGGTATTTTTCTTCCCGGAGACAAAAATAATCCCTAATTTTTTTTCCTTCCAATCAAGGGGAGCACACAAAACAGGAGGCTGAAATAATACTTTTAATTCTTCTCTTATGGGGGGCAACTCTCCTAGGTCGGAAATTATAAAAGGTTTTGGGGAAGATAAAATTGTCTTGAAAGGTTCATCGTCAATTTTGATCAGAGCATGATCTTTGTCGTTAAAATCCGTTCCGTACACAGTTTTTACATAAAATCCCCCCTTCTCTTCATCCAATAACATCAACCCGCCTATCTTTGCTCCCAGGGCCTCAGCCACGGTTTCAACGATCAGTTCAAAAAACGAATCGATATTTTGCAATGAAGAAATCCCTCGCCCCACTCTCGTCAGCACTGAATGAAGAGTTTTTTTGTATAAATTTAGATTTTTAACATTTTCTTCTAAACGTTTAGTCATTTCACCAAAATACTTGCTTAAAAACTTTATTTCATTGTTCTCCTCACCTAATTCGTGAGATTTACCGGGGCCTAATAATTCTTCCAGATTTTCTTTATTGATCTTGGTAATCTGAATAATGCTTTTCAAAATAGAACGCATCACACCGTAACCAATGAGAACTCCTAAAATAATCAAAAATAAAGTGAGATCGAAAGACATCTCGCTAAGTTCAATTTTTCCACTCTCTTTAAATTGATAATAAAGATACCAAAGGACTCCGACCGGAGCCATGGACATGAGAACAAAGAAAATAGTAAACTTCCTCAGGACGGAAGTATTTTGGAAGGAAGTGTATTTAATTTTTGCCATAGCTAATAAAGTAAAGCATGCGGCAGGTTTTGCAAGGGATTTTTAAATAATTTTAAACAACACGGAGAAGAGAGGATTCGAACCTCTGAGGAACCTTACGATCCCTAACGGTTTTCAAGACCGCCGCATTCAACCACTCTGCCACTTCTCCATTTCAAGGAATGAAAAGCTGATGAAAAATCGCTGCATAAATATCTTTGATTGATTCTAAGACGGAATAGAAAAAAGTTGCGAAAGAATATTTAGGAACGATAAAAGTAAACAGAATCGCTGTTAAAAGAACAAGAAAAATATAAATTAGCTGAATGAAAAGAAAATAATTGGGACTGGCAGCGCTTTTGTTTTCTTCGCGTAATTCCTGGGTGGTGAGAACAATATGCAAAGTTAGCGTAAAACCCGTTAAGAACATGAAATAAATTTCGTATCCGCTTTTTTTGTAAAACAGATGAATAAAACAAAAAGCCATCAAACTCAGCAGAGTGTAAATGGGAAGAATTCGAGCTCCAATATCGACCAGAGGCGGATAAAATCCTAAGATCAAACTACTCAATTTTTGTCCGAATTGATAAATTCCTCGAGGTTCATAAACAAAAATATGAACAATCACATAGATCAAAACCCCCAGCCAGAAGAAATGTCCATGAGCATGAGTTAATTCACTCAACGATTTAGTAAAACCAATGGTGAGAACGGCAGTTAATGGGATCAGTACAAAGGCGAAGATCAATTTTAAAAGATTCAAAAAATGATCAAGCATGAAGAGTCTCCTGCCCCCTCATATAGGGCTGTAAGACTTTTGGGATTTCTACTTCTCCTAAAGGGGTTTGATAGTTTTCTAAAATCGCCGCTGCCGCCCGTGCCAAAGCAATTCCTGAACCATTGAGCGTGTGCACGAACGCGGGCTTTTTTTGTTCTTTCCCTTTGAAACGAATATTCGCCCGTCGGGCTTGAAAATCTTCAAAATTCGAGCAGCTCGAAACCTCCAGCCATTTATCCACCCCCGCCGCGTGCGCTTCGATGTCATAACATTTGGCCGCGGCAAAACTCAAATCGCCGCTGGCGAGCATGATCACCCGGTAAGGCAATCCTAACAACTGGAAAATTTTTTCGGCGTTACCCACGAGTTTTTCTAACTCATCGTAGGAAGTTTCGGGTTTAACGAATTTAACCAATTCCACTTTATCAAATTGATGAACTCTAAGAAGGCCCCGCGTATCTTTTCCGTAAGAACCCGCTTCCCGGCGGAAACACGCGCTGTAGGCGGTGTAATAAATCGGCAGTTGTTCTTCCAAGAGAATTTCATCGCGGTGAATGTTCGTCACCGGAACCTCCGCAGTTGGGATTAAAAAAAGATCTTCTTCGTTTAATTTATACATATCCTCTTCCATCTTGGGAAGCTGTCCCGTTCCGATCATCGATGTGCGGTTCACCAAAAACGGCGGAAGAATTTCTGTATAACCGTGTTCACGCGTGTGCATATCCAGCATAAAATTAATTAAAGCGCGCTCCAGGCGGGCGCCGTCTTTTTTGTATAAGATAAAATTCGAACCTGTGATTTTGGCGGCGCGTTTGAAGTCAATGATATCGAGGTGTTCGGCGATTTCCCAATGGGTTTTGGGTTGGAAATCAAATTTACGCGGCGTTCCCCAAGAACGGACTTTTTTATTGAGCGACGGCCCTCCCACCGAAACGCTCGCGTGGGGAATATTCGGAATTCCCAGCAATATCTGATCGATTTTCGTTTCAAGTTCTTTGACGAGAGGTTCGAGTTTGCCGATCTGACCGGCGATTCCCTTCATCGCCTCGATTTTTTCTTTAGGATTTTTATTTTCTTTGAGCAGTTTACCGATCTCATCGTTGGCGGAATTTTTTTTCCCTCTTAAATCATCCAGCGAAATTAAATTCTCTCGACGAGTTTTATCCAGCGAAAGCAGTTCATCCAAGGGAACTTGAGCGTTCTTGGCGCTCAACCCTTTTTTGAGTGCTTCAGTATTTTCTCTGATGAATTTAATATCCAGCATATAAATTTTCCCTTCGACTATAAGTTATAAGACGTATGCGTAGGACGTCACGCGACAAACGCCCTGACAACAAGAATAAAGCGTTTGAGGCGCACTTTCAACATCAATTTTAGAAAATTGAACACTTCAAGGAGTTTCAGGAGAAATAAAATCCAGGAGGGTCTGATCAATCTGATGGACTAAAAGTCTGGGGGAAATGTTTTTATTTAAGAAGTCTTCGGCACCATACTCATAACAGTCAATAAGATTTTTGGGGGTGTCCAGCCCGGTTAGAAAAACCACGGGGATCTTTTCGGTTTCGGGCTCTTTTTTTAATTGTTTGCAGATTTCGATACCGCTTATCCCGGGTAAAACCACATCCAAAAGAACCAAATCCGGTTTTTGTTTTTGAACGATCTCCAATCCCTCTTCTCCATTGGAAGAAAGGATAACTCGATAATCTTTTTTAGTTAATATCCTTTCAATGCGCCGGCGGTCCACTTCGTTAGCATCAATATAGAGAATCAAACGATTCTTAAATATTTCTTTGCGGCCTCTTCCAAAAATCTTTTTTATTTTTTCCCACATAATTTTATCCTCAATTTTTGCAATATCCTAACTAGACTCTTTATCTTTGTCAATCCCAAAGGCAAAAAAATTTTACCCTGCTCCATAATGATACAAAATCCAACGAATCACGTCCTCTCCCCAAAAAAGACTGATCAAAGCGCCGAGCGCCAAAAACGGCCCGTAAGCAATCGCGCTTTCTTTGGTACGCAGTTTGACGATCACCCCAAAGACCGTGCCAAAAAACGGGGCAATGAAAAAAGTCAGGATGGCCATCTGCCAGCCCAAAAAAGAACCCACCATCGCCAGTAATTTCACATCTCCCCCACCCATGGATTCTTTCTTAAAAAGAAAATCTCCCAGCATCCCCATCGCGTAAATCGACCCTCCACCGATTAAAACACCCAGCAAAGACCGTCCCAACGCCAACACATGGGAAGAAGTGTTATGCAATTGAGGCATAAGAAAACTAAAAATTAATCCCAGAATCATTCCTCCGATACTGATCTCATCGGGAATAATGCGGTGTTCCAAATCAACGAACGTGGCGACGATCAATCCACAATGAAAAACCAGATAGGGAATCAATACCCAATTCCATCCGAAAAATCCATAAAAAAATACAAAAGAAACAGCGGTAATCAATTCCACAATCCAATAACGAATCGAAATCTTTTTATGGCAATGCCGGCACTTTCCCATTAAAAGGAAATAACTGACTAGCGGAATATTATCGTACCATAGAATTAATTTTTGACAATGAACGCAGTGACTTCTAGGAAATACAATGGATTTTTCTTGAGGCATTCTGACAATGCACACATTTAAAAAACTTCCCACAATCGCTCCGAGGATAAAAATGAGAATTCTGATCAGAAGATCGTCGGCCGGGTTCATGGCGCTCCTTCGTTTTGTAAAATTTTTCTTATTTTTGATTTAGTTTTTTGGTCAAGTTCATAGCCCATCCAATGATGAAAAGCCAGAACCCCTTGATAAAAAAGCATTCCTAAACCATTACTGATTTGGGCACCCTTTTTTTCAGCTGACTCAAGTAATTTTGTTCTCGAGGGATTATAAATAACATCATACACCAACAGTCCCTCATGCAAAGAACCTTCTTCCATCAAACATGGATCTTCCGTTTTTAACCCCACCGGTGTTGTGTTGATCAAAAGATCAGCCAGTTCAATATTCAAATCTTCAATGGAAGAAACGGCTTGAACAATCGTTGTATCTAGCCTCTGATGAAGATCATGAATCAGCGCTATGGCTTTTTCAGGGTGCCGGTTATAAATACGGATTGAATGCGGCCGCTCCTGGATTAAACATAAAGTACTTATAATTGCGCGCGCGGTTCCGCCGGCGCCTAAAAGTGCAATCCTCTTTCCAGCGATGCTGAAACCTATTTCGGTTAAATGAGTCAAAAATCCCGGCCCATCCGTATTAAATCCGGTTAAACTTCGATCGGGAGAAATAGCAATCGTGTTAACGGCCATGACTTTTCTTGCGTAGGGACTTAAGTTATCGAAATACTCAAGCACCTTTTCTTTATAAGGAACCGTGACATTAAGCCCCATAATGGGATTGGATTGCATTCTCAATTCCTGAAAAAAATTTTCCAGTTCTTCTTCTAGAAGAGGAAAAAGTTGATATTCGGCATTGATCCCCAGAGACTTAAACACCGTATTGTGTATCAAAGGAGAAAGACTGTGATTTAAGGGCAGGCCGATGATTCCGTAGATATTTTTTTTATCAGGCATGATAAAATCCTATTTGCATACAAGTTTAAACTGTTGATCGTGTTTTGTAAACTTTTCTTCAAAATTTTTCTCCATCTTTTCAAAAAGCGAACCCTTTCTTTTGAAGCTCACGGGCATAATAGTCAGCTCGCTCAAAATCTTTAATCTCGAGATAGGTGGCAATTAATCTTTTATAAGCGTCAATGTAAAAACCGTTCAGCTCAATAGTTTTTATCCACGCTTTTTGGGCATCCTCCAACTGACCTCTAGCATAACAAAGCAATCCCATATTGTAATAAACATTATCATAATTAGGATTGTTGGCTATTTCCATTTTATATTCCTTCATAGCTTCGTCTAATTTTCCTCGCCTCGCCGCGATCAATCCAAGATTATTATGCGCCATCGGCTCATAAGGGTTAATTTTTAACGATTGCCTAAAAGCTGGCTCGGCCTTTTCCATATCTCCTTTTAGAAAATACATTGCCCCTAAATTGCGATGGGCCAATGGTGAATGAGGTGAAGTCCTAACGGCACTTTCCCAAAAAATCATTCTATCCTGAAATGATCGACCATGATTGCAGGTCATTAAAGAAAATATAATAATGACAATGGCTGCAACCATGAACAATTTCTTTTTGTCATTAACCAACCCTTTAACAGCATCCAATTCAGAGAAAATGATAAGGCACCCCACGAGCGGCAAATACAGTCTATATTCGTGTGTTATAAAACTAAAAATTAATGCAGGTAATAAAAAGGCGAGAAACCAAATCAAACCGAACATAATATAAGAGGTGCGTTTATTCTTGGAAATTAAAACTAAAATTGTTACTAAAATGATAACAACGATCCCAACCCATAGAGCCGTATCTTCTATAATAGGTAAGACCGATAAATTAATCGGCAGAATGGTCTTGCCAATGTAAGAAATAATCGCCGGTGAATTCTTTATTAAAGACGCCGTTACCGAAACGATATTAATATTTTCTTGATGTTGAATCACCGTCTCTCTTATAAAAAACCACAAAGTCAAAACGATTGTCCAGCCCAATATTAAAAATCTATGTTGATTTCCACTTTCTTTTCTCTTAAAAATCAAATAAAAATAGGACAGACAAACAAATGGTAAGACAAAAGCTGTTTCTTTTGTCAAAAGAGCCAGAATAAAAAATACAAAATGAGCCAAACAGTACTTCAATTTCTTTTGATTAAGATAATCGAGGAAGAAAATAAAGGAAAGGAAACCGAAGGCCGCCAGCAAAGAATCCGTTCTTCCTGGAATCCAGGCGACGGCTTGAGTTAACGCGGGATGAACGGTAAAAATCAAAGCAAAGCTAAAAGCTAATTCTAAAATGTATCCTAATTTTCTTAACAACCAAAAAATCAGACAGCCATTCAGTAGATGAATGATAATATTCGTCAAATGATAAACAAAAGGATTCTGCCCGCCCATGTTCGCATTGATCATAAAGGACAGACCAATCATCGGACGATAGAAAATTTCGGAAACAAGATCCTGCCGGTGGAAAAGATCGAGGGCGTGAGAAAAGTCTTTTAAATACCAATGCAGATCGAGAATCCAGACATGATCGTCTAAAAAGGTGAGCTCAAAAAAAAGGGAAGGAAAATATAAAACAAATCCGATCAAAGTGATAACGCCGTAAACCAAATACCGACCTCTCATGATTTTTTACGAAATCACTTTATTGACCGCATTAATGTAGGCTTTGGCGGATGCTTCTAAAATATCCGTGCTGGCTCCGTGACTGATCACGTTTTTGTTATTGATCTTCACTTTCAGCGTGACCTCGCCAAGAGCATCTTTACCGCGGCTCACCGACTGAATGGAATAATCCAAAAGTTCTCCGGGAATCTTGGTAATCGCGTCAATGGCTTTATAACAGGCATCCACCGGCCCGTCGCCCAAAGATTGGCTCTTGAATGTTTTTCCTTTGGATTTTAAAACAACTTCAACTTGTGGTTTAATGCTCGTCCCGCTTTTGGTCGTCAGGCTTGCCAATACCCATGTCTCTTGAACCGTTTTAACCTCATCTTCCACAATGGCCACAAGATCTTCATCAAAGACCTGTTTCTTTTTATCAGCAATATTTTTGAAACGTACAAAGGCGCGCTCCAGTTCCTGTTCATTCAATTCAATCCCTAAACTCTTGAGTCGAACTTTGAAGGCATGACGGCCGGAGTGTTTTCCTAAGACGATTCCGGTTTCCATAAAACCAACATCTTCGGGACGCATGATTTCGTAGGTCGAACGTTCTTTTAAAATCCCATCCTGATGAATTCCAGCTTCATGACGAAAGGCATTGGCCCCGACAATGGCTTTATTGGGCGCCACGACAAAACCGGTTAATTTACTGACGAGTCTGGAAACCCGGCAGATCTCCGGCGTATTGATGCCGGTTGTGCAGCGATAAAAATCGCCCCTTGTTTTTAACGCCATCACAATCTCTTCCATCGAGGCGTTTCCCGCGCGTTCTCCGATGCCGTTGATTGTGCATTCGACCTGACGGGCGCCGTTTTTGATAGCCGCCAAAGAATTGGCAACGCCTAATCCCAGATCATCGTGACAATGGACCGAAATCACTGCCTGATTGATGTTCGGGACATTATTTCGAATATCCGCAATCAATTGGCCGTATTCAACCGGCACACTGTAACCAACGGTATCCGGGATATTGACCGTGGTCGCTCCGGCGTTAATCACGGCCTCAATAATTTTATAAAGAAAATCTTTCTCTGTCCTGGAGGCATCTTCCGGGGAAAATTCGATATCGGAGGTTTTCTTCCTGGCATATTTGACGGCATCCACAGCCATTTCTAAAATTTCGTCCGGAGTCTTTTTGAACTTATATTTGAGATGAATCTTCGAAGTTGCCAAAAAAACATGAATGCGTCCGCGTTTCGCAAGCTTGATGGCCTGATAAACGGCATCAATGTCTTTTTTGATGGAACGGGCCAGACCGCAGACGATGGACTCCTTGATGTGTTTGGCGACATTCTTAACGGAATTAAAATCTCCTGTAGAAATCACCGGAAATCCCGCCTCAATAATATCAACGCCCAGCCGTTCAAGGGCGAAAGCAATCTCGAGCTTTTCTTTCTCATTCATACTGGCCCCCGGCGCCTGTTCACCATCGCGCAGCGTCGTATCAAATATTAAGACTCTATTTTCTTGATCCATTTAAATTTTCCTGATAAATTTGAATTTTTTCTCTTACAGTTCCAAAAGGCAAAGACGCTTTTCCAATTCCGGTTGCATTTGCGTGGGAATAAATCTGAATTTTGTTTAGTTGAACGGCGGACACATGACGTTTTTTCTCTCCTGTCATACGAAGATTTAATCCGTTTTTCTCAATCGACACCGGTTCAATCCCAAATTGTTGAACAAAATCCCGTAAAGATTCCTCTGAATATCCCCATTTATGATTACCAAAATGCCCGATATAAATTTCTGAACGCAGGATGTTTTCTCCGAAAATAAAATCGACAAAGTTGTTATATCCAAATTTAAAATATCGAAGAAGAATTTTCTTGAAATTCGGTACTTGCACGGTGATTTTTCCGCCGGGTTTCAAAACCCTTGCCCATTCACCAAAAACCACAAAACGCATATACTTATCAAAATGTTCCAGCAAATCTTCGGCGAGGATTTCATCAATCGTTAAATCATCGTACGGTAAAGGCTGGGTGATGTCATGCACCAGATCCGGCGAGCAACCCTTGACGGAATCGATATTGATCCAGTCTTTGAGTTTATTGGTTCCACAGCCGAGATGCAATTTGGTCGGAGTTTTTGGTTGAATGTCGACATTCATTATTTTTTCATCCACGGCATCATCTCGCGGAGCTTCGCTCCAACGGCCTCAACGGGATGATTGACGGCGTTTTCTCTATATTTATTGAAATTGGGGCGGCCTTTTTTATTTTCGCGCATCCATTCGCGGGCAAATTTTCCTGATTGAATTTCAGCCAAAATCTTTTTCATGGTCTTACGAGTTCTGGCATCAATAATCCGCGGCCCGCGAGAATAATCGCCGTACTCAGCGGTGTCGGAGACGCGTTTACGCATTCCCTGAATACCTCCTTCATAAATTAGATCAACGATCAATTTTAATTCATGCAGACATTCGAAATACGCAATCTCGGGCTGATAACCGGCTTCAACCAATGTTTCAAATCCGGCCTTAATCAGCTCACTTGTGCCCCCGCACAAAACCGTTTGCTCGCCGAAAAGATCGGTCTCGGTCTCTTCTTTGAACGTCGTTTCCAAAACGCCCGCACGAGTCCCGCCGATTCCTTTGGCATAGGCGAGCGCTGTCTTTAAGGCATTTCCCGATGGATTTTGGTGAATCGCAACCAAACACGGAACGCCTTTTCCTTCTTCAAACTGCCGGCGCACCAGCGAACCCGGTCCTTTAGGCGCGATCATAAACACATCCACATCTTGATCAGGAACGATCTGTTTGAAATGAATATTAAATCCGTGAGAAAAGGCCAATGACTTTCCTTTGGTCAAATGTTTCTTAATATCTTTCTTGTAAATGCCGGCCTGCAGGTGATCCTGCGTCAAAATCACAATAATATCGGATTGCTTCGTAGCGGTTTTGGCATCCACGGGTTTAAATCCGTCCTTGACGGCCTGGTCGTAGTTAACACCGCCTTCACGCTGACCGACGATGACATTAAGACCGCTGTTTCGCAAGTTCAGCGCCTGCCCACGGCCCTGAATACCGTAGCCGATAATCGCGATGGTTTTATTTTTGATGAAATTTAAATCCGCGTCTTTGTCATAATAAATTTTGGTCATGACTAATCGTCTCCTTCTCCATCTAAAACCGCTTTCGATCTTAAACCCAATTCCACGTCAACGGGTTTGATGACTTTATTCACCAGGTCTTTGGTGTTGCCCACATTCAATTGTTTGAATAAAAATTCGAAATTTTTCTCGATCTCCTGAGCAATTCCTTCTTTAATCTCCTCGGGAAGACTCATGATGTCTTTTTTAAATGGTCCCAACGCTTTCTTGCGAGCTTTATAAATGAATTGATCTTCACTCTGGCCTTCCTTACGTTCCTCGGGACAACTCTTACGGGTCCAGTCGTAGATTTTTTCTTTTAAGGCTTTGGGAAATTTTGGGCTGTCAAAAATCATGTTCTGAAAATTGGTCGCCAGATGAATTTCTATGGTGCCGATTTCCGGAAATTTATTGAACGCACGATCAGGAAGCGTTGATGCCCCGTGCTGAACCGCACCACCTAAATGATAAACTTCCCGGGCGTGGGCTGAAAGTTTTTTCAAAGTATCAAAATCGACTTTGACCTCGGCAATCGTTCCATCCGGCAAAACCACTCCACCGTGGGAGGTTCCGGTTTGCACGCTGATCTTGCTGATCCCCGCAGTTCCCCTGGGCAACGAAGGGTAACACGAAGACAAATATCCATCCATAAACGCCTTCAATTCTTCAATCGTCGAATTTTTCCCGCCGACCTCACCAATTTCTCCGCCGACGGAAACCATAATCCCTTTGGGCTGAATCGCACGAATGAATTTGGTCAACTCCGCGCAGGTTTGAAAATTGTTCCGCTGCTGCTCGGTCGTCGTCGATTTTTTTAAATCCACAATCGTCGAACTATCAATGTCGATATTAAAAAATCCGGCGCTGACGCAATCTTCAATCAAGTGTTTTAAAGCAGCTATTTCTTTTTTGGGATCTTCAAAATAGGCCTTGGCCTTGATCTGGCAGTGATCGCCTTGAATAAAAATGGGTCCGGAATATTTTTCTTTGATCGCCGCGGCAAGAATGACGCCGGTATATTCAATCGGAGGCTGATCCGTGTAACCCATTTCAGATTTCGCGATCTCAAAGATGAACGCGCCGGCATTGCTTTTTTTAGCGACACGGAAGATCGCCTTCGCTAAATAATAGGTGAGCGATCTTAAATTCATCGCCGGCACTGTAAAGTTCGTTCCCTTCCCCTTGCCTTGCTCTATGTAAAGATCGTGAATCGAGCTTAAGTAAATATTTTTAGATTTGGCCAGTTCAATGATTTTACCGGTGACGTCTTTTTTCTTATTCATGTCACTGGTTAAAATCAATTCTTTGACTAAGTCATCGATATTTTGTTCCATACCTGTTGCCATTTCTGTTTCCTTTCTTATGAAGTTATGTCCCCATATCCCAGCTGGAAAGATATTTCTTTTGTTCCGCCGTCAAGGTATCAATCTTGATCCCTAAAGCTTTTAATTTCAGACTCGCGATCATGCGGTCGATATCTTCGGGAACGCAATACACTTTTTTCTCTAATTTTTTATAATTTTTCGCCACGTATTCCGCCGACAAAGCTTGATTGGCAAAACTCATATCCATAACAGATGCCGGATGGCCCTCGGCGGAGGCGAGGTTAATCAGTCTTCCTTCTCCAAGCAAATAAATATTCCGCCCGTTGGTTAAAGTGAATTCTTCCACAAAATCACGAATCACCCGCTGGGATTTCGTAATTTTCTTTAAACCTTTTAAATCTAATTCCGCATCAAAATGTCCGGAATTACACATGACCGCCCCATCTTTCATCAAAAGCATATGCTCTGGGCGGATGACATTAATGTCTCCGGTCACAGTCACAAAAAAATCTCCAATGCTGGAAGCCTCTTTCATGGGCATCACTTGATATCCATCCATATTGGCTTGAAGAGCTTTAAGAGGATCAATTTCAGTGACGATCACTTTAGCTCCCATACCGCCGGCTCGAGAGGCCAGACCCCGTCCGCACCAGCCGTAACCAGCCACAACAAAATTGGAACCGGCGATCAGGCGATTGGTGGCACGGATGACCCCATCGATTGTGGACTGACCTGTCCCGTAACGATTATCAAAAAAATGTTTCGTCATCGCGTCATTGACCGCGATGATCGGATACATCAATAATTTTTTAGCTTCCAAGCTCTTCAAACGGATGACACCCGTCGTTGTTTCTTCGGTCCCGGCAAAAAGATGTTGGACCAAATCTTTTCTTTTTTGATGCACGACCGACACGAGATCCGCGCCATCGTCCATAGTCAAATTGGGTTTGTGATCCAACGCCGCGTTTAGATGTTCATAATACGTCATCGTGTTTTCTCCTTTAATGGCGAAAACCGGAATACCTAAATCTTTGACAAGCGATGCAGCCACGTCATCCTGCGTGGATAAAGGATTCGAAGCGCATACAGAAGTTTGGGCTCCGCCCGCTTTTAAAACTCTGACCAAGTTTGCGGTTTCGGTTGTGACATGCAGGCAGCAACTGATTCTTAAACCTTTTAAGGGTTTTTCTTTTTGGAAACGATCTTCAATGAGTTTTAATACCGGCATATCTTTTCCGGCCCATTCGATCCGTAATTTTCCTTTTGGGGCGAGGGAAACATCTTTTACATCATATTTCATTTTTATTTTTTCCTTTACTTATTCGTAATTGTTTATTGTGTCATTGCGAGGAGAAGTGTATTTTACGACGACGAAGCAATCTTTTCAATTCTAAAGGGATTGCTTCGCTCCCTCCGGTCGCTCGCAATGACACGAAAAGATATTACGTGCGGCTGACAGCGGGTTGTGCGGTAAATTTTCCGGCTTCCTGCGAATTTCTCCTCCGGGATTCTCCGTTAGAATTTTTTTTTGAGACCAGTGATTTTGCCTTCTCGGTTTTTTCCCAGGCGAATTCTTCCCGCCCAAAATGGCCGTAGGCAGCGGTCTTTTGATAAATCGGAGTTAATAATTTTAATTCCTGAATAATTCCTCGAGGAGTGAGATCAAAATTCTTTCGAACGAGATCAACCAATTCCTGCTCGGAAATTTTTCCGGTTCCATATGTATCAATCGCGATGCTGACCGGCTCCGCTTTTCCAATGCAATATCCTAACTGAATCCAGCATCTTTTGGCTAATCCAGCGGCCACAATGTTTTTGGCCACATAACGGGCCATATACGTGGCGGAACGATCGACTTTCGTCGGATCTTTACCGGAAAAAGCCCCGCCACCGTGTGAAACAACACCGCCGTACGTATCCACGATGATCTTTCGGCCGGTGACACCGGTATCGGACTGCGGGCCGCCAACGACAAATTTACCCGTATGGTTCACATAATATTTGGTATCACGATCCACCAAATTTCCGATGATCGGTTCAGCAATATTTTTAATAATTTCATTGCGAGACTTTTCGGTGATTTTTTTTCCGGTTTTATCCAAAATCTCTTCGGTATGCTGGCAGGCCAGGACAACGGTGTCGACCCGGATGGGTTTTCCGTTGTTATATTCAACGGTCACCTGACTCTTACAATCGGGTCCTAAATAAGCTAACTTACCTGACGTTCGAAGCTCTTCAACTTTTTTGACTAACCGATGGGCGAGCATAATCGGAAGAGGCATCAATTCCGGAGTTTCATCACAGGCGTAGCCGATCATGATCCCCTGATCCCCGGCACCACCGGTATCAACTCCTTGGGAAATGTCCGGCGACTGACTGTTGATCGCGCTTAAAACCGCGCAGGTCTCAGCGCAGAATCCGTATTTGTGGTGGGTATATCCTATTTCGCTAAGAACTCGTCGGACCAATTTTTGTACGTCCACAAACGTGGTTGTTGTGATTTCTCCTCCCACGATGACGAGTCCGGCAGAAACAAAAGTTTCACAGGCTACTCTTCCTTTAGGATCGCCGCGTAACACTTCATCCAAGACGGCATCGGAAATTTGATCACAAACTTTATCCGGATGACCATTTCCAACTGACTCTGAGGTGATGAAATATCTTCCTTGCACTTTTTCCCTTCCTTTCTTCGTATAAGTTCAACCGTTAAGTTCGAAAATTCTTTTGAGCCTCTTCATAAGCCTCAAGGCTTCCGATATCATACCACTTCCCTTGAAACACAACAGCGTAAACATCTTCTTTTTTAAAAAGCCATTGGATGTACTCGCCGGAGGTATCAGCCCGTTTGGATTCATTTAAATAATCACGAATCAATCCCAGCGAATCTTTAGGAAAATAATACAGACACATCCCGATAAGACTCGATTGGGGATTTTGAGGTTTTTCTTCAAAGGAAACGACTCTCTTCTCTTGATCCAAAGAGACCACGCCAAAATTTTTAGCCGTCCGTTTATCCTTTAAATCAAACAATCCAATCGTCCCCCGCGGACTTTTCTTTTTTGCCGTTTGAACAAACTCATCCAGCCCCTGATCAAAGAGGTTATCTCCACCTAAAACCAAGAGATCTTCTTTAACCGCCTCTTTTCGTAACGCAAAATCGATATCGCCCATCGACCCTAAACGGGTTTCATTGGAATCTGTCCCGTCGTTAAGAATACGTATTTCGGCTTTAAAATTTTTATGTTGTTTAGCCCAATTCTGAAAATGAGGAAAAAATTTGTTGTTCGTGACGACCATCACCACTCTAAGATCAGGAATATTCTGAAACTTTTCCAATAAATAATCGACCAACGGTTTCCCCTGAATGGGCAAAAGAGGTTTGGGCGTATTTTTAGTTAAAGGATATAGACGCGTTCCATATCCTGCCGCTAGAATTAATGCTTGCATTATTTCTTATCTTCCGGGCTAAAAACATTCGGAGCTAATTCTTTGAGTCGAAACGCCCCCAGCTCTTCCACTTCTTGTCCCGTTGATAACGAGAGCGCTTGATTGGCCAAATCCTGTGCATCTTTAAAGTTGACGCTTCTGATTAATTTTTTAATCTGTAAAATACTCACCGGAGACATACTGAATTCATCCAAATTGAGCCCCAAAAGGATCAAAGCTAACGCGGGTTCACTCGACATTTCTCCGCATAAGGCGACGGGAATATTTTCTTTATGCCCTGCATCAATCACGGATTTAATCAGACGTAAAATCGCGGGATGACCGGGTTCATACAAATGAGCGGTTTGTTCATTCACGCGATCAACGGCCAGCGTATATTGAATGAGATCATTGGTTCCGATACTAAAAAAATCCGATTCTTTCGCCAGAATGTCCGCTGTCAGAGCAGCCGATGGAACTTCAATCATGGCCCCCACCGGCATATGTTCGTCAAAAGGAATTTTTTCGTGACGAAAACTTTTTTTGACTTCATTTAAAATGGCATTGGCCTGTCTTAATTCTGACGCCCCCGAGATCATTGGATACATCAGTTTTAAATTGCCGTGGACCGAAGCCCTCAAGATCGCACGCAATTGGGTTTTAAAAATATCCGGACGGGCCAGACAAAAACGGATCGCCCGCCATCCTAAAAAAGGATACATATCCCGTGGAATCTGCAGGCTCGAAATGAATTTATCGCCGCCCAAATCAAGGCTTCGAATAGTCACCGACAAGGGAGCAAAGGCCTTGGCCACATGTTTGTAAGCTTCATACTGTTCTTCCTCGGAAGGAAGATCCACGCGATTCATATAAAAATATTCAGTACGATACAACCCAATTCCGCCAGCCGCATATTTTTGAACCATCGGGATTTCTTCGGGCAACTCTAAATTTGCCAAAATAGAAACTTGCCGGCCGTCCAGGGTTTTTGCCGGAAGATCTTTGATGTCCGCAAATTGATCGCGCAGGGATTCGATACGGGTCTGTTCATTGCGATAGATCAAGCGAGTGGCCTCAGTTGGATGAACAATCACCAGCCCCATTCGTCCATCAACAATGATGGTGTCCTGGTTGCTGATACGCAGCGTCGCATCTTTTAAGCCCACCACCGCCGGAACGCCTAAAGATTTGGCCATAATCGCGGTGTGCGAGGTCCGTCCGCCGATGTCCGTTGCAAACGCGATAATATTTTTGTTAAACATACTGGCCGTGTCGGAGGGAGAAAGGTCATGGGCAATGATGATGATTTGTTCGGTCAAATTCTCAAACTCATGCAGCTTTGATTCATCCATTAAATTCTTTAGAATCCGCCGGCCGATATCATTAACATCACTGGTGCGTTCACGCAGATATTCGTCTTCAATGTTTGAAAAAACTTTGATGTATTTCTTTAAAACTTTCGAAAAAACATACTCGGCCGAAAGTTTTTCTTTTTTAATGCGTTTAATGACTTCTTGAATCAGCATTCGATCTTGCAAGACCAGAAGATGCGCATCGAAAATCTGGGCATGCTGTTCCCCTATTTCGGCGCTGATTTTTTTCTGAATACTAGAAACTTCTTCCCGGGTTTTATTGAGGGCCTCTTCAAAACGGGCAATTTCAATGGGGGCTTCCTGCTCCGTGATCGCCCGAGGGGAAACAATAAAATCCTGTTTATCTAAAATAAACGCGCATCCGCACGCAATCCCCGGCGCAGCCGGGATTCCTTTTAAAACGATTTCATTCATTTTTCTTTAGAAATTCTTCTAATTCGGTTAAAGCCTCTATTGCGTCTTGGCCATCGGCAATGATGCTAATTTTACTTTTGTGCTGGGCGCCCAGCATTAAAATCCCCATGATTGATTTTCCGTTAATCGTTTCACCGTCTTTACGGACCATGATCTTCGAATCATATTTATTGGCAATTTGGACAAAGATTGCCGCAGGACGGGCGTGCAGCCCTTGGTGATTCATAACCTCAACTTCTTTTTCAATCAGAGGCATGGCCTGTCGAACTTACTTTAACGTTTAATAACTCGATGAGTTTCGATTAATTTGATTAGAGCCTTGATTAATTTCGCCGAATCATGACGGACATAATCTTTAACACTTAAAAGATCGGTAGCGACCACTTGAGGACCCATTTCTTTAATTGTTTCTATATCTGCTAAAACCGGGTAGGATTTCTCTGTTTGATAACGGTCCAAGGCCGCCTCTGGAACAAGCGCGTTGTTGATGATACAGGCATTGATAATATCTTGGTTGGTGTGCTCAATGATCGCCTGAAGATGATCGCTGGCCTTAAACCCGTCGGTTTCGCCCGGCTGAGTCATAACATTACAGACATAAATTTTATAGGCCGACGATTTTGCAATGGTCTCAGCCATCCCCTGAATAATTAAATTAGGAAGAATGCTCGTATATAAACTGCCTGGTCCTAACACGATGATATCGCTGTCTTGAATAGCCTCTAAAGCCTCTTGAGTTGGGACGGAATTTTCGGGGGTTAGAGAAAGGCATTTGATCTTGACATTGCGAGCGGGAATCTTGGCTTCCCCTTCGGTGCGAGAACCATCCACATATTCGGCCACCAAATGAACATTACTTACCGTTGATGGCACGACTTTTCCCCGGATCGCCAGAACACGGCTGGATTCTTTAACAGCTTTCTCAAAATCCCCACCCGTCAGTTGAAACATCGCCGTTAAAAAAAGGTTTCCAAAATTATGACCCTGTAATTGAGATTCTTTGGAAAACCGAAACTGAAAAAGTTCTCCCATCAAAGCCGGGGCATCAGCCAGCGCAACCAAACAATTTCGAATGTCACCCGGAGCAACAATATTAAATTCTTCCCGCAAACGCCCAGAAGATCCGCCGCTATCGGCAACGGTAACAATCGCGGTGATATTAGAAGTGTATTCCTTTAAACCCAACAAAAGATGCGATAACCCGTGCCCGCCGCCGATGGCAACAATTTTAGGGCCGCGCTCTAAATACCGTCTCTGATAAAGGATGTCAACCAGTTCTCGTTCATGCTTCGGCAGAAAAAGAGTGATCAAAGAAACGATCATCTTTCCAACGCCCAGAACCATCAAGGTGATACCGCAGATAATAATGACAATACCAAAACTACTGACAAGAAGGAATGGTTTGGTTGAGAATATTGCCCCTAAGGCAACGATCACCAAGCCCAGCAAAGATATAAAAAACCACCTTTTGATCTTTATGCCAGGGTATAACCATTTAAAAAGGTTTTTCGGCATAGAAAAAAATTTCTCTTAAGTCACGCGTCCGTCTTCTTGAGAAATGAGTTTCAAAATGGTTTTTTCGTCTTTTGAACTTTTAAGATTTTCCCGAAAATATTTATCTTTGAGAAGACGTGATATACGTGCCAGGGCTTTGAGGTGAGGTCCGGCAGAATCGATGGGGGCGACAAGCAAGAAGAAAATATACGCGGGCTCTCCATCGAGAGAATCAAAATTAACGCCTTCTTTACTGACCCCTAAACCGGCGGTCAATTGGACGATGTTTTCGCTTTTACCATGAGGGATGGCAATGCCTTGTCCAATGGCGGTGGAGCCAAGAGCCTCGCGCTGAAGAAGAACCTCAACGAGTTTTGGTTTATTTTTTTTCTCGATGGCTCCGGCAGTTACTAAAAGGTTCACCAATTCATTGATAATTTCTT
>Ga0209515_10001396_pt1 | contig 40762 bp, 38 predicted proteins | sample Subgroupgradi54m_FD_187454 | JGI IMG/M metagenome (GOLD analysis project Ga0209515, IMG submission 187454) | Subsurface groundwater microbial communities from S. Glens Falls, New York, USA - GMW60B uncontaminated upgradient, 5.4 m (SPAdes)... ... | reverse complement strand
AGCCGGTGGCCAGTGAGATCCTCCGCATCGGCACCGCCAAGACGATCCAGTGGACGAAGGATGCCGGCGCCTTCACCACCCCCAGCGCGGCCTTCGCGGTCTACAAGTCCATCGACGCCGGGGCCTGGGTCGAGATCACCAACCCCGTGGCCCGGCCCACCGGCACCTCCTTCAGCTACACGCCACTCGATGCGGATCGCAGCAACAACGTCAAGTTCCGGGTGGAGTGGCAGGGCGCCACGAACGTCAAGGTCGACTCGGCGCAGGTCTCGGTCAAGCCGAACGTGGACCTGACCAGCCCAGACACCGGCACCTACTCGGTGGACGATTCCATCCCCATCACCTTTACCCACACCGGAAGGACCGGGGCCTCGGGGGACACCTGGGATATCTACTACTCCACCAACGGTGGGGATGCGGGGGGAGGCACCTACCCACTGGCCAACAAGATCCATACCACCGCGATCGGGCCGGCCTCCCCCTACACCTTCAACTGGACGGTGCCCAATACCATCGGGATCGTGGGCAGCAACGTCCGGTTTAAAGTGGAGATGGTGGGGGATACAGCGGTGAAAGACGAGTCGGTGGGCACGATCACCCTCCGCGGCAAACTCACCCTCGTCTACCCGAACGCAACCACCGTCGTCTGGAAGGTGGGCGATTCCCGCACGATCACCTGGACCTCGAAGCAGCTCACCAACGTCCGGATCGACTACACCAAGAACAACGGCACCGATGGCTACGGCAACACCATCACCGCCTCCACTGCTGCGGCTGCCGGCAGCTACATCTGGAATCCGGTCGGCCCGCCGGCCGGAATCCCCACGACCGCCACCAGCAACCAGTTTAAGGTCCGGGTCAAGGCGATCGATGCCGCCGACAGTGCGACCGAGACGCTCTCGCCGACGTTTACCGTCGTGCCCAAGCTAACCCTGACCTATCCCACCGGCGGGGAGACCTTGGTTGTCTACGCCCTCAGCTCCGTTGCTAATCGGACGATCACCTGGACCCGCAGCGGCGACAGCCGCACCGTGGACGATGACTCCGTGGAGATCTACTACACCAAGGACACCACCGCCGACACCGACGGGGACGGGATCCCTGATCCCCCAGAAGCGACGTGGACTGCCATCGCGACCGGAGCCAGCGCCCCACTCTCCTCAACCGGCAGCTACACCTGGGCCTCGGTCGCCAACGATGTCTCCACGACGGCCCGGATCGTCCTGCGCCTGAAGAACGACAGCAGGACCAAGGACATCAAGACGTCCTTCTCCCGGATCCGCGCGGACGTGAAGCTGGATACCCCGGGAGAGACCGCGAATCAGGCGTATGGTGTGGGGACCAACTACGCCAACAAGTGGACCCCCACCGGGACCTTCCCGGCCGGCACCAACGTGGCCCTGGAGTGGTCCAGGGATAACTTTGTCGCCGACATCAACACCTGCATCGGGCCTCCGCCTGGGAGCGCCAGCGGGGCCAGCCTTGCTGTGGGCGCCGACGGGATCCAGCAAAGCTTTACCTGGAAGATTCCCAACAACTCCTCCACGACCGTTAAGGTAAGAGTCCGGGTCATCGGGGACACCATCGAGAACAAGTCGGCCAACAACTTTGCCATCACTGGGACTCTCACGGTGACTGCCCCCAACGGGCCATCGCAGGCCTGGGTGCCTGGGGATGCGGAGAGCATCGCATGGGTTCAGATCGGCGGCATCACCACGATCAACATCTACTTCTCACGAAACAATGGGGCGGACGGCTATCCGGTCACCGTGGCCACCGGCGTGGCGGCCGGCCCGGAGACCGGCTCCTCGCTTCTCTGGCCGGGCGGAGTTCCCAATGAGGCGACGGCAGACACCTACCGGATCAAGATCGTCGATGCCAATAACACCAACGTGTTCGACATCTCCGATGCCGGATTCATCATCAAAGCCAGGATTGCCGGGGTCAGCCCTGGCGGTTCGTCGCCCGAGTACGTGGGGGATCCGCTGACGGTTTCGTGGACCGAAACAGGGCAGCCCGGGCCGGTGACGATCCAGCTTTCCAAGAATGCCTTTGCCGATGAGACCCAGAACGTGACCCTGACCACCGCTTACACCCACGGTGCCCTCGTCCAATACGTCGTCCCCGGTGGTGTCCCGGATGCCCTCAGCGAGACCGTGAAGTATCGCGTCAAGTCTGAGCAGAGCAACGCCGCCCTGGTCGCCACTGGGGTCTCCGCCGCCAGCCATCCTCTCAGAGGCAAGATCACCATCAATGCGTTGCCCACGCTGATCCTGGGAGACACCGCCAACGTCACCTGGTCCCGCTCCGGGTCGATCGGCAACGTCAAGGTAGAGTATTTCGATGGAACAGCGTGGAGCACGCTGACGACCACGGCGCCGGAGGCAGGACCGTATGCGTTCAGCATGACGACTCCCACTATCAACGAGACGGCCACCAACTTGGCCCAGGTTCGGGTGTCTGATGCAGATCGGCCGGAGGTGGTGTCGACCTCTGCAGCCTTTTTGGTCAAGCCGCTGCTGACGATCACCTCTCCCACTAACCTCGATGCGCGGGTGTACAACGTGGGCCAGAACATCACCTGGACGAAACGGGGCAGCAACGTGCTCAACGTCAAGCTCGAATATTTCAACGGGACGGTGTGGGCGGACTTGTTTGGGGGCACCACGCCCAACGACGGGACCGAGTCCTGGACCGCGCTGGATAACGTGTCGAACTTGTTTAATAAGCAAATCCGGATCTCGTCGCTGCCTGGCACCGACCCGTGGGTCGTGACCAACATCCAAAACGGCAACTTCAAGATCACGGGGACGGTCGCCATCACGTCGCCCATCGCCATCGACAAGTGGGTGGCCGGGGCCACCAACAACGTGAAGTGGACAAAGACCGGCACCGGCCTGACGAGCATCCGCCTGGATTACACGACCGACAGTTGGGTGACCAGCGGCACGATCGTGGCCAGCTACGACGCCACGCTGGGGGCCACCGGCTACCCATGGCCCATTCCGTTGACGGCCGTCACGAGCACCGCCGTCATCAAGATCTCCGACGCCAATGACGCGTCGGTATCCAGCCTCTCGCCGACCTTCAAGATCATCCCCGGGTTCACCGTCACCCGGCCAGCCTCGGCTGAGCGGGTGATCGTCAAGCAGAATTACACGATTCTGTGGGACCGCCAGGGAACCGGGACCCCCAACACGGTCAACCTCTATTACTCCACCAACGCCGGCGGTGCCTGGACCTCCATCGCTACGGCGCAGACCAACACCGGGACGTACGACTGGGCTGTGCCGGACTTGACCGGACTGCCCATCGCCAGCTCCCTGGTCAAGGTCGAGTGGACCGGAGATGCTGGGGCCTTTGCCCAATCGTCCCTCTACAAGCTTGTCGCCGGCTTCACGGTGACCTCCCCCAACACCACCGCGGACAAGTGGGACGTGGGGACGATCAACAAGCCGATCACCTGGAGCTGCACCAGCGCCAATGTGCCCAAGGCCAAGCTCGAATACTCGATCGACGGCGGCACCACCTACGCCAGCGTCATCGCGGCTGCGGCGGACAACACCGGACTCTCCGGGGCGACCCGGACGTACCTGTGGCCTTCGGTGGATGACAACATCACCAGCCAGTTCAGGGTGAGGGTGTCGCAGCCGTTTGTGACCGGCGTCCAGGCGGCGGATGTGGACTTCGCGGGCGGGGCGGGCGACGTCTCTGACGCCAACGCCAAGATCAAGATGTACACGCAGGTCTTGACCCCGAACGCCAGCGGCATCGAGCTGCTCAAAGGCAGCTCCTACAACATCACCTGGACGACCACGGGGACAGGTGCCACGACGACCAACGTGAAGCTCTTCTACTCCAAGGATAACTTCGCCACGGCCGGCATCGCCATCATGGATGGGGCGCTGGACTACACGCTCAACGATGGGCTCTTTGCCTGGACCGTCCCGGATGACATCACGGCGACCGCCGCCGTGAAAGTCCGCGTCCGCAGTTGGACCGACTTGGATGCCTTTGACGACTCTGACAACGCCTTCAAGATCAAAGGGGATTACACCATCAGCGCACCGACGGCAGGGCAAGGGTTTAAGATCTACCATGCCACCCAGAACCCCACCCCGGAGACCATCACCTGGACGACGACTGGTGGGGCCGGCGGGACGATGGGAACCGTCAACCTCATCGCCTATTCGACCAATCCCATCGACCCCTATTTCCGGGACGCGCTCAATAATGTCTACACCCTTGCGAATCCCCTGACGATCGTGTCGGGCTACCTCAACAACCCGAACGCCAGCACGACGTATTCCTGGCAAGTGCCGGACAAGGCGTCAACCACGGTGGTCGTGCGCGTCATCAACCCGGCAGACACCACGGTTGTCAAGGACAGCCCCACGTTCAAGATCCAGGGGTCCTTCACCGTCACGTACCCCAATGCCGCCAATCTCGTCCTGACGGTGAATAGCCCGGAGACGATCACCTGGAACAAGACCGGCGGCTCCATCACACGGGCGAAGGTGACCTACTCGCTCAACGGCCTGGCCGGTCCGTGGACACCGATCGTGGAGAGCGACGGCACCCCTAACGATGGCATCGTGACCAACAACGGCAGCGTGCCCTGGACCGTGCCGAACTTGCTGGCCCAACCGACGCTCGGCATGCCAAAGACCAACGTCATGATCAAGATCGAGGACCCCAACGACAGCACGGTCTCTGATACCTCTGACAATGCGTTCAAGGTTCGGGGGAATCTGGTTTTTGTGACGCCGGCCGCAGCGACCCCGCAGTCTCGGTGGGTGACCAACGAGTCCCGCATCGTCAGCTGGACGACCACCGGCTCGATCACCGCGACGAATCTGGTCTACACGAAGAACAACTTCAGTACCACGACGTCAGTGATCAGCAACTATGCTAATGTGATTGGCCTGAACACCTATCCCTGGACGATTCCGAATGACCAATCGACGACGGTGAAGCTGCGCCTCAGCGATGTCAATGACGCCACAAACGTGTACATTGACTCAGCGCAGTTGACGATTGATCTGTATCAAATCACGTTCGAGCTGCGCGATCTGCTCAGCAACAACCATATCTCTGCACTGTCAGTCAATGGGAGCAGCTCGACCGGCGGCTACACCTGGGTCTCTTCGGTGAGTTCACCGGTCACCAAAGGGCTGCAGGCGGGGGCGTGGAACGTCACCTTTACCAAAACGGGATACGCGGACGGGGGAACCACGGTGGTGGCCGACTCCGATAAGACCGTTGTGCTCTACATGGAGACCAACGTGGTCCACATCTGGGAGGCGATTACGGACATGGCCTACAACGCCGCGACGGATACCGTCACGCTGTCATCGACCCTACGGCGTGATGGGATTACCGTGAGCGGAGTGACGTCTTGTGCCATCAACATCTACGACGGCGCGACGCTCATTAAGACATTTTCCAAGCCTGGGGTAGCGGATACGGCCCAAGGCTTCTACAGCTTTACTTGGGCGGCTCCGACGGGGTTGGTGGCGGGGAAGGTTTATAACGTGGTGACGACCATCATCAACGCCACCGGCGGAAGCATCAACACGCCCCGGACGTTCCACATCACAGAGATCAAGAAACTCCAGGACGTGCAGGATACGGTGAATGCCAAGCTGGATACGTCCCTCTCACAGGTGAAGACGGATATTCAGACCAAGCTCGATACTCAAACCACCAACATCAACACCAAGCTCGATACTCAAACCACCAACATCAACACCAAGCTCGATACTCAAACCACCAACATCAACACCAAGCTCGATACTCAGACCACGACGATTCAAACGAAGCTTGACGAGACGAAAGCCGCCATCACCACGACCCTGACGAGCTTCGAGCAGAAGACCGACGTGCAGATCGCCGCGTTGAAGACCGGGGCCGCCGACATCAAAACCGCTGCGGGCAACGTGGAGAAGCGCGGTGAGGATCTGCAGGCGACGAACCTGAAATTCGCGGGACGGCTGATGATGCCGCGGACCGTGCTGATCAACGACAAGGATGTCAAGATCCAGTACCAGGCGATTGAGGGCATTGTCCCGCTGATGACGATCACGACGATGGATGTCACTGGAAAAGAAAACGTTGTGGTGAGCAACTTCCCCATGGCGCGCAGCAAGGACCGGGCGAGCATGTACGAGTACACCATCGACAAGATCACCAGCCCGCCCTACACGCCCGGTAAATTCGTGACCGTCCTCGTTGAGGCGGAGACGTTCACGCACAAGCTCCAACCTGAAAAAGGCAAGGTCAAGAACGTGGAGGTGGGCTCCTTCATCGTCGAGTCGACGACGCTCAGCACCCTGGAAGGGCTGGTGGCGGGCAGCAGCGGGGTCAAGGGCCTGGTCGTCGACATGATGACCACGTTGCGGGGGTTGCAGAGTTCCATGAGCACCGGGGGGAACATCGCGGGGCTCCTGGAAACCCTGAATCGCAAGGTCGACGCCTTGCCGTCCCAGATCGCCCAACAGATGTCCAATCATGGTGACGCGGCGCAGATGCGTAACACCCTCAACGAAGTGGCCCAGCAGATCCGCACGCTCGCCGGTGACAATATGGGCTATGATTTTTCCCACTTGATTGGGAAAGCGTTGGATGAGTCATCCAGCATCAACGACATTCGCAAGAAGGCCGATTCGGTCCAGGGGACGACGGAAGTGATGCAAGTCCTGATGGAGCAAAAGCTGGGAGGCATTGATGCGCCGGTGGTCCATGTGGTCTATCAATAAGCCTGCTCAGGCGATTGCGTTGACGATCGGCGTGCTGGCGGCGCCCTGCGACAGCGGGGCGGCCCTTGCCGCCGCTGGTCCCGAACGGGAGCCGGTGACCATGTCGGTGGTCGCCGTCAATCCTTCGGCGGAAAAGACCCAGGTGGTGCCGGTCAAAATCGAGCTTCCTCAGGAAGTGACCCCAAAGGATATCCTGGAAACCGGAGAGCTGAAGCTGGAATACAACGAGGATCGCAAGGCCTACTCTGTCTATAAAGAGGCGGTGGCCTTGGCGCCGAAGGAAACCCGGGTCTTTGCAGTGGTGGTGCGGGATGTCTGGTTCATCCCCCAAGGCCAGTTGGATTCCTTGCGCGGTTATACCTCGTTGCTGTTGGGACGGCTCCAAAAAAGCGAGTACTTTGCGACTGCCAAGGAGCTCGCGGACAGTGTGCTCAAGCGTCTGGATCGGATTCAAACCACCCAGAATGATGACAGCCTGAGCCGGAAGAGCCGTATCGGCGCCTATCGCTACCACCTCCAGACCATCGCGGAAATCAAGGAAGATCTGGCCCGGATGGAGAAACTGCTGACGTTTGTCGGCGGCCCGCCGGTCCCGGAAATGCTGAAAGAGTCGCCCTTGAGGTCTGACGCCCCCTCCCAGACCACCACGTGGCTGGTCATCTTCCTCATCATCATCTTCGTGGGCTTCTTGGGTGGGCAGTTCTTCATGACGTGGCATCGCCGCGCGCAGGTCACCCAAGACCTGACGCTGGTTCGCCAGGTCGCCTTTCCCGCCTCTTCGCGCCTGCCCAACAAAAAAGAAGAGCACGCTCCGGCGGATGGGACTCGCGGCGCCGCTTCCCCGCCTCGTTCCTGATCTCACCTGCGCTCTCGCCGCATCATGTGCTGAAGGCGGACCATGTTAGCCGTGACGATCTTAAGCCCCCACGACGTGCTGTTTAGCGGCCAGGCTCACCACGTGGTCTTTCCAGGCGAACAAGGAGTCTTTGAGGTGCTGCCATTCCATCGCCCTCTGGTGAGCCGTCTCTTGCCCGGGGTCATTCTCATCGACGAGCAGTCCGTTCCCATCCAGCGCGGGGTCGTGAAAATTGAGTCCGACTCCATCACCGCCATCGTCGAACCGGAGCCGGCTCAGTAGGGTTTTCGGTTCTCTATTTGACAGCGACTCGTCAAAACAGGTATGCTTTAATCAGTGTTAAGCAAGATTGAGTGCTGAAAAGGGCAAACCCCGCGTAAGCGGGGGACGCAAAGCCAGAGGTCCTCGCCGAGAGAGGCAGGATGGCTCAGCTGCCAGTTGAGCGAGCCCCTGGGGGGCGAGCGAAATCCCGAGGCCGCAAGGCCGAGGGACGAGTGCGATGCGTCTATCCCTTTCGGATAGGCGCATTTTTTATCGCGTGACGGAGCCATGAGTCGAAACTTAGCGCTCACAGTGATCTTCTCCTTCTGTGTCTTGGGGCCGGCGCTGGTGATGGCCGCCGCAGGCTATTCCAGCATCGGCGCCCTGGGGCGCAATCCGTCGGCGGCGCCCAAGATTCTGACGGCGATGACGATCACGTTGATCTTTGTCGAATCGGTGGCGATTGTCGCGTTTCTTGTCGTCTGGCAACTGTTTGCATCGAAGTCGTAAGCCGAGGCACACTCGCGATGTTCATGATCCAGTTGCTCGTATTGCAGGTGGTCATTTTCATCGGGCTGGTCGTCGTCCTGCGGCGGCTGATGGGGCGGCATGCCACGACCGCGACCGCCCATCTGCAGGGTCTGAGCCAGGACTATTTGAAAAAGCATGATGAGCTCAAGAAACGGCTGGAGGAAACCGAGCGTTACTATCAGGAACACGTCATGAAGGCCCAGGAAGAGGCGCACCAGACGATGGCGGAAGCCCTGAAAGAGGCCGAAGCGGCCCGAGGGCAGGTGTTGGATCAGGCCCATCAGGAAGCGGAGCGGATCATCCAGCAAGCGACGCGCACGCGGGAGACGCTCAAGCAAGAATTGGTCCAGTCGATAGAGGGCAAAGCGGTCGAGCGGGCCTGTGAGTTGCTCCAGGAGGTCTTGCCTGAGGTTCTGCGCGAGGCCACCCATCATGCATGGCTCACCGAGTTGATTGCGAACGGCCTGATCAGTGTGGAGCATCTCGAGACGAGGGAAGCGGTGCAAGAAGCCCGCGTGGTGTCCGCCATTGCGTTAACCGACGCGCAGCGCGCGCTCCTCCTCGAACGGCTCCGGGCGGCGCTCGGGTCCTCGGTCACCCTGCAAGAAACGGTGGATCCGCGTTTGGTGGCGGGGCTCATCATCACCATCGGACATTTGGTCTTGGATGGGTCGCTCGCCTCGAAGTTACGGGAGGCCACTCGGCATGCTCAAGACAACCTTGAGTGAGTCAACGAGTACGCGCTCGTGGTTTGATGTCCGAGAGGTCGGCCGAGTGCGGTCGATCCGGGAGCTCATCGTGAAGGTGGAGGGACTGCCCTCCTGCATGAACGGGCAGATGGTGCAGTTTGCGGATGGCGCTCGGGGGATGGTGATGGGGTTTACGGAGGAGCACGTGCTCGTGCTGCTCTTTGGCAATAAGGCGCGCGTGCGAGCCGGGGATGAAGTCTATTCCCGCGGGCAACCGTTTGCGATTCCGGTGGGAGAGGCCTTCATCGGTCGGGTGGTGAGCAGCGTGGGAGAGCCGATTGACGGCCAGGGCCCGATCGAGTCGCAGGCCGCCAACCCGATTTTCCGGGAAGCTCCGGGTGTGATGGAACGCGTGCCGGTCCGGGAGGCGCTGGAGACCGGGATTCGCATCATCGATGCGAGTTTCCCCATCGCCAAGGGCCAGCGACAGTTGATCATCGGGGATCAGATGACGGGCAAGACGACCCTGACGACGGATACCATCCTCAACCAACGCGACAAGTCCGTCGTCTGCATTTACTGCGCGATCGGGCAGAGCCAGTCGTCCTTCCACAAGGTCTTGCGGCTGCTGCGGGAGCGTGAGGCCATGAGCTACACCATCGTCGTGGGAGGGATTGCGTCGTCTCCGCTGGGCGAACAGTTCCTGGCTCCCTACGCCGCCTGCGCGCTGGGGGAGTATTTTGTCTCGCAGGGCCGTCACGTGTTCATCGCCTTCGATGATTTGAGCAAGCATGCCTGGACGTATCGGCAGCTCGCGCTGCTGCTGGAGCGCTTCCCGGGACGGGAAGCGTATCCGGGCGACATCTTCTATATCCACTCGCAGCTGCTCGAGCGGGCGGGCAAGTTCCTGCCGGAGCTCGGCGGCGGCACCATGACGTTTTTCCCGATCGTGGCGACCATCCAGGGGGATATCACGGGCTACATTCAAACCAACCTGATCTCCATCACGGATGGGCAGCTCTATCTCAACACGGCCCTCTTCCAGCGCGGCTTTAAACCGGCGATTGACTTCGGATTGTCCGTCTCGCGAATTGGCAACCGGGCCCAGTGCGCGGCGATGAAGGAGCTCAGCGGGAAACTGAGGCTGGAATACCTGCAATACCAGGAGCTGCTGCGCATGACCACCATGAAAGCGGACCTCTCGGGCGACGCGGAGACACGGCTGCGCCGGGGCGAGCTCATCACGCAGCTCTTTACCCAACCCAAAGCGCAACCCTCGCCGCTGGTCGAGCAAGTCGTGTTTCTCTACGCGGTCCGAGGAGGGCTCCTGGATCAGCTTCCCCAACTGTGGCAGCGGTTTAAGCGGGAGATCCTGGGGTGGTTGAAGCTGAAATATCCGGAGCTCCTCCGCGACATCCACGAGAGACAGACGCTCCTGCCAAAGATGCGCCAGACGCTGGATGAAGCCTTGACCGCGTATCTGCACGAAACGGAGCCCGGGACATGATCCCACCACCTGCTGGGCTTCGCCGCCACCAGTCTGAGACGCGACCGAAGGCGAAGCGGTCGCTGTCCCTGCGGCATCCATTCCGTCGTGACAGCGACCGGCCTTTGGCCAACCAGCAGGTGGGGGGATGATCCCTTTGCTCAAGCTCAAAAAAGACGTGCACTTTAATCAGGAGCTGACCTACGTCGTGGATGTCCTGAAAGGGATCGCCGCCGCGCGCTTCCATGTCTTGGAGCGACGGCTGGCGGTCTTTGAACAGTACTTCAACGTGGCGAGTGAATTGCTGACGGTCATCGACTTTGCCCATGTCGATCATCCGTTCGTGCAGCCACGGACCCCGGTCGCCGGGGTGGTCATGGTCACCTCCGATGCGGGGTTTTTGGGTGGGCTGAACGCCCAGGTGGTGAACCTGGGACTTGAGGAAGGCGGGCCGACCGCCTTGCTGACGGTGATCGGAGAGCGCGGCACCTACTATCTTCGCGATACCCGGCAGAGCGTGAGCGCCTTTCCAGGCATCCAGGATGACGAGCACAACCGGCTGGCCTTGGCAGATGCGGTGAGGGATCACGTGGTGCGCCAGGTGTTGGAGGGCTCGTGCGGCCGGGTGATCGTCGTGTATCCAAAGCCCGTGTCCTTTACGGTCCAAGAGATCACCATGGAAACCCTGATCCCCTGCAGCACCTGGGTCGCCCAGCGCGCCGGTCAGCCTCGGGTCCTGCCAAACCTGCTGTGGGAGTCGCGGATGGATGAGGTGATGGAATATGTGCTCCTGCAGTGGATTGGACGCCGGCTGGATCAGATTTTCGCGTTGAGCCGGTTGGCCGAACTGGCGGCCAGGGCGGTGCATCTGGAAGGCAGCTATCAGGAGCTCTTGCGGCGCGGGAAGAAGCTGAAGCTGCAGTACTTTCGTGCCCGTCATGAGATTATCGATCGCAGCATCCGAGAGGTCTGCGCAGCCCAACTTCTCTATGGACAAACCCACGCTGACTAATCGGGGGGGATGGATCGTGGGGGTTCAGGGCCCGGTGGTGGAGGTCAAGTTCGCGCCTACCCAGACCCTGCCGAGCATCTACGAGGTGCTGGAAACCACCACCCATGACGGACGACGGCTGGTGCTTGAAGTGGCGGAGCACCTGCCGGGGAACGTCACTCGGTGCATCGCGATGTCGTCCACCCTCAATCTCCAGCGTGCCGCCCCGGTGATCCGAGCGGGGTTGTCGATTGAGATTCCGGTGGGCGATCCCTGTTACGGTCGGATCGTCAACGTCCTTGGCGATCCCATCGATCGGCAGGGTCCGATCGTCGCCAAGGAGAAACGCGCGATCAGGCGAACGGATTTCAACAAATCACGCAACGCCCATCGGACCGGGGCGCGTCGGATCGAGGTCTTGGAGACCGGAGTCAAGATCGTCGATTTGCTCTTTCCGATGGTCAAAGGCAGCAAGACGGGCATTCTCGGCGGGGCGGGGCTTGGCAAGAGCGTGTTGATCCTGGAGATGATCCAGCACATCGTGGAGCGCCATCATGGGGCGTTTGTCTTTGCGGGAGTGGGGGAGCGGATCCGCGAAGGCAATGAGCTGTTTCACGAATTGCAGGAGCACAAGATCCTCCAGAAGGGCATGCTGGTGTATGGACAGATGAACGAGCCGCCGGGGGCGCGCTTCGGGGTCGCAGCGACGGGTGCGACGCTGGCCGAATCGATCCAGCGTCAGAACAAAGACGTCCTGTTCTTTGTGGACAACATCTTCCGGTTTGTCCAGGCCGGCGCGGAGATCTCCACGCTCTTAGGCCGCGTGCCCTCAGAAACCGGGTATCAGCCGACGCTGGCCTCAGAAGTCAGCGATTTCCATGAGCGCATTCGCTCCACGGAGGAGGGGGGATCGATCACCTCCATCGAGGCCGTGTATGTGCCTGCGGATGACCTGACGGACCTGGCCGTGGTGACCATCTTCACGTATCTGGATTCGATCCTGGTGTTGTCGCGCGAGCGCGTGCAGCTTGGGCTCTATCCCTGCATCGACCCGCTTTTGTCTTCGTCAGGCAACATGGATCCGGATGTCGTCGGGGAGTGGCACTACTCCATCGCCATGGAGGTGCTGCGCATCTTCAACAAGTACGAGGAGCTGCGCCGGATTGTCTCGGTCATCGGGATTGAGGAGCTCTCCAAGGCCGATCGCACGCTCTACGAGCGTGCCCGGAAGCTCCAGAACTTCCTCACCCAGCCCTTCATCGTCGCGGAGGTCTTCTCAGGCGTGAAGGGTGAGTACGTGGCACTCTCGCAGACACTCGAAGGCTGTGATCGAATTCTCTCGGGACGGATGGACCGGAAACCGGAAGAAGAATTCTACATGATCGGAGGGCTGGGATGAGCATGGTCGGGGTGACCAAGCGGTTAGGAGAGTTGTTGATGGGCAAGGGGCTGATCAGTGCGGAGCAGTTGGAGCATGCCCTCCAGGAGCAACGCACGAGCGGCGAGTTGCTCGGGGCCATTCTCATTCGCCGGAGGTGGGTGAAAGAGGAAGATCTCTTGAGAACCTTGGGCGAGCAAATGGACATCCCGTATGTGCGCCTGGCGGAGCAGGCGGTGGATTGGACGTTCGCCAACCGTTTTCCGTCCACGCTGCTGACGGACCATCTCTGCTTCCCCATGCGCATGGAGGGGCAAGCGCTCATCGTGGCGATCGCCGATCCCCTCGATGCCTGGACGATGAGCGAGCTCGAACGAGAAGCCGCCAACCGCGGCTGGAAACTGCAGCTCGTGCTGGCAGCGGGACAGGAGATTCGCGACGCGCTCGCGCAGGCCAAACAACAAGCGATGAAATCGCTTCGGATGCCGCCTTCCTAATATGCCGATGGTCACGCCGAAGAAATTCCTGCAACTGTTTCTGGAGAAACGGCTCCTATCCGAGGAGCAGTTGGCCCAGGCGCTGGAGATCCAGCGTCGCGACAACCGCTTTGTGGGGACGATTGTCGTGGAGCGGGGATGGCTGTCCCCTGAGCAGCTGATGGAGGTGCTCTCGGAATACTACCGGCTGCCGTTCGTCCGGCTGGAGGAGACCGAGATCGCCGGTGAGGCGGTGGCGAGCGTGCCGTTGCGGGTCGCCTTGCACTACCAGATGATGCCCGTGCGCCTGCACGATTCCACCCTCACCGTCGCCATCGCCAATCCTCAGGACGTCCGATTGTTGGATGAGCTGCGCTTGGCCCTCCAGGAGCGCTACACCATCGAGCCGGTCTTGGCGACGGGGGAGGATATCCTCCAGTCGGTCAAACGATACTATGGGGTTGGGGCGGACACCATCGAGCAACTCGTCACCGATCGCGCGGCGTCGGCCTCCCCGGCCGGTCCGGAGCTGGAGGCCATCGAGGACCTGGAGCATCTCGCCAGCGAAGCCTCCGTGGTCAAGCTGGTCAATCAGCTCATCCTTGAAGCCCATAACCAACGGGCGACCGACATCCATCTGGAACCGTTCCGCAACACGGTGCACTTGCGCTACCGGGTGGATGGCATCCTGCATGACGTCGATGTCCCGGCGACGATTCGCCAACTGTTTCCTGCGATCATCTCGCGCGTGAAGGTGCTCTCCAACCTCAACATCGTCGAGCGGCGCCTGCCGCAGGACGGCCGGGCCAGCGTCAAAGTAGGCGATCAGAAGCTGGATCTGCGCATGTCCGTCCTGCCCACCCCTTTTGGCGAAAGCATCGTCATCCGGATCCTGCCGAGCCAGATGTTGCTGGATTTCAAGGAGCTGGGGTTTCGCGGCGAGGATCTGAAGCTCCTGGAAGCGCTCATCCACAAGCCCCACGGCCTGATCTTTGTCACGGGGCCCACGGGCAGCGGCAAAACGACTACGTTGTACGCGTGCCTCAACAGCATCAACACCGACGAGCGGAAGATTATCACGATCGAAGATCCGATTGAATACGAACTCGAGGGGATGACCCAGGTGCACGTCAACCCCGCTATCGGCCTGACCTTTGCGCAAGGGCTGCGCAGCATGCTGCGCCATGACCCCAACGTCATGATGGTTGGAGAAGTCCGCGATCTGGAGACGGCTGAGTTGGCGATTCGGATCGCTCTCACCGGGCATCTGGTGCTGTCCACCCTCCATACCAATGACGCCGCCGGCGGGGTGACCCGGTTGATGGATATGGGGATCGATCCCTATCTGATCGCCTCCTCCGTGGAGTGCATCTTGGCGCAGCGCCTGGTGCGCCTGCTGTGCCGGCAGTGCAAAGAACAGGTGGCCTCCAAGCGGCCCGATGTGCCGCAGATGTATCGCAGCCGGGGGTGTAAGGCCTGCCACCAGACCGGGTTCCACGGCCGCAGCGCCATCTACGAGCTCTTGTTCATGTCGCAGCCGATCAAGGATCTGGTCATCCAGAAAGCCTCAGCCGATGTCCTGCGGCGGACCGCCGTCGAGCTCGGCATGCGGACCATGCGCGAGGACGGATGGGAGAAGGTCAAAACGGGGCTGACGACCTTGGATGAAGTCTTGCGTGTGACCCAGGAAGACACCTGATGGCGACGTTTCGCTACCTGGCCAAGCGCGGGCCTCAAGAAGTGATCGAGGGGGTGCTCGAGGCCGACACGCGCGCCAACGTCTTGACGCATCTGGCGGGGTTGGGGTATACCCCGGTGCAGATCCGCGAAGCCAGAACCGGCGGGGAGGCGGCCCCGACCTGGGGTCGGGGCGCTCGGGTTGGACGCATCCCGGTCAGGCAGATGAATCAGTTCACGCGCCAGTTCGCCAGCCTCATGCGATCTCAGGTTCCGCTGATGCGCTCACTCGGTATCTTGAAAGAGCAGACCAGCCATCCGGGACTCCACACCGTCCTGGACGCGATCCGTGAACATGTCCGCCAGGGTCAGACGCTCTCCCAGATTTTGGCCCAATACCCGAGGGTCTTCTCGCCGCTGTATGTGAGCCTGGTGCGCTCGGGAGAAATCACCGGGACGCTGGATACGGTCCTGGAGCGGCTGGCGATGCAAGCGGATCAGGAAGAAGCGCTCCGGGCCAAAGTGCAGATGGCCCTGGCCTACCCGCTCTTTGTCGGCGTGGTGGGCCTGGGGACCGTGGTGTTCCTCTTGACGTTTGTCATGCCGCGCCTACTGAAGCTGTTTGTGAGTTTCGGGGGGACGCTGCCTCTGCCGACACGGATCCTCCTGACGATCACGGCGTGGTGCCACAACGGGTGGTTGTGGGGTGTGGTCGTCGGGGTGATGGGACTCATCGCCCTGCTCGTCAGAAGCCAGGGAGCGACGAGTCGCCTGTGGCTGGATCGCCTGGTGCTGCGGCTGCCGGTCGTGGGCGTGCTCATCCGGCAGGTGGAGCTGGCGCGGTTTGCGCGGTCATTCGGCCTGCTGTTGTCCCATGGGATTCCGATCCTCCAGGCCACCGAGGTGGCCATCCCGGTCGTGAAGAACCTGGTGATCCGCAAAGCCTTGGAGCCGCTCCCCGCCAACTTGAGAGAAGGCAGCTCCCTGGCGGCATGCGTGAAGACCCTGACGATCGCCACGCCCTACTTCGTGCACACGGTGGCGGTGGGCGAAGAGGGCGGGAAAGCGGCGGAGGCATTGCTGGAGATCGCGAATTACTATGAGCGCGAGATCGAGCGGCTCCTCCAGATCCTGGCGGGGCTGTTGGAACCGGCGATGATCTTAGTCGTCGGAGGGATCGTGGGGTTCATCGTCATGGCGATTCTGCTGCCGATCTTTGAGATGAGCACTCTCGTCCGATAAAAACCTGGAGGAACCTATGAACCGAAGAACCGAAGAACTGAAGAACCAAAGAACAACTGAAGAACTAAAGCACCGAAGAACCAAAGAACCAGGGAATCCGTTCTTCCGTTCTTCCGTTCTTCCGTTCTTCAGTTCTCGCGCGTTTACCCTCATTGAGCTCATGTTAGTGGTCGTCATCATCAGCGCGCTGGCGGCCATGATCGTGCCGCGGCTGGCCGGGCGCACCGAAGAGGCCCGGCGCAGCATCGCGGAAGCCGACATCAAGGGCAACCTTTCGCTCGCGCTGAAGCTGTTTGAGGTGGACAACGGTCGCTATCCCACGACGGAACAGGGGTTGGGCGCGTTGCTGCAGAAGCCGGCCAGCCCGCCGGTCCCCAAGAACTGGAAGGGACCCTACATGGAACAGGAGCCGCTGGATCCGTGGGGCAAGCCTTATGTCTATCACCGGCCGGGAAACCATCCGCCCCGGGATTACGACCTCTCTTCGCTCGGGCCGGACGGGGTGGAAAGCGCCGACGATGTCAAGAACTGGTAGTAAAACCATGATTCGAGGGGGGCTTACCCTCATTGAGGTGCTGGTGAGCCTCGTGATCCTGAGCGTGGGAGCCGTGACGATCCTGCAGGCCATGGTGCGGATCTCGCACGCGCAGACCCTGGCGGTCTATCAGAGCAAGGCCTACCTCTTTGCGCTCTCAAAGCTGGGGGACGTCGAAGTGGCCTTCCGGGAGGGCAAAGACGTGGAGGAGCGCGACACGGGGACGATTCGGATGGGCGAGCACGCCTTTCAGTGGGAGCTGGTGGCGATCCCGCTTGTCGAAGAGCCGCTGGTGAGGGCGGTGAGTCTGGCGGTGAGGTGGCGGGCGGGAGCACGGACGTTTCAGCGACGGTTTGAAACGCAGTTGCGGGTGCCGGCGCCGGGGAACTCATGAACCGAAGAACGGAAGAACGAAAGAACGGAAGAACGAAAGAACGGAAGAACGCGTTCTTCAGTTCTTCAGTTTTTCAGTTCTTCAGTTCGAGTCATGGGTTGACCTTGGTTGAGTTATTAGTGACGCTGGTGCTGTTTGCGCTCATCGCGGCCACGCTGGCAGCCACGTTCGCAGGGGGATTGAAGGTCTGGGAGCGATTCCAGACCAGCGGCACCCGGGAACAGTGGCTCGAGGTCGCCTTTGATCAGTTCCGACGCGACCTGCACGATGCGCGCCGCTTTCAACCGATCCCCTTTCAGGGGACGTATGACACGGTGTCGTTTCCGGCTTTGGTCTCGACAGCCACAGAGACCGGGGACTATCAGGAGCTTGGGCGGGTCGGGTATTTTTGGGATGGAGCTCGACGGCGCCTGTGTCGCTCGCACGACCCCTATCGACGACTGGCTCATGCGGGCCTGAAAGACACCTGTGAGACGGCGATGAGTGACCTCGACCGGCTGCACCTGTCCTACTACACCTGGGATGCTGCCAATGGCACCTATAGCTGGTCCTCCAGCTGGTCCGCCGCGGAACCGCCGCTGGCGGTCAAGCTGGAGCTTACCTACAATGAGCCATCCAGTCGTCGGCCGGTCACGCAGTCGCTCATCGTGCAGGTGCCGGTCGCGACGAACGGGAGGCCGCTCGCCACGGGGAACCCATGATCTGTCTCACTGGCAGGAGAGGCAGCGTGCTGATTGTGGTGGTCTGGGTCATCAGTGTGTTGAGCATCCTCGCGGCAGCCCTGGGCTCGCGCAGCGCCTTTGCCCTCCAGGTCGCCGACCGGTTCGACCAGCAACTCCAGGCGTCTTACGTGGCCTTGGGCGGCGTGCAGCATGCGCTGATGGTGTTGGCCAGGGACCCTTCCCCGGACTCTGTCGGGTTCGGCGATGAGTGGACGGACAACGAATCCCTCTTTGCCCGTCAGCCGCTCGGCGACGGGACGTTTACGATCAGCTACGTCACGCTCGAGGAGGGCGGCACCTCCATGACTCACTACGGCCTGGCGGATGAGGAGCGCAAGCTCAATCTCAACACCGCGTCGGAAGCGATCCTGCACGCCTTCATCCAGGACACCGGACGAGTGGAAGCCGGGCCGGCCCTGGCGATCGCCCAGGCCATTCTGGATTGGCGCGACGAGGATCAGGATCCCCACCCGATGGGGGCGGAGAACTTTTATTACCAAGGCTTGAGCCCGGGGTATAAGAGTAAGGATGGGCCGTTTGAATCGGTGGAAGAGCTCCTCCTCGTCAAAGGGGTGAGCCCCGCGCTGTTTGCGCGGCTCGCGCCGTATCTGACCGTCTACGGCTCAGGGGGCGTGAACATTAATACGGCTGCTCGTCCGGTGCTGCGCGCCTTGGGCTTGAGCGAAACCGGGATCAAGGGGATTGTCTTTTATCGGGCAGGAGAGGACAATAGGGAAGGCACGGCGGATGACCGGGCCATCGGCGCGACGGCGGCGATTCCATCGGAGTTGTCCCGCGTCGTCCCAAATGAGGATGCCAATCGGCTGATGCAGCTGGTGCGGGGGGGTCTGCTGACCGTCCGGGCTGAGGCGTTTGGGTTCTCCATCGTCGGCGAGACGGAATCCGGCAAGGGGCGGGTGTCCCTCGCGTGCGTGGTGAGCCGGGATGGAGACATCAAGATGTGGACAGAGGAATAAGCTCGAGAGAAGAGGCGATGGCGTTCATGCCGCTGGCAGATCTTGCGGGACGACTGAGACGCTGGATGCCGAAAGGCGCTCCAGGCCTGACCGTGCTGTACGTGGACGGCCGGTGGCTCAAACTCCTGCATGCCCAGGGCTCGTGGATGACGCGGACGATCACGATGCTCCTGGCGCATCCCATTGAGGGGATGAATGATGAGGAGATCCTTGCCTGGCTGCGGCAGGCCTGTGGGCCGCTGCATCCAGGGACCGTGCTCATCGCCAACCCTTCTCACTTGACGACGACGCGGCTGTTCACGTTGCCCTCCACCGATTCCAAAGAAATCCGGGATATCGTCGAGCTGCAAGCCGAAAAGCACACCCCCTACGCCAAGGAAGAGATTCTGACCGACTTCCAGGTCATTGAGACGGATCGCGCCGGCTACTCGCGCGTGCTTCTGGTCCTGTCCCATCAAGATATCGTCCATCGGGGATTGAAGCTCGTCGATGGGATGGGATGGCCGCTGGAGCGCGCGGGGTTTGAGCTCGAGGGGCTGGTGAACTGGTTTCAGGCGGCCCAGGGGCGGGGGAGTCGGGGCGTGGTCTTGGTGGCGGAGGTGGACAGCGACACCACCTCCTTGGTCATCCTCAACGACGGCAAGCCCTACTTCCATCGGAGTCTCACCGTCGGGGTGGCGCAGTTGACGCAGGAAGCGGACGACGGGATCACCAAGCTCATCGCGGAGTTCCAACGCTCGTTGGAGACGTTTGAGGCGGAGGGGTTCAACCTGACCGTCGAGCGCGCCATCCTGACCGGGCAGGCAGACCGCTTGCCCGAGTTGGCGCAACGCGTGCAGAGCAGCTTAGGGATCCCGACCAGCGTGGTCCCCCAGTTTGAATGCGGGCCTGTCGCCGAGGGGGTGCTCAAGGATCAGGAGGCGCTCGCTCGCGTCTCCTTCGCCGGCCTGATGGGGTTGGCCTTGCGGCCGAGCGCCATCGATCTGACGCCCAAGGCCCTGCGGCTGCATCGGGCTTTTGAGGTGCGGGCCAGGCGATTGGTCGGGTTGGGGTGTCAAGTGGTCGGCATCCTGCTGTTGGTCTCGTGTCTGGTGATCGGCAAAGCCATCAAGCATGAGCGCGATCGGGCCTGGTTGGCGCGTGAGTATCACCAGACGGCGGCACAGGCCGAACCCCTGCAAGCGATCTTGGAGCAGCTGGAATTCGTGCAGGACTGGTTCCAGGGACGGGGCCGGTTGTTGGACGCCGTGGCCGAGCTGAGCCGTCGCACGCCATCCGCGATCCAATGGGATTCGCTCACCTTCACGAAAGCCGATGGGCAGCTCCTCCTGAAGGGAGTGTCGGAAGAGATTCCCAAGGTGTATGATTTTACCCGGGAGCTGAAGCAATCCCCGCTCTTTGCCAATGTGGAGGTGAAGCGGGCGGCCAAACACAAAGTCAACGATCGGGATGTCACGGAGTTCGAGATTGTCTGTTCGTTAGCCTCAGGAGAACCGACCCATGCCCAGACCGCGGATACTCGTAGTTGAAGACGACGCCAAGCTTCGAGAGATCTTAAAAGGCGCTCTCGAGTCAGGGTATGACATCCTGCTCGCGAAGGACGGGCAGGAAGCGCTCACGCTCGCCAGGACGTTTCGCCCCGACGTCATCCTGCTCGACCTTCAGCTGCCTCGCCTGGGGGGCCTAGATGTCCTGAAGGTGTTGAAGATGTCGGCCGAGACGATCCCCATTCCCGTGGTCGTGCTGAGCGCGCTGGAAGGCTCGCGTTCCTTGTTGGACGCGGGGGCGTTAGGGGCCCAGGAGTACTTGCTCAAGCCAACCCCGCTGACTGAGGTCAGGGACGCCATTGGGCGACAGTTGTTTCGGTCCAAGGTCAGGTTGGTGGCGGATGAGCCGGGGTGAGCCGTCATGAAACGCCTTGCCGTCCCCACGCTGTCGAGCTTGTCACGTCGCGAGCGCCTCTTGGCGATGGCGGGCCTGTTGGTCATGGCGGTCATGGCGTTGGATCGCGGGGTGTTGGGTCCCTGGCTGCGTCACACGCGCACGATCCACCAGGAGATCCAGCGACTGGAGGCGATGATCCGCAGCGATCGCGAGCTGATTCGTCGCAAGCCCCAGATCTTGGGGCAAGCCCAGGCGTATCAGGAGTACCTCAGTCTGGATCAAGGCGCAGAGCCTGATATGGCGTCCCTGTTGCGCGAGATTGAGACGCTGGGCAGCCGCAGCGGCGTTTCGCTGGGACAGGTCAAGCCCCTGGAAGGGACGACTGAGGGATCTCCCCGGAGCTTCGCCATCGAAGTGGAGTATAAAGGCTCGCTCCAGGAGTGGGTGCACTTTGTGTACTTGCTCCAGACTTCGCGGTCGTTGTTTGAGGTGGAGCGCGCGACGGTCGCGCGCATGGAAGAGGGGGCGAGCCAAGTGCAGGGTTCGTTGCGTCTGACGAGCCGGGTCAACCGGGCGGGTGAGTCCACCGCCGTGGCGTCGCCAACTTCCTGAGGCATCGGATGACGCGCGATCGATACTCGTGCTGGGTAGGGATGGTCAGTGGTGTTGCGGTCGGACTCCTCCTCCAGATGGGGGTGGCCTTCGCGGCCGACGATGAGCGCGGGGAACGCTCCTCAGGGGTGGTGAAAACCGAAGATGGGTTGCGCTTCCGGCTCCCGTCAGACTGGCCGGTCGAAAAGCGCGGCGCGGTCGTGGCGCCCATTCCTGTGGAGGAATACCTCTCCCGGAAATTGTCCGGTCTCGATGCCCGGCTGCGGATGCTTGAGCAGCAGTTGAGCTCGTTTGATCTTCGGCTGCGCGTGTTGGAAGAAGCCGTCAAAGGGCAGGGACGCCTGCGCTCCTCGTCAGAACCTCCCCAACCGTAACCACGCCTTACGCCTGCGCGTTCTCCGGCTCCGGCGGGGTCTTGGGGAGCGAGATCGTCACGCGCGTCCCCTGACTCACGTGGGTCTGGAGTTGGATCGTGCCGCCATGCGCCGTCACGATCGCCTTCGCGATAAACAATCCCAGGCCCAAGCCTCCTGTTTTGCGATTATCCACGCCGCCGACGAATCGGAACTGCTCAAAGAGGGTCGGCAACGCTTCGGGCGGAATCCCCGCGCCTGTGTCGCTCACGTGGATGTCCAGCCCGCGCGCCGTGGAGGTTCCCTCAACAACGACCCGCCCCCCGGCCTGGCTCGCCTGGATCGCGTTCTCGATCACATAGCGCAGCGCCTGGGTGAGATGTTTGCCATCACCTTGAAAGGCCGTCGAACCGCCGCCGGCCGTCAGCGCGACCTGCACCTGTTGCTGCTTGGCCAACGGTTGGAGCAACCCTTCGAGCTCCTGAAGGAGCGTGGCGAGCTCAAGCTCCTCAGACGTATGGGCGAGCTGACCGGTGACCAGTTGGGTGGCCGTCACGACTTTCTCCATGAGGGCCTGGAGGCGATCGGCATTGGTGTCGACGGTCTTGAGAAACTCCTGCTGCTCGGCGTTGACCGTGCCCAAGGAGCCGTCGAGGATGAGGCTGATCCCTTCCTGGATCGAGGTCAGCGGGATGCGCAGCTCATGCGAGATGACCATCAGCAGCTCGTTCTTGAGCTCGTTCGCCTGTCGCAGCTCGTCGAGGAGGACGGCGTTGCGCAGCGCGGCCCTAAGCTGCGCGGCGACGATGTCGATGACGTGTTGCTCTTCTTTGGTGAACGCCTCGGCTTTGCCGCTGAAGACGCTTAGGAGGCCCACGATCCGCCCGTCCGCCGCCATCGGCGCAAAGTAGTGGGAGCGCAGATAGCCCACCGAGGCCTGGACCCACTGCCCGGCTCCGGCGGATTGGTCTTCCACCACGCGGGTGAGCGTGTGCGCCTCCATCGGCTTGGCCAACTGCTCGCTGGCTTTCGCGCAGAGGTCCCGGATGGCGGTGGCCACGTCGACCTGGGAAATCTTCGCGAATTGAATCACGTGGAGCTTGCGCTGGGCACTGAGGAGCACGCCACAGAGGGCGAGCGGGAACGTCTGCCGCAGGTACGAGGCGACCAGGCGGATGATCTCATCGGGATCGGTCGTCGAGCTCAGGAGCCTGGCGACCTCATTGACGGTCTTGATCTCCTCGCGCTGTCGCTCGACGAGATATTTGAGTTCCGCCCGGCTGGGTTCTATCATGTTGGGAAGATTATAGACTGAAAAACTGAAGAACGAAAGAACTGAAGAACCAAAGAAGTGTCTGACACTTCTGCTGTTCGCCACTGTTCGCCAAGAGTGGCAGGGCGCGTGAATGGCTTGACAGCGGTGGCGACGATCAGGCATGCTTGAGGTATACGCGCAACAAAGCCCGTTTCCTCTTCTTCTATAGCTGGAAAGCCTATCCGCTCCGGATGGGCGTTTTATTGTCAGGAACACGATGATCGAGAAATCCTATCTGAGTGTTGAAGACGTGGCGAAGCGCTTCGGGGTGAATCCCACCACCGTCTACCGGCTGGCGCAGCGGGGGGTGTTGCCGGGGTTTAAGGTGGGCGTCCAGTGGCGCTTCAGCCGAGCGATGCTGGAATCGTGGGTGGCGGATCAGGTGACCATTAAACAGTTGAAAGCAGAAGAGCGATGACGCACAGACGCCTGACCCACGCTCGAGCGCAATCATCCAGAGCCCAGTGGCTCGTAGGAGCTTGATGGGTGATCCGCTGGTGGCGGTCGGAACCCGCAAGCAGGAGGGAAAAACACATGGTGACCCAGACGCAGGACCCACGAACCGAGACGATCTTCCGGAAGGACCTGGCGCAGGTCGTGCATCGCACCGATTGGATGTTTTTCTGGTTGCTCATCGGGCAATGGCTCTTTGGGATTGCGATTGCCGTGCTCTGGTCCCCGAGAACCTGGATCGCCCAGTACTGGTCCATTCACCAGCATGTGTTTGCGGCGACGCTGGGAGGCGCGCTGTTCGCGGCCTATCCGCTCTACCTGATCCTCCGCAGGCCCGGCACGCCCTACACCCGCCACATGATCGCCATCGGGCAGATGCTCCAGTCCGCCCTCCTCGTCCATGTGACCGGCGGGCGCATCGAAACCCATTTCCATGTCTTCGGGTCCTTGGCGCTGCTGGCCTTTTATCGGGATTGGACCGTGTTGCTCACGGCCAGCGCCGTGGTGCACTTCGACCATCTGGCCCTGGGGGCGTGGTTTCCCCTTTCCGTCTACGGGGTGACGGTGGCGAGTGTGTGGCGGTCGGTCGAACATGCTTTTTGGGTGGTGTTTGAAGTCGTCTTCCTCACCATGTCCTGTCGGACGGGCATTCGGGAACTGCGGGCCATCGCAGGGCGGGAAGTGCAGTTGCAGGACGCCGCCGAGGCGCTGGGAGAGGCGAACCGGACGCTGGAAGCCCACGTGGACGGACGGACCCAGGAGCTCCGACACGCCAAGGACACTCTTGAAGACAAGGTCAAGGAGCTTGAGCTCCTCAACTCCGTCATGATGGACCGCGAGGAGCGGATCATCGAGCTGAAGGAACAGCTCAAAGTCGTGCAAGCGGAACTGGCTCGAAGGACGTAAACCGATCGATCTTGAGGCATGGCAGGATCCTTGGTGACGAGCATGCGTGAGTGGGCGACCAGGATCGTCGCACGGCTGGCCGAAGTGGTCGTGATCGCCGGGGTCGCGCTGTCGCTGCTGGCGTGCTATTTCACGTGGCACCTGCAGTTGCAGACCATGGCCGCCAATTTTGAGAAAGAAGCCAAGGGTATTGTCTATAACTTGCAGACGCAGCTCACCACCGTCACCCAACAACTCGAATCCATCGCCGCGTTCTATGCCTCCTCCCGCGACGTGGAGCGAGCGGAGTTTCACACCTTTGTCCAACCCTACCTCACCCGCACTCCGGGCATTCAAGCCTTGGGATTGGCGCCGTTCGTGTCAGGTGCTGAGCGGGAAGTCTTTGAGCAGACGGCTCAGCAGCAGGGATTGGCCGGCTTCCAGATTACCGAGCGCAGCGTCCAGGGCCAACTGGTCAGGGCCGCAAGCCGCCAGGAATATTTCCCGGCCTATTTGCTTGAGCCGACTGCGGGAAACGAGAGCGTGCTGGGATTTGATCTCGCTTCCGAGCCGGTTCGCCTCGATGCCCTGCGGCAGGCTCGCGATACCGGACAGGCGGTGGCGACTGCGCCGGTGCAGCTGGCTGGTGCCCAAAATGGATTCCTGTTGGTGTGGCCGGTCTATCACAACGGCGCTCCGATCGATTCCCTCGCCTTGCGTCGGGCCAACCTGGTGGGATTTGCCGTCGGCGTGTTTCAAAGTGGGTCGCTCATCAAGACGATCTTGCAGTATCTGCCCTCACCGGATTTCATCATTTCCGTGATCGATGAAGAAGCCCCGATTCATGAGCAGTGGCTGGCGACCAACATGGGGCCCGTCTCTCAGGAACGGGCCGTCTCCCAGGCCAAATACCAGGTCGAGACCCTCCCGGACGGGTTTCGTTATACCGCCCGGCTCGAAGTGGGGGGGCGGAGCTGGCAGGTGACGTGCCACTCAGGGAGGCATGCCAGCCTGTTTCACGCGTGGAAGCCGTGGGCGGCCCTGCTTGTCGGGTTGATGATGACCCTGTTGCTGGCCATCTACCTGGCGCAGCGCAAACGAGTGGAGCTCGCGTTGCAGGCGACCCTCGAGCATGGCATTGCCGAGCGCACGCGCCAGCTCCTGGCGAGCAACCAAGCCCTCCAACGACAGATCACCCAACGCAGGCGGTTGGAGGAAGAGCTCAAGGGCAAGGCCGAGGAACTGCTCGGCAGCAACACCGAGCTGACGCGCCGTGAAAAAGTCACCCAGAGTCTGTTGGAAGATCTTCAGACCTCAAAGAACAGCCTGGAACAGCAGCAACGTTCCTTGCAAGAGGCCCATGCCAATCTCCAGCGCTCGCACGAGGAGCTGCAGACGGTCCAATTGCAACTGATCCAAGTCGCAAAAATGGAGTCGGTTGGGCGGATGGCCGCCGGGGTGGCGCATGAAGTCAAGAATCCCCTCGCGGTCATCCTCATGGGCGTGGCCTATCTCTCGAAGCAGCTCACCAACGGTGATGCCAACGTCCCCCTGGTCTTGCGGGATATGGACGACGCGGTCCGGCGGGCGGATACGGTCATTCGAGGGCTGCTGGATTTCTCCGCACCGAGCGAGCTGCACCTCAACACGGAAGACCTCAATGCGGTCATCGAGCAGGCGTTCACGCTGGTGAACCACGAGTTCACCCGCTCGCATGTGACGGTGATCAAAGACCTGGCCGCGTCACTCCCGCCGGTGAATCTGGACGGCAACAAGATCCAGCAGGTGTTCATCAACCTCTTGATCAATGCGGTGCACGCGATGCCCGACGGCGGGACCCTCACGGTGAGGACGTCGGTCAGGCCGCTGGCCCAGGTGCGCCACGCGCTTTCACTCAAAGACCTGAGTCGGTTTGTGAGAGTGAACACGGTGATCGTGATAGAAATTGAGGACACCGGCACGGGCATTCCGGAGGGCACATTGGACAAGATCTTCGACCCGTTTTTCACGACCAAGCCGACCGGCAAGGGCACGGGACTTGGTTTGACCGTGACGAAGAAGATCGTCGAGCTCCATGGGGGCGTGCTCGACGTCAGGAACCGAGCCGAGGGTGGGGTGCGGGCGACGGTGGTGTTCGCCTAACAAGAGGTGAGCCGATGGGCAAGAAGCGGATTCTCATCATCGATGACGAGGTGGGCCTGACGCGCCTGCTCAAGCTCAATCTGGAGCAGACGGGCGCCTACGAGGTTCGGACGGAGAACCAAGGCTCGCGCGCCCTGGCCGCTGCCCGGGAGTTCCGGCCGGATCTGATCTTGTGCGATGTGATCATGCCCGATCTGGAGGGGAGCGATGTCGCCTCCCAGATCAAAGCGGATCCCGTGTTGACGGCGACGCCGTTGGTGTTTGTGACGGCGGTGGTGTCGCGGGAAGAAGTGGAAGCGCAGGGTGGGGTGATCGGCGGCCATCCGTTTCTCGCCAAGCCGGTGACCGTAGAAAAAGTTGTGGAGTACATCGAGCAGCACCTCCATACCCGCTAGCGGTGTGAGGAACCACGTCATCGAGAAGCGGCCAGTCATTGCGAGGCATGGTAGAATAAGGAGGCATCACATGCGCAAGAAAACCATCTTGATCATTGATGATGAGGAACAGTTCGGCAGGCTCCTCAAGCTGAACCTCGAGGCCACGACCGAATACACAGCCTTGGTGGCCACGACCGGAGAGGAGGGCCTGCGCCTGGTCCAAACGCACAAACCCGACCTGGTCCTCTTGGACATCATGCTGCCGGGCAGCGACGGTCTGGACATCCTCAAGCAGATCAAGGCGATGGCGCCGGACGTGCCGGTGGCGATGGTGACGGGGGTCTGGAATGAACAGGAAGCGAAGAAGGCCTTTGCGGCCGGAGCGTTTGAGTACATCACCAAGCCGGTGCATCTGGAGTACCTGAAAACGGCTTTGTTGGTCAAATTGTTATGAGCGCAACGCCCATTCGGGTGCTGGTGATTGGCGGCACGCCCAACGATGAGCAACGCCTCCGCGCATGCCTCGCGGCGACGGCCCCCGTCGCGTTTGGGCTGGAGTGGACAGATAATCTGCATGCAGGGCTTGAGCATCTCGCCACCGGGGCAGTTGACGTGATCTTGCTGGATCTGTCGCTCCAGGATGGTCGGCGCCAGGATCCGGTGGCGACCGTGCGCGCCCAGGCGCCGAACGTCCCGCTGGTCATCGTGGCCAGCCGCGACCAACAGGCCCGAGCGATTGACGCGGTTCGCCACGGAGCCCAGGATTACGTCCTCAAGGATGCCACGGATCAGACGTTGTTGCCGCGTGTGGTCCGCTATGCGGTCGAGCGCGCGCGGGCCGAACAGGCGCTGCGGGACAGCCGGGAGCAATTGACCGCCGAAAACAAGCGGCTCGAAGAGCTCGCCGTCCTGAAAGATCAATTTGTCGCCACGGTCAGCCATGAGCTGCGCAGTCCCCTGACCGCGATCAAAGAAGGCATCAACCTCGTGCTGGATGAAGCCTTGGGCAGCATCAACGCCGAGCAGCGGGATTTTTTGGGCACGGTGGATGAGAACATCGATCGGCTGACCGAATTGATCAACAACATGTTGGATCTGTCCAAGATTGAGGCGGGGCGGTTCCCCCTGGTGCGTCGCCGGCTGGCGCTGGGGCCGTTGATCGCGACGACCCTCTCCAGCTACAAGACGATGGCGGGACGGCGGCAGCTCAAGATGGATCTGGTGCCGGTGCCTGACGCGTTGGCCGATCCCCCTCGCGTCTTGCAGATCCTCGGCAACTTGTTTTCCAACGCAGTCAAATTCACCGAGGATGAGGGGACGATCACCATGGCGTTGCGGGAGCAGGATGGCGCGGTCGCGGTGTCGGTGCAGGATGATGGCATCGGGATTGCGCCGGATGAGCTGCCCAGGCTCTTCCAGAAATTCTCCCAAGTGGGAACCGCGGACACGCCACCGCAAGGCAGCGGTTTGGGGCTGGCGCTGTGCAAAGAGCTCATCGAGCTCCACAAGGGTCGGATCACGGTGAGCTCGGAACTCGGCAAGGGCTCCACCTTCACATTCTGCCTGCCGATCTATACCACGCAACTGGCGTTGCAGGAAAGCTTCCGGGAGCTGGTCGAGATGGCCAAAACGGCCGAGGAAGGGACGGTGGGGGTGATTGCCCTGGATGGCGAGCCGCTGGTTCCCGCGTTGGCCGCCTCCACATCCGAGTCTCACCTGGAGCACTTGGAGCAGTTGGTGGAACTAGTGCGCCAATCGCTGCATCGGGGCGACATCGTCTTGGATGTCGAGCCGCGGTGGGTGGTGATCCTGGTCTTGGCGGGCGCCGGCGGCGTGCAGGCCGTGGTCCAACGCCTGCGCAAAGCCTTGCAGGAGCGGCTCACCTCCCCCGGCAAACCCGGGCCGGGCCTGGCGCAATTTGGGGCCGCGATGTATCCGGGAGACGGGATGGATATCCACACGTTATTCTGGAAGGCGACGCGGACGCTCAACCGGGGGTTGACGTCAGTGGAACCGTTGCCGCAAACGGCGAAGGCCGCAAACTAACAGGAGCCGAATGAGATGAGCCCAGACAAGAAAGTGCGCATTCTGCTGGTGGATGATGAGCCCAGCATCGTGAAGATGGTGGGCAAGCGCTTGGAGGTGGAAGGCTTTGAGGTGCTGGTGGCGATGGATGGCCAAGAGGCCGTGAAGAAAGTGCAGACGGAGGCGCCGGATCTGGTGATCCTCGACCTCATGTTACCGAAGCTCAACGGCTATGAGGTGTGCATGATGCTCAAGGAAGACACGCGCTACCAGAAAATCCCGGTGGTGATGTTCACCGCCAAAGCCCAGGAGCAAGATGAGAAGCTGGGCCTGGCCTGCGGCGCCGATGCGTACATTCGCAAGCCGTTTAAAGCCCAGGAATTGCTGGATCAGATTCGTGCGTTGACAAACAAGCCGTTGCCCATGCACTCGACACCGCCGCCTGACTAAACCTCTTGAGGAAGAGATGGAACGCGGAGCCCACCCACCCACGATCTTGCTGGTCGATGATGATCCCAACATCCGCAAGATTATGAGCCGGCAGTTGGAGCATTGGGGCTATCGCGTCGTGACCGCCGCCAGCGGCGAGGAGGGCGTGACCCGCGCGCACACGGACGCGCCGGCGCTCATCCTCTTGGACATCATGATGCCGAAGATGAAGGGGCGCGAGGCCTGCGCCGTCTTGAAGGCCGACCCCAAAACGCGGGACATCCCCGTGATCTTCCTGACCGCGTTAGGGCTGGCCGACCATATCCGGGCGGGGATGGAGCTCGGAGCCGAAGATTACGTCGTCAAACCGTTCCGCCCTGACGATCTGCGGGAGCGCATCAAGGTCTGCCTCTTGCGTCATGGGGGTGACCGGCTCATCCGGACGGATCCGCCGGCCAGGGAATCGTGAGGGAAGCCATGCCAGTCACTCGCCAAGCCAAAGCCCTGCCGGAGTTGCTCCTGGAGCAAGGGATGGTGAATCCGGAGCAACTGCAAGCGGCTCAGGCCCAGGCCGCCAGCCGCGGCCTTGCGCTCAAACAGGTGCTCGTCCAGCAAGGGCTCGTGACGGAGCAGAACCTGACGACGCTGCTGGCGGATCACCACGGGATGGCGACCATCGATCTGGCGAACTACCTCATCAAGCCCGAGGCGATCCAACTCGTGCCGGAGTCGCTCGCCAGGAAGCAGACCCTCATCCCCGTCTTTAAGATCGCCGACATCGTGACGGTGGCCGTGGCCGATCCCCTGGACTTCTTCGCCCTGGATGAGGTGCGGCTGAAAACCAAGTGCGAGGTCAAAGCGGTGCTGGCCGGCGAGACGGCCATCCGGCAGGCGATCAACCATTACTATGGCGCGGCGGGCACGATCAAGGAAGTGGCACAAACTCTGGAAGCCGCCCAGGTCCCACCAAAGGACCGGGAGGCGGCCCAAGAAGCACCGGTCATTCGGTTGGTGAGCCTCTTGCTCACCCAGGCCATGAAGGAAGGAGCCAGTGACATCCACCTGGAGCCGGGTGAGGGAACCTGTCGCACGCGCTTGCGGATCGATGGGTTGTTGCATGAGGTGACCGGGCCGCCGCGGCACCTGCATTCGGCGGTGGTGTCTCGGATCAAGGTGCTCGCCAACCTGGACATCGCGGAGAAGCGCAAGCCCCACGACGGCCGATTTCGCCAGAAGCTGGAGCAAAAGGATGTGGATGTGCGGGTCTCGATCATCCCGACTCAGTTCGGAGAAAAAGTCGTCCTGCGCCTCCTGGACAGCGCGATGGTGATCCTGGGTCTTGAGCAACTGGGCTTTGCCCCCGAGGTGTTGGCCCGGTTCCAACGGCTCATCCACGCGCCCAACGGCATCCTCCTCGTCACGGGTCCGACCGGATCCGGTAAGACGACGACCTTGTATGCCGCGCTGAGCGCCATCAATGCCGTGGACAAGAACATCCTGACGATCGAAGATCCCATCGAGTACCAGCTCGCCGGCATCAACCAGGTGCAGGTGAATCCCAAAGCGGAGCTGATCTTCGCCTCGGCCCTGCGCGCCTTCCTCCGGCAGGATCCGGATGTCGTGATGGTCGGCGAGATCCGCGACCGCGAGACGGCCGAGATCGCCATCCAAGCCGCCCTCACCGGGCATCTGGTGCTGTCCACGCTCCACACCAATGACGCCGCCGGCGCCCTGACTCGCCTCGTCGACATGGGCGTGGAGCCATTCCTGATTGCCTCCGCCGTCCTGGGGATTGTCGCCCAGCGGCTCGTGCGCGTGATTTGTCCGAAATGCAAGACTGCCTACCGGCCTCCGGCGAATATCCTCAAAGAAATGCCGATGGCTGCAGAGGCCCAGGCGTTTCGGGGAACGGGCTGCGAGGCGTGCAAGCAGCGGGGCTACAAAGGGCGGGCGGGCATCTTTGAATTGCTCCTGATGACCGAGACGATCCGCGGGCAGGTGAGTGCCAAGACCCCCAGCCATGCGATTCGAGAGGCCGCCCGCGCAGCCGGCATGAGGACGTTGCGCGATGACGGGTTCGCCAAAGCCCTCGCCGGGCAGACGACTCTTGAAGAAGTCTTGCGGGTGACGCAGTTGGAGTAGCCATTGCGCAGAGCACACCTGATGAGCATCCTCGACATCCCGGTTGGCCCCATGCAGTTCATGGCCGTCACCGCCGTCGTCGTGGTGGCCTTCACGCTGGCGATGGCCTTATCGTATATCTCGCAGCAGAATCGCGCCGTGGGGCCCTTGCGCACGGGCAGCAGACCGGAGCCGGCGAGTGGATCGCCTGCCGATGAGTCGTTGGTGTCGGCGGTCTTGCAGGAAATGGAACACGCGCGGCTCTCCGCCTCCCAACGCCAGCGTCTGGCCACGGCCCTCTCCAGCGTCGTGAGCCAGCAGGTGGAAGCCAAGGTCAATGCGGTCAAGCACGAGTTGAATCGGGTTGTGGAAGAGAAAACGCGGGAAGCCATGGTGGTCAAGCAAAAATACCACGACACGCTGGCGCACAAAGAACAGACCGAGGCCGTATTGCGCAGCATGGCCGAGGGGCTGGTCGTGGTCAATCAGCAAGGCGACGTGGTCTTCCTCAATCCGGCTGCGGAGAAACTGCTCGGCGTGGACAAACATGAGAAACTGGGCAAGCCGCTGACCGAGGGGCTGCAGGATGAGCAGCTCCTGTCGTTCGTCAAGCACCCCTCGGCCGATGGGCACGAAAAGGAAATCGAGCTGGGCTCCACGCAGGCGCAGTCGAAACGGGTCTTGCGCTCCAGCAACGCCGTCATCGAGGATGAGCACGGCAAGACGGTCGGGATGGTCTCGGTGCTGACCGATATTACCAAACAGCGGGAGCTGGACCGGTTGAAATCCGACTTCGTCTCCGGGGTTACCCATGAGCTGCGTACCCCGCTCGTGGCGATGAAGCACTCGCTGGCGGTGATGGGGGAGGCCTCGGCGGGTGAGCTGAGCGAGACGCAGAAGAATTTCCTCTCCATCACCGAGCGCAACCTCGATCGGCTCAACACCATGATCAATGACTTGCTGGATCTGGCCAAGCTCGAGGCGAAGAAAGTGGAGCTCCAACGCGAGTCCACCGCGATCCAACTCGTCATCCAGCGCACCTGTGAGAGCTTGCGGGCCTGGGCGACGAGCAAAGGGGTGCGTCTGACGGCCCGGATTACGGAGGGGCTGCCCGCGCTCAGCCTGGATCCCTCGCGCATCGAACAGGTGTTGACGAACCTCATCGGCAACGCCGTCAAATTCACGCCCGAGGGTGGCTCGATCACCGTCGAGGCGAAGCTCGCCGATGGCGCCGGCGAGGTGGAAGTGGGCGTGACGGATACCGGGGCGGGGATCGCCAAGGAGGATCTGCCCAAGCTCTTCCAGAAGTTCCAGCAACTCCAAACCGGCGTACGACGAGCCGGGGAAGCCAAAGGCACTGGGTTAGGGTTGGCGATTACGAAGGAAATTGTGGAGCTGCATGGGGGCCGGATCTGGGTGGAGAGCGAGAAAGGCAAAGGCTCGCGGTTTGCCTTCAGCCTCCCCGTGGCGCCCCCACCGGACACGAAAGGATAAACCGCAATGGAGCGCACGATCAATGTCCTGATGGTGGACGATGAGACCGATTTCCTGGAGCCGGTCGCCTTCTGGCTGAAATCCAAGGGCTACGCGGTCACGACCGTCACCAATGGGGAAGAGGCGGTGGAGTTGGTGAAACGCGCCCCGCCGGACGTCATCTTCCTGGATATCAACATGCCGGGGATCGATGGGATCGAAACCCTGCGCCGGATCCGGGCGCTGAGCCGGGATCTGCCGGTGGTGATGGTCACGGCCGCCTATCAGGATGAGAAGAACATCAGCCAGGCCAGCAGCTTGGGGATTGCGGGATTCTTTCCCAAGAACAGCAGCCTCTCGGAGCTCGTTCGCGTGATTGAGACGTGCCTGCGCGTGCACGCGAAACTCAAGTCGCCACCGCCATAAGGCGACGATGCCCTCCTACCGCTACCTCGCCAGGGATGAACGGGGCAAAGCCGTCTCGGGGACGATGACCGCCCCGACTCCCGAAGCGCTCGCCGAGCAGCTCAAACGAACAGGCTACCTCGTGACGCGCACACAAGAAGTCCGCGAGGCGTCCAGCGCCGGCGCGGTCCTTGGCCGATTCCGCGGGGTGAGCTCCGATGACCTGGTCCTCTTCAATGTCCAGTTGGCCAAGCTGATTCAGGTGGGGATTCCTCTGGTGACCTCCTTGAAGACGCTGGAAGCCCAGACGGAGCATCGACGGCTGCGCGAGGCGATTGGCCGCGTGGCTGAAGCCGTGGAGGCGGGGCAGGCCTTCTCCGAGGCGCTCACGCGACATCCGCGGGTGTTTTCAAAATTATTCATCAACGTGGTGCAAGCCGGCGAGGTGTCAGGGAAATTGGATGAGATCTTGAACCGCTTGGCAGTCTTCCATCAACGCCAAGCCGAGCTGCGTCAGCAGTTGAAGACCGCGCTGACTTATCCCACCCTGTTGCTGGTGCTGGGCGTGGCGATTGCGATCTTCCTCATCGTCGGCATCATTCCAAAATTCATGACGATCTTTCAGGAGGCCGGCGTGCCTCTGCCGCTGCCGACCCTGATCTTGTACCATCTCAGTGTGTGGATGCGCCATGACTGGGTCTGGGCCGTGGCGGGCCTGGGCATGCTGGGGGTGGCGCTGCGCGGGTGGAGGACGACACCAACGGGCCGCCGCTGGTTTGATACATGGGTGCTTCGCCTTCCGGTTATTGGCCCGCTCGCGCGGAAAATCGTCCTCTCACGATTTGCGAGGACGCTGGAGACGCTCTTGTCGAGCGGGGTGCCGATCCTGGAAGCGTTGACGATTGTCGAGCAGACCGCGGGTAATGTGGTCATCGCCGATGCGGTCCACACCATCCATACCAGCGTCCGGCAGGGCGGTGGCATCGCCGAGCCCTTGAAGGTCAGCCGCGAGTTTCCCCCGATGGCCATCCAGATGATCGCGGTCGGTGAGAGCTCCGGAACCTTGGACCATATGCTCAAAGAATTGGCCGATCACTATGACCAGCTCGTGACCTACGGCCTCAAACGCGCGATAGCGTTTGTGGAACCGCTCTTTCTGATTATAATGGGAGGGATGGTCGCCTTCATCATGGCGAGCATCCTGTTGCCGATGTTTCGGCTGGTGAACGTGATACGATGAGAGGTGCCATGAGACATCTGCGGGGATTTACGTTGATCGAAATGATGATCGTGATCGTCGTGATCGCGATCCTCATCGGGGTGCTCCTCCCGCAGTTCCGCGGGACGCAGGATGAGGCGTCGATCCAGCGCGCCCGGGCGGAGCTGCGCACTCTGGCGACTGCCATCGAGTCCTACTACATCCATAACAGCAACACCTTACCCACGGCCTTGAGCAGCTTGACCAGCGCCACCCCCAGGATTGTCAGCTCCATTCCCAACGACCCCTTCCGTGGAGGGGCGACCAGCTATACCTATTACCGGGATACCGGGGGCACGCCGCTGTACTACGTTGTCTTCTCGTACGGGCTGGACCGCGCGGCGACGATCACCGCCATCTCGACCAGCGGGACGCTGACGGGCGGGACCACCTCGATGGACGATATCTGTGTGACCAACGGTACCCCTGCTGGCGCCCCGAGTTGTTAAGCTGCTGGCCATTGAACTGAAAAACCGAAAAACCGAAAAACCAAAAAACCAAAAAACGGGAGAACGTGTCTTTCAGCGTTTTTCCGTTTTTCCGTTTTTCCGTTTTTCGGTTCAACGTGGCTTTACGCTGCTCGAGGTGATGCTGGCCCTGGTGCTGTTAGCCATCGGGACCGTGGCGCTGATCGAAGTGTTCCAGCGTGCCCAGGCCGGTTCCACGGATGGGGAAAACGTCCTTATCGCCACGCTCCTCGCGCAACGTTGTCAGGAAACGTTGCGTAACGTCACCTACGCCAACCTCGCCAGCCAAGCGAACACCGCCTGCACCATTCCTTCCGGGGCCTCCTTCAGCCGCTTTACGCGCACGGTGACCGTCACGACGCTGACTGCCGTGGCCCCGTACAACACCGCCAATCTGACCCAATTGGATGTCCGGATTGCCTGGCCGGCTCAAGGCGCCGCCGGGACGACGAATGTTACGGTGTCCACGTTGCGCTCAGCGAACTAGCACGCCTCCCGCTAAGCGGGCGGTGGCCGTGCGTGGGGTGACGCTGCTGGAGCTCATGCTGGTGCTGGTGCTAACGGGAATCTTTTTCGGCGTGGTCTACGACACGGTCATCATCGGCTTGCGGGCCGTCAACGCGGCGGATGAGCGCGAGACGATCCGCCAGGAGCTCACCGGCGCCCTGGAGCGTTTTGTCCGCGACGCCGGCACCGGCAGCAATGTGGACAGCGCGGACACCGCTCAGTTCCAGTTCGACACGCCGAGCGTCAACGATGTGCAGTACACCTACGATAGCGCAGCCGGGACGTTGTCGCGCGGCGACGCCGCCACGACCCAACGCATCATCCTGCGCAACCTCACGGCGTTTGACTTCAACTTCTTTGACTCCACCGGCGCCCAGCTCAGTGAGCCGGTGGCGCCCAGCGCCGAGGATACGATTCGCGTGGTGGAGATGACTGCGACGGTGACGAAAGACCAGGAGGTCGTGACAGTAGCCCATGCCGTGTTCGTGCGAAACCTCTAAGCGGCGTGGCGCCGTCCTGGTGCTGACGTTCTTCTTCCTGTTGGTGCTCGCCGGGTTGGCGATGGCGGTGGGGGTGTTCGCGCACAACAGCCTTCTGACCGGCAAGCAACTGGTGCTGGATCGCCAGGCGTTCTATCTGGCTGAGGCCGGCGTGCAGCGCGCGCGCCAGCAGATCGCTGCGGGAGCCTGGACGGCGTCGAACTGTCCGAGTGGGACTCCCTGCACGGAATCGTTTCCGTCGAGCAATGCGATCGGCCAGTACCAGGTCACGATCACCGGCAGCAATCCCTACACCGTCACAGTTGACGGCTACCTGCCGGATGCGACCACAGTGGTGGCCAGACGCGAGGTGACCTTGAGCACGGTGACGACCTACACGAACCTGTCCCGCAATCCGAATGCGGTGGCCTCCGCCTCATCCTCCAAAGGCGACAACACTCCTGACAAAGCCAAAGATGGCAGCCTCAGCACGAACTGGGAGTCCAACACCAAAGGCAGTGGATCATGGTTGGCCATGGATTTGCAGTTGGCGACGACCTTGAACGAAATCATCGTCAAGGAGGACGATAACCTCGACGGCCTGACGATCGAATGGTCGGATGACACCTCCTCCTGGACGGGGGCGGCGGGGCTGTCGGTCGTGGAATCACCCAGCAAGACCTGGACCGCGACCTTCACGGCCGCCTCGCACCGATATTTCCGTGCGTATTTGACCAGTGTGCCCAGCAGCAAGCGGGCCGCGATCGACGAGTTGGAGACGTACAACACAGTCAGCAGTGGAATCTCGTTGGATCGGGGGACGTTCTCAACGCAATGGTGAATCCCTCGATGCGGCTGCGCTACTGGCACCGCGCCAAGCGTCCCACGCGCTGGATCGGGCTTGATGTAGGGAGCGCGTCGATCAAGCTGGTGGAGTTGGAGCAAACCAGCGCCGGTGTTCGCCTCGTCAACCAGGTGTTGCAGGAGCTGCCAAGCGCGCCGGCACCTGATCCCAAAGACCGCTTAGGGTGGCTGCAAGCCGTGCTGAAGGAGGGCAAGGCTGCTGACGTCCACCTCGCCATCAGCGGTCCCGGGGTCATTATCCGATGCGTCACCATTCCCCCGATGTCCGTGGAGGAGCTGGCCGAAGCGGTGAAATGGCAAGTCAAGGACGCGTTGCCGTTTCCATTACAAGAGGCGGTGCTCGACTTCGAGGTGCTCGGAGAGGTGTGGGAGAAAGACATCAAGAAACTCGACGTGCTGGTTGCCGCCGCTCCCTTGCGCTTCGTGCAGGAGCAGATCGCGTTGGTGGAGCAGGCCGGAGCCAGGGTCATGAGCGTGGTGCCGACGGTGTTAGCATTGCGCCGGGCCCTGCAGGCACTTGTGCCGGGACGACTGAACGGTTCGGTGGCGCTCATGGAGCTCGGGGCTGAGCAAACCCATATCGTGGTGATGAAAGACGGCCATCCCAGGTTCACCAGGGATGTCGCGATGGGCAGCGCGGATCTGACGCAGGCGCTGGCCGGCGTGATGGCGTCAGAACGGGGTGAGCGGCAGTTGGACCTGGCCAAAGCGGAGCAACTCAAACGACACTACGGCGTGCTCGCCGGCGGCGTGGAGGGCGTGACTGACGAAGGGATTCCGCTCGCCCAGTTGGCGGCCTTGATGCGGGTCGTCCTGGAGAAGCTGATCACTGAGGCGGCTCGGCTCTTTGACTTTTACAAGGTCCAGATGGGGGAATCGGGCATTGAGCGTCTGCTGGTGGCGGGCGGCGGCGCCAGCCTCAAACACCTCCAATCATTTTTGGGTGAGGGCCTCGGACTGCCGGTGGAGCCGGTGAATCCGCTTCTGCATCTGACGCGGGCCTCCTCGACCATGGCGGAGGCCTCCTTCATCGACGAGGGGCCTCGCTTGACCGCGGCGATCGGGGCGGCGCTGCTGCACGGTCGCTCCCCGAATCTGATTCCGGCGGAGCTGAAAGTTCGTCGTCGACAGGCGGCTGCCCGGCGTCGTCTCAAGACCGTCGCCGTTGCTGTGGGCTCGGTGGCGATCGGGGTGTATGGCGTGTTGCAGGCGATCGCCTTTGGGTATGGCGCCGGTGTACGACGCCTCCAGCGCGAATGGCAGACCGTGGAGCCGGCCTACCATCATTACCTGCAGACGGCCCAGGAGACGCAGCGGCTGGAGGGCGTGATGGCGACGGTCCAGAGATTTGTGGAGCGTCAGCCGTTGTGGGACGGGATCTTCAAGGAACTGGCGCAACTGACCCCCTCCAGCGTGACGTTGACGTCGCTCATGGTGAAGGCGGCGTCTGCCGAACCCCCCCACGTGATGCAACTGACCTTGCAGGGGACGATCGCCACGAGTAAGGTTGCCACTGAGGGAGATCTCGCCAGGTTTCTCGATGCGTTGGAGGCGTCCGTCTTCTTTCGGGACGTCCACCTGCGGAGTTCCAGGGTTCAGGTGGGAGTCGGTCAAGCCACGACCTTTGAAATTGAGTGTGGGCTGGAATGATCCCACCACCTGCTGGTTGGCCGAAGGCCGGTCGCTGTCCTGCTAGGTGGAGTCCCGGAATGACAGCGACCGCTTCGCCTTCCGTCGCTTCTCACACTAGTGACGGCGAAGCCCAGCAGGTGGTGGGATGAGCATACCTCTGACATCTCGGGATCGCCTTCTCCTGGGAATGACCGGTGCGGCTGCGCTGCTGATGCTCCTCGTTCGATGGGTCTACCTTCCTGTGGTAGGGTGCCTGCGAGACCGCGCGGCGGCCATCCGCGAGTTGCGGGTGAAGCTCGCCGATGCGCAGGACGTCCTGCCCAGACTGCCGGCGCAAGACGCCGCATTTCAAGAGACAAGCGCGCGCTTTGGCGCCTTCCAGGCTCGCGTGGGAACCGATGAAGCGCTGGCAAGAATTTTGGACGCGTTGCGGCGCGAGGCGGAGCACTGGCATCTGGAATTCCGCGCGAATCAACTCTCCACTGAGGACGTGGCGGAGCGCGCCGTGCGGTTGGGATCCACCCTGGTGCTGCGGCCCGTGCCGGTCACGCTGAATCTGGTCGGGCGGTATCGCAGCCTCGGGGAGTTTCTCGGCTCGCTGGAGCACCTGCCGGCCATGGTCACCATTGAGACGCTCTCTGTCAGCCATAAACCGGAGCTGCATCCTCGGCTGGAGGCCACCGTACAACTCGCGGTGTACCTGGTGGGGCGTTCATAGCCGCGATGTCAGCGCAACGTGAGGTGTTCATCTTCGCCGCCCTCGTCGTGATCTGCGGACTGGTCTATGCGCGGGCCTGGCGCCCCGTTGGGGGGGCATCCTCAGCGCCGCACGAGCAGCCTGTTTCAGGAGCCCCCGTGTCCCCGACCGAGCCGGGCACCCCCGCGGCTTCGTTTGGCGAAGCCAAACGAGCGGGGGTCGGCGAAGGCCGGGCGCCCTCGCGCCCGGCATTCCGCGGCCGCCCCGATGGCGGCCGCTTCAGGAGTGCCGAGACGCGTCGCGTGAGGCCGACCGTGGTCGGGGCGCCTCCAGCGGTCGAGACTGATCCGGCCCGCCGAGCGATCCAGCATCAACGGGCGCAATTGCTCACCTGGGGCCGTGATCCGTTTCTGGCTGGAAAAGGTCAGGCAACCGGAGAGCTGGCGCTCTCCGGCATCCTCTGGGACGCGAGCCGTCCGCTGGCCATTATCAACGGCATGACGCTCACGGTGGGAGATGAGGTGGAGGGGTTTCAGGTGTTGGACATCCAAGCGGACCATGTCACGCTGACGGATGGCACGGCGACCTATGACTTGCGCATCGTCCCGTAAATGCCCATGTCAGCGGAGCAGTATGCTAAGGACCTCGGATTGGTGGAGCAGGATCTGAAAAGCTTGAAGAGCATTCTGGAGGGTCGTCCATGAACCCGTCGCGTTCTCCGGAGAAGGGCGAAGTCTTGAAGCTGGGGCCCCCGGTTTCCGGTGAGGTGATCATTACGGTCGATCCGGGCTCAGCCGGCACGGCGTTTGCCGCAGGTACCCAGACTCTCCTGTCCGGCGCACAGATCCCGGTCCAGAAGCATCTCGATCGGGATACGGTGTGGTTCGTCCACAAAGGGCAGGCCCGCGCGACCCTGAATGAGCGGGTCATCGTCGTCGTCCCCGGGGCGATGCTGTACGTGCCCCGCGGCGCCTGGCATGGCTTGCGCAATACCGGCACGGGGACGCTTCAGATCGCGTGGGTGTCGGCGCCGGCTGGTCTGGAAGCCTTTTTCCGCGATCTCTCCCGCGCGGGCGCCTCCCCGACGGCGTCGGCGCAAGCCCTCCAGGAACTGGCGCAGCGCCACAGGGTCGAGTTCCGTCAGGCCGCCGATGCGCCCCGACAGCCGTCGGGGCGCCGTCGCGGGCGACGCGGGGGCCACCGGAACCGTGGCGGCGGTCGCCAGCCCAGCGGCTGGCGACACTCCCTCGCCGGCAAGGATAGTTCCGGCTCGGTCGGCCTCACGCGACGCGTCTCGGCACTCCCTTCGCCGACCCCTCCTACCGTCGGGGTGCCCGGCTCGGTCGGCCTCACGCGACGCGTCTCGGCACTCCCTTCGCCGACCCCTCCTACCGTCGGGGTGCCCGGCTCG
>Ga0209515_10001395_pt1 | contig 40794 bp, 29 predicted proteins | sample Subgroupgradi54m_FD_187454 | JGI IMG/M metagenome (GOLD analysis project Ga0209515, IMG submission 187454) | Subsurface groundwater microbial communities from S. Glens Falls, New York, USA - GMW60B uncontaminated upgradient, 5.4 m (SPAdes)... ... | reverse complement strand
AGGCCGGGCACAGCCATCGCCGCATCCTGCACGCGGGAGACATCACCGGCCGGGAAATCGAGCGCGCTCTCGTGGCCTCGGCGCGCCGTTGCGAGACCGTGACTATGATCGAGAACGCGCTGGCGGTGGATCTTCTTCTCGATAAGAGCGGGGCCTGCCGCGGAGCGTATGTCATGGACCGCGCGAGCGGCGCGATAGCGCCGATCACGGCCGAAGCGACGGTGCTGGCGACCGGCGGCGCCGGGAAAGTCTATCTCTACACGACGAATCCCGACATCGCCACCGGCGACGGCATGGCCATGGCCTGGCGCGCAGGCGCCGTGATGGCTAACATGGAATTCGTTCAGTTCCACCCGACGTGCCTTTATCATCCGCAGGCTAAAAATTTCTTGTTATCAGAAGCCCTCCGGGGCGAAGGTGGCAGGCTCCTGCTCAAAGACGGCACGCGCTTCATGGCGAAGTATGACCGCCGAAAAGAATTGGCGCCGCGCGATATCGTCGCGCGCGCCATCGACGCCGAGCTCAAGCGAACCGGCGATGAGTGCGTGTATCTCGACATGACGCATCATCCGCGCGCCTTCCTGAAATCGCGCTTCCCTAATATTTACGCGAAAGTAAAATCATTCGGTATCGACATGGCCACAAGTCCCATTCCCGCGGTTCCAGCCGCCCACTTTTTTTGCGGGGGCGTGCATACCGACACCGAGGGGCGCACCACCGTGTCGCGTCTCTATGCCGTAGGCGAGACGGCGCATACCGGGCTTCACGGCGCGAACCGCCTGGCGTCGAATTCCCTGCTCGAGGGGTGCGTCTTCGCCCACCGGCTGTTTGGGCATCTCGCCAAGTCGGGCGCATTGGGCCGCGCCAAGCCGTTTGCGGCCAGGCCTTGGAACCCGGGGCGAGCGGTCACTTCAGACGAGGCCGTCGTTATTTCACAGAACTGGGACGAGATCCGCCAACTGATGTGGAACTACGTCGGCATCGTGCGCACGAACAAACGACTGGAGCGCGCCGAGTCCCGCCTCGAATTGCTCCGGCGCGAGATCGCCGGCTACTACTGGGACTTCCTCCCCACGCCCGACGTCGTCGAGCTGCGCAACATCGCCGACGTCGCAGCACTTGTCATCCAATCGGCGATGCGGCGCAAGGAGTCGCGCGGCCTGCATTACACCCTCGACTATCCTCGGCCGCGGCCGTCCTATCGCCGCGACACGATCATCAAGCGCACGCCGCTCCGGCGCTGAAGCCCGCGGCCATCGCGGCCGCCATGTTGTGCTGGCGGCAGACAAGGCGTATGTTGCGCGCGTCGTCCGATCGCCCTCCCTTCGCGAACGGCCGGAGATGATCGTACTCGATCCAGTCCTTCGAGCCGCAGACCGTTCCTTCCTTGTCGCGCCAGGAACAGCGCCCGTCGTCGCGCGCCCAGACCGCGCTCTTGACCTTCGCGGGGATGTAGCGGCCGGTGGCCCACGCGCGGATATAACGCATCGGCAGACGCTCATTATCCTCGAGCGCCGGGACTGCCGCGACGCATTCGGCCTTCGCCGCCTTGAGTTCCAGCCGTCGCTGCGGATCCTTGCGGTCCAAATAGTCCTCCAACGCCTCGCGGATCAAGTCCTCGAGGCGCCCTTCGGGATATTTATGGCGAAGAATCTGCCGGACTCTTTCAATCAATTTGCCCACGATGCACGCCGCGTCGAATCCGACGCGAACGCGGTCCGCGGACACCGGCGCCAATAGCTGCCAGCCCCAGCCGAGACTGTCTGGCGCGGCCGCCAGAGGTATCCATGCCTCGGGCGGGGTCACGGCGTCCATGTGAACGGATGTTGCCGGAGTAAGCGCCTTGGCGTTACCAGGCGTGGAGGCGACGGCTTCATAAGCCATGGGCGGCACACTGGAAACAAGCACAGGCCGCGAAGGCAGATTTCGGATGGCGTCGGGCTGAGGCGCTTGCGGGTATCGAGCGGCGACGAGAGCCTCCAATTCGCGCTTCGACTTACCCTCGGCGGCCTTCAGCCAGGGGCCGGCGTTCTCTCGCGTAAGCCAAGGAGACAGCATGACAAGGGCCGCGACGGAAACTTTTCTGCCTTCAAGCGCGTTCTTCGCTTCCGGATACCCCCGGATGACTCGCGCCGCGCGAATGCGGCGATAAGACTCATGTTCATCGAAGCCCAAGGTACCGGTACAGTACTCGAAAAGAGACCGGTAGCCTTCTTCCAGACACAGCCGCCGGGAGTCGAATTCAGCGAGGTGCGCGAGCAGCCGAATCTCGTTATGTCGGGCACGGTCAGCAAGGAATCGGACGGCGCGCACAAGATCAGCATCGCTGAGCCGCGCGCACTCATCCATTGGGTCAAGAGTATTTTCGGTCATATCTCCTCCAAACGCTCGCCGGTAATTTACTGCTGATAATCACTAGTTCCGGAACTAGTAATGACCACCCGCCACCCATCATACGATTGACCCCCCAAAAAAGTTGCATGCCGTACACTTGTACGATAGGCCCATAATGCTATACTGCCCTGCATGGACGTCATACGCGTCGTCGGCGCGCGCCAACATAATCTAAAAAACATCTCGCTTGATATACCGCGCGGCAAGATCGTGGTGGTGACGGGGCTTTCAGGGTCGGGGAAGTCGTCGTTGGCCTTTGACACGCTCTATGCCGAGGGACAAAGACGCTATGTCGAGTCCCTGTCGGCATACGCCCGCCAGTTTCTCGAGTTGATGGATAAACCAGACGTGGATCTCATCGAGGGCCTCTCCCCCGCCATCGCCATCGAGCAGCGCAACCCGTCGCACAACCCGCGTTCGACGGTGGCCACCGTCACCGAGATTTATGATTATCTTCGTTTGCTGTACGCTCGCGTGGGTCAGCCCCATTGCCCCAATTGCGGTTCTCGTATTAAGAAGCAGTCGGCGCAGGCCATCGTGGGCGAGGTCATGCGAAATCGCGCCGGTCAATCCGTCGCGATCTACGCTCCGCTCGTCCAAGCGCGTCCCGGCACTTACGAGGATTTGTACAAGCGGCTGCAGAGATCAGGCTTCGTGACGGCAAGAACGAACGGCACGACGCATGACATGTCGTCGCCGCCCAAGCTCGATCGCTACAAAAAACAAACGATCGAGCTGTTCGTGGACAAGCTGAAGGTGACGGGCGACGACAAACAGCGCCTGAACGACTCGATTGAGATCGCGCTTAAAGAGTCGCGCGGGCTTGTGCGCGTCGAGCCGGCCAACGACCCCGCCGCCGGGTCGCTGCACTCCGAGCATCATGCCTGTCCGAAATGCGGACTGTCTTTGCCCGAAATCGAGCCGAGGCTGTTTTCGTTCAATTCGCCTTACGGAGCCTGCGGCACCTGCGACGGTCTTGGCGTGAAAACGAACGTCGATATTGAGCGGATAATTCCCGATGCGACAAAGTCCATCGCCGACGGCGCGATCATAGCGTGGTCGGACCCGGTCACAACGCGCACGAACCGCTGGAAAAAGTCGTGGTCGGGCTACTACACCGAGATTCTCGAGCAGATCTGCGAGCAGTTCTCGATCCCCCTGGATAAACCCTGGAACAAGCTGACCGACAAGCAGAAAGAGATCATTCTGCACGGCGGCGGGACCTACACTCCGTCTTGGGCCAAAAATCCCCAGGATTACGAAGGCGTGATCAAGAATCTCGAGCGCCGCATAAAAGAATCCGAGTCCGACTTCGTCAAAGGCGCCATCGCCGAACGCTTCATGGGCCGCGCGCTGTGCCCGTCGTGCAAAGGCGCGCGCCTAAAGCCCGAGGCGCTCGCCGTCAAGATCGGGGGCCTGGGAATTAATAAAGTTGTCGAGCTGTCCGTTGAAAAAGCCCGGGCGTTCTTCAAGGATCTCAAGCTGAGCGACACGGAAAGAACGATCGCTCGTCAAGTCATGAAAGAAATAGTCTCGCGGGTCGACTTCCTGTCCGCCGTCGGCCTCGACTACCTTACGCTCGACCGCGCCTCCGAGACGCTCGCCGGCGGCGAGGCTCAGCGCATTCACCTTGCGACTCAGATTGGATCGGGACTCACGGGCGTGATGTACGTGCTCGACGAGCCCTCGATCGGCCTGCATCCGCGCGACAACACGCGCCTATTAACGACTTTACGCCGACTACGCGACCTCGGAAACACATTAATTGTCGTCGAACATGACGAAGAAACCATCCGGTCCGCGGATTGGATCGTGGACCTCGGTCCCGGCGCCGGCGTGCACGGCGGGAAAATCGTCGCCGAAGGCAAGATCGGCGACATCATAAAGACGAAAGAATCGGTGACCGGCGCCTACCTTCGCGGCGAAGGCCAACGCCCGCCCCTGTCCAAGGGCCGCCCGCCGAAAGGCTGGCTCAAGGTGCGCGGGGCGCGGCAGTTTAATCTCAAAGGCATCGACGTCGACGTCCCTCTCGGCCTCATGGTGTGCGTGACCGGCGTCTCGGGGTCGGGGAAATCGACCTTGGTGCACGAGGTCATTTATAAGACTTTGGCCAGAGAGCTGAACGGGGCTAAGGATGAGCCCGGCAAGGTCAAGAGCGTCTCCGGCGTCGAGAATCTGGACAAAATCATACTTGTCGACCAAACCCCGATCGGCCGCACCCCGCGCTCCAACCCCGCGACCTACACCGGGCTTTGGGGCCCCGTGCGCGACCTGTACGCGATGCTGCCCGCGTCGAAAGCGCGCGGCTACAAGCCCGGCCGGTTTTCTTTCAACGTCAAGGGTGGACGCTGCGAGAACTGCTCGGGAGACGGGATGCTCCAGATCTCGATGCAGTTTTTGCCGGACGTGTATGTCCAGTGCGACGAATGCAATGGTCAGCGTTTCAACGAAGAAACTTTGTCCGTTCGCTATAAGGGCAAGAGCATAGCCGAGGTGCTGGCAATGACCGTCACGGAAGCCCGGGTCTTTCTCGGCGCCTACACGAAGATGACGCGCGTGCTCAAGACGCTCGAAGACGTGGGCTTGGGCTATGTCGGGCTCGGCCAGTCCGCGACGACGCTGTCGGGCGGCGAGGCCCAACGCGTGAAGCTCGCGACTGAATTGTCTCGCCGCGGCACCGGCCGAACTTTATATGTACTTGACGAACCGACGACCGGCCTGCACTTCGCCGACGTGGCCAAGCTCTTGGAAGTACTCCATCGTCTGACCGACCAAGGCAACACGGTGCTCGTCATCGAGCACAACACGGACGTGATGCGCTCGGCCGACTGGATCGTCGACCTCGGCCCCGAGGGCGGAGACAAGGGCGGCGAGCTCGTAGCCGCGGGACGGCCCCGGGACATCGTGAAGATCAAGGCGTCTCACACGGGCCGCTACCTCGAGCGGACTGATTGCGTCGCGGCTTAAGGCGCGGCGTCGAATATTTTCAGCGTCTTGAGCTGGGACTGAGCCAGTTCGAGCGCCTTGGGCGAGGGCCCCATCTCCAGCCCCTTGCGGAAGCTGCGCTGCGCGTCGACGTAGTTCCTGCCCGCCGTGAAGCACATGCCGATGCCGATATATGAATCCGCGACGCTTTGATCCGAGTACCCATCGGCGAACGCGAGATTGACGCCCTCGGCGTACGCCTGAACGGCGCCGCGAAAATCTTTTTGCAGCAGCAATAGCGAACCCATGCGCTCATGAAATCGGACGCGGCGGCGGTCGCCGGCCGGCAGGCTGCGCAGGCCTACTATCAAGAAGGACTTCGCCGCAGTATAAGCGCCGCGGTCCATCGCCGCCTGCGCCTGCGCCAGCCGCGCCTCGGGCGTGCCCTCCACCGGCGCCTTCGCCGTCGAGGGGTCGTCCGACTGGCCCCAGCGCAAGGTGAAGCTGATGCGGTGTGCGTTGCCGAGTTCGCCGAGCGGAACGAAGGCGTAGTCCGCGCCGACCTTGCGTCCCTTCCAGCCGAGGCCGAAGGCGATGCCGATCCCCACGTCCTGACGCGTCGTAAAGCCCGCGCGCACCGCGAACTTCTCATCGATCAAGGTCTCCGCGCCGATGCCCAGGCGCACCTTATCGGTCACGCTCTTGGTGATGTCGAACCCGAAGGTTAGGTCGTTTCTAGGCAGGCGCAGCCTGTACGCCGAGCCGAGGCGTATGGTCGTGGGCAGCTTCTCGGAATTGGATTGGAACTTGACCGATGGTCCGAGGTTGAGAAGCGAGGCGCCCAGAGTCAGTCCGTTGACGTCGGGCATGCGGTACAACCCGCCCAGGTCCGCGGCGTAGCCGCTGACCGAGACGTCGCCGAGCGATTCGGAGATGTACTTGAGGCCGCCGCCGAGCGCGAGGTTCGCGGATAATTCCCGCCCGTAGCCCGCGCCAAGCGAGGTGTCGCTGACGTTGAGCCTGCCGCCCGTGCCGCCGGGGTTGGCGATCGTCGTGCGCGGCACGTTGCCCAGGCTCGCGTAGTTGAACTGGAAGCCCAGGCCGTTCTTGAGTGCGGCGCCGATGTACTGCTGGCCGACGCCGAGCGCGTACTGGTTGTGCATGAAGGTCGCTTCGTTCGTGCGCACGCGCGCGAGCCCGGCCGGGTTGTAGAGCAAAGCGTTGGAGTCGGTCGCCAGAGCGGTGTACGCGCCGCCCATGCCGACCGCGCGCGCGTTCGCGTCCAGGCGCAGGAAGTCGAAGGCGTCGGCACCCGCCGACGACTGGGCGCGCGCGCTGCCCGCGGCCAAGGCCGCCAGCAGAAGTGCTGCCGTCGTTCGCGCGATGTTCATCGTATGATCACCAGCTTCTTGACCACGGTCTTCTGCCCGGCGGCCGTGATCACGGCGAAATAGGCTCCCGACGCGACGTCGCGCCCGTCCTGATTGCGCGCGTCCCATCTGACGGTGCCGGCGATGGTGGGATTGTCGATGCTCGCGACCAGGCGCCCGGTCAAGGTGTAGATCTTGATCTCCGAGCCCAGCACGAGGCTCGAGAAAATAATGCCCGAGTTGGGGTTGCCAAGCGTGAACGGCCGGCCCTCGTCGGCGTTGGGGCCGTTGGGCTTGAACGGCACGGGATAGACCAGCACCGAGTCCAGACTCGCGCCGAACGCCGTGCCGAGCAGCAGGACGAAGGTGCTGAAATGCGGCGTGTTGCCCGTCACGGTGCGGCTGGCGGTGTTCACCGTGGAGACGAAGTCGCGCGACCATTGCCCGGTGGCCTCGTTGAGGTAGTAGATCTGCAGCAAAGACGGGAACAGCACCGTGTCGGGGTAGGTCAAGGTGATCGCCGCGGTGGCGTTGAGCGCGGTTTGTCCGTTGGACAGGTCGATCTTGATCGCCGAGCCGACCATGGCCTGGCCCGCCGGGGCCGCGGTCGCGATCGTCGGATTGGCGGTCACCGACACGGTCGCCGTCGCGATGTTCACCGCGCCGGCGGGTATCGTCACGCGCACCGCGGGGTCCAAAGCGCCCGCGCCGGCCGTCTCCACGACGCTGGTCACGAGGTTGGAGATGTCCTGGTCCTTTCTGACCTTGCCGTTGACGTCGTTCTCCGCAATGACGGGGTTGATATGGTTGACGACGATCTGCACGGCCGGCGGCGCCGCGTCGGGAACGCCGCCGAGGTCGTAGGCGAGCGCGCGCAGATCGTAGGGACCGGCGGCAAGCCCGGTCACGTTCCAGTGCATAAAGTACGGGAAAGTGAAGTCGGGGTTGGGATGGTTGCCGTTCGCCGCGGTCACGTTGATCCACACGGACGAGGCGGAGGACTTGTACTGGAACAGAATCTGCGAGACGTCCGAGGGCGCGCCCGCGATGAGCTCGCCCAGGATCGTGACGCGGTTGCCGTTGATGCTCTTGCCCGAGTCCGGCTCCTTGATCGCCGCGCGCACGGCCGCCGGCGCCACGGCGGCGCCGGACATCGCCAAAGCACCCGTGGTCTCCACCACGCCGCAGCGATGCACCGCGCGCAGCGCGAAAGTGTAAGAGGCGCTCGAGGTCAGCACGCCGGTCGTGTACGCCGTCGCCGTCGAGCCGAACACGGCGATCGCCGCGCCGTAGGACACCGTTGCGCTGCCGCCGTCCCAATACAGCCGGTAGCCCGTCACGCCCTCGCCCGGCGAGAGATTCCAGGCCAGGCTGACGGTCCCCCCGGCGTTGGCCGCGGCGGTCAGGCCGGCGGGCGGATTGGGCGTCGTGTTCGCCGTGAGGCCCGAGAACAAGGCGTAGTCCGTCAGAAAGCCGTCGCCGTTGAGGTTGCGCACGCGATAGTAATAGGTCGTGCAGCCGAGGAGGTCGGCGTCGGCGTAGGACGCCACGGCCGCGGCGGTCACAGTCGAGTAGACGACGCCGGTCGTCGAGCGCTCGAGCTGGGCCACGGTCGAGCCGGGATTGCCGTTAAGCCCCCAGTTAGGAACCATCGTGGTCGCCGTAATCGAGGAGACGGTCGCGCCGGTCGGCAGCGCCGCCAAGGTGTACACCGTCGCCGACGGCGAGAGCGCGCCCGTCCCGCCGAGATTGACGCCTGCCGCGCGCAGGCCGTAGGGCGTATTCGGCGCCAGCACGGTCTGGACGAACGGCCCGGCCGCCGAGGCGCCGAGATACGAAATGTCCGCGGCTCGGAACAGGTTATGGTAGGTGGCCCCCGCGGCCAAGGTCCAGGTCCAGCTCACGGAAGAAACGCCGAGTGCGACGCCCACGGGCGTGCCCGTCGGCCCCGAAATCGGCGGCGCGGGGAAAGCGACGGCGGAAATCGACGAGGCGTAGGCGGTCGCCACGGCCTCGCCGTTGCGCGCGCGCACGCGGAAGAAGTTGGTTGCGCCGGGCGTCAGATACTGCTCGAAATACGTGGTGGCCGAGCCCGTGAACTGCAAGCCATAACCCGTGCCGGTCGAGCGTTCAAGCTCGAACGTCGTTCCGGCCGGGTTGCCGCCGGCGTTCCAACTCAAGGTGCCGCTCGTCTGGTAGACGCCGGCGATACCGAGTCCGGCAGGCGCGTCCGCCAAGGTCGTCCGCAACGCCGTCGCGGAGGTCGCGGTCCCGCCGCCGTTGAACGCCTGCGCGGAGTACGACCCATAGGCCGTGTTCGTCGACAATCCGGCCTGCAGCCAGATCGTCGCGTTTACGGCGAGGTCGCCGGAGAGGCTGATCGTGCCCGAGAGAACGCGATAGCCGAGCTCGTTGGCGGTGTTGTCCGTCCAGCTCCACAGAATCGTCGTCGCCGACACAGCCGCGCCCGCGAAGCCCGTCGCCGCGAGGGGCACCGGAGTCGGCGAAGTCACGATGGTGATCGAGGACGCGTAGGCCGTGGCCAACGCATTGCCGTTGAACGCCCGCACCTGGTAGTAATAGGTGGAGGCTGCGGCCAACGTCGTGTCGGTGTAGGCGGCGGTTATGCTCGAATACGCGAGCGCAAAGCCCCCGCCGGTCGAGCGCTCGAGTTCGAAAACCGTCCCGGCCGGGTTACCCGCCGTCCAGGTCACGGTCGCGCTCGTCTGGAAAACGGCCAAGGAGCCGAGCCCCGTGGGAACGTCCGCCAAGCTATAGCGCGTCAACGCGCCGGAATTGGCCGTGCCCGTCGAGTTGAAGGCCTGAACGAGCAAAGAGCCGGAGCTGGTATTGACGGTCAGTCCCGTCTGCAGCCAGAGCGTCGTATTCGCCGCAAGGTCGCCGGAGACATTGGCCGGGCCGGCCATGACCCGGAAACCGAGTTCGGTGGAGGCGTTGTCCGTCCAGCTCCACAGAATCGTGCTCGTCGACTGCGCCGTGCCGACGAAGCCCGAGGGCGCGATCGGGGGCGAAGCGCCGCCCCCCCCTCCCGACGCGGAGACGTTCATGCGGATGGTCCGGAACGCCCCGAACGGGCTCGTATACGAGTAGCCCGCCACGTACATGTAGGTCCCCGTCCCCTTGGCGACGGCGTAGGCGCGGTCGCTCGTGCCGCTGTCGTAGGCGCGCGAGGAGATCTGCGTCAGGCTCGCGTCGTACTCGATGATCACCCAATCCTCGGTCGCGCCCGCGAAGCTGCTCCCCACGACCACGAGGGTGCTGGCGCCGACGAACGTCGCGCCGTACCCCGTGTCGGTGGCGCCCGTGTTGTACGAGACGACCGCGGTCTGACCCAACGACGAGTTGTATTTGACGGTGGTGAAGGCGTAGTTCGCCCCGCCGCTGTCGGATTCCCCGGTCACATAGACGTTGCCCGAGGGATCCGTCGTCACGCCGTAGGCCCGGTCGCTGCCGCTGCCCCCGTCATAGACCGCCGAGGAAAGAAAAACCAAAGAGGAGTTGTATTTGGCCGTCAGCCAGTCGTAGGTGCTCGGGGAGCGCAGGCCCGTCACGATGACGTTGCCGGAGGCGTCGAGCGCGAGCGCGTTGGCCTGATCGACTCCCGCCCCGCCGAGCGTCGCCGAGGCGAGCACGACCAAAGACGACGAGTACTTCATGACCCGGAAATCCGTGCCCGTGCCGGTGTTCGAGGAATAACCCGCGACGAAGGCGTTGCCGGAGCCGTCGAAGGCGATCGCGGTCGCGACCGCGTCGCCGAGGGTGACGCCGCTGATCACGCTCGACGCGAGGAACACGAGGTTGGAGTCGTGCTTCTGCACGACCCAGTTGGTGACGGGCCCGCCCGTCACCTCATGTCCCACGACCCACACATCGCCGCCGGGAGCGACCGCGACGCCGTGCCCGTAGCAGGTCGCGCCGCTGGTGAAGGTCGCCGTGGCCAGCGCGACGCCGCTCGTGGAGTATTTGACCGTCATCCCGAAAGCATCGGATTCGCCCGTGACATAGACGTAGGGCCCGCCTCCGCTGACGGTATCGACGGCGACCCCCCGCGCCGCATCGGCCGAGGCGGTCTGATAGACCGCGCCGCTCGACAGGGAGAAGTCGCCGATGAAGGCCTGCGCCGAGGCGACGATGGGGAGGCAAAGCGCAAGTAACGCGCCTAGCTTAGGCAGTCGAGGCAGGAGGAAGCGCATGTTGATGCCGCTTACCATATAGCCCCAAAAGCAGCCGTTTACAAGACCTAAATAGTCACATAACGCAATAAATTAATACGAATATTGCTAATTAATTCTTATTCGCCGGTCGTGCCGGGCTTGGTCCGGGTAAAACTCGTCGAAAAGTTCTTAAACGACGAGGATTTAAGCCCCGCTTTGCCGACCGCGGCCTCATCGATGCCCTTGCGCGCCTCCTCGGATAAGGCCGCCACGCGGCGCTTATGGACCGGGTCGGCGAGCCAGGCCCGCCACTTCTTGTCTAAATCGGAAATCTTCTTGTAGCGGTAGGTCCGCCACAGGGCGTCGGCGACCGGTTTGTCATCGCGCAGGGCCGCGCACAAGCTCTTGAACTGCAGGCGGGAGTGCTTGCGCAGGAGGAAATGGGTCACCGAATAGGCCTGGACGTACCATTCGCCGACCGCCGCCTGATCGTTGTGCAGGTCCTTGGTCGGCGTCACTGCGAAGAAGGTCTCCAGATCGGGGAATCTCTTGGGATCGACAAGGGTCATCTGCTGATACCAGACCGAGGTCTCCGGCCGGTCCGGCGACTCCGCCTCCTCCAGCATGGCCATACCCTCGTTGATCCACGCCGGCGGGTTGCGGTGCGACTCATGCCAGTAGCTGTCGAAGAGCAGGTGGGTGGTCTCATGGGCCATGACCGTGAGCAGTTTGCGCGGGTCCTTCATGGTCGGCATGACCACGGCCTTGCGCCCGTAGACCGCCAGGCCGTTCGACCATTTCGGCGGCGCGAACTCGCCGGCCAGGTAGGACTCGTGGTCGCTGTAGATGTAGAGATTGATTTTTTCCTTCGCCATCCAAGGGGAGAACATGCCCAGGTCCATGCGCAGGCGGGAATGGACCCGCTCCGCCCCCATGGTGAAGCCGGCCGGCAGCCAGGAGGTCTGGTGGTTGATGGCGAAATGCGGCGTCGGGGTGAGCCGCCAGTCCCAGCCCTGACCGTCGCGGGCGCCGACGGGGACGGCGAGAAGTAAAACGGCGAACAGGGCGCCGGACATGCCTCCAGTCTAACAGATGAAATCATTGCCCGCCAGACGGGATTTTGGTAAAATGGGCGTTGCTCTCATTGACTAAAGCCTGACACCACCGTTGTACGGAGAACCAGATGGCCACAATGCGGACTTTATTCCTCAACCCGCCCTCTTTTGAAGGTTTCGACGGCGGCGCCGGCGCCCGCTACCAGGCGCGCCGCGAGATCAAGTCCTTCTGGTACCCGACCTGGCTGGCCCAGCCGGCGGCCCTCATCCCCTCCTCCAAGCTCATCGACGCCCCGGCCGACGACCTGACGCTCGCCGACGTGCTGAGCCGCGCGCGCGGCTTCGAGTTGTGCGTCATCCACACCTCCACCCCCTCCTTCGACAATGACGCCAAGGTCGCGGCGGCCCTCAAGGACCAGAACCCCGACATGCGCATCGGCTTCGTGGGTGCGCACGTCGCCGTTCTGCCCGAACAGTCCCTGAAGAACGCTCCTCTGCTCGACTTCGTCGGCCGCGAGGAGTTCGACTACACCATCAAGGAAGTCGCCGAGGGCCGACTATTCAGCAGTATCGCCGGACTGTCGTACCGGGACGGCGATACAATCATCCACAATCCCGATCGAATGCTGATCGACGACATGGACGCCCTGCCGTCCGTGCTCGACGTGTACAAGCGCGATCTCGTCGTCCCCAACTACTACATCGGCTACCTCAAGCATCCCTACCTCTCGCTGTATACGGGCCGCGGCTGCCCCGCGCGCTGCTCGTTCTGCCTGTGGCCCCAGACCGTCGGCGGGCATGTCTACCGCACGAAGTCGGCCGCGGCGGTCATCGCGGAGATGGCGCGCGCCCAGGAGATGTTCCCGGAGGTCAAAGAATTTTTCTTCGACGACGATACATTTACCGCTGATCTGACGCGCGCCGCCGAGATCGCCAGGGGCCTTGGAAAACTCGGAATCATGTGGTCATGCAATAGTCGGGCCAACGTTCCCTTTGAGTACCTCAAAATCTTCAAAGACAACGGATTAAGGCTGTTGCTCGTCGGCTACGAATCCGGCAACCAGCAGATTCTCAACAATATCAAGAAAGGGGTGCGTGTCGACATCGCCCAGGAATTCACGAAAAATTGCCGGAAACTCGGGATCGTCATTCACGGGACTTTCATTCTCGGCCTGCCCGGAGAGACAAAGGACACCATCGAAGAATCAATCAATTATGCCTGCGGATTGAATGTCGACACGATCCAGGTCTCGCTCGCCGCGGCCTATCCCGGCACCGAACTGTACCGTCAGGCCATGACCAATAAGTGGTACGATGAGGGGACTATGGTCCGCAACGACGGCACTCAGGCGTCGGCGATCTCCTATCCGCACTTGAGCGCCGCCGCCATGGAAGCGGGCGTCAAGCGCTTCTACTCGAAGTTCTACGCGCGCCCGACGCCGATCATGCGCATGCTCCTCAGCATGGCGAAGGACCCGCTCGAGCGCACGCGCCGCCTGCGCGAGGGGCGCGAGTTCCTCGATTACCTGCGCGGCCGGCAGAAACCGGCCGTCTCCCGGCTGGCTCCGGGCGAGACCAAGCACAAGGAAGCGGTCGCCGCCTGAGCTTGCCCTTCATCATGGAATGGGAGATGATCGGGCTATTCATGCTCACCGCCGCCGTGGCGGGGCGGGCCGCGTTCTCGGCCGTAGCACTCGCCAGCGGAGCGTTCACTCTCGCCTTCACGTTGGTCGCGGCCGTGCTCGCCCGCAGATTCCTGCTCGCCCGTCCCGCCCGGGCCGCCGCACCCCTGCCCCCGATCACGGTGATCAAGCCGCTGAAGGGCGACGAGCTGGACCTCGAGGCGAACCTCGCCTCCTTCTGCCGGCAGGATTATCCCTGCTTCCAGATTCTGTTCTGTCTCACGAGCCCCGATGACCCGGCACTCGGCACCCTCTCGCGCCTGAAGAAGGAGTTTCCGGATGCCGACATCGAGGTCGTCATCTCGAAGACTCGCATCGGCTGGAACCCGAAGGTCAACAACATGGCGAATGGATACCCATTCGCCAAGTACGACCTCCTGCTGATGTCCGACTCGGACATTCGCGTTACGCCCGGCTTTCTCAAGCGCATGGCCGCACCCTTCGCCGACTCCTCCGTCGGCCTCGTCACCTCGTTCTACCAGGCGTCCGGCGCCCGCGGCCTCTGGGGCAGCATGGAGGCGCTGTCGATCAACGCCCATTTCCTGCCGCAGGCCGCCAGTGCCGCCGCTTTCGGCATGCGCTTCGCCATGGGTGCCGCGATGATGGTCCGCCGCCAGGCCTTCGAGGCGTCCGGCGCCTTCGCCAACCTCGCCGACCACCTCGCCGACGACTTCTGGCTCGGCGAATCGGTGCGCGAGTCCGGGTGGCGCCTGGAAATGGCCGAGGGCTGTGTCGACTCCATCCCGGGCATCGAAACCGCTCCCGGGCATTTTAAACACATGATCCGCTGGGCGCGAACGATCCGCCTGTGCCAACCCGCCGGCTTCTACGCGAGCCTGATCTCGCACGGCTTCTCCTTCCTGACCTTGCGCCTGCTCGTCACGGGGCCCGACGCGGCCGGTGGCGCCTTGCTCGCAGTCCTCTGGGCCGCCAAGGCCGCCGCCTCCGCCTCGCTCGGCGCGAGACTGGGCGGACGCCAGTCTTCGCGCGCGCTCTGGCTCCTGCCGCTGTCGGAGTGGTTCGCGTTCGCCGCCTGGATCGGAGCCTGTGCGTCTGATACCGTGCTCTGGCGCGGACAACTCTTCTGCGTGCGCTCCTCAGGGCGGCTTGAGCCGGTCACGGCCGCGCTCGCCATAAGCCGCGCGCTTCCCGTCGAGCCCTAGCCCGCGATGCGGCAGGTGCGGCGTTGGTTCACCGTCGGCGTCATCGCGCTGGGCACGACCACCTTCCTCGTCCTCCTCTGGTCTTTCGGACCGGCGCGCGTTTGGGAACGCCTTCGCGGCTTCAGCTGGGGCTTCGCCATAGTCCTCCCCTTCCAGATCATCGACCACGCGCTCAACGCGATGGGCTGGAGGTTCGCGTTTCCCCCCGCCGAGGCGGCACGGGTCGCGTTCGCAGACCTCGTGCGCGTACGCATCGCCGGCGACGGCGTCAACTACCTGACCCCGAGCGGCAACATCGCCGGAGAATTCGTGCGGCCGGGCATGCTCCGCTCGAGCGTGCCTCACGACGCGAAGGTGACGAGTGTCGTCATCGCCAAAGCCGCGCAGGCGGTGGGCCAGGCCCTGTTCGTGCTGTTCGGTCTTATTTATCTGCTTAATGTACGCGCATACAGCTTTAGAGCCGGGCAGGCGGCGCTCGCGGCGGCGGGCATGAGCGTCATCCTCTTCGGCGTGGCGCTGTGCATCGGCCTGTTCGCGGCACGGCCTCCGGCATGGATCAAGAGGCGCTTCCCTTCCACGGTGGAGAAGACCGAGCCGGTCCGCCGCCAACTGCGCGACTATCTGCTCCGCCACCCCGGACGACTGGCAGGCTCGACCGTGTTCTTCATGCTCGGCTACTCTTGGGGAGCGGCCGAGATCTGGCTTATCTGTTATTTTCTCGGCTACCCGCTCGGGCCCGAGACCGCCCTGTGCATCGAGTTCCTCTCCAATCTCGTGGACAGCTTCGCCTTCATGGTCCCCGCGAAGATCGGCACCCAGGAGGCGGGCAAGGCCGTCATCTTCAAGGGCCTGGGCCTCGCCGCCGACGTGGGCTTTACCGTCGGCCTGATCCGCCATGTGCGCGAGATGCTGTGGGCCGGAGGCGGCCTGTGCCTCTACGCGGCCGCCAACCGCGCTACTGGGGATCGGAAGAGATGATCGTGATGGTGCAGGGCGGCGCGCCGCCGCCCGTGACTTCGACACGCGGAACCGCGGCGGCACTCGGGCAGGCGCAGCTGCAGGTCCCCGGCGATGTAATGGACGGCGTCGCGCAGGGGAAAAAGACCGCGTCGCTCGAGCACACGACATTGCTCTTGTTCCAGTAAGTGATGGCGCGCTGAAGCATGGCCTCGGCCTCTTTCCTGTTCTGAGCGCCCTTGGTCGCGCGGTCCACGGCGATGTAGTTCATCAGCACCATGCGCAGCAGGCCCGCGGCGATGAACGCGACGATGACGCCCGTGACCAGGACGTGGATGAGAACGGAACCGCGGCGGTAGGATTTAATCAAGGCTGCTGTTGTACTGTTTCTGCATGCCGATGGCGATGTTGAAAGGAGTGCTCTTCGGATTCGGGTCGTTCGTCGTCGGCGTCTGGCGGCCGATCACGTAGCGCAGACGCACGCCGCCGATGCTGTTGTCGCGCTTGAACATGTTCGGCAGGCCCGTGATTTTCTCCAGGCGAAAGCCGACGACGCCGGTTTCGGTCCAGGTTCCCGCCGGAGACGCGACGCAGGCCACGGGCGCGGCGTTGCAGGCCCCGGGCGCGCCCGGGCACGGGCAGGCCACGAGCGCGCCGACGTTGGCGTAGCGGCGCAGGATCAAATTCGTCGGGTCGGTGCTGTCCACGCAGTACTGGATCACGGACACCAGGCCGGCGGCGTCGAGCTTGCCTCCCGGCAGCAACCCCTGCATGCGCGACCAGTTCTTGCACACGATCACCGCGTCCCCCTCCGCGAGGTCGGCGATCGGGTAGGCCAGGACGTTGGCCTCCTCGATCTCCTTGGCCATGGACAGATAGCTGACGAGCGACCAGCCGGTGACCGTGCCCCCGCGGATGCCCTCCACCTGGCTGCGCGCCATCTGCGAGGCGATCACCGACACCCCGATCAGGACGAAAGAAGCCAGGGAAACCGCGATGACGAGCTCGATGAGCGAGAAGCCCGAGGTCTTTTTCACGGATCCGTCCAGGTCGTCGTGATGCTGACCGAAGGAACCGGCCGGATATTGACGCCGTCCGTGATGGTGTCGGTGATGCTGATGAAATAAGTGACCCGCGCGTTGAACGGAGCGGCCTCAAATTCGACCGGGAGCACCCCCGTCAAGGTGTGGCTGCCGGCGGTCAGCGCGTAGCAGTCGACACAGCTCGTGTCGTCGATCCCGCCCCCGTCCATGGACCACTTGTTCGCCCCGGTCCCCGGGCCCGCAAGCCAGGTGTCGGTCGGATCGCCCGTCACGAAATTCTTGAGCTGGCCCGCGATCTGACGGGCGCCGGCGGCGGCCTTGATCTTGCGTTCGCCCTTGCTGCCGCCGGTCTTGACCGTGAGTGCAACGCTGAACACCGAGGTCACCATGATCGAGGTCAACAGCATGGCGACCATGACCTCGACAAGGGTGTAGCCGCCCCTCGCGGCGTACGCGCGCAAGGCCGCAAGCGGCTTAATACGTCGGCGCGGGGACACCGGCTCCATATCCTGTGATCACTCCCGACCCGTCCTGAGCGTAGCCCCAAGCGGCGTAGGCGCCGGACTTGCGGCGCGCTCCGGCCGTCGCGTTGCTGGCGCCGCTCGTGCCGCAGGCGCCGCCCGCCGGGTCGCAGGCGTACAGCGTGTAGGGCTTGGACCCGTAGTTCTGGTCGGCCAAGTACTTGCACCAGACGAGATTGCAGGCGCTGGTGTAGGTCGTGGGCGCGCAGGCGCCGACGCCGCAGCCGGTGTTGGCGGTCGTCGGAAAGGTCCCGACGATGTAGTTGTTCGAGTGGTCCAGGGCGAACATCTTGTTCGTCGTGCCGATCATGTTGACGAGTGCCACCGCGTCGTCGGCCTTCGTCGTCTCCACGCTCTTCAAGTAGGACGGCACCGCGAAGGCCGCGAGTATGCCGATGATCAGGATGACGACGAGCAGCTCGATGAGCGTGAAGCCGGCGCGTTTGTTGGTCATCATTTCCCCAGGCTCGACAGTTTGAAGATGGGCAGGAACACGGCGAGAACGATGACGCCGACGAGAGCGCCGATGCTGACGACCATGATCGGCTCGATGATCGCGTTGAAGCGCCGCGTGAACTGGTCGATCTGCTCCTTGTAGAATGAGGAGAGGGTGACGAGCATGTCCGGGAGCTTGCCCGACTCCTCGCCCATGAACATCATCTCCGTCACGAGCGACGGCAAAGCGCCCGTTTTCTTGAAGGACTGCGAAATGGATTTCCCGCCCGCGACATCGCTCTTGACCGCCGTGAGAACCCGCCGGAAGATGATGTTGTTGGCGAAGACGCCCTCAAGCACCGAGATCGCGTTGAGGATGCTGACGCCGGACTCGATTAAAGTGGAGAGCGTGGTCAGCATGCGCTCGATCATCATGTTCTTCAGGAAGTCGCCGAACATGGGCAGCCCGAAGAGCATCTTCCACTTTGTTTCCTGCCCGGCCTCGGTCGAGACGTAGGCGTTCCAGACGAACCAGATCGCGATTAAGGTGACTATCAGCCCGGCGAGATGATGGACGAGGATGTTCGATATGACGATGATCGCCGCGGTCAGGGGCGGCAGCTTGACGTTGAAGCTCGCGAAAATTTCCGCGAAGACCGGGACGATTTTGATGATGAAGAAAAGGAGCACGCCGCCGGAAACCGTCATCAGCACTCCGGGATACGCCATCGCGGTGATGATCTTGCCTTGGATCTCAGCCTGCGAATGGATGTAGGCGCCGATCTGCTTGAGCACCTTGGGCAGTTGACCGCCCATTTCTCCGGCCTGCACGAGCGAGACCCAGAGGGTGTCGAACGCCTTGGGATGGCGCTCAAGCGCGCGGTAAAGCGCCGTGCCGCTCGAAACGTCTTTGGTGACCTGGGCGAGCGCGTACTGAAGCGGTTTCGAGCTCGAGTTTTCGCCGAGCAAGGACAGCGCCCGGACGAGAGGCACTCCGCCGTTTAGAAGCGTGGACAGCTGCTCGGCGAAGAAGACGAGGTCGCGCAGGGACGGCCGGCCGCCACCTCCGCCGCTGGCCTTACCGCCGCTGCCGGAACTCGCCTTGTCGGCGATGATGGACAGGATGAAGTACCCCTTGGCCTGCAGGGAATTGATGGCCTCGTTTTCGTTGTTGGCCTCCAGGGCCCCCGAAGAGGTCTCTCCTTTGCTATCCTGCACCGTGTAGGCGTACCGTGCCATGTTTGACCCAGTGTAACAGGTGCTTTAGGCCGTGTCAATCCGCCACGGTCACGGACATCACTTCGTCGATCGTGGTCAGGCCGTTGAGCACCTTCCTAAATCCCGAGGCGCGCATGGTCCACATGCCGGCTTCCTCGCCGGCCTTCTTGAGCTTGCCCACGTCCGCGCCGTAGCGGTAGATGATTTCCTTCATCGCGGCATTGAGCTTGTAGACTTCATAAATGGCTTTGCGGCCGAAGTAGCCGGTCCGCGAGCATTTATCGCAGCCGCGGGCCTCGTAGAACACGACCGTGGCGGGATCCGGGGGCGTCGCGAGCAGCGCCTCGCGCACGACCTGCTCGGCCAGGTCCGCCGGGATCTTCGCGGGCTTCTTGCACAGCGGGCAAAGCAGGCGCACGAGGCGCTGCGCGGCCGCCAGCTGCAGGGAATTGGCGAGCATGAACGGCTCGATGCCCATATCAATCAGTCGTGCTACGCACGACAGCGCGTCGTTGGTGTGCAAAGTCGAGATCACCAGGTGGCCGGTGAGTGCGGCGCGCAGGCAGGTCTGCGCGGTTTCCTGGTCGCGGACCTCTCCGACTAAGATGACGTCGGGGTCTTGGCGCAGAAAGGAGCGCAGGGCCGAGGCGAAGGTGAGGCCGATGTTCGCGCGCACCTGCACTTGATTGATGCCCTCGATCTTCAATTCGACGGGATCCTCGATCGTCATGATGTTGATATCGGGGCTCTTGATCGTGTTGAGAATGGCGCCCAAGGTCGTCGTCTTGCCGGAGCCGGTCGGGCCGGTCATAAAGAACAGGCCGTGCGGCTTGTTGGCCGCCTCGAGGATGTCGTCGCGCTGCTGCGGGTCGAGACCGACCTTGTTGATGTCGAGCTCGACTGCGCCCTTGTCGAGCAGGCGCATGACGACTTTCTCGCCGAACACGCACGGGCAGACCGAAACGCGCAGGTCGATGACCCGGTTCTGCACCTTGATCGAAAACTGGCCGTCCTGAGGGAGGCGCCGCTCCGCGATGTCGAGTTTCGAAAGGATTTTAACGCGCGAGACCATCGCCGCGAACAGATGCTTCGGCGGAGGGCTGCGCTCGTAGAGAATGCCGTCGATGCGGAAGCGCAGCACGATGCGCTCGTCGTACTTTTCAATGTGGATGTCCGACGCGCGCTCCTGGATCGACTGTTTGAGGATCGCGTTGATCAGCGAGACGGTCTGCGCCCCGGCCGCGTCGACGGCGACCTGGTCGAGATTGAGGCGCTCGTCTCCCATCTGCGGCGCTTCCTCGACTTCGTCATCTCCCTTCTTCGCGTTGAGGGTCGATTCGATGGCGCTGCTGCCCACGTAGAACTCGTCGATCGCTTTGAGGATCTGGGTCTTCGTGGCGATGAAGGCCTGAATCTCGTGGCCGCTGAGAAGCTTGAGGTTGTCGATGAGCAGGACGTTGTCGGGATCGGACAAGGCGACGGCGAGCACGTTCTCATCGAGAAAGAGCGGGAGGACCAGATTTTCGCGCGCGTAATTCTCCGGGATGACCTTCTCCAGGCCCTGTCCCTTTTCCGACTTGAGAATCTTGTTCTCGCGGGAGGCGTAGGGAACGCCGAATTGCTTCGACAGGGCGACTGCGATGTCGTCCTCCTTCGTGAAGCCGAGTTTGACCGCCGCCTCGCTGAAGTTGCAGCGGCTTTGCGTCGCGGCCTTTTGGGCTTTGTCGCGTTGGTCCTCGGTCAGGACGCCGCTGCTTACCAGGATTTCGGCCAGATTGGACATAAACTAGTCTTTTACTCTCCCTTTACCGAAGTATACCCCGACTACCCTGGAAGTCAAGCCCATCCATAATAAATAGCGTCGACGAACGGCAACGGCATAACCACAAAGACACTAAGGCACGAAGAACGAGTTAGGGGTTAACGGCGTTTGCCGTTGCCATCCTTTCCGTTTCTTTGTGTCTTGGTGTCTTTGTGGTTCATCCCTTGCCGTTAGTCGCTGACTATGGTCGGGGTGATGAAGATGACCAGGTCGGAGTTGACCCGGCGCGTCGAGGAGCTCGTAAAAAGCCAGCCGACGATCGGGATGTAGCCGAGGAACGGAACCTTGCGCACGACTTTCGACTCCGTCGAGCGCAGGAGGCCGCCGAGCACCAAGGTCTGTCCGTTTTTGATGCGCACCAAGGTGGACGCGGCGCGCTTGATCGGATTGAAGACGCGGCTACCGGTTACGGAGATGGCCGCTTCCTGGATGTCCGTGAAGGACGGCTGGACCAGCATCGTGATGTAGCCTTCCTTGTTGACCTGCGGCGTCACTTTCAGAACCAGGCCGGTCGAAAAGCGTTTGACGCCGGCGATCTGCAGGCTGGTGCCGCCGCCGGCGCCGGCCTGAGCCACCTCGAAGTTCGTGGCCTCTTCGGAACTGATCTCGATCAAAGCGGCCTTGTTGTTGAGGGTCAGGATTTTTGGCTTGCCGAGGAAGCGCGCCTCCGAGCGCGAAATCAGCGCGCGCAGCGCGATCCTCAACGAGGTCAGGTCGAGCACGCTGGTTTTCATGAAGCTTCCCGTGTTGAACGACCCGAGCGCATTGGCAGCCGGGGGCGCAGCGCCAACGCCGGTTCCGATGCTACTCGTCACGCCGGCGAGCGGATCAAAGAAGCGGGCCTTGCCCAGCGCGTTGGGCAAATTGAGCGGGAAGGTCGTGTCGCGCACGCCGCCGGTGAAGGTCGCCAGCTCGCCGTTGGGGCCGCCCCACTCGAAGCCGAGCTCGCGGGAGCGCTGGGAGTCGATTTCCACGATCTGCGCTTCGATCAATACCTGCGGGGCTTTCTTGTCCAGCTCGGCGATGATCTGCTCGACCTGCGGGAACACCTCTGGGACATCGGTCACGACCAGCGCGTTGGTGCGCGGCTCGATCTCGACGTGGCCGGACTTGGTGAGGACGCTCTCGATGACATTGACGATCGCCACGTCGGAACTTTTTGCACCGCTGGCTCCGGAGTTGGAAGCCGCCCCCGTGGCCACTCCGGCTACGGCTCCTCTCGCGGGCGCCGCGCTGAGGCCCGACTCGGTGAGCGGGATGAGCGGGATGAAGCTCAAGGTGTAGATGCGCGTGATGAGGTTCTCCACCTGTTTGGAGCGCGGCGTCACCACGTAGGTGTTGCTCTTGCCGATCTGCTGATAGGTCAGGCCCTTGATCTCGAGGAGGACCTGGAGCGCCTCGCGCACGGTCACGTTCTGTAAAAAGGCCGTCACGCGCTTGGACTCGAGGCCCTCGGTGATGATGAAGTTCACCTTGGCCTGGGCCGAGATCGTGTCGAGGAAGGTCGCCAGCGGCGCGCCCTTGACGCGCACCGTCACGCGCATGTCGAGCGGAGCCGTCGAGGCCGTGCCGCCGCCGCGCGCGGGCGCGGAGGCGCCGATCTGCACGCCCTGGACCTGACGGGGTGTGGCGGCCTCCTCGGGACCCTCCGCCGGACCGCCGGACGGAGCCGAGGGCTCGGCTTCGCCGACCGGGCCGCCTCCGGGCGCGGGGGCCTGCTGGAACTGGGGATTCGCCTCGGGTTCGGCGCGGCGGCGCTGGGCCAGCGCCTCTGCGGGACCGGACGCCGCCACGCCGAATGCGAGGACAGTGGACAGCCCGGCTCTCGCGACTTTCTTCCAGCGGCTCTCGTGAGTGCGAATCATGGTGCCTCCTGCGGCCCTAATCCCGGCTGACGCCCTTAGAGAATCTCCTGCCCTTGTATTCGAATGTCACGCCCAAATCCGTGATCTTGATGATCTTGATCTTCGTGGTCCCGATGAATTCGCCGGCACCGAGGACATCGTCGTTGACGATCGCCTTGAAACCGCCTTCCGCATTACTGACGACGCCCTGCAAATTCACCAAGGTCTTCGGATCCACCGCTTTCACCCTCCGGTCGCGGTGCGTGCGCTTGGACGCGTTCGCCAAATCCTCGGCGGCGCGGCGCTTGGCCTCCTCCTCCTCAAGAATCCTGACCTGATCGAAAGGCGACAAAGTCGGATCACGCTTCAGGGGAGGCGCGGTCGCCGTCATCGAGGAGGCCGTGGGGGCCGCGACCTGCGCGGCCGAGACGGCGGCGACGGGCGCCGCGGGCGGCGCCGACGCGGTGTCCGTGGAAACGGCAGGCGTCATCGGGTTGACGAGTTTGGCGCTGGGCGAGGACTGAAACACCCCCCCGTCGGGCACGCGGCCGCGAGCCTTGGCCGCGACCGACTTCTCGCGCTCGGCCTTCAAGTGCGACCACCAGTTGTAGAACAGCACGCCGGGTACGGCCAAGGCGACCACAAGGATCACCCAGCCGAGGCCGCCGCGCGCGTTTCCATTGCCGGCCATCAGTTGAACCTCTTCTTCGGGATCGCGGTCATCACCGAAGCGGACACGGTATTCCAGCCGAGCATGTCGGTCTTCTTCGCGACGTCGATATTGTAGACATGCATCAGCGGCGTCGCGCTCTCGAGACGCAAAAGCCATAGATACAGTTCGTTGAACCGAAGCGTGAGCGAGACGGTCGAGGTTTGGAAGATGAGCCCGCTGGCCTCCGTCTCGATGACGGGCCTAAATAGCTCCGGAGTCAGGCCGTCAGCGACCAATGAGTCCCGCATCGCGTTGGAGAGCCACTGCTTGCGATCCTTCATGAGCGGCAAAGTCCCGTAGGAACCCGCGAGCTGATCGCGCAGCGCCTGATAAGTGGCGCCGAACTCCGACATGGCCCGCGCCGCGTCGATCTCCCGCTGCAGCCGGGAGATCTTGTGCTGCGGCGGCATGTAGACGCCGAAGTAGGCGGCGAGGACGAAGAAGGCGCCGATGCCGAACGCCTTGCCGAAGCGTTTGGCGCCCTTGTCGCGGAACGTCGCGACCAGCAGATCGGCTTCGGCCTTGGCCGCGGTGAAGTAGCCGTCCAGGTTGATTTGTTGACCGGCCATCAAAGTTTCCCCTTGCCTTTCAGTTCGATCGTGAATTCAGTCCGGTCCTCGAGTTTGCGCGCCAACGCGTCGGGGCTGAGGCCGGCTCCCGCCGATTCGGGCGCGAGCGCGCGGGCCGCAACGGAAATCTGCACGTCGAACAGCGGCCCGAGGGCCGCGTCGCGGAGCAAAGTCTCCTTGAACTGGAAGGCGATGTCCTGCTCCTCCGCGCCCGTAGCGCCCCGGACGCGGCCGTACAAAGTGAGCGAGAGCGAGTCCTTGTCGTTGGCCAACGGATTGAGCGCGACCATCTTGGTGAACCACATGTTCTCCGGCATGAGCGCTATGACCTCGCGCAGGATCATCGAGAGCGGCTGGCGCTTGCTGCCAGTCACCGCCTTGAGGCGCGCGTACTGCTCCCGCATCTCGACGAGCTTCAGGTCGATCTCGACCGGCTGCAGGCCCGAGAGCGCGGCCTTCACGTCCGGCTCCACCTTGTAGTCGTTCAACTCCTTGGCGCGGTGGTTGTAGCTCAGCGCCTGGAAGATGCCCACACCCGCGATGAAGACCGCGAACGCCATGCCGGCGATGATGATGTCGCGCGCCACCTGGCGCTCCTCCTCGGTGACGCGGTCCTTCGCCGCCAGATCAATCGTGACCGCGGAGGCGACGGTCGCGCGCGCGGACGCGCCGATGGCGGCGTAGCCGCCCCAGTCGCCGCCCTTAATCGACAGCAGCGACGCGGTGTCCTGGATTTCCACGGGGATGCCGGTCTCCGCGGCGAACGCGTCCTTCCAGGGACCGAGCGTGGCCGGCGCGCCGCTGAGCTTGATTCTGGAGATGCCGGTCAACCCGAGTTGTTTTTGCGCGAAGGACAGACAGCCCGTCATGTCCACCTTGCGCTGATCGGAGAGAGAGGTCGCCACACCCATGAATACTTCGCGGAAGAAGACGGGCAGGCCGCGGTCGCAAATCATGATCCGGACGTTGCCGCCGTCGAAATGGGCCTGCACGAAGGGCTCCGGGCCCGTGTTGGGTTCGACGGCCCGCCAGAGGCGCAGGACCGAGCAGGGTGCCACCTCGAGCCCGATCAGGTTCAGGCCGAGCGAGGCGAGCAGGCCCGAGATGTTCGTCAGGTTCTTGTTCTGAGTCACCGCGATGAGGACGCCCAGGCGCGGCTTGCCGGCCGCGTCGGGCGGCATCGATTCCGCCTGAAAATCGTGGGCCAGCGCGTCGAACGGAATCGGTATGTACTTCTTGGCCTCGATGGGCACCGAGGTGCGCAGGAAGCGCGTCTCCATGGGCGGTATCGGGAAGTAGCGCAGCAGCCCCAGGTGGTGCGAGAGCGTGACGACCACGTTCTTCGAGTTCCACCTGATCGAGGACATGGACTGCCTGATCAGTCCGCCGATCTTGGCCGGGTCAGACAGAAAGTCCGTGTTCATCGTCATGGTGCCGGAGGCCGCCTTGCCCTCGAGCGGAATCGGCACCCTCACGAGATGATCGACGGCCGTCGTCCCGCCCTTGCCGGCCTTGGTCTCGGCGAGGTACACCATCTCCGGACTCAGGTACAGGCCGAGACAGGGGCCGGTGATCGGCTTGGCCTTGCCGAAGGCCAACGTATCGATGAGCTGGTTGATGTCTCTGCTCATTCTGTCCTCGTGAACGCGAGATCGACCTTCGAGCCGGCGCCGGACGCGGCGGAGGTCATGAAGATGCGTTTGGAATCCACCTGGTAGCGATTGACGAGAATGCTGGCGACCATCTTGGCGCGCTGGGCGGCGAGTGCCACGCCATCGGCCTCTTCCGCGCCGTTGTGCCCGGTCACGCGCAGGTTCTCAAGCGGGTGCGCGGGCACTTCGCCGGCGGCCTTGGAGAGAAGCGACTCGGCCTCCGGCGTGAGCTGATAAGTGCCTTTGTTGAAATTGAGAATCCACGAGCTGGCGGCCTTCGCCGCACTCTTCACGGGAGCCTTCTCCTCCGCAGGCGCCGTCGGCGCTGCGTCGGCGGGCGGCGCCGCCGCGGCGGCCTTCGGCTCGGTCGTGCGGGCGGATTTCCCCTTGTCGGCCTTCCCGGCCTTCTTGCCGCGCACGGGGCGCTTGACGACCTGGCGCTTGACGCGAGCCACCGAGGAGCGCGGCGCGATCTCGACGACCTTGGGCGCCGCCGACACGCCCGCGACCAGCGGCTTGGTCGTCGCACCCGCCATGTCGGCGCTGGGCGCCAGCGCAGCTGGCGCGCCCCCGCCGCTCGCCGTCGTCGTCGCCGCGGCGTCCGCGGTTTTCGCGCCCTCCGCCGGACCTTGGTCGGCGAGAAGCTTTTCGCCGGCGCCGTCGTCGAGCACCGAAATCCAGCGATGCACCGAGCGTTGGCGGTTCTTGGCGTCGAGTGCCGTCAACACGCACTCGTAGCGCCCGGGCGGCAAAGTCTCGCCGAAGTAGTTCTGCTTGCCGTTCCAGAAGATTTGATGGAACACCGGTCCGCCCCCGACGACATCCTGAAGCGGCGCCAGCTCGTTGCCGTCTCGCGACGGCTGCAGGAGCGAGAACTTCCAGGACACGAGCCCGGCGGGCGGATCGGACACCGAGAACTCCACGATGACGCCCTGGCCGCGCGAGGGCCGGAAAGCGGGCGGATAAACCCCAAGCGAAATCGGCGGTCCGAGCTCGTCGCCGACCGCGCTCTCCACGACGAGGTTCAGCGGCTGGTTGTACACGAACACGATGACCACGCCCTTGAAGTCCAGCAGCCCCTTGGGAATATCCACATTGGTATTCAGCAGATTGACGCGCACTCGCGGCGGTGCCACGCCCGCGGTGAAGAGGTGGGACGAGATTCCCATCGTGCGGCGCATGTCCATGACCTTCGCGTCGCCCAGCGCCGTCCCTTCCGGCAGAATCACGGCCGAGGTCGTACCCAGCGCGAACACGAGCTTCGTCAACGGGTCCAGAATCCGGGACGCGCCGCTCTGAAACGCGATGCCGGTCTGGAACAGCAGGGGCACCGGGATGCCGATCGCCTCGGGGTCGCCGTTCTCGCGCATGACGACGCGCACGCCCTCGATGGACTTGATGTCGATGAGGCTCTTCTCAACGGCGCTGCGCAGCCGGGCGCGAATCTCTTTGCGCATCAGGACTTTATTGGCCGCCGGCATGTCGTCGGCGCGCGCGCGCGCGGGCGCGGCCCTCTTGCGGGCTACGGAGCGCGCGGACTCGTCGTCGATCGAATCAAAGCGCACGCGCCCCGAGGCGGCGGCCGTACCGTCGCTGATCGTCTCGGGTGCCACGCGCGCGGACGCGGCCGGGTCGGCGCGCCGAATCGGGCTCGCCGCGCCCGCGCCGATGGGCTCGGCGACGCTCACGCCGGCCTTCGGCGCCGGGGCGCCGCCCGCGCCGCCGTGCGTGTTCATGCGATGGGTGATCAGATTGATGTATTCGTTGGCCATGGAGCGCTCGGAGGGATCGCCCTTCATCAGAATTTCCATAAAACGGTCCATCGCCTGAATGTCCTCTCCCTGCTCATAGAACTGCACGGCAATGCGCATCGGACGGCTCAAACCACCGCTGCCGCTCTCGTCGTCCGGCTGAGCGCGGACGAACGGAGCTGCCAGACCAAGCAATACGACGGCCATGATGGCGTTTTTCTTCACAATAACGCGGTTCCAGGCGCACTTCGCCCGGACACGATGAATCATAAAAGAACGCGATTGCTGAATTATTACGCGAATTTTACCGAAACGACTCAATCCGGCCGCTCAGGGGACCCGTCCCATCGCGGTCAATCGGGCGCGTATAGAGGCGTTCCCGGGCTCTAAAGCAAGCGCGGCCCTCAACTGGGCCTCCGCCTCGGCCGTCCGCCCCAGCGCCAGATAGGCGTTGGCGAGGTTCACGCGGGGTGCTGCGCGGGCGGGATCGCGCGCGACCACACCCCCAAGCTCGACGGCGGCGTCCGCCGCGCGTCCGTTGGCGAGCAGCAAGCTGCCGTACAGAAAACGGACCTTCAGAAAAGAGGGACGGCGCGCGGCAAGGCTCGCCGCGCGCTTCAAGGCCTTCGCCGACCAGTCCCCTCTCGCGACGTCCGCGTCAAGCGCGCGCATCTCCGCGAGATCCATCAAGATCGCCGCCTTCGGCCGCCCCGACTGCGCCGCTACGGCCTGCAGGTTGCGCTCGATCACCGCGGACTCAGGCGAGAGCTCGGCGGCGCGCGTGTAGGCGGTCTCCGCCTCGGGCCAACTTTTGTCCATCGTATGCAGGTAGCCGAGGTTGTTCCAGTGATTCGTGTTTCCGGGAAATATTCTCGTCGCTTCGACGAGCAGCGCCGCGGCGACCGCCTTGTACTTCGCGGGCTCGCGCAGGTAGTACGCGCTGAGCCCGTTGATCACCGGCTCCGAGAGAGGATTGATCGCCCACGCCGTCTCGAAATACCCCCCGGCGCGATCGGCCCGCCCAAGCGAGGACGCATACACGGTGCCCAGATTGAAATAGATCTCGTCGTAGCCCGCGTTGGCCTGCAGCGCTGCCTCGTAGGCCTCGGCGGCCTTCGCCGCCTGCCCCGAGCGCGCGTACGCGTTGCCGAGCTCGTAGATCGCGTTCACCTCGCGCGGACCCCAGGCCCGCGAGCGCTCCAGCGAGCGCATCGCGGCCGGCATGTTCCCCTGGCGAATCTGCTTAAACCCCGCGAAATACCAAGCCTCGCGCTCCCAGAACCGCACCTGCCACCACGCGGCGAACAGGGCCGCGCCGACGAGCACGACGCCGGCGGCGTGCCGCGCCGGGAAGGCCGGCGCCCAGCCCCGGAAGGCGCCCGCGTCCTTGGCTCCGCGCCCCATCGCGGTTCCCGCGAGCCACCAAAAAATAAACGCGGGCACGGCGAAATGCAAAGACACGTTGAGCAGATTGTCGGCGAGCACGGCCGCGACTCCGGCGACAGCGCCCAGCCAGATCGGGTCTTCCCCCGCCTTCGTTTTCATCCAGCGCCAAGCCGTCAGGAAAAAAGTCGTCCACACCCACAAAAACGCGCCGAGTCCGAGGATGCCGGTCTGGGAGAACACCTCGAGTATCTCGTTATGCGAGTTGTTCGCGTGCGTGCGCATGTTGTGGTAGAACGTGTCCGCGTGCAATAAATTGCCCTGATAGAAGGGATAAAACAGCTCGAAGAGTCCCCCGCCCTTGCCCAGCATCGGCGCCTCGCTGCCCATCATCCACGCCGAGGTCCAGATGAGCATGCGCTGGGACCAGGGGCTGTAAAAGCCGTCGCGCTTGGCGATCGCCGAAAACTCGGTCAGGCGGCCGATGACAGTGGGCGTGTAGCCCGATGAGATCGTGCTCGAGGGCCAGGCCAACGCCATCGCCGCGGCCAAGCCGAACAGGAGCCCGACGGCGCGGGGCTCCTCCTTGAGCCGCAGGCGCAGGCGGGGCGAAAAGGCGAGCGCTGCCACGCCGACGGCCGCGCCCCCCCACGAGGAGCGCGTCAAAGTCGCCAGCAGCGCCGCGCCGAGAACCAAAAAGACGACGCCGTAGGTCCAGCGGCGCGCGCCGCTTTTCTCCACGAGAAACAGCGCCAGCGCCGAGGGCATCAAGGCCGCGTTGTAGGTCGAAAGAAAGTTGGGATTGCCGAAGGTCGAGACCGCGCGGCCGCCGTAGGGATTTAAGACGTGCGGCCAGACCAGCTCATAATTGAAGTACTGGCACACGCCGTACAGGGACGCGAGAAAGCCCGTCGCAAACGCCAGGTGCAGAAAATCAATCGCGCGCCCGCGCCGGCACAGCCGGGCCGCCGCCCCGAGGCCCGCGGCCCACACCAGGGCGCCGTATGGGTCCCAGGCGATCGCGAAGAAGTCCTCGGTCGCAGCACCCGCGCGCGTGCGCGCCGCCGGAAACGCGATCCAGAGCAGTCCCCAGAAAACGACGAGGGCGACCCAGGGTCCCAGCGCCAGGTCGCTCGACCCGTCGTCCTCGGCGGCGACGGACGCGGCCAGCCAGAACGCGGCCATGCAGTTGACGATCAGGAACATCCCCGCGCGCGCTCCCTCCGCGCTCATTGACGGTTTAAAGAACGCGGCGTGGCCGAGGTACGCGCGCAGCCAGCTCGCGGCCCAGACGGCGAGAAACGCGGCCAGCGGCCACTCGATCGGGATCACCGGCAGCCGCCCGCCCTCGGGCCGCCGCGTCTCGCGCCAAATCCACGCCGCGAAGGCCAGCGCGATCATGATGTTCAGGAGTGCAATCTGCGAAACATAGGGATTGCGCGTGAGGTTGGTGAAGAAGAGCAGGGGGCACATGAAATGCGCCGTCACGAGCAGCCACCTGCGGGCCGTGTTCATTGTCGAAAAGACTAGCAAATACCTAATTTACGTGACGGACATCAGGAAACAGTCGCGCTCGCTCGAGAATCCCATCGCGGATTTACTGCTGATAATCACTATTCCGGAACGAGTGATTATGTCGGTTTTCCGTGTTCACCCACCCACCCGCCCAACGCATCAATCGCAGCTTCTTCACTGAGCCGTTGCGCCTTCTTGATAATTCCCGCCGGCACCCATTTCGGAAATGCAATTTCACGATTAACGTGATGCCCCGAAGGCGTATGTTCTTGGTGGACTTGTGCAAGCTGACTAGCCGGGAAACGCTTCGCGACTCGAACCAGAGCCGGCCAAACACGTTTGTGGACGAGAGTTACTTTATTGCCGAGAAGTCGACAGACTAGAATTTCAGGAGAATCAGTTACTGCTTCGAGAGTGACAAAGATTTGATGTCCTTTGGGGTGGCTCCACCAGCTACCCTCAATGGACTCATCGGCGATAACATCGATCAGTCTGGGGACCGGCCCCTTCGCCGACACGAGGACTACGCCCTGCTTTCGAATGTATGCTAAGGCTTCCTTGCTTGTCATCCAATTTTCCTCTATGCCCGCCGCCTTGAGGGGGCGGGCGCATCCCGGGGGGATATGAAAGATCCCCGGCGCCGCGCGGAAGGTATTCGAAATCCAAGCCGGGGATGGGATTTGAACCCACGACCTGCTGTTTACGAAACAGCTGCTCTACCGCTGAGCTACCCCGGCGACGAAACGTAGTTTACCAAAAATACCGTCAATGCAGACCGAGGTAAGCCTTCTGCACGGCGGCGTCCTTCAATAATACCGCGCTGTCCGCCGCCGCCACAATCTCGCCGGTCTCCAGGACATACGCGCGTTTGGACGCGCGCAGGGCGCGCTTGGCGTTCTGCTCGACAAGAAAAACGGTCACGCCCTCTTTGTTGATGAGCTCGATGATCTCGAATATTTTGTCCACGACGACGGGCGCCAGGCCCATCGAGGGCTCGTCGAGCATCAAGAGTTTCGGCGCGGCCATCAAGGCGCGGCCCATCGCGAGCATCTGCTGCTCGCCGCCGGACAAAGTGCCGCCGAACTGCGACCGGCGCTTGCCCAAAACCGGGAACAGGTGAAAAACATGGTCGTACTCGCGCGAGAGGTCCTGCTCGCGGCGCGAGTAGGCGCCCATTTCTAGGTTTTCCATCACGGTCAGGCGCGGGAAAATGCGCCGGCCCTCGGGCACCAAAGACAGCCCCATGCGCATGATCTGGTCGGGAGCCGTGCCGGGCAGATCGCGGCCCTGAAAGCGGACGACGCCCAGCGTCGGCTGGAGCAGGCCGGCCACGGTTTTCATGATCGTGGTCTTGCCGGCGCCATTGTTGCCGATGAGGGCCACGACCTCGCCCGCGCGGACCTCGAGGCAGACGCCCTTCAGCGCGCGAATTTTCTTCCCATAAACGGCATGAACGCCGGAGAGCTCGAGCATGGCGGGAGGCTGCATCGTCACGAAGCGCCCTCCTTGCCCAGATAGGCCTCGATCACGCGCGGGTCGGCGACGACCTCTTGAGGCGTGCCCTCGGCGATTTTCACGCCGTAGTCGAAGACGAACACGCGGTCGGAAATATCCATGACGACGCGCATCTGGTGCTCGATGAGCAGGACCGTGACGCCGCGATCGCGAACCTTGCGCACCAAAGCCACGAGGTCCTTCGATTCGGTCGTGTTCATGCCCGCCGTCGGCTCGTCGAGGATGAGAAGCTTCGGCTCGGAGGCGAGAGCGCGCGCGATCTCGAGCCGGCGCTGGGCGCCGTACGGGAGGTTTTTGGCGAGGTCGTTGCCCAGGGCCTTCAGGCCGACGAATTCGAGGAGTTCCTTGGACGCGTGCTCGGTTTCTTTCTCTTCGGCACGAAACGCTTTCGTGCGCAGCAACGGGCCGAGCAGGAACTGGCGCGTACGCCCGTGGCGGCCGACCATCACGTTCTCGAGCGCCGTCATGTTGGCGAAAAGACGAATATTCTGGAACGTGCGCGCCACGCCGCGGCAGACGATGTCGTGGCACTGCTTGCCGCGAATCTCGGTGCCGCAGAAGACGATGCCCCCCCGCGTGCCGGGGTAGACTCCGGTCAGCACGTTAAAAAAAGTGGTTTTGCCGGCCCCGTTCGGCCCGATCACCGAGACGATCTCCCCCTCGTTGATGCGGAGATTGACCTGGTCGACCGCTTTCAAGCCGCCGAAGTGCTGTGCGAGGTCCTTGACCTCAAGGAGAATGGAGGTTTTCTTCGTCACGAGGTCAGTTCCGCCTCGCGCCGGGAAGAAGGAAGGATGCCCTGCGGTCTAAAGAGGGTCACGAGCACCAGGATCAATCCGAAAAACAGGTAGCGGTAGTTGATCCAGTCCGCCGACAGCTTCCACTGCATGAGCGGCGGGAAGCCGACGAGGACCAAAGCGCCGACGAGCACGCCTGGAATCGAGCCCATGCCGCCCAGCACGACGATGGAGACGACGAGGATGGACTCCCAAAAGACGAAGGACTCGGGGGTCACAAACTGCTCCCACTGCGCGAACAGGCCGCCCGCCAGCCCCGCGTAGGCCGCGGAGAGCGTGAAGGCGAGGAGCTTGTACTGACGCACCGGGATGCCCGAGAGCCGGGCCGCGATCTCGTCCTCGCGGATGGCGATCCAGGCCCGGCCGACTCGCGAGTCCTCGAGGCGACTCGACGCGATCGCGCCCAGCCCGACCGCGAAAAGAATCATGAGGTAGTACTGGATGTTCGGGTCGGCGGAGAGGAAGCTCAAAGGGCGCCAGGGTGCGAGCTGCAGGCCCTTGGGCCCATTGGTGAGCGCGTCGAGGTTGTTGATGCTCAGCCGGGCGATCTCGCCGAAGCCCATCGTGACGACTGCGAGATAATCTCCGCGCAAGCGGAGTATGGTCAGTCCGAGAAGCGCGCGCACGAAAAGAGTGACGAGCACGGCGAGGACAAGCGCCAACGGCGCGGGCACTCCGGCGCGCATGGCGATCGCCGTGGTATAAGCTCCTATCGCATAGAATGCGATAAAGCCGAGATCAAAGAGTCCGGCGTAGCCCAAGGTGAAGTTAAGGCCCAGACCCAGAAGCATGAACAGCCCGATCACCCCTCCGACGCGCACCAGATAGCTGGCTCCGATCGTTCCGGCGATGAACGGGAAAATCGCGGCGAGCGCCAGCACGGCCCACGGCGTCCAGCGATATCGGAGAAGTTGTCTCATTTTAGACCTTCTCGGCGATCTTCTCGCCGAGAAGGCCGGAGGGACGCACGAGCAGAACGATAATTAATACCGTGAAGGCGATGACGTCGCGCCATTGCGCGCCGTTGGGGATGTAGCCGGAGGCGAAGACCTCTAAAAATCCGAGAATAAATCCGCCGAGGACCGCGCCGCGAATGTTGCCGATGCCGCCGAGAACCGCGGCCGTGAATGCCTTAGCCCCCGGCAGGAAGCCGAGGTTGTACTTGATTGAGCCATAGTTCATCCCGTAAAGGACGCCCGCAGCACCCCCCAGCGCCCCGCCCACGAAGAAGGTCAAGGCGATGATGTAGTCGGGATTGATGCCCATGAGCCCGGCGGTGTCGATGTCGTCGGAGCAGGCGCGCATCGCCTTGCCCAGTTTACTGTGCTCGACGAAGAAGTGGAGCAGGCCCATGAGAATAAGGGCCGAGGCGAGGATGATGACCTGCAAGGTGCTGATCGTAGCACCCAACACTTCCACCGAGCCGATCGCGACCGGCTCGGGGAAGCGCAAGGACTGCGTGCTGATCCACAGGAACACGCCGTTCTGGAGGATAATGGACACCCCGATGGCGGAAATCAGGGGTGCCAGCCTAGAAATGTTGCGCAGCGGCCGGTACGCGAAGCGCTCGATGATCACGTTGATGACGCCCGCGCCCGCCATGCTCAGGATGAACATGCCGGCCAGGCCGATGAGGCCCGTGCCGAAGACCGCTGGAAGCAAGGCCGCCAGGCCCAGCGCCATAAACGCGCCGAGCATCAGCACCTCGCTGTGCGCGAAATTGATCATGGTGAGGATGCCGTAGACGAGGGTGTAGCCGAGCGCGATGAGGGAATAGATGGCGCCCAGGGTCAACCCGTTGACGACCTGCTGAATCAGCACTCGTTTACTTGACGGACGGGAAAGAGCGGTCCTTGGCGGTCGCGCGCGTCATCGTGACGATCTTGTTGAGCGTGTCGCCCTTGCCGTCGAAGGTCGTCGTGCCGAGCACGCCGGTGTATTTTGTCTTTTTCAGCTCTTCGATGACCCGGGCACGGTCCGGCCCGCCCGCGCGCTCCATGGCCGCGAAGATGACCTGGGCGGCTTCATAGCCGAAATGATCGAAGGGCTTGAGCTCCTCGCCGGAGCCGGTCCAGCGCTTCTTGTAGTTGTCGATGAAGGTCGCAGCACTCGGCAGTTCCTCAACGGGGATGCCGACGATCGAGAGATACGCCCCGCCGGCCGCGTCGCCGGCCACGTCGAAGATGCCCGAGGTCTTGGCGCCGTCGCCGGAAATGAACGCGAACGGATCGTTGAGGCCGAGCTCGCGCATCTGCTTAAGCAGAAGCCCCGCCTCGGTGTACAAGCCGCCGAAATAGATGCCCTCGGGCTTGGAGGAATCGCCCTTGATCTTGGTGAGAAGCGCTTTAAAATCCTTGTCTCCAACGGAGATGCCGTCCTCGCTGACGATTTTCCCGCCAAGCTCGATGAAGGCCTTCTTGAACTGCTCGCCCAGACCCTGGCCGTACGGGCTCTTGTCGTGCAGCAAGGTCATGCGGCGCTTGCCGAGCTTCTTGTAAGCGAACATCGCGGCGTACGAGCCTTGAACATCGTCGGTCGGCACCACGCGGAACACCATGCGCGGACCGGACCAGTCCTTGGAGTTCTGCTGGGCCGTGACCTCGGGGTTCGTCGCCGCGGGCGAGACCATCGCCACGGGCGCGCGCGCGTAGACCTTCGCGGCCGGGATGGCGCAGCCGGAGTTGTAGTGGCCGACGACCGCCACGACGCGCGGATCGGAGATGATCAGGTTGGCGACGTTGACGGCTTCCTTGGGGTCGGCGCGGTCGTCGTACGGCGCGGCGACAAGCTTGTAGGGGAAGCGCTTGGCGGCGTTGGCCTCCTCGACCGCCAGTTCGACGGCCCGGCGCAGGCCCTGGCCTTCGGTTCCCATATCGCCGGTCAGCGGGACTGCGACGGCGATCTTGACCACGGTTTCCTTCGACCCGCAGGCGGCGCTCAGCACTATCATCGCGACGGCGGCAACGAATCGAAAAATCATCGTTATCTCCTAATTCTCATGAGCGACAAGCGCCGATTATGCCTCATTGAGCGCCGCCTTGTCCAACCGCGTCCATGGTATAATCTCGGGGCATGATCAAGAACAGGGTTGCGGGCTGGCTCACGCTCGGGCGCGACCGTAAGCCGGTCGATCTTCTCGACAGCATCCGTCCGGATCCCCGCCACGTTTCCTCTAATAGGGAGGCCCCCGAGCGCCTGAGCGACGCGATCCGCCGGTCCCAGGACGCGCTCTTGCGCATGCAAAACCAGGAGGACGGCTACTGGTGCGGCCCCATTTTCGGCGACTCAACGGTCGATTCCGACACGGTCATGCTCCTGAATTTTCTCGGACGCGGAAGCTCGGTCAAGATCCGGCGCTTGGCCAACCACATCCTCAACAAGCAGAACCCCGACGGCGGCTGGCCGATCTATGACAACGGCCCGTCCGAGATCTCCGCGACGGTCAAGGCCTACTGGGCGCTGAAGTTCGCCGGCCACTCCCCCAACGAGCCCCGCCTCGAGGCCGCGCGCAAGCGCATTAAGGCCCTCGGCGGCATCCACCGCGCGAACACCTACACCAAGTTCTACCTGGCGCTTTTCGGCCAGTACGACTGGCGCGGCGTCCCCACGATCCCGCCCGAGATCATGCTGTTCCCGAACTGGTTCTATTTCAATCTGTACGAGATGTCGGCGTGGACACGATCGATCGTCGTGCCGTTGGCGATCGTCTGGGCATTCCAGCCCGCGATTCCCTGCCCCGCGCACGCCACGATCGACGAGCTGTTTTGCGACAGCCGCCGCTACATCCCCCTCTCCGAGGCGGTAGCGCCCCACAGCTTGATTTCTTGGACGACGTTCTTCTTAATGTGGGACTCGTTCCTAAAAGGCATGGAAGGCCGCGGCGGCCATTGGATCCGCGTCTGGTCTTTGCGCCTCGCCGAGGATTGGATCCTCGAGCGGCTCCAAGATTCCGACGGCCTCGGCGCCATCTACCCCGGCATCGCCAACTCGATCATGGCGATGAAGTGCCTGGGCTACCCCGACACCGACCCGCGCTTAGTCGCCCAGCTCCAAGAGCTCGACCGTCTCGAGGTTCCGGGCGAGAACTCGACGCGCTATCAGCCTGCGCGCTCTCCCGTGTGGGATACCGCGATCACGATGATCGCCTTGGCCGAGTCCGGCCTCGACCGCTCGCACCCTGCGCTCGTGCAGGCAGCGCAGTGGACGATTTCCAAAGAAATAAAGGTCCGCGGCGACTGGGCGTTCACCAATCCCGCCGGGCCGACGGGCGGCTGGCACTTCCAGTTCAACAACGCCTTCTACCCCGACGTGGACGACACCGCGATGGTGCTCCTGGCCCTGCGTCATGTTCACCTCGAGGAGCCCAACGCGCAAATCCGTGAAAAATCCTTTCTGCGCGGCCTGAACTGGCTCATGTCCATGCAGTCGGTCACGGGCGGCTTCGCGGCCTTCGACAAGGAAAACACGAAGGCGGTCCTCGATAAGATCCCTTTCGCCGATCACAACGCGATGATCGATCCGCCCACGGCCGACATCACCGCGCGCGTGCTCGAACTGCTCGGCTACAGCGGCTACGACGCCTCCTACCCCGCGGCCGCCAAGGCCATCCGCTTCGTCAAGGACGAGCAGGAAGCCGACGGCTCCTGGTACGGCCGCTGGTGCGTCAACTACATCTACGGAACCTGGCAGGCCCTGCGCGGTCTCGCGGCGATCGGCGAGAACATGAATCAGCCCTTCGCGCGCCGCGCCGCGTCCTGGCTCAAGAGCGTCCAGCTGCCCAGCGGCGGCTGGGGCGAAACCTGCGAGACCTACCATGACCCGGCGCTCAAGGGCAAAGGCCCGGCCACGCCCACGCAGACCGCATGGGCGGTCATGTCTTTGATGGCCGCCGGCGACTACGGCCCCGAACTCCGGCGTGGTGTGGAGCATCTGCTCGCGACCCAGCGCCCGGACGGCGCCTGGGACGAGACCGAGTTCACCGGCACGGGCTTTCCCAAGGTCTACTACCTCGAGTACACCATGTACCGCAACAACTTCCCCCTGCAAGCGCTCGGCGTTTACCGCAAAGCGCTCGCCACGGGCCTTGCCCGCGCGTAATCTTTCAGGAGACACGAAAAATGGCCATGTCCATGCAGGCGCAGTTGTCCGTATTCAAGTACCTCGTCACCCAGAAGATGAAGGGCGTGGAGAAATACCCGCTCGTCATGATGCTCGAGCCGCTCTTCGCCTGCAACCTCGAATGCGCCGGCTGCGGCAAGATCCAGTATCCGACCGACATCCTGCGCAAGCGCATGTCCCCGCAGGAGTGTTTCGACGCCGTCGAAGAGTGCGGCGCGCCCGTCGTCTCCATCGCCGGCGGCGAGCCCTTGATCCACCCCGAAATCGATGTGATCGTCAACGGCATGATCGCGCGCAAGAAGCCCGTCTACCTGTGCACGAACGCGATCCTGCTCGAAAAGAATCTGCACAAGTTCAAGCCATCGCCCTACCTGATCTTCTCCATCCACCTCGACGGCGTCGAGAAGACGCACGACCGCATGGTCTGCCAGCAGGGCGTCTACAAGACCGCCATCTCGGCGATCAAGCTCGCCAAAAAACTCGGCTTCTGCGTGATGACGAACTCGACCATCTTCTCGGGCGAGGATGTCGCCGAGTTCCGCCAGTTCTTCGACGAGAACATGGCCATGGGCCTCGACGGGATGATGATCTCCCCCGGCTACGCCTACGAGAAGGCGCCCGAGCAGCAGCTCTTCCTCAAACAGGAGCAGTCCAAGGCCTGGTTTAAAGAGGCGCTCAAGGACTGGCGCACGAAGGGCTGGGCGTTCAATCATTCGCCCTTTTATATGGATTTCTTGGAGGGGAAACGGCAATATGACTGCACGCCCTGGGGCAACCCGCTGCGCAACGTGTTCGGCTGGCAGCGCCCCTGCTACCTCATGAACGAGGGCGGCTACGCGAAGACCTACGGCGAACTTCTCTCGACGACGGACTGGTCTCGGTACGGCCACGCGTCCGGCAACCCGAAGTGCCTCAACTGCATGACGCATTGCGGCTTTGAGCCCACTTCGGTCGCCGAGGCGTTCTCCAGCATCGGCAGTTTCTTCGAACTCGTCGCCGACTTCGCGTCGATTGTGGCGCCCAAAAAGGTCCAGGCTTCCTACGACCGCGCCGGCTCCTACGAGGAAGTCCTCGCCAAGGCCGAGGGGAAGCTGCCCGCCGAGACCAAGCATTAGGTCCCGGCGCCGAACATCATGTCCCCGGCAATTGTCTGTTTTTATAGACAATCCCCGACAAAAATGATCATGCCGCCGACCTCGGAGGCGCGACTCTAGTGGACTCGGCCTTTCTCACCGGCGGAACGGGCTTCGTCGGGGCCAGCCTCGCGCGGCTCCTGCTCAGGCAGGGGCTGAAGGTCAAGGCGCTCGCCCGCACAGGCTCCGACCGTCAGAACCTCAAGGGCCTCGATGTCGAGATCGTCGAGGGCGGCCTGACGGATAAATCCGCCATCGAAAACGGCGTCAAAGGCTGCCGCTACGCGTTCCATGTCGCGGCCGACTACCGGATATGGATCCCCAATCCGGACGACATGTACCGGGCAAACGTTGAGGGGACGGAGAACGTCCTGCGCGCCGCCGCCAAAGCCGGGGCCGAACGGATCGTGCATTGCTCCTCTGTGGCCGCCGTGAAAGTACCGGACGACAAATTACCTGTCGACGAAACGAGCGAGTATCCTTCGCTCGAGGTGATCGTCGGGCATTACAAGAAATCTAAATTTTTGGCCGACGTTCTCGCGCGCAAGCTCGCCAAGGATGAGGGCCTGCCGATCGTCATCGTCAATCCCGCCGCGCCGATCGGGCCTTACGACATCAAGCCCACGCCCACCGGCAAGATGGTCGTGGATTTTCTCAACGGCCGCATTCCGTCGTACATCGACACCGGCTTGAACATCGTGCATGTCGAAGATGTCGCGATGGGACACTGGCTGGCGGCGCAAAAGGGCCGCATCGGCGAGCGCTACATTTTGGGCGGCGAGAACCTCACGCTGAAGCAGGTCCTCGATCTGTTGGCCGAGGTGTCGGGCCTGCCGGGGCCCAAGTTCAAGACGCCGTACGCGATCGCCTACGCTTTCGGCGCGGTGGACACGGCGATCGCCGTCATACGCGGCACGGTCCCGATGGCGCCGCTTGACGCGATCAAGATGGCCAAGCACTACATGTGGTTCTCATCGGAAAAGGCAAAAAAGGAACTCGGCTTTTCACCGCGACCAGCCCGGGGCGCGCTCAAAGACGCGGTGGATTGGTACCGCGCCAACGGCTACGCGAAGGTGACGGCCGCAGTCTAGCGGGCTTTCGCGAGCGGGCGGGCGATGATTCGTCCCAGTTCCGGTCCGGACGTGCCGAGCGCCAGGTGAGACCGCACAAGCAGGTCCACTGAAACGGATGAATCGGCCGCTTCCATCTTCGCGACGCGACTCTGGCTTGAATGAATGATCTTGGCGACGCGCGTCTGCCCTATTCCTCGCTTCAGCCGCTTAGCGCGAAGACTTTGTGCCAGTTTGAGCTTAAATTCGATGAACTCGGTTTCATGATCGGACAGGCCCAAGAACTCCTGGGCGCCGCCGAACTTCCAGCCCTTCGCCTCCAGTTTCTTGCGTTTGGCCTCATTCATCATCGTATCTCCTGAAGCGATTCCTAGAAACATCTATGACTACTTTCGGCGTCTCCCGCGTCTTCTTCCTGAAAACTTCAACGATCACGATCGCATCCGGATCGACCCGGTAGACGATCCGCCACTTCACCGTCTCATCCGTGATTCTCAACTCATGACAACGCGGCCCGATCGCAGGCATCGGCCGCGATTGCGGCATCCCCAGGTTCTCCCACTTCTGTAATCGCCTCAGAAGGAACCCTGCCTCCAGACGAGCCTCCTTGGAAAACGGCGGAGTCCTCACTTCCCCGTGCAGCCAAACCAGCGGCTTGTCGGCGCCGCTCACCTGATCTCAGTATATGTCGAATTCGACATATTGTCAATAGACGGGTGATGGGCGGCTGGAACGGGGATAAGAGTGTTCATACCTCCATACGACTGAGGCCCCGGAATTGTTCCCTCGATTTTATCTATTACTGGTGATAATCAATAGTACCGGAACAAGTGATTATCGTCAGTAATTTTCAACTTTGCGGCCTATCAACGCCGAGGCTGACGAGCGGCGGCTATCAGGATTTCCATGTAAGCCGCCGTCTCGTCAAGCCAATGTTAGCGCGAAAACAGGTGCCCTCTCCGCCGTTCGGCCAAC